>Ga0209610_1000998_pt1 | contig 14750 bp, 12 predicted proteins | sample LakKivw275mmetaG_FD_184137 | JGI IMG/M metagenome (GOLD analysis project Ga0209610, IMG submission 184137) | Anoxic lake water microbial communities from Lake Kivu, Rwanda to study Microbial Dark Matter (Phase II) - Lake Kivu water 275m metaG... | ecosystem: Environmental > Aquatic > Freshwater...
AAATATCCCAGCTGGGGTTTGCAGTAGCTCATATTATCGATATGTGTTATGAGGTCGACCTCTGCGTCGCCCACACCGGCCCAGACTATTCTTTTTTGCTGCACGGAGAGCGGCCAGATGGGATTGGTGGCTACCACCAGCTTTAGCCCACGCTCCTTCACGTGCCTGAAGACGCTGCCGGCTCCGGGAGTAGCCGTAACAGTATCCCGGAAAACATCGAAGTCCAGGTTGAAGAATTGCTCGAAACGGGCCCACACTTCATCCCGGTCGATATTGAGGCCTTCACATAGGATCCGGATAAAAAGCTCCCGGTTAATCGTGCTACCGTCACTGTTGCGCAGTTCGACAGTGGCCTTCATTAGCCTCTCGGCGAATTGCCCATCGGGGAAGACTCCTGCAAACCTGGCGGCCAGCCTGGGATAGTAGCCCTTGACAAATTTAACCTCTTCGAAGAGGATGAGTGTGTTATCGAGATCAAACAATATAGCCTTGAGCATATCTGTAAACCGCATTCAATTTTACGTTTTCCGGGTTCCTCAGACAAATTATCAGGCTGTGCCGTCCTTGCCCGGCGGAGTTACGGGCCAGTCCCCAAACGGCAGTCCAATGTGACTTGTCGGACGTGACCTGCAGGCGCATAATATTGGCAAAAATGGGGGAGGCTATTATGCAGCAGAAAGAGGGCCAGTTCAAAGGTACCGACAATCACAATCTTTACTGGAGGTGCTGGCTGCCCGACGGCCAGGCCAAGGCAGTAATTCTGGTGGCACACGGCCTGGGCGAACATATATCCCGCTATAATAACGTCGCCAACAAAGTCGTCCCCCTGGGTTATGCAGTTTACGGCCTCGATCACCAGGGCCATGGCAAGTCAGAGGGCCAGCGAGTGTACGTTAAACGCTTTCAGACCTTCCTGAACGACCTCCATGCGCTGTACAAGATGGCGCACGCTGATAATCCCGATAAAAAGATTTTCCTTTACGGCCACAGCATGGGCGGCCTGATCGCCACGGTCTATGCGCTCCAGCACCAGCACGACCTGGTCGGCCTGGTCATATCCGCCCCTGCGCTCAAGCCGGGCGAGAGCATTTCTCCGGCCATCATCGGCATGGCAAGGTTCCTTTCCGCCGTCACACCCAGGATGGGCGTGCAGGCGCTGGACTCAACTTACATCAGCCAGGACAAGTCGGTGGTCGAAGCCTATGATAAAGACCCTCTGGTCTACCGCGGAAAAATAACCGCCCGCCTCGGTTCGGAGCTTTTTACAACCATGAAGGCCGTGGACTCACGGCTCCAGTCCATCGTAATACCCCTGCTCATCCTGCAGGGTTCGGAGGACAAGATGGTCAACCAGGAAGGGGCCAAGGCGCTTTACGCAAAGGCCGGCTCAAAGGACAAGACCCTCAAGATATACGAAGGTTTCTACCACGAAGTCCACAATGAGCCGGACAAGGACAGGGTCTTCACCGACATGGGGATGTGGCTGGCCGACCATACCTGAAGCAGAATTTTTTTTTCGGAATGCTTTATAATGTTTACTGGTTATTCTCCTCTACAAACCCGGGCAGGCTAATGATTAGCAGTTCACCTGTTAGTGTTAATAAGGGAGTTGGTACTGCATACAGGTGGTGATCGTATCCATTTATCATGGAGGCATTTGGTTTTATGGGGACACAGAATGTTTTTTACAGGGAACTGCTTGACAACCTTTACGACGGTGTATTTTTCGTAGATTCCAACAATACCATAACCTATTGGAACAGGGCGGCCGAGAATATCACCGGCTATGCAGACACGGATGTGGTGGGGAAAACCTGCTTCGATACTATCCTGGTTCATGTTGATGAAAAGGGAACCCCCCTGTGTGATTCGGGTTGCCCGCTGCAGGCAGCGATAAAAGACGGCCAGAGCAGGGAACTCAACGCCTTCCTTAAGCATCGGGATGGACACATGCTGCCCGTGCTGGTCAAGGTCAGCGCCATATATGATGCGAACGGCGCCATAGTGGGCGGCATACAAAGTTTTAACGACAATTCGTCTCTGCTACACGTAAAAAAACATGCGGCCGAGCTGGAGAAACTTTCAACCTTTGACGGGCTGACGGGAGTGGGCAATCGGCGCAATGCCGATGTCACACTGCAGAAAAAGCTGGCCGAGCTGAAACGCTACGGATCAACCTTTGGAGTGCTCTTCGCCGATATAGACAATTTAAAATCGGTCAAAGATACCTACGGCCACGAGGCAGGCGATGAGGTTCTGAAAATGGCGGCCGAGACCATGCTGTCTAATATCAGACCTTTCGATTTCATCTTCCGCTGGGGCGGAGACGAGTTCATGTTGATCCTGGTCAATGTGGACCAGCGCAGGTTGCTGGCCACCGCAGAAAGGGTGCGGGGCGCAGTGCAGAATGCCGGCCTGCGATTCGGTTCAACCGTCATCCATGTGACCGTGTCGGTCGGAGGGACGGTTGCCCAACCCGATGACATGGATAAAAGCATACTGGCCAGGACGGATGGCTTCATGTACCACTGCAAAGAGGATGGCAAAAACCGGTGTCTGGTGGACGATCTGTCCATCCCCCAGACGGCACAACCGGCTGCCGCTGCCCCGGTGGCCGATCCCACACCTCATCAAACCGTTACCGGTAACGTTGTTGCGCCACAGATAGTACATATCCCCGCCTTATTCGGCAGGGTGGATATACACGCTCCGGTCAGCATAGCTGTAGTTTACCGGCATAGTACCAACGGCACCCCTCAGCGGGCCGCAGATGCCGGCACGTCCGGATATGGCAATAGAAATGCCCCTGTCTTTGATCTGATTATCTATCCCTCACAATACACTCCCCCCCATCTAACGAATCCCCGGCAGGAGAAAAGCGACTAAATATCTAACGCACCTCCTCACTCGGGAACAAGGGGACAGTACTCACCCGTCCGATTGCAGGCAATATCGCAATCCGTAACACATTCGTCCACATAAATGATGCTATAATTAAGCAGCCGCATAAATGTCCCTTTTCAGCCCTGATTTCACTGCAATTATCCTTGAAAACGGGAGGTGCCTTTAGATGAAGCATTTTAATATTACCATGATCGCCCTGATTGCAACGGTCCTCGCCCTGCTGCCCGCATCTCTTGCATGCAGCGGTTCCAGCGGGGCTGATATTTATCTGGAAGGTGTCAGCATCGGTTCGCTCTCATCCGGGGGCAAACCGATCAGCGGTTTGCCCGTGCAGGGAGTCAATATAGTGATCAAGGCCAAGACTACCAAGGTCCTGGTCAGCCAGTCAGGCGGTTTAACGACGATCAGATTACAGCCCTCCAACGCCGTCATCACCAGCAGTGCGGACGGCATCTCCTTCACCGGCATAGAGGCTGATCAGATCGAGATCAAATGGGATCCGGCTACCTCGAAATAGCTCTATGGACATACTGGCAGGATTGAATGAGGCCCAGCGTGAGGCCGTGCAGTATATCAAAGGGCCCCTGCTGATTCTGGCGGGCCCGGGCAGCGGCAAGACGCGGGTTATCACCCACCGCATAGCCTATCTGGTTAAAACCACCGGCGTCAGCCCTCGCCACATCATGGCCGTAACCTTTACCAACAAGGCGGCCCGCGAGATGCAGGAGCGCCTGCAAAAGCTGCTGGGCAACCTGGCGGAACAGGTATGGGCCGGAACGTTTCACGCCATTTGCGCCCGCATCCTGCGCAGGGACGGCAAGTCCCTGGGACTCGATACCAACTTCGTTATCTACGACGAGGAAGATCAGCAGAGCCTGGTCAAACAGTGCCTGCTCGATCTCGACCTGGACCCCAGACAGTATAATCCGCAGAAAATCCGCAACGCCATCAGCCAGGCCAAGAGCCAGCAGATCACGCACGACGGACTGGCTGCCAGGGCCAGAAGCCCCTGGGACGACATCGTCTGCCGTGTCTATGAGCGCTACCAGGAGCAGCTGGGACAGAGCAACGCAGCCGATTTCGACGACCTCTTGATGAAGGTCGTTCAGCTATTGGAGAAACAACCGGCGGTGCTGGAAAAATACCGCTCCCGTTACCTTCACCTGCTGGTTGATGAATTCCAGGATACCAACCTGATTCAATATAAGCTCATACGCCTGCTGGGAGGAAAACATCGCAATGTCTGCGTCGTCGGCGATCCCGACCAGTCCATTTACTCCTGGAGGTTCGCCGACATACGTAACATCCTGAGCTTTGAAAAAGACTTCCCGGACGCCAGGGTCATCGTACTGGAGCAGAACTACAGGTCCACTAAAAATATACTGGGGGCAGCCTCAGCCATCATATCCGCCAACCAGAAGCGCAAACAAAAAGACCTCTGGACGTCCAACACGGAGGGCATGCCCGTTTACCTGGTCAAAACCTACAATGAGCAGGAAGAGGCGCAATTCGTAGCAAACGAGATACTGAAGTTGAGCGGCAGCGACGGCATCAAGCCGGGAGACTGCGTGGTGATGTATCGCACTAACGCACAGTCGCGCGCCGTGGAAGAGGCCTTCATGCGCTATGGGCTCAAGTACAAGCTGGTGGGCGGCACACGTTTCTACCAGCGCCGCGAAATAAAGGACACCATAGCTTACCTGCGTATCATTCAAAACCCTTTCGATAATATCAGCCTTTCTCGCATCATAAGGATACCCGGCCGCGGCATAGGGGCGAAAACCCTGTCCGACCTCACCAACTGGGCGCGGGAAAATACCCTCTCTCTGTTTGCCGCCGTCAAAGCGGTCAACGAGGGCGGGGGTCCGGGATTCGGCGCAAAGATAAATACCGCCCTGGCAGGCTTCTACCGCCTGCTCAACGATCTGATCGTGGAGGTGCAGCAGCTTAGCCTGATCAAACTGATGGACACCGTACTGGAGAGGTCGGGATACCGTGAGACGATCAGAGGTGAGGAGGACGGTGAGGAGCGCTGGGAGAATATTCAGGAGCTGCGCACCGTAGCAGCCGATTATGACGATCTCCCGCCCGGGGAGGGACTGGCGCCGTTCCTGGAGAAAATCAGCCTGGTGGCGGACACCGACGAGATCGAAAGCAGGGAGGACACCGTCACGCTGATCACCCTGCACCAGGCTAAAGGCCTGGAGTTCCCCATCGTTTTCATCGTGGGACTGGAGGAGGGGCTATTGCCGCACAGGCGCTCCATGGAAGAGGGTGGTGATGAGCTCGAGGAGGAGCGCCGCCTCTGCTATGTCGGGGTGACGCGCGCGGAGCGCAATGTCTACCTGTTGCACACTGCCCGCAGGGCTATCTTCGGCATGAGTTCGGAAAGCACGCCCTCCAGATTCCTGGACGACCTGCCGGAACATCTGGTTGAGCGCAAAGGTATGATCCCGGGTGAGCAGCAACCGGGCGAGGTTGAGAGAGTACGCTCAAAGCGCTGGCGAGAAGAGGATGAAGGCATCAATATCGCTGACCTCCTGGCCAAAAAGAGCGGCGTGCGGCAACCTGCTGCGGGACTGGCGGAGGTAAATCCCGGTGACCGCGTGCGCCATGCCAAATTCGGCGATGGTCAGGTTATCGGCGTCAGGGTTACCGGACAGGACCGCGAGGTTATCGTGGCTTTCGAAGAAAGCGGCGTTAAAAAGCTGCTGCTCAGTATGGCGCCGCTCGAGAAAATCTGATTAATACACTCGAATCAATTTATCTTCGCTGATCGCAATGGATCCTTTAGAAGGCCTCAACTCTGATCAGAAAAGGGCCGTACAGACAGTGGAAGGCCCTCTGCTGGTGTATGCCGGCCCGGGCAGCGGCAAAACACGGGTCATCGTTCACCGCATCGCCTATATGGTTTCCCGCGCCGGTATCAACCCGCGACACATACTGGCCGTAACATTCTCCCGCCGGGCCGCAGCAGAGATGCAGAAGCGCCTTTTAGAAATGTTTGATGAACCACCCGCCGTGACGGTCAGCACAATCCATGCCGCCTGCCTGCGTATACTCAGCAGGGAAGGTGTGCCCGGCATGGGCACCGGCTTCACCGTGTATGACGACGAAGAGGGCAATAAACTTATCAGGCAATGTATCGCAAAAGCCGGATTGAACATCGAAGAAAGCAATATCCGCCGCATAAAGGTATCAATCAGCCGGCTGAAGGTCAGCGGTATCGACCCTGAAGTCGCTGCTGTTGGGTCGGAGCGCCTCGATGAGGCATCCGCTGCAATATATCGCCTTTATCAGTCCGCCCTTAAGAAAAACCACGCCCTGGATTACGATGATATGCTGATTTTCACCAGCCGCCTGTTACAGGATAACGCTGACGTTTTGCGGCGCTATCAGCAGATGTTCAAATATATACTGGTCGACGAGTTCCAGGATACAAGCAGCCTCCAGTACCGCATAATCCGTATGCTGGGGTCCGGGCATGGCAATGTATGCGTCGTGGGAGATCCGGATCAGACCATCTATTCCTGGAGACAGGCCGAGGTCCGCAACGCGGACATATTCCGCAGGGATTTCCCCGGCGCCGGAATCATAGACCTGGAGGAAAACTATCGCTCTACCCGGACCATCGTTCAGGCGGCCAATGCGCTGATAGCACGCAACAGCATGCGAAGAAGCAGGCTGCTATCTACATCACGCGAGGCCGGCAGCCCCATATCCATAGTCCGGCTCAAGGACGGCAATGACGAAGCCCATTTCATCGCCGCGCGTATTAAAGCCCTGGCGGCCAAATCCGGCTTGAAATTAAGCGATTTCTGCGTGCTCTATCGCGTCAACGCGCAGTCACGGGAGATGGAAGATGCCTTCAACCTTGGAAAGATCCCCTACAGGCTGGCCACCGGCACGCCCTTTTACAAACGCCGGGAGGTAATGGACCTGGCCGCCTGGCTGCGGGTGATACGTAATCCCGCCGATGACGCGGCGTTCCTGCGCGTGATAAAATTGGCCGGCAAAGGCATCGGCCCCCAGACGCTGTCCCGGATGCAGGACCTGGTTACAAAGACAAGGGTTCATTTTTACCAGGCACTGGAGCAGGCCGCTACCGGCGGCCTTCCTGCGCTGGGCCAGCCCGCCCGCAATTCGGCCGGACATTTCAATGCGCTCCTGCAGGAATTACACACGCTTAGCAAGCATATCGGTTTAACGTCTCTGCTCAACCTGATTGTGGAGAGGACGGCCTACCTGGAGCACCTCAAAGGCGAGGACAATTCCGATGAACGACTGGAAAACGTGCTGGAGCTCGTTTCGCTGGCTGCAGCCTATGAACATCTCGATCCCCCGACCGCCGTCAGCTCACTGCTGGGCAGGATTAACCAGGCTTCCCAGGCCGCTGAGGCGCAACATCCGCAGGACGCGGTCGTTTTCAACACGTTGCACGGATCCAAGGGCTCGGAGTTCCGTGTGGTTTTTATCGCCGGCGTTGAAGAGGGGCTGCTGCCGCACAGCAGGTCATTGGACGAGCAATCAAAGCTGGAGGAGGAGCGCAGGTTGTGCTATGTGGGCATATCCAGGGCTAAAAACAGCCTGTACCTGACATATGTTGAGAAACGGCTGGCCCACGGCGAACTCAGTTATCGAACGCCGTCCCGGTTCTTGCGGGAACTGCCCGGCTCACTGGTGGTCAGCCGTAACCTGGCCGGCCCCTTACCGGAGAATCCGCTCTCGGTGCAGCATGCATCCCCGATTGAAACCCCCGGTCGAAATCCGTCCGTACCGTTCCGGCCGGGAGATATCGTCCGGCATCGCATCTTCGGTGAAGGCAGGGTAACGCGTGCGGTCAAGCAGGCCAAAGATTTTCATGTTATAGTAGTTTTCGATAATTACGGAGTGAAAACATTCCTCGGCAGCCTGGCTGCCCTTGAGAAAGTAACTTGAGTTCACAACCATCTTCGCAGGAACTTAGGTTCCCGACAAATTTCCTTTGGGGTGTAGGCACATCCGCCTATCAGATGGAGGGCGGCAGCTCCAATACGCAGTGGTATGAGTTCGAGAAGGCTGATGGTATCAGGACCGGGGACGTCAGCGGAAAGTCGTGCAACTGGTGGCATAACGCGGAGAAGGATTTCGACATCGCGCAGTCCATGGGACTGAATTCACTGCGTTTGTCGGTGAGCTGGGCCAGGATCGAGCCCGAGAGGGGCCTGTTCAATCCACGCGCGATCGAACGTTACCGTCAGATACTGACCGCGCTGGTCGAACGGGGAATTCGTCCCATAGTCTGCCTGCATCACTTCGCCCACCCCGTGTGGTTCGAGAAGAAAGGCGCCTTTCTCTCCAGGGATTGCGTGGCGGATTTCTCGCGCTTTGTTAAATTCACGGTGTATGAGCTCAGCGATTACTGCAGCGACTGGCTGACGTTCAATGAGCCGAATATCTACAGTATAGAGGGATATGTAGACGGAAATCACCCCCCGGCATTGCATGACCACCTGATCCAGTATTTCAAAGTGCTGGGCAATATGGGGCTTTGCCACGGCTCGGCCTATCACATCATCCACAACTTACAGCCGCGGGCCAGCGTCAGCTTCGCCAACCATTTCCTGATATTCACCGCCGCCAAGACACAGGTTTTCGACAGGCTGGCTGTGCGTGCGGCCAGGGACTCTTTTAATAACGTTTTCATCAACATGGTGACAGGCAGGAGTGCACCGTTATTCAGCGGTATCGATAAACGGCTGGACGAGATAAAAGATACCTGGGATTACGTGGGAGTGAATATCTACGGCGGCGTGGACGTCGCCTTCGACATAACCAAACCTAAAACCGGCTTTGTGCGGCGCATCGCCCCGCCCAGGGGTCGAACGGGGGACCTCCTGCCCGACGGACAGCCCATGTTTGGTGAGATCTATCCGCAGGGTATAAGGATCGTCATCGAGAGAATGGCAAAATACGGTAAGCCCTTTTTCATACTGGAAAACGGCGTGCCGGACAGGGACGATAAACTTCGTCCCTGGGTGATCGCCATGGCAGCCAGAACCATGCATGACCTTATCCAGGAGGGCCATGAGATACTCGGCTATCACCACTGGTCGCTTGTGGACAACTTCGAATGGGCTTTGGGTTATTCCATGAAATTCGGCCTGGTGGCCGTAAATCCTGTAACTCAGGAGAGGAAGCCGCGAAGCTCGGCTGCATTTTACGGTGAGATAGCCATGGCCAATGCCCTGACAGCCGAAATGGTGAAGAAATACGCACCTGAAGCGTTGGATGAGATTTTCCCTGCTGCGGATTAATGGAGTGAAATAAAAGAGGCGGCGGGTAAACCCGCCGCCTCTTTGCATTGGGATTGCAGATCAGAGCTGTATTACTTTGTGCCGCCTCGCAGCTGGCAGGGCGGGCCTCCCGCCGGCTTCTCGGGTTTGGGCAATTCCACTGCCGGCTTCTGCGCAATCCACGCCTTATAAGCGTCGTACTGCGCCTGCGTTATTTTGCCGTCCTTGAGAAGCTTGTCCAGCATGTCAGTGTTGGCTCCTGCAAAGAACGGGAAGCCGGGCATATCTGCCGGTTTTGCGCTGAGCCAGGCTTTGTAGGCATCCGCCTGCTCCTGAGTCAGTTTGCCATCAGTAACCAGTTTGGCAAACATATCGTCCTGGCGGGCCTGCTGTTCCTCCAGCATCACCTGTTTGAAGGCGTCTTGCAGAGCAGCCTTATCGATATTGAGCTTGGCTGCAACCTTCGCAAGTATATCGCTGTTGCAGGAAGCGTTCGGACCTTTCCCGTGAGGGGCGCCCGGCGGCATTCCGGCTGGCGCCGTTGCGGCAGCACTCCTGTTATCCGCATTAACGGCGGTCATTACGCCGGTTATCAGCAATACTACCGCAAGCATCCCGGCAGCCAGGCCTAAGACTTTTTTCCACATATGAATCCTCCTTTTGAGTGGAATTGCTGAGGACTTTTTCCCTCAGTTACATACAGAATACAGGGAAAATATTTGTAAAATATTTGCACAAGGAGGGCTTTTAGTTGCTACGCGCATATCTTACATTCTGGATCAATCACTTATTTTATATCAAATTCGGCTGTCCCGGGCGAGAGAGCTGTACATTTAAGCTGTTCACCTGATTTCGATTGACTACCCGTTCAATCGGTGATAGATTATGCAGGGTCTTTTTTCCGCGCCAATATTGATTAATACAGGGGGTGCCGTATGCTTTCTTTCAGCCCGTCTGAAGAACAGCAAATGATCGTCAACACGGTCAAACAATTCGCCAATGACGTCATGCGCAAGAAATTCCGTGAGTGCGATGAGGAAGGGCAGATATCTGCCGAGATAATCGATACCGCCTGGGACCTGGGATTGGTCGTCAGCTGTATTCCCGAAAACTATGGAGGCGCGGGCTGGGAGCATTCGGCCCTCACGGGCACGTTGCTGGCCGAGGAACTGGCCTGGGGCGACCTTTCCATGGCTATGCACATCCTGAGCCCCTGGCTGGGCATATTACCCATAGTGGAAATGGGAACCGAGGAACAGAAGAAAAATTACCTGCCCGCGGTCTGCGGGGGCAAGTTCAGCGCTGCTTCGGCGGCTTTCGTCGAGCCTAAATATGATTTCGATTGCAACGACTTTGATACCGTAGCTAAAAAGAGCGGCGGCTATACCCTCAGCGGTGACAAGTGCTATGTTCCGCTGGCCTCCGATGCCGCCTTCACGCTGGTTTATGCCAAGGAAGGCAATTCCTCACAGTGCTTCATCGTGGACCGGGGGACTAAAGGCTTCAACATCGGAGAGCGCGAGAAGAACATGGGCATCAAGGCGCTGGCTACCTATGAAGTCTCACTGAAGAACTGCAAAATACCCGCTGACAAAAAGCTGGGTGGTGACCGCGGATGCGATATCAAACGCCTGGCCAACCTCTCCCGCGTCGCGCTGGCCGGCCTGGCGGTAGGACTGGCCCGCGGCGCTTTTCAATTCTCCCGGGACTATGCCAAAGACCGCCACGCCTTCGGTGATCCCATAGCCTCACGCCAGGCCATCGCCTTCATGCTGGCCGACATGGCAATCGAGATAGACGCCGCCCGACTGCTCAACTGGGAGGCGGCCTGGCTGCTGGACAGGAAAGAGGAAGCCACCCGCGAGTGCTGCCTGGCCAAAACATATGCCGACAACATGGTAATGCAATGCACGGACTATGGCGTACAGGTAATGGGCGGCCACGGCTATATACGTGATAATCCCGTAGAGCTATGGTTCCGCAACGGTCGCGGTTTCGTGACCTTCACCGGCCTGGCCATAGTTTAATAAGGAGGCGTAGCGATGATTGATTTTGAATTGACCGCTGAAGAGAAGGCTAAAATACAGGAAGCGCAAGAAGTGGCGGTGAAAAAATTCCGCCCCGTAAGCCGTTTCTACGATGAGCATGAGCACGAGGAGCCGCAGGAGATCATCGATTTCATGTGGGAGAACCGCGGTAAGGGCTTCGTGACCGGGCTGGGAGTTGTGGGCGCCCTGATGGTTGAGGAACTTTGCTGGGGAGACGCGGGGCTTTACCTGGCCAGCCCCGGACCCGGGCTGGGCGGCGCCGCCGTCTTCGCCGCCGGCACAAAAGAGCAATGGGGCAAGTTCCTGGCACGATTCAATGAAGGCAAGCCCAAGTGGGGCGCCATGGCCATGACCGAGCCGGGCTGCGGCTCGGACACGTCGGCCATCCAAGCCACCGCCACGCGCGACGGTGACTACTGGGTGCTGAATGGCGAGAAGATTTTCGTTACCATGGGGCACCGCGCGCTCGACCTTTCGGAGGGCATTATCGTGGTGTGGGCCTCCGTGGACAAATCGGCGGGCAGGGCCGGCATGAAATCTTTCGTGGTCGAGGCCGGCACACCTGGCATGAAGGTGGAGAAAAAGGAGAAAAAGCTGGGTATCAAGGCGTCCGATACGGTCACTGTAACCTTCGAAAACTGCCGTATACCTTTCAGCAACATCCTGGGCAAGGCCGAGGTCAAGAGCAAGACCGAAGGTTTCAAGGGCGCCATGGCCACCTTCGATGTCACGCGCCCCATGGTTGCGGCGCAGGCGCTGGGCGTCACCCGCGCCGCGCTGGACATGCTGCATGATGAGATCGACAAGCGGGGCATCAAGATACGCTACGACCTGCCGCGCAGCAAACAGACTGCGCTGGAACGTGATTTCATCGAGATGGAGGCGAACTGGAGAGCGGCCCACCTGCTTATGATACGCGCCATGTGGCAGCTCGGCAGCGGTCAGTCCAATGCCCTGGAGGCATCCATGTCCAAGGCCAAAGCCGGACGCGCCGCCACTCTGATTACACAGAGGGCTGTGGAGCTTATGGGTCCCCTGGGTTACTCGCGCAAATACCTTTTCGAGAAGTTCATGCGGGATGCCAAAATCAATGACATCTTCGAAGGAACCGGGCAAATAAATACACTGGTGGTTGCCCGACGCCTGCTGGACTATACACGAGATCAGCTTAAATAAACGGGTCAGGGCTTGACGAAAAACTTGCGCCAGACCTGCCCGCCGGTAAACGGGCCGCCGTGCCCGGCATAGAATATCTTGGGCCTCAGATCAAGAATGGCCTGGATGCTTTTGGTAGCCGTTTCGATATCCTGGCAAATATAGGGGAATCCCGGTGTGCTCTTTCTCAGCATGCCGCCGAATATCATATCCCCCACCAGCGCGCAGCCCCCGGCCAGCAGCACCGACACAGATCCTGGAGTGTGTCCCGGCGTGGATATTATCTTGCCCTCGATTCCGTAGTCGCGCAGGTTCATCTCACCCTCCACCAACAGCTGGGGCTCCATTCCCTGTACTTTCGGTTTTACCATGCCGGAGAGCGCAACCATGATCCTTCCCCTGCCACCCACCGGATAGAGCTTGGGATTCACCCCTGTCCTCAGCGCCTCGGCATCCGCTTTATGTATGGCAACGGGTGCGCCGGTCTTCTCTCTCAAATAAGCCGCGCTGCCGGTGTGATCATGGTGCCCGTGCGTGATGACAATAAGCGAGATGTCACCGGGCTTGATGCCGTGGCGGCTCATCATTTTCAATATTTTATCGCCGTAGCCGGGAAAGCCGGTGTCTATGATAATCGAGCGTTCGCTGCGCACGATAAAGGCATTTACGATCGCTGATGTGACCGCGAAAACTTCCTGCTTTACTCCTGCCATAATTGCCTCTTACAAATACCAGTTACAATGTTCCCTGCGTTTCCTTCCGCCTCCGGTATCGTAACATATAACATCAAGTTTATGCACCTGTTCTCGTCAGCAGATCAAAACCACTGGCTTCGTCCGGCAGCCGTGCCATGTTTGTTCCCAGAATCTCAAATAGTATAACTTCGCCTACCAGCCAGGTTTTAACTCCTTCTCTCAGGCATCCGGTGATGGTCGAACCTGCCCTGCCCAGCGCAGCATGGATATGCAGGGTCGGCTTGCCTCCCTTATCCGGCGCCAGCACTCCCAGTCCCACCACCTCGTGAACGCCGTCAATGGGAACCAGCATGGGCTCGATCGGCAGTTCCTTATTGCGGCGGGGGCCGGAGACTACCTGCCCACTGCCGATGCCGCCCATCAGTATGGCCTGCGCTGTCAGGACTTTCTTTTCTTCAGAAAATCTCTCGATGCAACCGGGCAGGTCGTCTCCATCCTCCAATCTGATCACAAAGACGCGACCGATCTTCCCTTCGCTGTATTTCATGTTTGCTACCTCACGTGTACCCGGGCTATTTATAAAATCCGTCTCCATGTTATTGTAAATGCGGCGGCAAGGCAATAAAACGTCCTTGTTATCACCGGGCATTTAGCTTAAAATACTATCAAATTGAGGTCTTCGGATGGGAATGGACGCGCTGGTAAATATCCTCGAATACATCTCGATCGGCATCGGTTTAGTCGGCATATTCATCGTGTTGTGGGGTGTGATTGTCGGACTGGTGGAATTTATACACGCTCAAATCATCCACCTTGGCAGGCACAAGAAATCGCTGCCGCTGGAAAAAATACGTATCGACCTGGGCCGCTACCTGCTGCTGGGGTTGGAGTTTCTCATCGCAGCGGATATAATCCGCACCATCGTAAAGCCGAGCCTGGAAGAGGTAGCCGTCCTGGTGGCCATCGTCGCCATCAGGACAGTGATCAGCTATTTTCTCAACAAAGAGATCGAGCGGCTCGGGCATACCAAATGAAGAAAAAAAACATCAAAGTGGAGGACCGAAAATGAAAATTGCTGAGATTGAACTGTTTCACCTCAATATCCCCCTGAAAGAGACATTCTGGCCTACGTGGATACCCGGCTACCCTCAGACGCATAACCGGTTTACTCTGATCAGGATACGGACGGATGATGGCATCGAGGGCTACTCAGCCGGCACGGCCATGGGCACCGAGAGGCAGGGTTTGGGAGACCTGCTGGGTGGCTATTTATTGGGCTCTGACCCAACGGACATCGACCGTATCCAGAGCCTATTAAAGCAGGCGGGCATCCTGGGCTGGCTGAACTTCTGGATCGAGCCTGCCTGCTGGGACATCATAGGTAAGGCCAAAGGCAAACCGGTCTACGAACTCCTGGGCGGCGCCGCCAGGCCTATCGAGGTTTACAACTCCTTCGGCGAACTGCACGAGCCCGGCCCGCGCATACAGGAGCTGCTGGCCTTGAAAGAGCAGGGCTTTAAAACCTTTAAACTGCGCGTCAAAGCCAAGGAGTTCAAGGACGACGTTCGGCTGATCGCGGATGTTCGCAAGGGCGTAGGACCCGAGCCGATCATCGGCGTCGACGCCAACCAGGGCTGGCTGGTCTCCATTGTCGACCGCATACCTGCCTGGGA
>Ga0209610_1001000_pt1 | contig 14732 bp, 10 predicted proteins | sample LakKivw275mmetaG_FD_184137 | JGI IMG/M metagenome (GOLD analysis project Ga0209610, IMG submission 184137) | Anoxic lake water microbial communities from Lake Kivu, Rwanda to study Microbial Dark Matter (Phase II) - Lake Kivu water 275m metaG... | ecosystem: Environmental > Aquatic > Freshwater...
TGATAAGGAAGTTCTTTTATAATTATGCGGGGGTTTTTCTTTTCTTTTTTATCATCATCTAAACCTTCAGTAAATACTACCGCTTGTAATTTTATACTCCCCCTCCCGGTTTCAAAGGCTTTTCTTATCCCTTCGTGGCCACAAATTATTCCTCCGGTAGGGAAATCTGGTCCTTTAATTACAGCCATTAATTTATCTAAAGAAACATCGGGGTCTTCGATCATTAAAACTGCACCATCAATTACTTCGCTCAGGTTATGAGGAGGAATATTGGTGGCCATTCCTACTGCAATTCCAGAAGAACCATTAATTAAAAGATGAGGGATTTTGGCGGGTAATATCTCCGGTTCTTCTAGAGAATTATCAAAATTAGGTACAAAATTAACCGTTTCCTTGTCTATATCGGCTAACAATTCTTCTGCAATCTTAGACATTCTAATTTCTGTGTATCTCATAGCGGCTGCAGAATCACCATCGACCGAGTTATGAACAAAAATTCCTGCTGCTAAAGCAAAATTATGATTATTCTCGATAGTTAAATCATATACATCTTCTCTTTCAAGAAGGATCTTTATAGCCGTTACTCTGTGATTGTGTACTTTCGCTCTCTCTTTAATTTGTTGAAAATCACTAAAGCATTTCAGGGCATTTTCAATTTTTGGAACCCCATTTCTTGCTCTTTCTTTTTCATAAAGATCGGGGGTCACTTGAGAATAAGAATGCCTACTTAAAAGAGAGGATACATATCCTAAAATTTTACTTTTAATCACCTTTTCTTTATAATAGGGGTCCTTCCAATTTTTTCTTAAGGAAAGCTTGGCCTTCTGGGTTAATTCCTTCATAAAGTTAGGGTTTTCTTTTAAACGACGTTGGTTGGAAGCTATAACTCCAGCAACAAACTTTTCTCTAAATTCTACATCTTGCCACTGTTTAATTGCTTTCTTTCGATGAAGTTCATAAGTTTTTGGAACTTCCCACAGTTTCTTAGCAATTTTACTAAAATAATCTGGCGGATATTTTGCCCGATATGTCGGGTCTTGCCATAGATCTATTGAAATTCTACTTCTTTCTTCCCGATATTCTGGATCTAGCCATCTTTGTTTCATTAATCTCGAAATATTTTCTCGATGTTTAGGGTCAGCCCAAATCTTTAAAGAAACCTCTCTGGATAAATCGCACATTTTTTTTCTGTAATTTTCATTTTTCCATCTTTCCTTAAGTTCTTTTGATTTTAACTCGCTTAAGAGTATTCGAAAATCTTCTCTTTTCCAAAGCCTTCTCAAATTTTTTCTTGAGCTCTTAGCCATTTGCTCTCTATATTCAGGATTCTGCCATTTTTTCTTAACTGCTCTCGAAATCTTTTCTCGATAGGTTAAGTCCTGCCAATTCCTCTCATTAAATTCTCTCCAAAACTTAGAAGCCTTCTCCCGGTTCTCGGGATTCGACCAGTATCTCTTCCTTCCTTCGTCAAGTTTTTTTACATAATTTGGATTATTCCTATGGCGCCAAGAAGCAATTTCCTTATGAAGTTTCCAGTGATCTTTCCACTGTATTCTTCGAATATTATCTGGATTATTGTTTAGCTTATTAAAATCTAAATGATGTCTTATCTTCCCCGCACTCTTCTGGTAAGTTTTTCTCCTTAAATTAAATTTATCAGCCAAATGATGAATAAATTCCCATTCATTATTATCCTCCGTTGGTTGATAAACCATTTTATAGCCTTTTAGGTTTACGTCCTCTTCCCCTTTACAAAGCTTAAAATACAAAGGCATTAAAGAATCGCCTGCCTTCAGATTTTTTGCTTCTCTATAAGTTCCATCCCTCAACATCAACTTATGATTTAAGGTGCACTTTATTTCTTCTCCATTATCTAAGGTTACTTTCATAATTTTTGCCTTTTTTATAGTTAACCGCGGCGCCTTAATCTCGGCAATTTCTATCCTCTTTGTATCTGGGTTAAAGGTGAAAGTATAATTTCTTTTCCCTTCGTCCTCTTCTTTTATTAACTCTTCAAAGGTAAGATCTCTTCCATCAGCAAGTCTTATCTTGGTATCCTTGGTAAAACATCCAAAGTTTCCTTGGCCATCTACTAAAGGATAACGATAGGAAAAATCTTGGGCCATCCTCACAATAGTATCATATACTGCCACATCACCGTGGGGATGATATTTGCCAATTATTTCCCCTACAATTCGAGCAGATTTTTTGTAAGCCTTATCGGAATTATTACCCAATTTTTCCATGGCATACAATACCCGGCGATGGACTGGTTTTAATCCATCCCTAACATCAGGTAAAGCTCGACCCACTATTACGCTCATCGCATAGCTGAGATAGGCTTCTTTTGCTTCATCTCCTATATCGACTAGTAAATCTTTTCCCTTAACGACTGATCCTTCTTTCTCGTTTTTCTTATTTAAATTCTCTACCTCTTCTTCTTTCATAATTTAACCATTCTCCAATTCATCAATTGACCAATTAACCAATTGCCCGATTGACCAATTTTTCTATTCTCCAATTGACCTATTCTCCAATTGACTGATTAATTTAGTCTTCAACATTAAATATAAGTTATCAGTTTATTATCTTCTCTTCCTCTTCCTCTTCCTCTTCACTAAATAATATTCACTATTCACTAAGGACTAATTAAATATCCAGCTCTTTCACTTCTAAGCTGTGCGTGTAGATAAACTCTTTTCGAGGCTCGACTTTATTTCCCATTAGCACCGTAAACATCTCTTCTGCTTCTATAGCATCTTCTAATTCTATTCTCTTTAAAATCCTATTCTCTGGATTCATGGTAGTCTCCCAGAGTTGTACTGGGTTCATTTCTCCCAGACCTTTATATCTTTGAACTTTAGGATTACTTTCAATTTCCTTTAATTTAGCGTTTAATTCTTGCTCATTAAAGAAGTAATAACTATTCTTATTGTGTTCCACTTTAAAAAGAGGGGGTTGGGCAACATAAATATTTCCTCTTTCAATTAAAGGCTTCATATATCTAAAAAAGAAAGTTAACAGTAAAGTTTTTATATGAGCACCATCAACATCTGCATCAGTCATTATGATAACTTTATAATATCTCAGTTTTTCTATCTCCAGGTCCTCCCCAATATTTACTCCCAACGCAGTAATAATGGATCGTATTTCATTATTGTCTAATATTTTATGCAAACGTGACTTCTCCACATTTAAAATCTTGCCTCTTAAAGGCATAATGGCTTGGAATTTCCTATCTCTCCCCTGTTTTGCTGATCCTCCGGCAGAATCACCCTCCACTAAGAAAATCTCTCGGTAATGAGGATCTTTTTCGGAACAATCGGCTAATTTCCCAGGCAGGGTGCTGCTTAGGCTTAAGCCATTTTTTTGTCTAATTAAATTCCTTGCTTTTCGAGCGGCTTCTCTTGCCTGTAAAGCAGAAATAGACTTAGATAATATCTTTTTGGTAATCTCAGGATTCTCATTAAAGAAACTATTCAAACTTTCAGTTGCAATAGAAGAGACCACTCCTCTTACTTCACTGTTCCCTAATTTAGTCTTAGTCTGTCCTTCAAACTGGGGGTTCATTAGTTTTACACTCACTACTGCAGTTAATCCTTCTCTAACATCACTTCCGGACAGATTGTCCTCATCATCTTTTAAAGTAAATTTCTTAAAATTAGATACTATGCTACTTCGGGCATAATCATTTACTACTCTGGTTATAGCTGCTTTAAATCCGGCTAAATGGCTTCCGCCTTCTTCGGTATTTATATTATTGGCAAAGGAAAGAATGTTTTCTAGGTAGGCATCGTTATATTGTAGGGCTATTTCCACCTCTATATCATCTTTTTTTCCATAAATATAAATAGGATTTTTAAATAAAACATCTTTATTTTTATTTAAATATGTTACAAATTCAACTATTCCGCCGTTATATTGATAGGAAACTTCTTTATTTGCCTCTCTTTCATCTTTTAAATCAACTTTTACTCCCGCATTTAAAAAAGCTATCTCTCTTAACCAATGAGCAATGATATCAAAACTGAAGTTTATATCTTCAAATATTTCTGGGTCGGGACTAAAAGTTATTTTAGTCCCTGTTTGGGTAGATTTTCCATACTTTCTTAAATCAGATACTGGCTTCCCTTTTTCAAATTTTTGAGAAAATATTCTTGAATCTCTACTTACTTCTACCTCTAATCGCTCAGATAGGGCATTGACTACAGAGACGCCCACACCGTGCAGCCCTCCAGCAACTCGGTAACCACCTCCACCGAATTTACCTCCGGCATGTAACTTAGTTAAGACTATCGTTACTGCTGGTTGTCCGGTTGCTTCATGGATATCTACCGGGATCCCTCGGCCATCGTCAGATACAGTAACACTATCATCAGGATGAATAGTTACTTCTATATTTTTACAGAAACCACCCATGGCTTCATCAATACTATTATCTACCACTTCGTATAATAGATGATGTAACCCTCGGCTTGAGGTATTTCCAATATACATACTTGGTCTTTTTCTTACTGCTTCTAATCCTTCTAAAACCTGTATCTGTTTGGCGGTATATTGATTATCTTGATTATTGGTCATATTTTTACTTTTTTTCAATCTCCTCTACCTCATTCAAAATGAAACCGCAGCTTGCCGCCACGGTCTTTGTTTTTTATTCTATAATTTGTGGTAAAAAAACTTTCAGTTATTTTAAAAACCTAATTAATATTACTATATTATTGGGCTTTTGTCAAAATTTTGTGTTGGTCTTCAGAAGCTTGATTGCCGATTTAAAATACAATAGAACCAACAAATATGATAAATTGGGGGGTGGAGGGGAAATGAAAAATGACTTATATTAAAATAAAGCAATTTTAATATATTTTTCTCTTACCAGCCACATATCTTTTCTAAGACCTGATCTGAAATTTTTCCTTCTTCTACGTCTTTTATCGATTTTTCTATTATCTCTAAAGCATAATCTACTTCTTTTCTAGTTATTACTAAAGGAGGAGCAATTCTTAACACTGATTTACTGAAGAAAGTAAGAATTAATCCTTTTTCCCAGCAGCTCCAGCAAACTTTAGCAGCTTCTTTTTCAGCTCTTTGTTTATTTTCTCTATTAGATACTAAGTCAACTCCGATTAAAAGTCCCTTCCCGCGAACATCTCCAATTAGTTCGTGCTCCTTTTTTAATTCGTTAAATCGAGACTGAATATAATCACCCATTTCTTTAGATCTTTCAACCAATTTTTCTTCCTTTATTACAGAGATAGTTGCTAAAGCTGCGGCACAGCTTACTGGATTTCCTCCCATAGTAAAGAGATGGGCAGGGGCATCCCAGGAATCCATTATCTCCTTTTTCGCAACGATTGCGCTGAGGGGCATGCCCGAGGCAATAGCTTTGCCTAAAAGAATGACATCGGGCTCAATCCCCCAGTGCTCTATTGCAAACCATTTACCCGTCCTGCCAAATCCTGTTTGCACTTCTTCAGCTATAAAAAGAATACTATTGTCTTCACATATCTTCTTAAGAGCAGGTAAATATTTTTCGGGTGGCACAATTACTCCCGCATCTCCCTGGATTGTCTCTACGATTATAGCAGCTACTTCCTCTACTGGGATTAGAGTATCTAACATCATTTTAAAATAGTCTAAGCAAGATAGGTTACAATTGGTGGGTTTAAGTTTAAAAGGGCAACGGTAACAATCAGGATAAGGAACATGGTATATCTCTGGTAGAAAGGGTCCCATATTTCTACGCATCTTAAGGCTAATAGCAGAAAGACTGATAGCTCCATAAGTACTCCCGTGGTAAGAACGAAGGAAGGCAATTATTTTTTGACGTTTTGTAAAGCTGCGAGCAAGTTTTATAGCTCCATCATTAGCATCTGAGCCTGAAAGTCCAAAGGAAACTTTTTTGGCCATCTTTCCTGGGGTTATTTGTACTAATTCTTGCGCTAGTTCTACCAGGTTTTTATAATACATATAAGCCGAGGTATAATTAGTAAAATTGTCTACCTGTTCTTTTATGGCCTTTACTACTCTAGGATGGGCATGACCGGTGTTTAGGACAGCAGCACTGGAAAGAAAATCTAAATAACGATTACCATCAATATCCTCTATAGTTGCACCTTCCCCTCGTTTCATAACAAAGGGATAGTAAGGCATCCGGGAAGCGGGAGAGATAACTTCTTCATCCTGTTGGATAATTTTAAGAGACTCAGTCAATTTTTTTCCCATTTTTTGTCCTCTTTAGAATATTATTTATATCCTCCTATAGTAAGCGGAACAACTCTAACCAGTCTTGGCATGATCAGATGAGGCAAGGACAGGGAAAGGACCGGAAAATAAGTGGTTAATAGTATAACAGGGATAGCTCCAAATAACATAAAGATCACTGCCGGAGTTATTAATTCATCAAACTTACATTTGCCTATCCGTCCTGCCAGGTAGAGGATGGGGGCGGTAGGCGGGGTTACATTGCCTAGCCCTAAGTTGGTACCCAAAATTGCTGCAAAGTGGATAGGGTGAATTCCTATTGCCTGCATCAGGGGGAACAATAGAGGTGCTGCCAGAAGGGTGCCACTAAAATCATCCATAAGCATGCCGAGAATGATCAAGAATAGGTTGACCATAAGTAGCAAAATATATTTATTGTCTGTTACGCCCGTTAGGGTTGCTACCAATCGTTGGGGAACATTTTCCATGATATAGAGACGACTTAAAATCATCACGTAAAAAACCATTAGTATAACCACCCCAGTGGTGGTAATCGCGCTTACCATAGCATTCATTAATTGCTTTAAGTTCAGTGTACGATAAAGGAAAAAACCTACAAAAATACAATAAAGTGTAGCTACTCCGGCTGATTCGGTAGGAGTAAACACGCCGCCATAAATCCCCCCCAAGACAATAATCGGCATCAGTAGGGCTGAAAAACCCTTATAAGTAGCCTGCCCCATCTCTTTAGCTTGTTGTTTTAGAGGAATAGGAGGAGACACTTTTATGGGTAACTTACGACACATAAACCAGTTGATACTGCTATAAATAATTACTAAAATAATACCAGGAACTACGGTAGATAAGAAACAAGCTGCTACTGATTGCCAGGTTACCCAGGCATAGAGGATCATAGGAACGCTGGGTGGAATAAGCTGTCCCAGGACTGATGCACAAGCTACTAAGCCAGTTGCATGCCCCCGAGGATAGCCTCGTTCTACCATACGAGGTATCATAATGCTGCCAATAGCAGACACTGCAGCAGTACAAGTCCCCGCTATTGCTCCAAAAATAGCACAACTTATAATAGAAACTGTCCCTAAACCGCTTTTCTTTCTACCTAAAAAGGCATCTGAAATAGCTACTAATCGGGCTGCAACTCCCGTAGAGCCCATAAGCCCCCCCATCAGGATAAAAAAGAGGACACACAGGATGGCCATTGAATTAATTTTATGAAATCCCGTGGCCATAATAAACATAGGGTCATAGCTGCCTAAAATGAATAAAAATAAGACGGCAGCCATAAAACAAAAAGGCACTGGTACTCCTAATATGAGTAGCCCGATTAAAATTGCTAGATCTATAATTATGTCCATCCTTTAGCTCTCCTTGTCTAATAATTGCTCAAAGATGGCGGTTTTTCCCAAACTCTGTAATATATAATCTATTAATTCAACAAAAAAATAAAGAGACATCAATATCGTACTAAAGAAAATAGCGCTCTGAGAAAGAACCATAGGCAATAATAGTGCTTGGGAAGTCTCGCCTTTAGTGATGCCCCAGATGAAATAAGGATAAGTCCAACTAATCATAATGATAGATAAAACAAAGGTAATCAAGCTACTTATAGCCTTAACTAAGGCATAAGGCCTCGGCCTTTTGAACCATATATGAATTAGTTCTGCCTTAATATGACTACGTTCATAAGCCCCATAAGATGCGCCAATAAAATATAGCCACATAGCAATGAGACAAATTAATTCTTCTATTCCGAAGAGAGGGGAGCCAAATACATAACGTAGCAATACTTCAACAAAAACCAGCACAATAATTATACCTCCAGCAACAACCATAAACAGCTTCTGCAAATGTATCAATCCATTCCAAATTTTTAAACCGATTCTTCCCATCTCTCCGCTACTTTCTTTCGTTAAATTTAAATTCTTATACCAAAGGGGGCAAAAAGTCCCCTTTGGTATAGTTATAAACCTAACTTCTATTATATAAATATAAACCTTATTTTACTTCAATGCCCACATGTTCTCTACAGATGTCTACCAAGGTTTTTCCCATATATTGGTCCAACTGTGGCCAGACATCTTTGTGGATAGCATCAGCAAATGCTTTAAGGTCTTCCTCGGTAGGAATAATAATCTTTAAGCCAAAATCTTCCATTTGCTTACGATATTCCTCGTCTTCGGCAAGGAAAACATCCCAGCGGCCTACTACCTGTTTCTCCGCCGCATCTAACAAAACTTTTTGATCCAATTCAGTTAAGGTGTTCCATAATTTTAGGTTCATATAGAACCACCAGGGTTCTAAGTAATCATTATATTGAATCCATACGCCTTGAATGTCGCGGAATTGATATCCCTGGAAAGGAGGTCCACCACATTCTCCATCAGCAATTCCTCTCTCAATGGCACTAAAGGCTTCAGAATAAGGAATCGTGGTGGGAATGTAGCCCAATCTTTGCCAGGTTAATTCACAGGCCTTCAGGGGCATTACTCTGATTTTCATTTTGTTAGGCTGCATCTCTTCCCAGCCTTCCGGTTCTTTAGTGGTAGTTACCCCAGACCAGCCCACCGGGAACAGAGCTAAGCCTTTTATCCCTTGTTCTTCCAATAAGCCAGTAACCATATTATAGACCCATCCATCTCTCTTATAAGCTTCTTTGGCCTCTTCAGTACTAGTGTCATGTCAATATAAATATATTGGGTAATTTACTTGACTTACTTCCTGACTTATGCCATATTCAGTAATAAAGATACAAGTCAGGAGGAACGTCATGAAAAAATATATTGTAAGTTTGTCACAGAAAGAGAGCCAAATACTGAAGCGATTTATATCATCAGGCAAAAGATCAGCCCAGTTATTTACACGAGCGCGAATATTATTAAAAGCAGACCAGGGAGAGGAGGGACCTGGATGGCCAGACGAAAAAATTAGCCAAGCGCTCGATGTAACAGTACAAACAGTTGAAAGAGTTAGAAAGCAACTGGTTGAAGAAGGTTTTGATGCGGTATTAAACCGGCAAAAATATACCCAAAAAGTTTCTCGCAAGAAAATTGATGGCGATGCTGAAGCACATCTTATTGCCCTTTCATGCAATAAACCACCTAAAGGGCGAAGTGGGTGGTCACTTCGTTTACTAGCCGATGAGATGGTTGAATTAGGTTATGTACAAAGTATCTCATATGAGACAGTCAGACAGACTTTAAAAAAAACGAAATTAAACCCTGGCTAAAGGAGCAATGGTGTATACCACCTAAAGCTAATGCTGCTTTTGTATGTGCAATGGAGGATGTATTAACAGTTTACAAGCGACCATATAGTCCAGATGTACCTGTGGTATGTATGGATGAGACAAGCAAGCAGTTGATAAGAGAAACACGTTTACAAATGCAAGCTAAACCAGGTAAGCCAGCTCGTTATGATTACGAATACGAACGTAATGGAGTGTGCAGTCTGTTTATGTTCTACGAACCATTTGGTGGCAAACGATTTGTATCTGTTACAGACAGACGTACAAAAGTTGACTGGGCGATACAGATAAAAAAGCTTTTGGATATTTGTTATCCTGATGTGCAAAAGATTATTTTGGTCATGGACAATCTAAATACACATACCGGTGCTTCATTATATGAGGCATTTGAACCGCAAGAAGCCAGGCGGTTATTAAATAGGCTTGAAATACATTACACCCCAAAACATGGCAGTTGGCTCAATATAGCAGAGATTGAGCTACGGATTCTAAATGGTCAGTGTTTAAAACGCAGAATTCCTGATAAAAAGATATTATCAAGTGAGGTTATGGCATGGCAAGAAAAGCGGAATTTCAATCAAGCCAAAGTTGACTGGCACTTTACTACTGAAGATGCAAGGATAAAGCTTAAACGACTTTACCCCATATTGTTAACTTGACACAACACTAGTTTCTTAAATCTAGGGAAAGCATAAAAATTGGGTTGATTAGCTATAACCCCATCCAGCACAATTTCCTCTGGACCTAATACCGTAGTATTTTCTACCAGATAATCTACCACTAATCCCAGAGCAGTAGATACACAATCGGTAATCTCGGTATCAAAGGTTTCTCCTTCTTCTACTTTCAAGGCTACATCCTTGACTAGAGGTCGGTCATCAGTATAATCCGGACAATATGCAGTAATGACATAATTCTTAGCGGGGGGTACATTGGTAAAGGTGTATTCGCCATCTTCATTGGTAGTAGTGGTGGCAACTTCAGTTACTCCATAAGTAAGAACTACTTCAACGCCATCCTGAAGACTCCAAGTATCTTCACAATAACAACACCAATACTCTGGATAGACACAGCTGGGTTCAGTTACCGGGTCAGCAGAAGTAGAGCAACAAGGTGCGGCTATTGTACCAGTAATAGTTCCTGGAGTATATCCAGGTTGTTCATCTGAAGGAGTAATAAAACAACCCGTAAGTAAGATAAGTAGAGTAAAAATTAACAAAATAGGTAAAATGGTTTTAAAACTTAATTTCATTTAAATCGCCTCCTGCGAAAAAAAATTTAATTTCTTGTGGCAGTCTGGCGATCATGGCACTTTTACAAGTGCTTTAAACCCATGACTTTGCGTCCTATCCTTTCGGATAGTTTGCCTTTTTCATTTACTTAAAAAAATACTCTAAATTAGGTATTCTCTCAATTTAAACGAAAAAAAGCTGGCAGTCGAGCAGTCTTAGTACTATTTAATTAGTTTAGTACCTTAAAACCCACGACTTTGCGTCCTACCCTTTCGGATAGTTTACCTTTCTCAACTTTTCTGAAATATTATTTTAATGTCTCACCTGCCTTCTTTAAAAACTCAAGCTTTGTATATTATTGTGATCATTTTATCAATAAAAATTTATTTCTCCTATATCATATCTATACTACAATAATTCAAAAAATCCTTCTTTTCCTTGAGTTTTTAAAAATAATTATTTAATTTTCTATAAATAACCTTTAGTCTATTAATAGTAATAGATATATTAACATATCTTAAAAAGGAATGCAACATTTTTTTCATATTTTTAAATAAATATTTTTCATAAAATTTTTCTTCTCTTTTCCCTTAAATTTTTGAATAGCTATTATTTCTCGATAAAGGTTTAACATTCTGTCAGATATCATATTTATACTATATTTAGCAGAAGTCTTTAATGCACCTTTAGAAAGTCTTTCCCTTAATTCTGGCTCTCTGATAATTTTTTCTAGGGCCTTAGCAAAATGTTCAATATTATCATCGGTTAACAATCCATCAAATCCATCAGTCAGAATGTCCATTGCCCCTGGAGCTTTAACTGCTAACACAGGAAGCCCCGAGGCTAAAGCTTCTATAGTTACTATACCAAAAGATTCTGAGGTGGAAGCAATAGCAAATACATCAGCTATTTTATAATAATATCGAATTTCTTCATAATTTACCTCACCACAAAATATTACTTCTTCTTCTACTCCTAAAGCTTGAACCAGATGGGTTAATTCTTCCCTAGCTGGACCATTGCCAACTATTAATAATTTAGTCTTGCTAATGCCCTGTTTTTTAATTATTCCCAATGCTTTTATAATCTTATCTATGCTTTTCTCAGTAGCTACTCTACCTACAAAAAGAATTATTTTTTCATCTTCTTTAAGATTATATCTCTTTCTAATTTTTAAACACTCCAATTCATTTTTTTCTCTAAAGGTATTTAATTTTATCGCATTAGGAATAACTTCAATTCTATTTTTTATTCCATAATTTTTGATTAAAGCCTTCATTGATTCAGAAGGAGTAATTATGCAATCAGTTTTATCAGCTAAATTAGAAACTATTTTTTTAATTGCTTCCTGGGTCAATTTTTGAGGTAGAGGAGCAACATAATAAGCATATTGTTCATATTGAGTATGCAGAGTTAATATTTTAGGAATACCAAATTTTTTACCATACATAATCGCCTGAGAACTTAGTATAAAAGGATGATGAACATGAACAATATCAGGATTAAATTCAGTTATAACTTTTTTCGCTCTAAAAGATAAAGGTATAGCAATGGGATATTTTACTTTACTGGTTAAGTTTACGGATCTATATCTGAATATATTTTTTTCTTCATCAATATAATCTTCTACTCTGGGGGCGAAAATATAAACCTCGTGCCCTTTTCTTTCGTAGGCTTCTTTTAAAGATATTATACTGGTAACCACTCCGTTAATTAGTGGTTTATAACAGTTAGTAAAAAAGGCAATTTTCATTTATTTCCCCCTCACCCTAACCCTCTCCCACCAAGGGGAGAGGGAATAAAGAACGACTATTTTAACTGTTTCTCCGCTTGTTTTAACCAGTAATTTGCTTTTTTGTTTTCTGGTTCTAAACGTAAAACTTCCTTCCAATTACTTGCAGCTTCCTGATAATTCCCCCGCTCATAGTAAACTCTACCTAACCAATAATAAGCTGAAGAAAAATTAGGATTAGATCTGACTGCTTGTCGATATTCATAGATAGCTTGTTCAAATAATTTTTGTTCATAAAGATTATATCCTGCTTCATAATGAGAATATGCTTCTTTCCCGTATTTTATTGAATTCTCTACTTTATCAAAAAAATATTGAGCTCGAGGGTATTCAGGATTAATTTCTAATACTTTTTGCCAGGAAGAAAGAGAATCAACTAATCTATCTTTTTCATAAAATACTCTGCCCAACCAATAATAAGCCTCCGCCATTCCCGGATTAATTTCAACTGCTTTTTGTAAATATAAAATACATTCATCATAATCTTCTCTTTGGTAAGCAGCATATCCTAAACGATAATAGGCAAAAGCCAGTTTTTGTTCGACCTGTGGATAAATTATTTTCTTTTCTTGAATAAGTTCTATATATTTACCCCATTCTCTTGCCTCTCTATAATACCAATTAGTATATTGATAAATCTGGGCAAGATAATAATGAGCTTCTATAAAGTCAGGGTCAGCCTGGATAGCTCTTTCACCATAATCGATCGCTTCGGCCCACAATTCTTTACTAGGGTAATTCGCTCCCCCGTAAGTTTTAATTGCTTCTTCCATTTTACTTATCGCCATTTTCAAATATTCAGATGCTTCTGCAGAAACAGTCTCCCAGGCAGTTTTCTCCTGGCCAACAGCAAAACAGAAATTAAATTCTAATAATAATCCACAAATAATTAGAGCCAAAAATAAAAATATTCTTTGATATTTCCTTTTCATTTTTTATCTCTCCTTTACCTATATTGTATTTTGTATTTTATTATATCATAATCCTAAATTTAGATCCAATTCTTCCCTATTTTCTAAGGCACTAAGAAGCTTATTTTTTACTTCATTAAATTGAGTAATATATTGAGGATTGATTGAAGAAGCGGCAGGAAGTTTGAGCTTTAAAAAATCTACCCTTTTTCCATTTTCGCTAATAGAAAAATCTAAATGTGGACCAGTAGCTAATCCGGTAGCTCCTACATAACCTATTATCTCACCCTGCTTTACCTTCTGACCATTTTTTAACCCACTAGCAAAACGGGAAAGATGACCATATCCAGTCTCATAATTGTTAGGATGACGAATTTTAATATAGTTTCCATATCCATCATTCCAGCCCATATAAATAACTGTTCCATCCCCAATAGATGAAACCGGGGTACCCGAAGGAGCAGCGTAGTCAATAGCTAAATGAGGTCTCCAAATTCTTAAGATAGGATGAAATCGATTGTTAGAAAAATAAGAGCTAATATATTTATAATTTAAAGGGGCTCGGAGAAAGGCTTTTCTTAGTGATTTTCCCTCTTTGGTATAGTAATCTATATTTCCAGAAGGATCTTCAAATAGTACTGCTTCATGTTTACTAAGAAGCTCTCCTTCATATTGAGCAGCAAGTATCTTCCCCCAACGATAAAAATCTCCTTTATACTGTTTTTCCACTAAAATTTTAAAAGTATCACCTTCTCGACACTCAGTAAGAAAATCAATCTGCCAGGCAAAAATTTCAGCCATCTGGATAGCCAATTGAGGTGAATCAGCACATTCCAACATTGATTCGTAGAGAGAACTTTTAATAGTACCTTCCATCTGCACTATTTCTTGAGAAATATTTTCCTTTACTACTTTTAAATCCTCTGATTCTGAATTAGGCAAAGATATATGGAAAATATCCAAGGGAGTAGGTTCATAAGTAAATTCTTTAATTGTGCCGGTTGGATCATATTTTAAAGAATATTTACTACCGGCAGGAATATAATTAAAATCTACCACCGACTTAATTTTGTCTTGTAAAGCAAGTATTTCAGCTGCAGAGATTCCTTCTCTTATTAAATTTTCATAAAGAGTATCTCCAGCTTTTAAAATTCCAGCAATGGTAATTCCTTCTAGTGGTGGTAAAGATACTTCTTCTAAAACTCTCTCTGCACCCTTCTCTTTCCCATCTATTTGTAAATCTGAAACTATTTCCAAAGCCGGAGAAGTAGAAATAGTTTTATTGATTTTTTTTACAGGAAACAAAGGAAGGATCTTGAAATAAATTA
>Ga0209610_1001001_pt1 | contig 14723 bp, 15 predicted proteins | sample LakKivw275mmetaG_FD_184137 | JGI IMG/M metagenome (GOLD analysis project Ga0209610, IMG submission 184137) | Anoxic lake water microbial communities from Lake Kivu, Rwanda to study Microbial Dark Matter (Phase II) - Lake Kivu water 275m metaG... | ecosystem: Environmental > Aquatic > Freshwater...
TCCCGGCACGGTGATTGGCAATCGCGGCTGCCAGATGCGTCTTGCCGCAACCGTAGGGGCCGGTGATGACCAGCCAGCCGTTTGGCCTCTCTGCAAAAGCAACCGCGGCTTTATTCGCTTTCTCCAGCGATTTGACCATGCCTGTCTCCAAGCCCTCGTCTTCGCGCAAGGAGAAGTTGGCGAAGGAGCACTTGGCAAGCAGGCCGAGGGAAGATAGGTTGGGGTGTCCGGTGTCGTCGGTCGGGCGGCGGTAATCGGGGACATTAATGTGCAGCACGCTCACCAGTTCAGGGTCTTTCAAGCGCGAGCGGATGCGCTCCTCGATCTCGTCCAGAGGTACGTTGGCGGTCACCACCAGCGGCAAGCGGTTGATGTAACGGTAGTTCACGATCTGGAACAATTTTTCCTGTGCCCAGGCCGTGGCGTTCTGCGTGCCGAAGTCGTCCAACACCAATAGAGGCGCATTGCGAATTTCCTCGAAGCGGTCTTCGAAAGTCGTGTCCTCGCTATCGAAGGAAAAGCGCAGCAGGTCAAGCAGATCGGGGACAGTCAGGAAAAGCGTGGGCACCCCCATGCCGACGGCGAAATTGGCGATGGCAGCCGCCAGGTGAGTCTTGCCGCAGCCGTAGCCGCCTTGCAAAAGCAGCCAGCCATGTAGCGAGGCCGCGTACTGGCGGGCAGTGTTATAGGCGATCTCAAGTGAATTTGCCTGCCATTCCCCCAGGCCGATCCGGCCGCGCGGCTGAAAGGACTCGAATGTCAAGTCTTTCAGTTCGTCGAGGTGACTGAGTGAGAACAAACGCTCGCGCACCGCGCGCCTCACATCCGCTTGGCGGCAGGCGCAAATTTCCAGTTTGCCGAAATCGGGGTGACCGAGCGGCAGGTCGCGGCGGAGATAACCCAAGCCGTGACAATGCGGGCAATTCGGGTCGCCGAGTGTTCCGATGAGCGTCTCAATGTTCGATGTACTCGGCGTACTCGCCTTCGACATACCGACGGCCATCTTCTTGAGCGTCTCGTCTATCTTGCTTTTTGGCATGGCCTTCCACCTTCCAGCGTTTCAAAATGGCTTCCACATAACGCCAGTTGCGCTTGTTGTTTTTGACAGCAATCTCCAGCGCCTCGGCCACCCATTCTGGCGAGTAAGTTTGCTCGGCGTCTCTGAGGGCGTCGGCGATGAGCGGCGTCAGCGGGCCGATATTTTCCTCGTACAGCTTGAAAATGTTCGGACGGTCCACCGGCGGCGCGGATGGGAGGTGCATGGCAGCGCGCCAGTCGCCCTTTTGCATGGACTCGGCGGCGGCGCGTCCGCGCGGCGTATTCAGGAAGTAGAAGCCGCCCGCCTCGTTCTCGACCCTTAGCAGGCTGCCGCGCTGGACGGCTTTTTCCAAGGCTGCATCCAACGCTTCGACCGTCGCCTTGTCCCCGTCCCGCTTCGCTTGGCGTCCGCTCCGGGCTTCGACTGCGCTCCCTTCGGTCGCTCCGCTCAGCCCGTGTACAAAATCTTTATCCTCGATGAAATCGCTGCGACACAGGAAATGCGCCCCGCCTTCCAGGTTCATGATTCGCCACAGGGCATACAGCGTGACCTTCAACTCAGCCAGGTCATCTATCTCGTTCAACAGCTTGTGGAAGAACGAGTCGGGCACCTGGGTGAAGGTTTCGAAGTCAGTGAAGCCCTGGAACTTGTCCATGCTCTTCTTTCATAGATGTCATTGCGAGGAGGTCTGAGCGGAGCGCAAGCGGAGACGAAGACCGCTGACCGCGAAGCGTGCCTCTGGCAAGCAATCCCCTCGCGTGTCAGGAAATTGCTTCGGCACACTGCCCTGCGGTCGGTGCAGGGAAGATCGCCTCGCAGTGACATCCTCTCAGTCACAACTGGGGCTACGCTATGAATTATCCTCGCCTGGTGGCTCTTCCGGAAGTCTCGGTTCACGGCGTGGCTTGGTCGCTCGCGGAGGTTCTGTGAAGTCAATGGTGCGCGTTGCCGCATTCTCGAACTTTGCCAGGTTGCTGCGGAAGATGAGTTCAATGCTGCCGGTCGGACCGTTACGGTGCTTGGCAATCATGATCTCGGCCACATTCTGTTTGACCGTATCCTTTTCGTATTGGTCTGGACGATAGATGAACATAACGATGTCCGCATCTTGTTCCAGGGATCCAGATTCTCTCAAGTCTGAAAGCACCGGGCGCTTATCGGTGCGCTGCTCGACAGCGCGGCTAAGCTGCGCGGCGGCCAGCACGGGCACGTTCAACTCGCGCGCCAGTATCTTTAGGTTGCGCGAAATGTACGAGACCTCCTGCACGCGGTTCTCGGTGCGGACGTCGCCGCCCATCAGTTGCAGATAATCCACCAGCACCAGGTCCAGGCCAAATTCCATGTGCAGGCGGCGGCACTTTGTCCGCAGTTGCAGCGGGGTAATGGCGGGCGTGTCATCCAGAAAGATGTGCGCGTCGGACAATACTTCGACCGCCTGGGTGAAGAGCGGCCACTCGTCCTGGTTCAGTTTTCCGGTGCGCAGACGCTGGGAATCGATGCCGGTCTCTTGCGCCACCAGACGTTGCACCACCTGCTCGTTGGACATTTCTAGTGAGAAGATGGCGACGTGCTTCTTGTGCAGCATGGCGGCGTTCTTGGCTGCCGAGAGCAGGAAGCCGGATTTTCCCTGGCCGGGGCGGCCAGCGATGATGAGGAAATCGGAGGCTTGCATACCGGTCAGCATCCGGTCGAGGTCAATGAAGCCGGTTGGGACGCCGAAGATCTCTTCCGGACGGCGGGCCAGCTCGTCAATCCGGTCGTAGTATTCGCTCAAAACCGCCGAGATCGGCTGGAGATCGTGCTTCAACCGGCGCTGGCTGACGTCGAACACCGATTTCTCGGCTTCCTCCATCACCTGTTCGACGCTCTCGTGTTCGTCGTAGGCCAACGTGGCGATCTGGTTGGCGGCGTTGAGCATCCGGCGGCGGATGGCTTCTGCCTCCACCATGTGGCCGTAGGCCTCGGCGTGGAGCGAGGTCGGCACCTGGTTAAGCAAGGCGGTCAGGTAAGCCGGGCCGCCGATCTCGCCCAGTTGTCCAGCGCGGTCGAGTTCCTCGGTAACGGTCAGAATGTCGAGCGGAATGCGTTGTTCGTGCAAACGAGTGATCGCCTCCCAGATCCAGCGATGGCGGTGGATATAGAAGTCCTCTGCCTGCAGGAACTGGGCCAGGTCGTAGTAGACCTCCGGGTTAATCAGCACTGCCCCCACAACGGCTTCTTCAGCCTCTCGATTGTGAGGGATGGTGAGCGTGCTCCCGTACTGCGAGGGCGGGGAGGAAAACTCTCCCGTCGGGGGGAGAACAGGTTCTTCGGGAGGCGGCAGGTCGCTCATCGAATCCTATTTCTCGGGCTTATCCTTGGGCTTGTCTTTTGGTTTGTTCTTGTCATCCCGCTCGTCTTTCTTTTTTTCCAGTTGACTCAAGAAATCCTCGAAGACCGACAGACGCTTGTCATCTGCTCCCACGCTTTTCGGATGGGGAGCAGATATGACGGAAGGCGGGGGCTCCTCCTGCTGCATGTCATGCTCCGGGAAGATGCTGGCGGCCGCCATGACCTCGCCACTGACTAAAATCGGGACATGCGCCCGTACGGCCAGGGCAATCGCATCCGAGGGGCGTGAATCGATGTTGACGATCTTGCCGTCCACTTCGGCGACGATGTTGCCATAGAAGATTTCATCGCGCAGCGAAACGACCTCGACGCGCATCAGCAAGGCGTCGAATATGGTGAAGACGTTCTTGAGCAAGTCGTGGGTCATTGGGCGCGCCATCTCCACCTCCTGCAAAGCGACAGTGATGGCCTCGGCCTCGTACGGCCCAACCCAGACAGGCAGGTAGCGCTCGGCGTCTTTCTGGCGCAGGATCACGATGCGCTGGGGTGACATCAGGCTAACTCGCACGCTGTCTATCAAGACTTCCACCATGTCAGGCATAGCAGGCTCCAAGGGTACCGATTAAAGCTAGAGTTATTCTAACACGAAAAGCCTTGCGAAGCTCACAGCCCCGCAAGGCTTTTTCATCGGGTAACACCGCTCAGGCTTTCTGTGTCTTTGGCAGTGGGATAATCACCAACGCACTGGCCAGAAAGAACAGTGTCGCCAGCGCGAACAGGAGCAAGTAGCCTGACGAGCTGGAACCAAAAGCCTTGTTGATGGGGTCAATCAACACGCCGCCCAAGAGACGCGCCGTCCCCGAGCCGATGCAGGTAGCGATGTTGGCAATACCCAGGTAGCGGGCGGCCTCCTCACGCGGCACGATGTCGGTGGCGAGCGCCCAGGAAGCGCTGAGGAATGTCCCGATGCCCATGCCGATGATGGCCCCGGCGACGGTAATGAGCGTCTTGTCACGGACAAGGAGGAGGAACACTGCGCCGACGAACGAGACGATGCTCGATGTCAGCATGAGCGGCTTGCGGCCGAATTTATCCGAGAGCCATCCTGAGAGCAGCGCCAGCAGGATCAGCGCGCCACCCAAAATCATTTTGAGGTTCCCATAGAAACTCTGCGCTTCGGCCTGCTTCATGCCGACCACGTCCATGAGATAGTTGATGAGGAACGAGTTGATGGCGATGAACGCGCCCCAGAACAAGATGCGGTTGGCGAACCACCAGCCGAAGACCGGCCGCTCACGGAAATTGACGTAGAAGGCGTTTTTCAGAGCCTCGCCGACCGAGCGGGAGGTCACCGATTCAGCGGCGGCTTCTTTCTTCTCGCGTGCCCAGATGGCAGTGATGGTCACGAGGATACCAAACAGAACAACCGGCGCTCCGGCCGTGGCATAGGCGGCCGCCGTGCCCCACTGATCCATCTTGCCCAGCAGCATTCCGGCAGCCATGCCGCCCACAATCACAGCAATGATGTCCAACACGGCTTTCAGGCTGGAGGCCGTGCCACGCTGTGATTCTGGCACCAAGTCCGGGATGAGCGCCTGCCAGGGGCCTTGCAGGATGTTGGAGGAGAACTGGATGAGGATGACACCCAGCAGCAGCACCCATAGGGCCGGGGCAAGCACTAGCAGGAACAGGCTGATGGCAATCAGCACTGCTCCGCCGATGAGGAACGGCAGTCGGCGTCCCAGCTTCGTCCTGGCCCGGTCGGAGAAAACGCCCACGATGGGCTGGACGACCATCGCCACCAGCAGACCGATGAAGCCCAGAATTCCCAGGGCGGTGTTGGGCAGGTTTGGCGCCAGTTCGCGGACTTTGTAGGTCATCAGCGGCGGATCCTGGACGTTCGAGGAAAACGTCAGGGCGAAGCCGAGGGAAGTAATGGCAAGCAAGCGGAAGAAATTCAGGCGTTTCATGATCACTCCTTTCAGGGTATTGGTGTCATTCGCGTTTCAGATAAGCGGGACGGAGGGACTTCACAACTTTCAAAGACTCGATAGCTTCTTCAACCCTTAATTCAAACACCACCGGCCCGCGGAAGTTTGCCTGCGCCAGCCGGTCGAGGAAGCGGCCCAACTCCAGGTCGCCGTGGCCGAGCGGCTTGTGGTCCTCACCGTAGCCGCGCACCCCCTCCGGCATTCTTTTGCAATCGTGCAGGTGGACTTCCGCCAGGCGCGGCAGGAGCTTTTCCACCACCTCAAAAAAATCGAACCAGCCTGGGAATCCGGCCAACACGTGACCGGTATCCAGACAAACTGAAAGGTCCAGTTCATCCGCCAGTTCGAGCGTCAGATCGAGGGGGAATTCGACCGTCTCGATAGCCAGCTTACGGCTCGGCAGGCCGGTTTGTTCCAGGATGGTGCGGATGCTCTCCCGCGCTCCACTCTGGAACTGGCGCATGATCAGGCTGCGGGCAAGCTCCGAGATTTTCATGTTGTAGAATTCAGCCGCCAGCGCGCCGGTTGCATGCAGCACGTACACTTCTGGCTCCAACGGGAGTGTCGCCTCGAGGTTCTCGACCACTGCCTCCACCGAGCCTCTGCGCACAGGGATCAGTGGCGTGGAAGGCTCGACTGACCACAGCGGCAGATGGGCAGTGTAGGAAATCCCTTCTGCCTTGAGGGCGGCCAGCTTTTCGATCGATTCCGGATTGAACGTGTGCGGCATGAACAGGCTCAAGTCGCCGCCCAACTCGACGGGATTGAAGCCCTTCTCGTACAGATCGCGCGCCAGGCCGGCGTGATCGAAAGTCGTGATATTCGCCATGATCCGCTCGGCGGGCACGGCCGGTGGGATCAGCGCGCCGATCTGCATCGCCATGATTCCGAAGCGCATAGGAAACTCCGCGAAGTCACACGAATAAACACGAATGCGTTTCACGCATCCAAATGATACGTGTGGTACGGGTTCTCACACGGGTTACCCCAGGCAATGTGCATTTCACGCGTCGTCAAATCCAGTACCATGGCATTGATCGTTGTCTCGCGATCCAGCACGTTCTGGTAGTCAATGGAATGATTGCAGATCGAGTTGGGGAAATTGACGTGATCGCGCTGGATCAATTGGAGTGATTTGATCGTGTGCTGCGAGGTACGCCTGAGCAAGCCCAGAGCGCGGAAATAGCGCACGCGTGAGCTGACCAACTCTTCAGGTTCGTCTTCGACGACCAGCATACTTTCAGCCAGGTAATTATTCGTATGCGCCAGGTAGCCATCTTCGCCGTAAAGGATGGCGAACCGTCGGGCAGAGACCTCCACGTTGTACATTTCGCCGCTCTCGTGCACCAACAGGTGATTGTAGCCTGCGGCGCGACGCGGGGCCAGCATGTGGCCGATGGCCTCGCCGGGCGTCTTGGCAGCCAGCACGGCGCGTGAGACGACCGTGCGCGGAATGCCGATGCGTGAGTCGTTTGGATAGACCGAGTCGCAAAACTGCGCAATGCCATAGGCATTGATGCCGATATTGGACAACAATCCCCCATAGGTCATCCCCAGGAAAGGAGGTTCATCTTTGGGCGTGGCATGGACAACGAAAACATCATCTTCATCTTCCGGCATCCAATCTTCGTTGTGGGCGGCCAGCACGTGACCATCGGCAGTGCGCTCGCCGTTGACGGCTATGCTGGTGCAGCGGGTCAGGTGCAGCGCGTCCGAGGTCACGGCCTCCATGGCGTTGAGCACGGCTAGGTCATCGAAGGATACCTTCGCGCCCTCGGCAATGCCCATGATCTCTTCCACGTATTGCGGATAGCGTTCCTGGGCAAAGGGCATGTATTTACGCGCCTGGATCTTTGCGCCTTCCCAAGTCAATTCCAATTGTTGGTAGGCATCTTCGAACAATTTCTTGGCATTCTCCAGGCTGTGCAGCACCTGAGGCGTACAAGCCTCGCCGATCTGACGCCCCATCTCGCGGTGCGTGCCGGAGATGCGGATCAGGGGCGGTGGGTTAGGATGAAGGGGAAGTTTCTGTTGCGGGATCATAGGTTTTCCCTTTTGAGAGGACGTCCGGTAATTCACTTGAACCACAGATGAAAGGGATGAAAAGGATTCTCGGCTAGCGGAAAAATTATATCACCTCCCCCACCAAAGCAAAAACCCCGCCTCGGCTCAGCGAAGCGGGGTTCAGATCTGACATCCGGAACCGTTTTCCCTGAGAAAACGGGTTTCTCTCTATTATTGCGGTGGAGAGACCGGACCGGTCGGCGGATTCGTGGCGATGGCTGCAACAGGCGACTCGGCCGAGCGCGCGCCAAAGCGGGTCATGATCACACCCCCGATGCCCAGAATGGTCACCAGGAAGGGCGCCAGCCAGCCTACACAGGCGATCAGGCCGATGGCATTCACGACCAGGGCCAATAGGAAGGTGCCCAGTCCGGCTGCCAGCGATGGGTGCCACTGCTGCTTGATGGCCGCTGTGAAGCGTTGCCCAATCTCCAGGCCGAGGGCGATCCAGCCGAAGATGGCGGCCAACGCAAGGGCGATGACAGCCACCAGCGCCACCGGGATGAGCAAGATGGTAACGATGAGCAGGAGCAGAACCAGAGGGGCCAGGATAACGGTCAGCAGGCCCAAGGTCCCGGCGATGAACGGCTGCCCGACGATTGCCTGCCCCACACGCTGGGCGTGCGGCACCAGGAACAGCAATACCAACATCGCAAGTACCCCCAGGGCTACTGCCTGCCCGAATACGTTCGCGAGCGACCAAAAGGGTTTGAAATCGAACGACACTTGAGGCGTGATGGGGATCAGCGGTTGAGGTGTGGTTGGTTGGTTTTCTACCTTCTTCCAGGAGGTGGCCGTGTTGAAGATTTCGCCATCCACCAGCGAACCATCAGCGCGCGTCAGCACTGCGCCGACGGTGGACAGATTGCCGTAAACGTGCGATTCGGCGCCTAGCGTCACTGCGCCGCCTACGATCGCCACGTCACCGCTCACCTCTCCATCCACGACCAGGCTGCCACCGATAATGACGGTATTTCCTTCCACTTTGGCGCCTTTTTCTATGGTCGCCGAGCCGCCGAAGACGACCAGGTCGCCAGTCAGCGTATTGCCGCTTTCCAAAGTATACGCGCTGCCAAAGATGACTTTGCCATCGGCCAGCCCCTTTGCCGAGGCAGATTGCATCGGCGTAAAGACGAGCACCAGCAGCAGGAAGAACGAAAGAATTTTTATGGGTTTCATGTCACACTCCTTGCGGAATCTTTGCTAATTTCCAGATCGAAAGGACCCACAGCAGACTCCAACCGGCAAGCGCAAAAGTGGCCAGAGGCCAGAAGTAAGGCGGGACGAAGGTTGGTATGACGCGCAACAACACCGAGCCGGCCTGTCCCAACGCCTGGAGCCAGAACCACAGCGAGAGCAGATAGGATAGCCAGGTGGAAAGCGCATTCACTGGCGAATCGAGCATCACTCTAAGGATCGGCCAAGCGAGCCAGGACAGGATCGTTGTCACGCTGATGGCCAGAATCAGGAAGCCCCAGAAATTGCGTTTGCGTTGGGCCTGCCGCTGCGCCGCCAGCCGGACCCGGAACCTGTCCGCAAAGCCCGGCGTCGGCGCGGCTGTTCTGGATGAACCCAATGCCAGGCTGACCTCCGCCAGCGCGGCGCACTGTCCGCAAGTCCTCAGGTGGGATTGCAAGTCGCGCTTTTGTTCGGGTGTCAGGCCTTGATCTTCGAGCATCCAGTCTTCAAAAGGCCGGTGATTCATGCGGTCTCCTTTCTGTGCGGGCGCGAGGAGCCTCTTTTTCCCAGACTTTCGCCAGGGCGCGGCGCGCCCGGTGCAGACGGTTCTTGACCGCCGGGACGGTCAACGTCAGGGCCTGGGCGATCTCAATCTCGGAGCAGCCGTTCCAGTAGCGCAAGACGAGCGCGGCGCGATCGGTCGGGTCGAGGGATTGGAGCAACTGATGAAGGTGCGCCTGCTCCTGTCTTCGCATGGTTTCCGCTTCCGGGTCTGGCGCGGAGCGGTCGGGGAGCTCCACCGGCGTCTCCTCATCCTCGTCAATCGAGAACGAGACGAAGCGTCTGCGCCGCAGGCGGTCAATGCAGTAATGGGCGGCGATGGAGAGCAGCCAGGTGGCGAAGGAACGCTCCCGGTCGTAGCGCGCCAGGTTCTGGTAGACCTTGAGGAAGGTCTCCTGGGCCGCGTCCTCAGCCGCCTCCGGTTCGCCCAGCATCCGGTAGCACAGGTTGTAAACCGGGGTTTGGTATGCTTCGACCAGATACGTGAACGCTTCGTCACTGCCGTTTTGCGCCTGTACGATCCAGGTCAGTTCGTCGTTCAAAGGGACTCCTGTGGGTCGTTCTAGCTAGATATACGCTCGGAGTTGAGAGGGGTTGCTTATCTATGCTTATCCCTTTTATCTGTGGCTAAAAGTCGCCGCGCAGGTAGAGGGGCAACTGGTGAGCGATATGCTCCATGATGGCTTTGGCGGCCTGACGATCCTTTTCGTCGGGTGACAAGCCGCGCGAGACGCTCAACTCGTATGCTGGCCCAAAACTCAGGCACAACGCCCCCTCCGCTTCATACGCGCCGACCGACACGAATCTCAAGCCCCGGCCTGCCAGCAAAAGCCCAAAGCGGCCCGCCCCCGAGGCTGGCCAGGACAATTGCCCGCCGGGCTGATCGCTGCCCTCGGGTGCCAGGCCAAGGATAGCATTCCCATTCTCATTCACATAAGATAGCACCTCACGCACGGCGCGGGCACGCGCTTCCACATCTTTTGGGCGCGGTGGCATAGGCGGCATGAGGGTGTGCCCATAGATCCTGCTAAAGCGATTCAGCAGCCAGCGCGAGCCGGCCCGCCCCAGCGGCGCGTACCACTTGCCGGGAAAGGTCAACTCGCTGGTCATGATCCAGTGCATCTCGACCGGAACGACGGCGGCTATCGCCAGCGCCAGCCACCACGCCCCGAAGCCGGGGCGGTAATAATGGTTGAAAGTGATCAGGCAAGGGCCGGCTTGCGGAATGTTTTCGCCCCCCAAAACGTGTAGCGGCGGTTCCGCGCCGCGCCCCCATGGGGTCAACCGCTCAATGCAGCGCAAGCTATCGGTGCGAAAAGAACGCTGCCCTCCGAAGAGCACGTTGAAAGCCAGGCCGAGCACGCCAAGGGGAGGATAGGAGTAACGAGGATACATTTTCGATCCATAGGGCGTAAAGTCGAGCACAAGCGAAAGTATACCGCTGGATATGGGTGTGAGGCAAATGAATGGTTAAATTCCCACAAACCGCTCCGTCCCCGGACTGCTGGAGTCACCGGTGATGAAGGTGCCCGTGGGGCTGGTCACGTAGAGGCCCTCAACCACCGGCGTATCCGAGGTGGAGGGCACTCCCACGGAGGGCTCAACCGTGATATTCCCCTTGACGATGAAGGCGGCAAAGCCGGTGCCGGAGGGCGTGATTTTCCCCCCAATCGTCAGATTGCCGTCTACCATGAGAATGAGCCGCTCTCCGTCTCCGGCTGTCCAGTCGCCCGCGGTCGTCATGTCGCCGGAGACCACGTACGCCTGTGGTCGGCTTGCCGGTTGGGATAAAGGCGTGATGGGGTGGTCAAAGTCCACGGTTGTGGGAGGGCCGAGTTTGTGCCGGAAGTACTCGTAGTAGTCAAGGGGATGGCGTGTAGCTCCAACCAGCCAGTTTTTGGAGGACACGTGCGTTTCTCCGTTCGAGCCGGAGGAAGGGTCAAAGTCGTAGGAGGTGCCGTAGGTCACCACCCCAGGGTACGGGGCTTCTCCGCCCAGAGCAAACGATCGGGGGCTTGCGCCGGAAGGCACGAGAGACGTTATCTCCCCTGCCGCGTACACGTCGCCCCCGCCGCCGGTCTGAACCCAGGGTCCGGGCGGACCGTACCCCAGCTCCCAGGTGACGGTTTCCGTAGGGAAGATGGTTGCCGACAGCCCCTGGGCATACGTGGCTCCGGCGTCTTTGGTGTAGCAGGCGTTCCGAAGGACGTTAGTAACCCACCAGGGAGGGGTGCTTGAGACGGTGTATGCGTCCCCCGACACAGGGTGTGCGATGGGTACACTGCCCCAGGAAACGTAGGAGCCGCCCGACTGGGTTTGGGTGGCGGGATCAACATTAGGGGAAAGGGAAAACTTTGTGCCCGAAACGTACTGGGTGCTTGCGGCAATGGCTGCGCAGGAGATATCTGCTCCAACTGTCACGGCGCGGGCCTTGACAGAAGCTGTCGAACACGCCCCGCAGTCAGCAGGACATGAGGAGCAGGTTTCTTCGATGTCGCATTGGCCGTTGGGGCAAAGTGGGGGTATGGGCGTGGGTGTGGGATCACCCGGGGCAAGCGTTGGGGTTGGCGTCGTCCCCGGCCCCCAGCAGCCGTAGGTGAGGGTTTGGGTACCATCAACGCATGTACCGTTAGCCTGCGTTGTGCATGTGCTGATTGTTCCTACCCACATACACCCATCTGCTTCTGACGAACAACTCACTAAAAAAGGCAGAATAAAGTAGGGCGGGATTCTATCCCGCCCTACCCTGTTACCACGCGTACGCTTCTGGCGCTTCGCCGCCGGGGCCGGGCCAGATCTCGTCCAGCTTCGTCAGCGCGGCCTTGTTCAGCTTGACTTTCAAGGCACGCAGACTGCCGGTCAGTTGCTCCACCGTGCGCGGACCGATGATCGGTGCGGTGACAGCCGAGTTGTGCAGCAGCCAGGCCAGGGCCACGTCCGCCGGTCTTTCGCCCATTTCCTTGCAGTACTTCTCCCAGGCTTCCAGCTTCCCGCGCTTTTCTTCGATCCCTTTCTGGATATCCTTTGAGGCGCGGCGGCCTTCTTCTACCTTTTGCAGCACACCACCCAGCAAGCCGCCCCCCAGCGGACTCCATGGGATGATGCCGAGCCCATAGCTGCGGCAGGCCGGGATGACTTCCAGCTCAATCATGCGGTCTTTCAGGTTGTACAGACTCTGCTCAGAAACCAGCCCCATGAAGTGACGCGCCCTGGCAGCCTCGTTCGCCTGGACGATATTCCAGGCGGCGAAATTCGACGAGCCGACGTAGAGCACTTTGCCCTGTTGGACGAGCGTCTCCATGGCCTGCCAGATTTCCTCCCAGGGAGTCTGCCGGTCAACGTGGTGCATCTGGTACAGGTCAATGTGATCGGTCTGCAAGCGGCACAGGGACGCCTCACATGCCTGACGGATGTGCAGCGCGGAGAGCCGGCCCTGGTTGGGCCATTTGCCCATTCCGCCATAGACCTTGGTGGCGATCACAACCTTGTCGCGCCGCCCGCCGCCTTGGGCAAACCAGCGCCCGACGATTTGCTCGGTCACGCCTTCGCCGGTTTTCCAGCCGTAGACGTTGGCCGTATCGAAGAAGTTGATGCCTAACTCGAGCGCCTTGTCCATGATGGCGTGGCTGTCGGCTTCGCTGGTCTGCGGACCGAAGTTCATCGTCCCCAGGCACAGCCGGGAAACTTTCAGGCCGGTGCGGCCAAGTTGGGTGTATTCCATAGGTTCCTCCTTTTTATCTGGAGGAACCCGTTTTCTATGAGAAAACGGGTTCCTAATGTTATGGAACATTCACGGCAAAGCCTGGGCTTTCCACGTTAACACCCTGCCCCAGCCCGATGCCCTCGCCGCTGATGACCGTTTGCCAGGCATTCTCCTGCAATTGCATGGTGAAATCCTTGTGCACGGCTCGCCGGATGACCATGCCGATTTGCTGGTGAACGTGAAATAAAGCTGTTGTGCCTTTTATACGGACAAGCAACTCTGCCTACCCATGCGGCAGTCTAATGCCCGCAACTGGAGCAATTGCCCGCGCTGCATGAGCCGCAGGATGGTGTGGAGGTGCCAGCCACGGCTTTCCCGCCGCTCTCAGCGTAGAAGACTGAAAGCTTGCGCTTGATGTTCTCGCCGCCGCATTTGGCACAGGCCATCGGTACGTCGGCCTGGCTCATCGAACGGATGACTTCGAATTCGTTTTTGCAATCCTGGCAGACATATTCGTAAATCGGCATGACAACCTCGTTCAGAGATGGGTTTCAAGATTATTTTACTGCTTTTTTGATCTACAAAGCTACTGGTTCCTGGTTACTTCCGATTGAAATCAGCCGGGATTTCACCCCAAGCCTCCGTATCCCATTTCAGCACCGGGTTGGCAGGCTCATTCTCGGCCAACCAAGTCTCGGCGCGAGTGATGAGCTCGAAAAGCGGCGCGTTGCGTTTGTCCAGCGCGAGCTCGGTTTTGCACTTTTTCCCCTTCACCCAGGCAACCGCCGTCGCTGAGTCTGAGTAGACCGGCGCGGCGATGCCCTTTCGTTTGAGCCATGCCAGCGCGTGGACGAGGGCGAGGAATTCGCCGATATTATTCGTGCCGTTCTCGAAAGGCCCGCGGCGGAAAATTTCCTTTCCTGTGCTAGTGTGGACGCCGCGGTATTCCAACCGCCCCGGGCTGCCGGAGCAGGCTGCGTCCACACAATAGCTCTCGGCGATGGGCGGTTCAAGCGCGAACAGCCACTGCCTGTCAGAAGAAGGCTTGCCCGCATAGGCATTGTAATCGCGCTGGAAGGCCCGTTCGGCCGCGGCGCGACTGGCAAAGGCTTTGTACTCCGCACCGGTGAAACCTTTTACCTGCTCGGCACACGCCTCCCAGGTGTCAAAAATCCCGGTCTTGCGACCCTTCCAGACAACGTAGAATTTCGATTTCGTGGTCATCAACGTACAAATTGTGAGCGGTAATACTGTAGCAACGACTTCCCAGGCCTGGCCGCCACCTGTGCCCCGTTCGCCTGCACCTGTGTCGCAGGCACAGGCGGGCCGCAAGCCCGCCGGGGCGACACCTGCCCCGAACCGCAGGTGCGGGGGACGGCCTGCGCCACACCGTTCTGCGTTCGGTGCAGGGCAGGTGCAGGCAGGGCAGGCAGTCGTTTGGCAGAAGAAGCGACTGACCCTAAAGGGTGCTTCGCGAAGTCGCCACTACAATCCCTTTTCGAGAAATGCTGTTTCTCGATTTACTGCTCATCACTTGCTCCCCAACTCCTCCACTGTCGCATCCATTTCATCCAGAATGGAGGGAATTTTGTCCACTGACAGGTTTGTGCGAAAGACGAATCCCGTCCCATCCGCTAAGATGTACTGGGCTTTGCGCCAGGAGGTTAATTGCGGCGTCCCTTGCATCACGGGAAGGTAGCCAACGGCGATAGCCCACTGCGGATGGTCAGCACGGTATCCTGCCAGCAAGTCCAGCGCCGAGAAACGCAGCGGCAACAGGCCGGTGGCCTCGACCCATTTGGCCTGGTTCTCGGCCGAAAGCAACCAACGGATGAACAGCCAGGATGCCAACTGC
>Ga0209610_1001003_pt1 | contig 14704 bp, 6 predicted proteins | sample LakKivw275mmetaG_FD_184137 | JGI IMG/M metagenome (GOLD analysis project Ga0209610, IMG submission 184137) | Anoxic lake water microbial communities from Lake Kivu, Rwanda to study Microbial Dark Matter (Phase II) - Lake Kivu water 275m metaG... | ecosystem: Environmental > Aquatic > Freshwater >...
AATACATCCAAACGCAATAGAAATCTGCACCGATGGCGTTGACAATGACTGTAACGGGCTTACCGATTGTGCAGACCCCGCATGTCCCGACGGTTCAAAGTGCGGAACCAACAAGGCATGCTGTGGCGACAACTGCGTCGCGGACAACGACGAGGACGGCTGGATTGCAGGCACAAACGCGAATTGTTCCCTCAGAGACGGCGACTGCAACGACAACAACGCGTCCATAAATCCGGGAGCAAGGGAGAACTGCAACAACAGCGTGGACGATAACTGCAACGACCTTGTAAACTGCGCCGACAATCAATGCTCCAATTGTGCCGCCTGCCCCACCGGTAAATGCTGCGACGGGGAATGCCGTTCGGACAATGACGGAGACGGTTACCCCCAGGACGACGACATGAGCTGTGGGACGACATGCAGCGACTGCGACGACACCAGCCCGAACATACACCCCTATGCAGCGGAAGTGTGCAACAACTCCAAGGACGATAATTGCGACGATAACATCGATTGCAGCGACGAGACGTGCATCGGGAGCAAAGGTCCGAAAAACGGAACCTGCTGCGGCAATACCTTTTACTGGTGGTGGGGCTGGTTCTGGTCATGCGATTACTATCACCAAAGCACGAACTGTGGTCAGTGCTGGGAGTGCGGTCCGGACTCGGAATGCGTGAAAATGGTCGATTACCGTGACGACTGCTCTGACAATTACGAGTGGAATGGAAAATGCGCGCTCTGCATGAACGGAAGCTGCACAACGGCTTACAACGGGACCTACTATGACCACCTGAACGGCTCAACGGATTACGGTTACGGATACTGCCAGTCCAGATACACCTGTCCGCAGGTACAAGCAGCATTCAACGACACCGCTACAATGCAGCTCGTGAACGATATCTACAGCATCGAACTCAAGCGCGACGTCAATTACATCCAGGTCATGGTTTACAACAACAATTCCTGGAGAGGGTTCGATGGTTACGTCTGGCACTCAACCTGGTGCGACAGCAGCGTTAACGCCTGGAGCCCATATTCGGAGGGTTTCCACTTGGACCCGTACGAATCCAGACTCGTCACTTTGGGCATAGACCTCAGTGACTTCAACGGCACGAATTGTCTGATCTACCTGAACCTGGAACAGACGTGCGTTAACGAGCCCGTTTACACCACAGATTACGCCAGAATCAACGCAACCTTCCCAACCTTCAACCAGCAGAACTACAACCTCTCCATAACCCCAACGGAATGGAGCATAAACCTCACCGACCTGACCAGTGCCAGCCAGATATGCAACGACACGAAGAAAACCTTTACAATAACCAACACGGGGAACGAATCAGCAACATACATAAGCGTGGAACTCACCGAAGGTTTAAGAGATTACTACCTGATAGACAATCCGATAAACGGTTTAAAACTTTACCCTAACCAGAGCATCAACTTCACGCTCTATCTGTTCGTGGACAACTCAACCCCAAGCTCGGAATCCAAGCTCATCGTCAGATGGATGAACAGCAGCAACCTCACAGTCGCGATAAATTACACGGGCGTTTCCGGAGCGTGGGCTGAAAAGCCCAACGTTTCCCAGCAAAACTGGAGCCTCATACTCCGCGGAAGGAACATCGCGCGCTACGGCTGGTCGTATTACGACCCGAGAAGCACCGCGCTGATAAACCTGAAAATCCCGAAGTCTTACAACCTTTCGGACCTGGAAAACGCGTCCTTAGAATACAACACCCGCTCCGACGTTTACTACAACTACTGGTGGTGGGATATCCCATACTACTACTGGCCGTACTACTATCACTTCGGCATTTACCCCTATTGCTGGTACTGGTACTATTTTGTTGCCGGAACCTACGTGTACCTTTACGACAATGCCTACTACCCTCTAATCTCGGCGTTTTACATCCTCAACGGAAACTATGACTACGACATCCCGAACAACTATACATCATGCACCGGTAGTTACTGTACGTCATCCATCTCCATCGAGGATACCAGACTGGACGGTTACTACTACAATTACTACTACTACAATAACCTCTCCATCATCAACTACACCAACAGCCTCTACACCATGACGGGCTGGTACTATCGTAGTCCAATCTGGTCAACCTCTGAGATATCCGCCGGCCTGAGGTTAAAAACCTTCGACAAAAACGCATACTGCGCAGAACTTGCGTGCAACGTCACCCAGCAGAACGAAACAAACTGCACTGACGGAATAGACAACGATTGCGACGGCTTTACGGACTGCTACGACCTGCACTGCTGCGCTCTGGACAACAGCACGGGATGCTTAGGCACGTTTTACTGCAGGGATGTAGAGAACTGCACCAACGGAATGGACGACGACGGCGACGGAATGGCAGACTGCAACGACACCATAAACTGCTGCTCTCAACCTGCGTGCTCGTCCTCCGGGCCGTGCGTCGGTTACTCAATCTACGGTTACGTAAACACGACCATATCCAACCTGAGCGTGCTGGTCGATGGTGAAGAGCTGCCCGAAGTTCCCGCAGACCATCCCCGCAAGACCCGGCTTCGCGGCACACGGAGGATTGATGCGCTAAACTCAACAGGCACGTGGTTCCTTACATGGGACAACGACTTCAACTCTGACCTTTACCTTAATCAAACAATCCTAAACCTCGGAAGCAGGTGGATTGGCGCATCCGGCTTCCAGGGCAACGCCACGTTCTACGTTCCATATGACGGCGACTGCCTCTACCTTTTCCAGTGCAACGGAACTTCCGGATGCGCAACAGGCGGAAGTTACGTTTACCCGTCCCGGATAACAGCAAACGCGCCTTTCAACTGCATCGTTGAAAACGTAACAGGAACGTCCATAGAAAACCGCGCATCTCTCCCATCCATAGAACTGAAACCCGGCTTCAACCTCATCGCGCTTCCGGTGCTGCCAGCAAACCTCAGCGTTCTCGCAGCGCTTTCCGCATTGCAGTTCGGCATTGACTACGACGCGGTTTACCGCTACAACACCACCACCGAGCAGTTCGAGGTTTTCAGGAACATCTCCTGGCTGAACCAGTTCACGGAGCTGGAACTTGGTAAGGGTTACTACATCTACATGCTCCGCGCAAAAAACCTCACAGTAACCGGAACCCCACTCACAACCCAGCAAACCGTAAACCTCACGGGCACGAATAAATGGAACCTCGTCGGGTGGAGCTCGTTAAACACGAAAACAATTGCATCATCCACAACCGGTTTAACCCTTGACGCGGATTTCAGCGCAATAGAACTTTACAACGCATCATCCGGAACCTTTATAGGTTATTACGACACGGACGAGGCGTACAACACCCTGCACGAGTTTTCTCCTTACAGTGGGTATTGGTTTTACGTTTTGAGAAACTCGATGTGGGGGTATGAGTTGTGATTCTTTAATAGTTCAAAATACAATATCTTAGAACATGAAACAAACCAGTGTCCTTGTAATCATCCTATCGTTGTTGCTTGCACAACCAACTTACGCAGTTAGTGAGAAGTTTGATTCCTATCTTGCCTCAAAGTTAAATTCGGATGCAGATGAGTTGTCCGTTATCGTGGTATTGAACGAAACCGGAAATCCTGGGAAAACCCAATCCAAGGTGATATCCTCGCTGGCCGAGGGTAAGGTGAAGCACCGCTACAACCTGATAAACGGGTTTTCGGCGAAACTCGGTCGTGATGAACTCGAGACCCTCGGGAAAAATCCGCTTGTTCAGGGAATCTACTACGACGCGAAGGTTCACGCGCTTCCTGTTCCGGACTGGGTAAACGCCATGGACGTGAACGCGAAACTTTACACCAGCACGAATGCGATTGGTGCGGTCGAGGCATGGAGCATGGGTTACACGGGCAGGAACGTAACCGTTGCGGTGGTGGATTCCGGCATTGATTATACGCATCCGTCGCTGGGCAACTGTACTTCTGTCGGGGTAAACTGCAGGGTGAAGGGCGGCTACGATTTTGTAAATACCGATTCGAATCCAATGGACGACAATGGACACGGAACGCATGTTGCAGGCATCGTGGGCATGAGCAGAACGGTTTACAATGGATACAACCTTTCCGGGGTTGCCCCAAATGTCACCTTCTATGCGCTGAAGGTTCTTAACGCGGGAGGCAGCGGTTCAAATTCCGACGTGATTGCGGCAATGGACTGGGCTGTGTCCCACAACGCAGACATCATAACCCTGTCTCTGGGAACCACGGAACTTCCAAACAACGGGCTTTCCATAATGTCAATCGTTTCGGATGCCGCAGTTGAACGCGGTGTTGTCGTGACAATCGCAGCAGGCAATGAGGGTCCGGGAGCCGGAACGATAGACCAGCCGGGTGATGCGAAGAAGGTGATAACGGTCGGCTCAGCAAACGACCATGGAACAGATTCCGTTTCAGACGATGATGTTTACGGGTTCTACCACAGCAACCGTGGGCCTTCGATGTTCGGAAGGCTTGACCCTGATGTCGTTGCTCCGGGTTATTACATACAGTCCACAAAACGTGGCGGGGGTTTTGTCGAGATGAGTGGTTCTTCAATGGCGACGCCGCATGTTGCAGGCGCTGCTGCGCTTCTGCTCGATGCAAAACCAAACCTTACTGCAGTCCAGGTTCGCTCCTTGCTGATGCACACCGCAACGAAATTGAGCACAGCGTCCTATCCGGTGATACATCCGTTCGAGCAGGGTTCTGGCGAGATAAACGTTTCAAGGGCCATAACGCAAACCATCGATGCGCAAATAAACAATGATGACCGCTGGGAATTCACGGTTGTGCCTGGACTAAACGCAACAACGCAACTCGTGATAACGAACTCAGGAAACGTTTCCCTCAGGGTTAACCTCAGCGTTGACCTTATCGCCGATGTAGAGTACGACAACAACATCTCTGCATTGCAATTCGTACTTCCGAATCCAACGCTGGTCGATGCGAATGCCAATAAAACTCTACTCGTAACTTTCTCTGCACCGCTCACAGCCAAGCCCGGGACTTACGGAACAATTCTGACGATAACAGCAAACAACTCGCAACAGTTGCGAATCCCGGTTGTGATAACAATCCCGCTCTTCGGCTCAGGCATAATAAGCGGAACGGTTGATGACGAATGTGACGGTGACCAGTATTCGTGCGGTCCTGTTCCGAGCTTGTACGCACCCGGCGAGTGGGGCGATTTTATCCTCCATCTCGTAAAGTCGCACAACGGAACATCCTTCACCGCGACGCTGAACTGGACGAACAGTGCCGATGACCTTGACTTTTATGTTTATTCATCATCAGGAAAACTCGTGACCTATTCCGGCATGGGCGGCACGAATTACGAAAACATAACAATCGCGAGCATGGCACACGATGAATACTGGCTGGTGGTTTACGCATACGATATCATAACCTCTTCACCTTTGCATTTCAATGTTACCGTAAGATTCGGCTCGCAGTTCGAAGTAAACCCGGACACCTACCAAACAACGATGTTCAGGAACCAGCTGAAGAGCGCGAATTTCAGCATCACGAACCATGGCTCATCAAAGACGGTGAATGTAAGCGTTTTGAGGCTTCAGCCCGGCGGTAACGAAACCATCCAGGATTCGGTTTCAGGCGGCGGCACATATAACATAGAATGGCGCGCAAGCACGAGTGCCATGAGCTTTACAAACGCGAAATACCTGACCGCAACCCTGCGGTGGCCAAGCTCGTCGAGAGACCTGGAGATGTGCATGTACTACTACTCGGGTTCTTGGTACACCATAGCCTGTTCACAGCATTCAAACAGCGACCTTGGTGAAGCCGTTGAGGAACTGGAAAACATTGATATCGAATATTACTTGAAAACGTATTCTGACATAGGTATCGGCATATCAAACAGCGGGATATCATCCTACGCATACAACCTCACGCTAAACCTCACGAGTTACCTACCCTGGAACGCAACTTCGGTAAGCACGAACTCCACGACCTTCGGCTCAAATGAAAACAAAAACCTTACGGTTACGATAAATTCATCTGGACTTGAGGAAGGCCGGCAGTACGACGCCTACCTCGCATTACAGGGTTCGAATTACGCGTGGGTGCCGGTGAGCATTTACGTGAAACAGGCATCGCTCCGGTTAAATTCGCCTTCAGACAATGCGTACACCAGCAACAACTCCGTCATGTTCAGTTACACCCCGCTCATGCAAAACAATCTCACCGGATGCTCCCTGTACGGAAACTTCAACGGTTCATGGGCGCTAAACCAGACAGACACGAACGTGAGCAACAATAACCCAAGTTTCTTTACACTAACTCTACCGGAAGGAACTTATCTCTGGAACGTAAAATGTACCGATACAACCGGCAATTCTACATTCGCGGATGGCAATTTTACACTCACTATAGATAACACGCCACCGACATCCTACGTAATGCCGCTGTCCATGTACAAAAACTCGGAATCCTTTGCCGTCACTTTCAACGGCACGGACAATTCTGGCATATACAATTATACTTTAGAATACAAAATTTCCGGCGGGAACTGGACATATTTCGGGGCAACCACCGGGACCTCAATCACATTCAACGGCACGGGAAATCTTACCCATTACTTCAGGGCAATTGCAACAGACCGCGCCGGCAATTCAGAAACCGATTACAATGATACCGGTGATGCCTACACAACCATAGACATCACACCACCCGTGGTCGTTATAACATCGCCCAACGGAACATTCTCCGGCATGAGGGTCGTTATAAACGTTACCTTCACAGACAACCTTTCGGGAACGAACGAGAGTTCGTTCAGGGTTTATCTGACGCAAAATTTGACCATGCTCTGCGACAATTCGGACTCAAACGCAAGCAACTATGCAAATTGTTCTTCAGGGGTATGCACATGTTCCTGGAGGGTCCCGCTACTCAACACAACCTACAACATCTCCGCATACGGCGCAGATAATGCAGGAAACAGCAGGACAAATTCAGCATGCATAATCGCCTTCTCAGACAGCGATTTTCCTGAGTTGAGCAACCAAACTCCCAGTGAAAATTCCTACGTGAATTTGTCCAATCCAATAATATCTGCAACCATCTTGGACTACACAGGAGTGAATGCAAGTGCAACCCTGCTGTTTCTTGACGGAACAAACGTAACCTCAAACGCGACGATAAACTCCACAAACATTCTTTATCAGGCAAACGGCCTCGGCGACGGAATGCACAACGTCAGCGTTTACCTTGCGGACACGCTGAACAACTCCGGATTCAGTAACTGGTCGTTCACTGTTGATGCGACTGCGCCACAGGTTCTTTCACAGACGCCAGCCAACAATGCGACAATCCAGGGCTTAGCAACAGAAAACTTTTCCGTGGTTTACACCGAGTCGAATCTCAACAGGATTGCCCTCTACTGGAAGTTGTCGAACAACTCGTCTTACGCCGGGGTTAACCTTACGAACTGCTTATCCGGAACCGCGCAGACGTGTTCAACAATTTTTGATTTATCCGGGTATGCCCAAAACGCCGTGATAAACTACTACTTTGCGGTCATGGACCTGGCATCGAACACGGCCCAAACTTCCGTAATCAACATCACCATAAAAAAACTGGTCGTGATAAACGAATTCCTGCCGAAGCCGAATGCAACCGGTGTCGAGTGGATAGAGCTCTACAACAAGGGTTATGGAACTGTTGACTTACGCGACTGGACATTAAGCTTCACTGCGGGCGACCGCACTCTTAATATACGGATAAATGCAAATTATTACATGGACGAGTATGTGACCCTGAATGCCATTGAGGATCATATCATTCTGCGCGATAAATATAATGTTTTAGTAGACAATATATCCTATTCGGTAGGTCAGCAATTCGGGAATTTAACATACAATGGTTCGTCTGGCTTCACGATTGGTAGGTTTCCCGACGGTTCTGACGAATGGACAGTATTCAACGAATCTGCAGCAACCCGCGGGGCATCAAATGCCGGTTTGCTCTCAAGAAACATCTCCCTTATGTTCGGCTGGAACCTGATTTCTCTGCCGCTGATGATGTAATTCCCTATATTTTTATATTTATAAAAAGTAATATCTTTCATGGAAACAAAAAACCTTGCATTACTTACGGTTTTGATTTTGCTTGCAGCAGGTGTCAGTGGTTTTGATTTTTACGGTTATACTTACAACACAAACAAGCAGCCTCTGGCGAACACGAACGTTACGGTTGTAATCTACGATTTTTCAAACCAGATGTCCGTTGTATCGACACGTTCGGTACTTTCGAACGCATCCGGTTTCTTTAACGTTACCAATCTATCTGGAGGCCTAACTTACGGTTACGGGGCATCTGCGAAACACTTTAACGGCTCGAATGCGGATTACGTTGGCAAGTCACTGCCTCCGTTCCCATATATGGAATTTTCCACGTTGACGCCTCCGATAAACTTCTATCTCTGGCAAGGCGCAACGATAAACTTCTCGGTTTTCAAGGATTCCATGGGGCAGTTGAACTTCAGTTACCAGGTCAAGGATACAAAACTCGGTTACTCTGTTGACCAGCTGTTTACCTCGCGCATAAACCAGAAAACCGTCTATGTGCCTGCCAACAGAAACTACTCCATAATGTTTTATCCAGACATGTCATTCCCGTTCAGTTACGAGCTAAACAACCTTTCGGCTTACAGCAACCCGATACGTCTCGACCTGAACCTGAACGCTTCGGAAACCTTAATCTGGGTTTCCGGATACGCAAAATTCAATGGCAGCGCGGGCTTTGACAGTTTTGATGTTCTTGGATATATTGTCGAACCCGGAAACATGGTTTATCCAGGAATGGCAATTCCATGCAACATAAGTTCATGGAGAATGACCGGCTTACCGCCGACACCCGCAAACCTCTCCGACCAGTTCAATCCGACGACCGGGTTTTTCAACATGACACTCATCGGCTCTTCGCTAGGGGCAAAAACCCTGCTTTTTGCAGTCGCCAAAGTTGGTTCGAACTACTACGGTGCTTTTAGGAATATAACGCTCTCCAGCACAACCAACGATGTTGCAGACTTCAACTTCACGTTGCTGCCATTGATGGGTAGCGTTGTTGAAAATGTCTCATGCCAGCTTATGAACATGTTCGGACCTCCGGGTACAAAGAACGTTGAAGTTAAGAAGGTTCTTTTCGTGTTCCAGAACGCCAGCGGAGACCGTGCAAGTAACGTGCATACGGAAGTATCAATGGACTATTCAAGTTTGGGCAGTGCGACGTTCTCATGGATGACCGATGCAGACCAGAACAGCAACGGAACCATAAAACTGCCTATGCTGAGCTCTAATGTCTCGATGGACGTGTTCGCAGGGACGGGTGCTCCGCTTTCAACTACGGTTACAGCAAGCCAACTGTCCGCATCGCAGGTTAACATCACGACCCGGGCGTTCAGGCCGGGTGGCATAGAGGGCGAGGTTTTTACAGATTTGTATCTCGACATGCTCGTGAACAACGCAACGTGCGATGTTCCTTATCCGCCACTAGGGTGCTCCCTGATACCACCAGTAAACATGAGCGAATTCAACCCGCTGAGCATTGTAATGGGCGGCGGTGACCTGAGCTTCAGAATGTCAAAGCGTAGCAACAACATAACCGTACATTACAAAAGGGTTGACCTTCTCGCATCGGGTCCGCCGGACGCACTCTTCGATTCCAGTGCAAACTCAAGCAGCAACGCAACCGCCATGGAAGAGGCATGGCGTTTCGGCAGCACAGGACCCGAAATTTACGATAGCATACTCATGGGCATGCCCTACACGGGAATAGATGACGTAGGAAACATAACCGTGCTTATAGGCAAGCTGTACGACAACGACTGGAACGTGGTGTGGAACTCGGATAACAACACAATCGCCGAACTTCCGGCAGCGTACTCTGACTTCAACACGCAGTGGTTCAACGTAAGCTCTTCAGGAATGCCGTGCGACAAGACGAACCAGTCCGCACTCTGCTATGCCGACACTACGAACGACCTTGTGTGGCTGACGATACCGCACTTCTCGGGTCTCGGGCCTGAATTGAAAGGTCCCCCCAGGAGCTTGTCCACGTCAAACATTCCACTCAAGCTGGGCTGGAACTTGATAAGCTTGCCGTTGGCGGTTTGATTCTTTTTTGGGTAAACATCCTAAAAGTAAGTATGCCCGACATTGTTACTTTGCTGAGACGACGCTGGAAGGCGCCAGATGTAGTTGATCTGCCGAGACAACAGTGGAAAGGACCCGACGAAGTTGAGATACTGACCTTCACCACTGGCACTCAAGGCGAACCTGAAATGGTCGGCGAGAGCGTCATGGGTCGTGTTTATCGTGGAAGGATGCGTTTCAAAGACGGAAGCATGCACCAAGTGGCTATAAAGAGATTCAAAACACCGATTACTGATGAGCGAGCAGGGGAATATCAACGGACAATAGAGGATCTCAGAGATGCCGGAGTCAGACTGCCAAAGATGGGTATGGTAAGAGTAAGGAGAGGCACGCCTGTCGGAAAGGAAATCTTGGGGGAGGATGAATGGGTGCAGGTATCGCAGCTGTTCTATTCGGCCGAGGAAGGTTCAAAAATTCAAACCAAGGGGTTAATTACAACACGAGAGGGTTCAATTGAGGCGATAACCGAGTTAACCAAAGTTGCCAATGCTGGTTATCGTCCGCAATGGGACCTTATCGAACCGTTTAAGGATATCTCAAAAGGGGTAATACCCTTCGACCTGGATTATGTCAAAAGGGAAGCGTCTGCTGACCAAAGGGCATTTTCCTTAAGCGCCGAGATGCAGTTCCAAATCAGTTTAGGCGCGGTAAGTAACGAAGATTACGGATTACTTTTCAATGCTGCGATGACCGTCGCATCCCCGGAAATGAAAAAATCCCTAAGAAAGTATGCGACCCCGTAATTTTGCATTTAATATCTTCCCGACTTGGAAACATAATGAAAAAACATCGTGCTACCTAGGTTAATATACAACATGGGCTCCGTTCCTATCCACAAACCCGAACACCGCCCCGAACATGTGGCGTGCGATTAAAGAATCCGCATTGGTCAGCGTTTCGGAGTCCCCTATCATAATTATTCTATCCTCGGGTCTCGAGACCGTCACGTTCATCCTGCGCCAGTCGTCAAGGAAGCCGACATTATGGCCGGGATTGCTTCTTACAAGGCTCACAATTATCACGGGTTTTTCCCTGCCCTGGAACGCGTCAACCTCCGAAGCCGGAACCACAGAAAACCGGTCTCCGGGGTGTAGGGTTTTCGGTTCAATGTCTTCAAGAGGCCTTTGCGAATGTGCGGCATGAACAGCCGTCTTTCTAACCCTTTTTTGGATTCGCATATTTTATCTTAGGTTGAAGGAAAATATATACCATGCGCGACTTCGACAGGCTTTTTAGGGAATCCGTAACCGGCGCAAACCAGCTGGAGAAAAAACTCTCCCCGCGTTTCGAGTACGCGGACCTCGTGACATTCAAGGAGAACAAAAAAGTCCCGATATACAACTGGTTCTACTACAAGGAGGGCTTTTCCGGAAGTTTCGTAAAAAACGCACTGCAGGAATTGCATATCCCAAAGGGTTCAACTGTTCTTGACCCATTCTGCGGAGCCGGAAACACGCTGCTTGCGGCCAAGCAGTCAGGTTATAATTCCGTCGGCTTTGACATTCTTCCGCTTGGGGTTTTCGTTTCACGGGTAAAACTGGAGGAAGACTGTAATCTTAATAATCTCGAAAAAGAAATTCGGAGAATAAGTTCCTTAAAATTCGGAGAACCAAAAACCAAACTCGTTGACATCAAGTTCATTGACATGCGCAGGGCGTTCTCAAGGTATGCACGGAACGATGTGCCTTTTTTCCGTGAGAAAATCATGGAAATCGAGGATGAAAAAATCCGGAACTTCATGCTTCTCGGGCTGATAAGCATTGTCGGGGAAGCATCGAACGTGAAGAAGGACGGCGGAGTTCTGCGTATCGTTCATAAACAACATCTTCCGCCCGTGCGATATCTTCTAAAAAATAGATTAAAGCGGATGTTCAAGGATTTGAAAAAAATCGAAAAACATCCTGGGACTTCTTCGCGGGTTTTTCAGGGGGATGCAAGGAGTCTCGATTTGGAAGATGAAAGTGTTGATGTTTGCATTACGTCACCACCGTATCTGAACTTTGTTGATTATACAAAATTGTATGCATTGGAATTGAGTTTACTCGTATCCTCAAACAATGAAATTTTAGAATTAAGGAAAAAATCCATGAAGTCGCACATAAGCGCAAAACATGAGAATGAAATGAATTATAAAATTGATAAAATTTTTGAAAAAAACGTAATATCCGTGTCCCCGGGTTACGGCATCCCCGAAGTCGTCCATGGTTACCTCCGGGATTTGTACGAAAGCGTTGCCGAAATTCATCGAGTTTTAAAACCGGACGGGAAGGCGGTTCTTGTCATCGGGAACGCCGCATTGCCCGGCATCACGGTTGACGTTGACCTCGCGCTGGCGGAGATGGGAGCGGACCTCGGCATGGAAGTGAAAGACATCTGGGTCGCGAACGTGCGGTGGGCGGACGTTCATGGAATCAGCAAACCAAGACCGGTAAGGGAAAGCTGCATTGTTCTCGAGAAGTGATTTGTGTTCTTCGCCTTTCGCCGAAACAAAACTTAACTCTTTTTATACTTCTCGATTTAATCACTTAATCGGTGATAAAAAATGAACAAAAAAATCCTCCCTCTTTTGCTGGTATTCTTGGTTCTGTTTTTTGTTATGCCAAATGCATCTTCAACGCAGGTTATCGTGATTAACGACACACTTGAAAAAGTTTATTCTCTCGAAACCATCACAATTTCCGGCGACCTTCAGACGAATTCGTTGAAAATTTCCGGTACAGGCGAAATAATATCCGGCGAAAATGTCAAGGTTTACCTTTTCGGTCCGGCGTCGGACATCCTCGTAAAAAACCTGAAAGTAAATAATGCCCCTACTTCGGTTTCGTTTGATGATAAGGGGTATTTTTTTGTATTGAACAACCCGAAGAGGGGCGATGTCATTGCTCTGGTGGAAAATTCACTTGTTCCTTCAAATAGCAAATTCTCGCTCTCCGGCGATTTGGAAATTCGCACACTCGGGCAGATAAAGATTTACATTCCCGGCCCGCTTAACGAGCTGAAATTCGACCTGCAGCACGGGTATGCGGTGAAGGGCGACCGGTTCGGGCTGTACGGCGAGACCATAGTCATCCAGAGAAGCGAGAAGGTCGCGATGGTCGTTGATGGAACCTTCAAATTCACATACGCGGAAAAAAACGAATTCTACTACATAATAAATTTCAAATCTTTCGGAAGCTCTCTCGGGCAGTACGTTTTGGAACTGAGGAACGGCGAGACCGTAAGCGACGTCACCGGCGTGATGAAGTGGGAACAGCAGGGCAATCAACTTATCCTCGAGCTGGAATCCGACGAGGCGACGGTTAGTGTTTCAGGTTATTTCAATTCCCAAAATTTGAGGGTTCCCCTGAAGGAGGATAAGCATCATGTTCTTATAGAATCCGACCCGGAAAAAAAGATAACAATATCAACTTCTGCAAAGGAGATTGATGTTTCCGAATCTCCGTTAGCGCCAACCTATTCGAATGCAAGAGCGTTCCTTGCATCATACAGCGACAATTTTGCGATATCCATCCAACAGCTCGGCACTCTGCCGTCTCTTGCTGCTTCGGTAAGTTACGCAACAAACAAAATCGCGATAACGGAAAAGGGCAGCGTTGTTGGCGAACTTCAGTATAACTACGCGAATACGGGCGTTGATTACATCCAGGTGGATGTTGACGGTGATCCATTGTATGCGGCAACGGACAGGGCTCCTGTAAAACTCACAAAGGACCAGGGCAAACTCTTCCTTTCATTCCCGAAGACGCAGTACGGAAATCTTGACATGGTTTACTTCACGACGAGGGCGCTGAATAACATTATCGATCTCGTTGACATTCCTATTGCAAAGACAGACCTTCCGATAACGACCGCAACAACCATGATTTACCTGCCGAAGGATTACTTTGTTCTGGAAACATTCGGGGCTCCGGGGGGAAGCGAGTTGCCTGACGGAAAATCCATCATCTTATTTGTGATAATAACGGGAATCATAGGTTTTGTATTTATGAAAAATATAAATTTTGTAATTTCATACATCGTATTCTCTGGTGCGTTGTACGTTTTTGATTACAGATTATTCCTCCTCATGGTTGCATTAACCATAATAAAAATTATAAAGCGAAACCTTCCAAAAGCATCGTGGAAATGGATTGTTGCGGGCGGTTTGGTGCTTGTGGTTCTGTTCGTTGTGGTGTTTGTTGCGTTCAGCTTTATAGGCAGCATGGGTTCGATTGCACCAACAACCCGTGTTACCGGAACGTTGGGTGCAGACTACGCAATGGTCCAGGAAGCAACAGCCCCGATGTTCAAGGGCGTTGAGAAAATCGGCACCGGCGAAGGTGCGATAACAGTTCCGACGCGGGAGGGCGTTTATCCTGTGAAGCTTGAAATCCCAAGTTTGGGGAAAACTATAACAGTCACGAATCACCTCGTAACCAGCGAACAACCGATAGAGTTGAAGGTTCTTCTGGTCGCCGGATGGTTTGTATATATTATATACTTTATAGGGCTGCTTGCAGGCCTGAGTTGCTACCGGATGAACAAGAAGTAGTTTTAGA
>Ga0209610_1001006_pt1 | contig 14674 bp, 19 predicted proteins | sample LakKivw275mmetaG_FD_184137 | JGI IMG/M metagenome (GOLD analysis project Ga0209610, IMG submission 184137) | Anoxic lake water microbial communities from Lake Kivu, Rwanda to study Microbial Dark Matter (Phase II) - Lake Kivu water 275m metaG... | ecosystem: Environmental > Aquatic > Freshwater...
TTAATTATCAGTTCCGCTATATTCACGCTGACGTCGGAGAAAATGGAGCGACAAAAGATATGATAAAAGAAGTTACCGGTTTGATTCGGGGCAACGGCTTCGAACCCAAAATCAAACCCGAATCATTTGCAGCTTCAACGGTAGCCGACAGGTACAGCTAATAATTTTCAATTTTCAATGACCTCAAAAGAATTGAGAGAAAAGTTTTTAGATTTTTTCAAAAAGAAGGGGCACAAGATTGTGCCTTCTTCTTCGTTAATCCCAGCCGACCCTTCGGTTCTTTTCACCACCGCCGGAATGCAGCAGTTTAAAGAGTATTTTTTAGGAAAGGAGTCTCCATACGGAAAGAGAGTTTGTTCCTGTCAAAAATGTTTTCGGACTTCGGATATTGAAACAGTAGGGGATATAAATCATCTAACTTTCCTTGAAATGTTGGGGAGTTTTTCTTTCGGCGATTACTTCAAGGAAGAAGCAATAAGCGCAGCTTACGAGCTGATATCGTCAAAATTCAAAGTGCAAAATTCAAAAATTATTGTTACGGTTTTTGATGGAGACGCCGAAGTTCCGCGTGACGAGGAATCGGTGAAAATCTGGGCTAAATTTGGTTTTTCTGAGGAAAAAAAGAATTTACGTTTTGCCGGTAGAGAAGATAATTTTTGGGGTCCGACTGGCGAAGAAGGTCCTTGCGGACCCACCACCGAAATCTATTTTAAAAATGTTGAACTCTGGAATTTGGTTTTTAATGAATATTATCAAGATAGAAATAAAAAACTTACTCCTCTGAAACAAAAAGGCGTGGATACGGGAATGGGATTAGAGAGGTTGGCAATGGCAGTTCAGGGGAAAACCTCGGTTTATGAAACTGATCTGTTTGCGCCAATCCTGAAAGAAATTACGAGACCCGGCGACGTAAAAACTGGGAGAATTATCGCTGACCATATAAAATCGGCAGTTTTTCTGATTTCGGAGGGGATTTTTCCTTCCAATGTTGAGAGAGGATATGTTTTAAGAAGGATTTTGAGAAGGGCAATCAGATACGGGAAATTATTAAATTTGCCAAAGAATTTTTTAATTCCTCTTGCTCAAAAAGTTATTGAAATTTACAAAGATGTTTATCCCGAAGTTAAATCAAAAGAAACAGACATCTTAACAGTAATACAAAATGAAGAGGAGAAATTTAAGGAGACTTTAGAGAGAGGGTTGAAAGAATTCGAAAGGGTGACGGCGCTTGCCGGCGCCGCCAATTCAGATATCCCCGGAGAAAAAATTTTCGATTTGTACCAAAGCTACGGTTTTCCCTTAGAGCTTACTGAAGAATTGGCTGAAGAAAAAGGCCTGAAGATTAATAAAGAAGAATTTTTAAAATTTCAAAAAAAACACCAGGAAATCTCCCGGGCTGGAGCGGAAAAGAAATTTGGCGGAGTGGGAAAAGAAGCGACCTATGAATCGGCAAAATTACATACGGCAACTCATTTATTGCACGCGGCTCTAAGACAAATTTTGGGAAAGAACATTCAGCAAATGGGCTCGGATGTCACTTCCCAAAGGTTGCGTTTTGATTTTTCCCATTCTCAAAAAATGACCGATGCCGAGATTAAGAAAGTTGAGGATTTGGTCAATCAAAAAATCAAAGAAGATTTGGAAGTGAAAAAAGAGGAAATGAATTATGAAGAGGCGGTAAAATCCGGAGCTCTGGCTTTTTTCAAAGAAAAATATCCGCAAAGAGTGACCGTCTATTCGGTCTATAACCCTCCGGTTTCATCGGGGAAGGTTTTCTCAAAGGAGATTTGCGCCGGTCCTCACGTTAAAAGAACTTCTGAGTTAGGTATCTTAAAAATCGTAAAAGAAGAAAGTTCCGGCGCCGGGGTTAGGCGAATAAGAGCAATTTTAGTAAAACCCCGTTAGAAATTTTGATGATTACAAAAACAGAAAAACTTTGTGCTTTAATTTCTAACGGGGTAAAATAGAGGTATGCCCAGTAATACAACCCCGTACAAGTTGCTTTCGGCAACTGTATCGGGGCTCCGTCCTTTCGGACTCCGCTTCCTATTACTGGGATATAATAATTAATCTGGAAGCGTAGCCCAGTATAATCTCGCAAGAGCTATACTGGGCGTAGCCCCGTATAATCCGCTAGGAGCTATACGGGGTTGATATACTGGGTATGAAAAGAATAGTTGACATTTTTCCAAAAGAGCAAAAAGAACCCTCCACTGCTTTTCAAGGGCTTAAATATAGGGAGATAACCAAAGCAAAAACCGGCGAATCTGAAAAAGCGGTTTCGTCCAAAAAAGGTTTAATTCTTGTCTTTCCTCTTTTAATCCCGGTTTTTCTTTTTTGCTATTTTAGTTTGTCAAAAGCAAAAATAGAAATTTGGCCGGTGACAGAAATTCTCGCTTTGGAAACGAAAGTAACCTGCGACAAAACAGCAGAAAAAACCGACCTTTCAAATAAAATTATTCCGGGAGAAGTTTTGGAGACGGAAAAACTCATTACCGAGGAATTTTCATCTTCGGGCGTTGTCCAAAAAGAAAAAAAAGCCGAGGGTGTGATCAGAATTTATAATAATTATTCCGCTTCGGTTCAAGTTTTGGTGGCTAATACTCGGTTTGTTTCAGCTGATGGAAAATTATTTAAATCGATAGAAAAAGTTACCGTTCCCGGAGAAAAATACGAAGGAGGAAAACTTGTTCCCGGTTACCTTGATATTAAAGTGGCAGCCAGTCAGCCGGGTCCGGAATATAATATTGGGCCGTCAACTTTTTCCATTCCGGGGTTTGCCGGAACTGACAGATACACCAAAATTTATGGTAAATCTTTCCAAGATATGACCGGAGGCATGAAGGAAGAAATTGCTCAAGTTATTCAAGAAGATTTAGATTCGGCTAAAAAGGCATTGACCGACCGAGCTTTAAAAGAAAGCGAGGCCTCTTTAAAGGAGAAAATTCCTCCGGAATATATTTTATTGGAGGAAGCCGTAAGTTCGGAAATTCTTGAAACCTTTTCTTTAGCCAAGCCGAAAGACGAATTGGAAAAGTTCAAGTTTCAGGTTAAAGCCCGCTCGGTTGCCTTGGTCTTCAAAAAAGAAGACCTCGAAAAATTTGCCAGAGAATTTATTCTTTCTCAAATTAGCGAAACAAAAAATTTCTCTGAAACGAGTTTAAAATTCGATTATTCTCCCGAAATCATCAATTTAAAAACGGGTAAAATTACCTTATTGCTTAAGATAGATTCTAAAATTTATTCAGATATAGACCGGAACAATTTAAAGGAAGCTTTGCTTGGAAAATCGTCAGCCGAGACTAAAATCTTTTTAGAAAATCAACCTCAGATTGCAAAGGTTGAGATTAAATTTTGGCCCTTTCCCTGGGTCAAAAATGTTCCCAAAAATGCGGAAAAGATTGAAATTCAATTAAGGGTTGACTAATCTGATTAATTCTGATATTTTAGATAATTGGCTAATCAATGAATCCTAATAAAAAAAATACTATTCAAAAACAAGGAACAGTTTTGGAAGCCCTGCCCAGCACCAATTTCCGAGTAGAGTTAGACGGGGGTGAAGTTGTCCTTTGCCACTTGGCCGGGAGATTGCGGCTCTACCGAATTAAGGTTTTGCCGGGAGACCGAGTGACGGTGGAGATGAGTCCTTATGATGAGAAAAGAGGCAGGATTATTTATCGCGGTAAATAACATGAAAGTAAGAGCGTCAGTCAAAAAAATTTGTAAGCATTGCAAAATCGTTCGTCGAAAAGATCGAGTATACGTCATTTGCAAAAATCCTAAACATAAACAAAGACAAGGATAAGTTTTTATGCCGAGAATTGCTGGTGTCAATATACCGGAAAACAAACAAATTTTAATAGCTTTAACCTATATTTATGGGATAGGGTTGGCTTTGGCTCGAAAAATTTTAAGCGAGGCGAAAATAAATCCTGCTATTCGGGCAAAAGACCTGGCCGCCGATGAAATAAATCGTTTGAAAGAAATTATTGAAAAAAATTACAAGATTGAAGGAGAAATGAGAAGGGGAATAATGATGTCAATAAAAAGACTAAAAGACATAGGTTCCTGGCGAGGGGGTCGTCATCTTCGAGGATTGCCGGTAAGAGGACAAAGAACGAGGACAAATACCAGAACCGTTCGGGGAAACGTTAGAAAAACAGTAGGTTCCGGCAGAAAAGCGGCGCCCGAACCAACATAATACGATGGGTAAAAAACATATTATTCAAAAAACCGAAGAGGAGCTGTTGAAAGAAGGAGAGAAGTTGAGGACTGAAGCCAGAAAAGAAATAAAATTAGAAATCCCGCAAAAAATTAAAGAGGGCCGGGTTTATATTTTCTCTTCTTACAATAATACCATTATCACCTTAACTGATTTGAAAGGAAATGTTATTCACTGGGTAAGCGCCGGCTCCATCGGTTTTAAGGGAACAAAAAAAGCTACTCCTTTTGCCGCTTCTAAGGTAGCCGAGGCAATAAGCCAGGTGATCCGGAAATTAGGGATTGAAGAAATCTCCATTTTTGTTAAAGGAATCGGCTCAGGCAGAGAATCGGCAATCAGGTCTTTAGCCGCTCGAGGGGTGAAGGTTGCCTCGTTGACCGATATTACTCCTATTCCTCACAACGGTTGCCGTCCACCTAAAGTCCGCCGCGTATAAAAAAAATTATTCGTAGAGTTATGGAAAATGCGAAATGTAAAATTTGTCGAAGGCTGGGAGTAAAATTGTTCCTCAAAGGCGAGAGATGTTTATCGTCAAAATGCCCGATGGTGAAGAAAGCTTACCCGCCCGGTATTAAAAGAAAAAGAAGGATTCGGGCCGTTTCTGAATACGGAAAAGAACTGAATGAGAAACAGAGATTAAAAAATTGGTATAATTTGGGAGAAAGACAATTTCGAAAATATGTAAAAGAGGTTCTTGGAAAGAGACTGCGAACCTCCCGCCGCTCTCCTGCCAAAGGCGAGCCCATCGCTAAAGCGGAAGACGCCGCCTCTCTACTTGTTAAAACATTGGAAAGCAGATTAGATAACGTGGTTTTTAGATTAGGATTTGCCAATTCCCGGGCTCAGGCTAAACAATTAGTTTCTCACGGCCATTTTTTAGTTAATGGAAAATTGATTGACGCTCCTTCTTATCAGGTGAAAAATGGAAATGTAATAACTCTGAAACCTCAGAAAGTTAAAAAAAATATTTTCCAAAACCTTAAAAATTTGTTAAAAAGATATAAAACGCCTCGCTGGCTCGAACTAAATTCCGAAAAATTAGAAGGGAAAGTAATCGGAGAGCCAACTTTAGAAGAGGCGGCGCCGCCGGTAGAGATATCGGCAATATTTGAGTATTATTCGCGTTAAAAATTTAATTAATATGATACCATTGCCTTTTCAGCCAAAAATTATTGAAAAAAAAGAAAACTATGCCCGTTTTGAAATCGAGGCTCTTTATCCCGGTTACGGAGTAACCATTGGCAACAGCTTGAGACGGGTTTTACTTTCTTCTTTGCCGGGAGCGGCAGTAACCCAAATGAAAATTAAAGGGGTTCCTCATGAGTTTTCAACTATTCCCGGAGTTATGGAAGATGTAATTTTAATTATGCAGAATCTAAAACAATTAAGATTCCGGGTTTATGGCGAAGAGCCTCAGAAAGCTCATCTTAAAGTCAAAGGCGAGAGAGAGGTCAAAGGCGCTGATTTTGAATTTCCCGCCCAGGCAGAGTTGATAAATAGAGACGTCCATATCGCCACTTTAACTCAAAAATCCAGCGAATTGGATATGGAGATTCAAATTGAAAAAGGAGTGGGTTATTTTCCGAGAGAAGCAAGAAAAAAAGAAAAATTAGAAATAGGAGCAATACCCGTTGACGCCATTTTTACTCCGGCAAGACGGGTGAGTCATAAAATTGAAAATATGAGAGTGGGGGAGAGGACCGATTTTGACAGATTATTTTTAGAGATTGAAACCGACGGCACAATTTTACCAGAAGAGGCCTTATTTCTTGCCTCGGAAATTTTAGTGAAGCATTTTTCATTATTTGCCGAAACTTTCAAAAAAGAAGAAAAGGTTTTACCCGTTGAGATTCCGGCTGTTCCTTCCAAAAAGAGAAAACAAAAGTCAAAAAAGCATGAAAAAGCAAAAAAAAGGACGAAAACTAAATAGGAAGAGTGCTTCCCGTGAAGCATTGTTAAAAGCACTTGCCAGTGCTCTTTTAGTAGCCGAGAAGATTAAAACCACTGAAGCGAGAGCGAAAGAAGTTTCTGGTTTTGTTGAAAAAAAGATTGCCCGGGCCAAGTTGGGAGATTTGCGTTCTCAAAGATTATTGGCAAGAGAGTTTTCGCCGAAAATAGTTAAAAAATTAATCAAGGAAATTGCTCCAAAATATAAAGAGAGAAAAGGAGGATGCACCAGGATAATTAAGCTCGGTCCGAGAAAATCAGATGGAGCAAAAATGGCAATTATAGAACTAGTGAAATAATATGGAACGAAAAACTCAGATAATTGACGCTACCGGCAAAGTATTGGGCAGGCTGGCTGCTGAAATAGCGGTTTTACTGCGGGGAAAAAACAAACCCGACTTTTTTCCCTATAAAGATATGGGAGATTTTGTCATTGTTAAAAATGTGAACAGATTGAAATTTACCGGAAAGAAAATTGAGCAAAAAAAATATTATCGGCATTCGGGATATTTGGGCGGTTTGAAAGAAATTCCATTGAAAAAAATGTTTGCCGAAAGACCGGCCGAGATGTTTAAAAAAGCAGTCTACAGAATGCTGCCCAAAAATAAATTAAGGGCGAAACAAATAAAAAGATTGAAAATAGAATAGTTTTCTACAAAAATGAAAAAAACTAAAAAAACGGCAAAAGAAGAAAAAAAAGTTAAAGAGGCGAAGCAAAAGAGGAAGAAAAAAGTAGTCGTTAAAGAAATAAAGCCGGCCGCCGAAGTCGCAAAACCGGCCCAATATTTTGAGGCGGTAGGCAGAAGAAAAACAGCTATCGCCAGAATTCGACTTTTTACGAAAGGCGAAAAAACATTTTCAGTCAATAAAAGACTTTTGGGAGAATATTTTCCGACTTTTGAACTCCAGGAAATCTGCAAAGCTTCTTTATTTAAAATGAATTGTCTTGATAAATTCGGAGTTTCGGCTGTCGTAAAAGGGGGAGGATTAAAGGCGCAGGCTGAAGCAGTCAGACATGCGACAGCCAGGGCTTTAGTTCTTTTTAACCCTGATTTCAGAAAAAGAATGAAAAAGGCTGGTTTTTTGACCCGCGACCCTCGAATGCGGGAAAGAAAGAAATTCGGATTAAAGAGAGCCCGCCGCGCGCCTCAGTGGGCGAAAAGGTAATCCGCTCGGGAAGTTAATTTTTGGTACACGCGATTTTTTCCAGCGAAAAATCGCTGCTACTCGCGAATTGTCCGCCTGCGGCGGAGCCAAGCCAATTCGCTGCGGATTGTCCCAAAAATTACTTCCCTCGCTGCGAAATTTACTCTCAAACTTATTGCCTCGCTCCTGTTCAAAAATATGAATATAATAATAGAAATAATTGGATGGCTGGGAATGGGATTGATACTCGTTGCATACTGGTTTATATCTACCAGGCGGATTGAAGCAAAATCGAGGTTATATCAAATGTTCAACTTGGGGGGGCGATAGGTATTGTGATAAATGCCTTTTACCATAAAGCATTTTCTCCACTTGCTTTGAATGTTATCTGGGCAGTAATTGCACTTTGGGCATTATTATCTATTCGAAGAGAAAAAAGAGATTAGGTAGTTAAGATGTGTTCTTCAGTGGGCGAAACGATAGGGTAAAAATCACAAAAGTATTAGGCAAAAATTATGAAAATAGTATTTATTGCTGGGTCATACTTCAGTGACGGCGACTATGAAAAGATTGAAGAGAATATTCGTAATGCTGAAAAATACCTGATTCAATTAGCAAATAACGGCATCGGATTTTTCTGTCCCCATACGCACACCGAGCATTTCGAAAGGAAGGCAAAGGCAGAAGAAAAATTTTACCGTGAGTTGGATATGTCGATGCTCTCAAAAATCGCTGACGCGGTTTTAGCGATTCCAGGTTGGGAAAAATCAAACGGTGCAAAAGCAGAGATTGAATGGGCTCTCGCTAATAATCTAAAGGTTTTTTATCCGAAATCACCCGATGATATTAATGAGATTATTATATGGTCACAAGAAGATAAGAAACATCGATAGGATAAAAGGCGTGCGTCCCGGTGGCAAAAGCGTTAAGCTTTTGCCCTGAGCTTGTCGAAGGACAGAAACGCTAAAGTTCTTCGGGCAGAATTGCCTCGGGCGACACGCAGTCAGAAAAGAATAAAATAAACATGAATTATAAGCAAAATAAAGAATTAACTTGCAAAACAGGGCTTAAAAAGAATATTATTAAAAAGAAAATTTTTAAGAGAGAAACCGCTCTTTGTAGGAAATTATCAAAAGAAAATAAAGGGAAGTGCGGTTGGGGAAAATGTAATAATTGCGGCGTTATCCCTCTTTTGTATAAGTTATACAAGGGACAGTTATTAGAAAAACCTCAAGAAATAAAAAAGATTAGGAGTAAGATTTTGAAATAAGTAGCGTGCCTCGATGGCAGAAATGGCATTTGACATAAATTTTTAAAATGATAAATTAAAATTAGAGATACAATATGTTAAGCGAGTACATAGAAAAAAAATTGAAAACAGCAAAATATAAACTTCTCAAAGATGGAAGTTATTTTGGCGAAATTCCCGGCTTAAAAGGCGTTTGGGCAAACGCTAAGAGTTTAGAGGACTGTCGAAAAGAACTTCAAGAAGTATTAGAAGATTGGTTGTTCTTAAAAATAAGGTCTGGCGAAAGAGTTTCTGGTTTTGAAATACGGTTTGACAGACGTCAGCTCGTTTCGTAAAGTATGCCTAAGAATATTTCTTGGCAAAAGTTGGCTCAAAAGTTTCGGAAGTTAGGATTTGACGGTCCTTATTCTGGTGGCCGTCATTTATTTATGATAAAAGGTAAAATCTAAAATGATAAAATCGCTTAGAGAAAAAATAAAAGAGATTTTAGAAACTAAGATTGTCCGTCTTGAAGACGGGTCATATGGTTATTTGTATAAAGGCACGGTCTCCGTTTTTTTGAACCATTTTGAAGAGTGGATTAAGCATAATAGAGTTCACGAAAAGATAAAAACCGAGACCGAAAAGGCTATTTTAGCCGAGCTTAAAGATTTAAGTTTAGAAAATGAAGCCGAAATCCTTTCTAAAATTAAGCTCTGGAAAGGAAAATTGAAATCGGACTGTCGCTAATATGCTAAAAGAACTTCTTGACCAATTTTATTTGGATAAGGACAGAGACAAAGAACAACATCATTTTTATATTACCGATGCCGGGAAATGCCCTCGGGCGATATTTTTTAAATTTAAAAATGTCCCCCGAGAGAAAATGGCGCCTGAAGTCCTCCGGATGTTCGACCACGGCGATTACATCCAGATGCAGATTATCAGCAGCTTGTTCAGCCTGGGAATGGTCAGAGCTTCGGAAGTTAAAATCCCTCCTCAAGAATTAATTTCCGGCCGAGCCGATGCCATAATCACTCTCGGCAACGAGCTTTTTGTAGTGGATTTTAAAAGCATGAACAGTATGATTTTTAAGGGTCTGTCTCAGCCGAAAGAGGACAATGTTAATCAAATCCAGCTCTACCTCCATTTTTTTAAGATTCCCAAGGGTATTCTTCTTTACGTTAATAAAAACAGCTTGGAATTAAAGGAGTTTTTAATTGAATATGATTCGGTTAGGGTCAAAAAACTGCTTTCGGACCTGTCCAATCTTAAGACAAAAATTGATTCTAATACCGTTCCCTTGAGAATCCCGGGATACCCGGGTGATTGGCAATGCCAATATTGCCAATTTAAAGAAATCTGCCAAATGGCGGGAAAAGGAGAGCTTTCTTTTTCAGAGTTTCAAAAGAAAATTGAAGCTCAGAACAAAGTTTCTGAGGCGTAGAGTTCGCCGTTGCTAAAGATATAAATTTTTTTATAATTTTGGTTGAAGAATATTTCAGGTTTCTCAAAATCGCCAACGTCAACAATATTTATTCTGTCTCGGTCGTCGATTTCGGCGATTTTTATTTTTTTGCCGGCATTGAAAATCAGGTATTCGGAATTTAACCAAAGGGAATTATTAATTTTTTCCGAAAGCCGGATTAAAAAAACTTTTTCTCCGGCTTTTCTTTTTGGCTGGCTGGCTGACTCTTTTAAAAAGAAAAGCCAAATTTCCGAATCGGAAAAATAAACCATTTTTTTATCATCGGGAGAGATTTTGAGAGCTTTAATATTGTCAAAAAACTTTTCAAATGATTTTGAATCGGGATTAAATTGATACAAGGTCTGTCCTTCGCGCAAGAAGATAAAATCTTGGCATATTTCCAAATCATATTCGGTTTCAGATTTTACCGGAAAGGATTTTTGGGTCAGTCTTCTTCCGTTTTCCGAAAGGTGACCAAGATTATCCAATAAATAGAGCTTCCCGTTAATTAGCCGGGAAGCGACGACTTCTTCGGAAGGCGGCGGAGAAGCCGCCTTTTCGGTTAAAGCCGGAGGAATTTTATCAAACTCTAAGGTAAAATATTTTAATTTTTCCTGCGCTCCCAATTCTAAAAATATCTCTTTTGAATCCTGCGACCATTCCAGATTTACTAAATCCGCGCTCTTCGGGGAAATATCATCTTTATTAATCAAGTGACTTTTTAGATTTTTTTCCAGGTCATAGAGTTTTAACGCCCAGCCGGGCTCCTCTGCGGCGCCCTTCTCATAGATAATTATTTTCTTTTCGTCGGGAGAAAACCAATAACGCCCGACATTTTTTGATAAAATTTCAAAATTTATATTTTCCGGGAATAAGACAATGTTTTTCGCTTCGGTCACCTCCTTTTCTTTTATTTCTAAATCTTTTTGCCAGGGGAAAAATCCCGCCTTTCTGATTTCTATTTTATATTTCCCGGGCAATAAATTTTCGATCAAAGCCGAGCCGAAGAAAAAATCGGTTTTCTTGGCTAATTTTTCATCCAGATAGATTTCAGCGCTTTTGGGCGAAACTTTTAAAAATAAACCTCCAGTTTGAACAATTTTTTTTCCGCCAGCTGGCGGATTAAGGTCGAACCGGTAACCCTGAGAATAAAAAATCGCTGCCGGGGCAATTAAAAGAAACAAAAATAAACAAATCAAAAATAAAACAGTCCTCGTTTTTTTAGTCATACTCCATTTATTTTATAGAAAAATTGGCAAAAAGAAAAGAGAGGCGGGCCAGTCCGACCTCCGTCCGAACGCCTTCTTATTTTTCGAAAATTTGCTAAGATTTAGGTTTTAATCTATACTGAAAATACAAATTCGTATATTATTAATTCGCAGGGTTATGAAAATTGGCATTGATTTAGGAACTTGTAATTCCCTGGTTTTTCTCCCCAAAAAGGGAGTAGTCTTAGAGGAGCCGTCAGTGGTGGCGGTTTCTTTGGCTGAAAATAAAATTTTGGCGGTCGGGGCCGAAGCCAAAGAAATGACCGGCCGCACTCCGGACACGATTAGAGTCTACCGGCCGCTTAAAGACGGAGTGGTTTCCGATTTTCGGGTCACCCAGGCTATGATTGGTTATTTTCTCGATAAGGTTTCCGGCCGCTTTCGATTTTTCAAGCCGGAGGTGTTGATTGGCATTCCGGCCGGCGCCACCTCCACCGAGCGAAGGGCGGTAATTGAGGCGGGCGTCAATGCCGGAGCTAAGGCGGTTTATGTAGCCAAAGAACCTATTTTAGCCGCCATCGGGGCCGATATCCCGATTAATTCCTGTTCCGGCAATCTTATTATTGATATCGGCGGGGGAACGACCGAGGTGGCGGTTATTTCTCTGGGCGGAATAGTTACTTGTTATTCGGTCAGGGTGGCCGGCGACAAAATAGATTTGGCGATTTCAGATTATATCAAGAAGAAATATAATTTAGCCATCGGAGAACAAACGGCCGAGGAGATAAAAATTAAAATTGGAACCGCTCTTCCCGAAAGAGAAGAGAAAAAAATATCCATTCGGGGCCGGGATTTAATTTTGGGTCTGCCGAGAAATATCGAAGTTTCCTCGAACGAAGTAAGCGAGGCAATTTCTGATATCCTGACCGATGTTATCCAGGCAGTAAAATTAGTTTTGAGAGAGACTCCGCCCGAATTGTCGGCTGATATTATGGACAAAGGTATGGTTCTTTCGGGAGGCGGAGCTTTGCTGAGGAATCTTCCCGAGTTGATTGCTCAGGCTACCGGCGTTCCCTGCATTTTGGCTGAAGAGCCGCTTCATTGCGTCGCCAGAGGAGCCGGAGTGGTTTTGGAAAATTTGGATGTTTATAAAAAAAGCATAATGGTAAAAAATTAACTATTATGATTATTGGTTACGGGAAACAATGGGAGCTGTTAAAAAAGTCTGTCGAGGAGGGAAGAATTTCCCATGCCTACTTGTTTTCCGGTCCGGCCCATTTGGGAAAGAAGAAAGTGGCTTTCGAATTTGTTAGATTAATTAACGGAGCCGATATAAATGAGAATCATCCCGACCTGATTTTAATTAAAAGCGCCCAAGGAGGGGAAATTCAAATCTCTCAAATCAGGGAACTTATCCAAAAATTGTCTTTGAAGCCCTATTCAGCTCCTTTCAAATGCGCAATTTTGGATGAAGCTCATTTAATGAATCAAGAAGCCCAGAACTCCCTCCTAAAAACCTTGGAAGAGCCGAAGGGAAAAACTATTTTGATTCTGATAACCGGGGCTCCGGAAATGTTATTCCCGACAATTCGTTCTCGGTGCGAAATTCTTAAATTTTCTCCGGTAAAAAGTTCGGAAATTGAGGATTATTTAGAAGGTCAGGGGATTTCCGAGCAAAAAAGCAGAGAGATTGCCAAACTTTCTCTGGGAAGACCGGGACTGGCAATCAGCTTTATTTCCGACCCTAAAAAATTAGAAAGTCAAAAGAGAGTTATCAAAGAGCTTGCGGAAATTTCAAAATCCGACTTATCTTTCCGTTTCCGATATGCCAAAGATTTATCTCGGAATCCCGATTTGAAAGAAATTTTAGAAATTTGGCTATTCTGCTTCAGAGAGATTTTATTGGGTTCTTTAACGCCCGGATTTAAAATAACTGGTTATACTTTCTCGAGATTGAAAAATATTATAAAACAAATCCAGAGCACAATTTTTTTAATTTCAAATACGGCGGTCAATTCAAGATTGGCTCTGGAAATTTTAATGCTTGAATTATGAATATACAAAACCATAAGGAAATTATTAATAATATAAAGCCGGAACTGGACAAAGTTATCGCTTTTTTAGAAAGAGAGTTGGCGAGAGTGAGGTCGGGAAGAGCGACGCCGGCTTTGGTTGAGGACGTAGTTGTTGAATGTTTTGGCCAAAAATTTCCTTTAAAACAGCTGGCGGCAATTTCCGTTCCTGAACCAAAACAAATTCTAATTCAGCCCTGGGACCGTTCTTATATCGAGGGGATTGTCTCGGCCTTGGGAAAAACTGGAATCGGGGCTTCTCCGGCAGTGGACAAAGAGGCAATCCGGCTTCTTTTGCCTCCTTTATCGGAAGAATACCGAAAGGATTTACTGCGTTTGATATCCGAAAAAGAAGAGCAGAGCCGCCAAACTGTCAGGCGGTGGCGCCAGCTCGCCTGGGATGAAATTCAGGAAGGATATAAAGAGGGAAAAATTAGGGAAGACGATAAATTTCGGGCGAAAGATGAACTCCAAGATTTGGTAGATGAATATAATAAAAAAATTACGGAAACAGGAGAGAAGAAGAAAAAAGAAATAGAATCTTAAAATCCAAAATCCAAAAATTCAAACTTCTTTATGTTATTAACCGCAATTATCGTTTTCATTAGTTTAATAAGTCTTATGGTTCTTCATGAACTCGGTCATTTTGTCATTGCAAAGAAGTTTGGAGTGAAGGTTGAAGAATTTGGCATCGGTTATCCGCCGAGGATTTTGGGAAAGAAATTCGGGGAGACGATTTATTCCATTAATCTTTTACCTTTTGGCGCTTTTGTAAAAATTAAGGGAGAGGAGGGAGGAATAGAATCGGCTCGCAGTTTTACTGAAAAACCAATTTGGCAGCGGTTTTTAATTATTTTGGGAGGAGTGGTTAGTTTTTGGCTCATTTCAGCCGTTCTATTAAGTATTGTCTTTGGAATAGGGGTGTCTCAGGCCGTTTCAGACGAAGAGAATAATACTTTACTCAAACCAAAGGTTCAAATTATGGCTGTTGCTTCCGGCTCGCCGGCGGAAAAAGCCGGAATAAAACCTGGCGACACCATCGCTTCGCTCAAATTAAAAATTAAAAATGAAAAATTAAAAATTACGAAAGTGAAAGAAGTTCAAGATTTTACTAACGCCCACCAGGGTGAGGAAATTATTTTGACAATTGAAAGAGGAAAAGAAGTTTTTGATGTTTCACTGATTCCAAGAGCATCGCCGCCGGAAGGAGAAGGAGCGATGGGAATAGCCTTGTCCAGGATGATAGAAAAGTCTTATCCCTGGTATCTCGCCTCGGTCAAAGGAATCGAAGCTACTTTTGGCTTGACCAAAGAAATAACAGTCGGCATATCTCAGATTTTTGGAAATTTGATTCAGGGAAAAGGTTTGCCTCCGGGCACTGAA
>Ga0209610_1001009_pt1 | contig 14657 bp, 19 predicted proteins | sample LakKivw275mmetaG_FD_184137 | JGI IMG/M metagenome (GOLD analysis project Ga0209610, IMG submission 184137) | Anoxic lake water microbial communities from Lake Kivu, Rwanda to study Microbial Dark Matter (Phase II) - Lake Kivu water 275m metaG... | ecosystem: Environmental > Aquatic > Freshwater...
GGCTAGTATAATTGATTTGAGTGTACCTCTGGAGGACAGTCCCAGCGAACCACTGCCAGTCAAAGTCACACATGAACTTCATCAGCAAGCCGTCGAAATGATGAAGATTTTCTTCGGCTGCAGCCAGGAGGACCTGCCTCAGGGATTGGGCTGGGCCAATGACAGCGTGGTACTGAGTGCACACGCCGGCACGCATGTCGATGCTCCCTGGCATTACTTCCCCACATCCGAAGGAAAAAGAGCCAGGACAATCGACGAGATGCCACTTGACTGGTTTTTTCATGACAGCGTGGTGCTGGATATGAGGCACAAGCCGCGCGGCTCTGCCGTTAGTATCGACGACCTTAAGGCGGGTTTAAAGAAGATAAATTACAGAATTAAGCCTTGGGACATCGTCATGATACAGACGGACGCCGATAAATTGTGGGGTAAGCCGGAGTATTTCGATGCCGGCTGCGGCATGACCCGTGAATCGACAGTGTGGCTCATAGAGCAGGGCGTCCGCGTCATGGGCATCGATGCCTGGGGTTGGGACCGCCCCTTCTGGGCGATAAAAGAGGAGTTCGCCAGGACCGGCGACAGGGACGTGCTCTGGGGTGCGCATTTCGTAGGTAAGGATAAAGAATATTGCCACATAGAGAAGCTGGCTAATCTTGACAGGCTGCCGAAGCCATTCGGTTTTAAGGTGGCCTGCTTTCCGGTTAAGCTCACCAGCGGCTCCGCCGGCTGGGCCCGTGTGGTGGCTATTGTGGAGGACTAACTGCTGAGTCCGCAGCAGTATCATAATGTCCTAGTACGTTGGCGAGATTATCCAACCTGTAGCCTCTTTTCTCTCTGGCAAATCGAAGTAAAGTATCTTGAGCTACGGGTCGTAAACCGCTAAAATTGATACGTTTTTTATATAACATGGTTACATACGATTGTGAAGAGCCTGTAACATGGTAGAGACATTTTTATGTCCGAAGTGCGGGAAAGAAAATGTTATGGGCTACCGTTTCTGTGTGACGTGTGGGACGCGACTGGTGGCGGCGATTGAGCGGTCGAATAAAGTCTGTCCTAAATGCCGGTCCCAAAGTCCATCAGACTACAAATTCTGCGGCAGCTGCGGCGCCAAGTTGAACGCCACGTGTCCAAACTGCGGCGCTGATGTTCCTGTTGATTCCAGATACTGTCCCAACTGTGCCTTTCTCTGCGGCGAAGGCCGGTACTTTCCGGATTAGGTGTATTTCAAATGAAAACCGGGCCACCGCTATGGTATACACTGCAAGCAGTTTTAAGTTGGATACTCGAAGAGATTCTGCTGGCGGCCATTGTCCTATGGCTGCTGCCCCACTTTTTCAACCTAAAATTACCGCTGTGGGTTCTGGCTGTCCTGATGATAGCTCTGGCTATCTATTCCGGTTTCATGTATCGGTTTGGCCGCGCCACCTTCTTCATAAAGCCCAGGGTAGCGGCGGACAATATCGTCGGCAGAGTGGGCACCGTGACCGCTCGCCTGGCCCCGGAAGGTTATGTCAAAATCCAGGGTGTGCTGTGGAAAGCGGTGTGCCCGGGGCTTGAGCTGGATGTTGGTGACGAGGTTGAGGTCACAGGCATACAAGGATTGAGACTTGTGGTCAAGCCCAGAAAGGAATAAATATAGGGCAGATACAGCTCTAGATATAGTCCGAATACTCTCCATCAGCGAGATTCTTCGGTCGTTCCGATTGTATCAAACTTCCTCTAAAAGAGAGACTGTTGACAATTGTTGATTCTGATGTATAATTAAATTAACGATAACTATTACTAATAACGAGATGAGAAAAACAAGACAAAAAGATGCCATTCTTGAGGTTTTGAGGAGCACTACCTCACATCCGACCGCGGACTGGGTATACGACGAGGTAAGAAAAGAGATACCGAATATAAGCCTGGGGACGGTATATCGTAACCTAAGGGTATTATGCCAGCTAGGGGAGGTATTGGAGCTTGTGTTATGTGGTAACCTCAGCCGTTTCGATGCTCGAAATGATAATCATTATCATTTCCGATGTGAGAAGTGCGGTCAGGTTTTTGATGTCGACGAGCCGGTGAATGCTGAAATGGATAAGGCGGCTGCACGTAGGACAGGTTTTAAAATAAAATGCCATAGGCTGGAGTTTTACGGATTGTGCCTGGAGTGCCAGCTGGCCGAGGCTGTAGGAGAAAGTTGATGCCGAAAGCGGTGATAACGCTGGATGAACAGCAGGTAGACAGGCTGGAGCAGGCTATTGTAGACCATGACCAGAAGACTGCCTGGGAGCTACTGCTGGAAATAAGGGCTAAGGTTAAAGCAACTCAGAACACACAGTGCGGCGTGGAGAAACTGAGAAAACAGCTTTAGCCTGGACCGATTTTAGTAACCATCCCAAAATGTCATAAGTTTTTAACGTTTGAGCAATCGATTTTACGACAATTTAACGGCGGACAGCGCATAATATCGAAGATTAAATAGGGGAAGGGAAAATAGATATAAATTACGTTTGCTTGACAATGATAACAGCCCTTCCTATATTTAGTGTGGTATCAAAGTCTTTTATTTTGGTGGGTATATAGCTACCAGATAGTGAATCACGGGAGGCGAAATGGCAAAAGAAGTCAAACTCTACTCCACCGCTACCTGACCTTGGTGTATTAAGGTCAAGCAGGTGCTGGACGAAAACAAAGTGGTTTATAAATATCTTGATGTTTCCAGGGATAAAATTGCCCGCGATGAAATGGTGAGTAAGACGGGCAAACTTGTGGTGCCGGTCGTTGAAGTCGACGGTGAGGTTTCTGTCGGCTACGACGAAAAATGGTTGAAACAGAAACTTAACCTCTCCTAGAAATATCCCATAGTTAAAATCCGTGAAGCTGGCTTAATTAATCAGGGCAGTATCTTTAATTCAGGAGATAGTAAATGAGGTTGAAAGGAAGCCGGACGGAAGACGCTTTGCGCAAGGCGTTTGCCAGGGAAGTACACGTTCAAGCTGTTTACTCTTATTTCTCCAGCGCTGCCAGGCGGGCTGGACTAGACCAGATAGCCGATATGTTTCAGGGCACGTCGCAGAACGAGGCTGAACATGCCGAGCATGAGTTTAAATTTCTTGGCGACCTCGGCAATACCGAGTCGAATTTAAAGCTGGCTGTCGGGCGCGAACATGAAGAAGCCAGCCGGCTATATCCTGAGGCGGCACGAATAGCTGAAGAAGAAGGCTTCAGTGAAATCGCTGACTTCTTCCGGCGAATGGTGAAGGTGGAAAAAAGGCATGAGGAAAATTTTGAACAGCTCATTGAAGCCCTGAAAGAAAAAAGAGAACTGCCCGGAAGGACGGTAGGCCATTCGGCGGTGGAGATGGCGGAGCTGATGTTACCGCATCACAGCAATCCCGCAGGGGTTGTCCACGGCGGCGAGCTCATGAAAATGATGGATAACGCCGCCGGAGTAGTTGCTGCCCGCCATAGTCGAGCTAATCCGGTGACCGGCACTGTACATAACATTCGTTTCCTTTCCCCGGTTCGTGTGGGTGAGGTGGTCCTGATTCATGCCAGACTGACTTTTGTAGGGCGGACGTCTATGGAGGTTCGCGTGGAAATAGATGCTCAAAATCTCGACACTGAGGAACGGCGACCGGCGATGACTGCCCACTACATAATGGTGGCCACAGACTTAAAGGGTAAACCTGTGCCTGTTCCGCCGCTAATTGTGATTACAGAGGAAGAGGAAAGACTATTCGTCGAAGGCCTGGCCAGATATGAGGAAGTAAAGAAGCAGGCCAAGAAGTAGGAGATGTAGTAATGGGAAATGAGCAGAGTGGCGTAAGAAAAGTTTATCTGGATAATATGGCTACTACACCCGTATTGCCGGAGGTTCTGGAAGCCATGCTGCCTTATTTTCGCAAGGTTTACGGAAACCCGCAATCGATACATTCCTGGGGCGATGAAGCCAGGGAAGCCATTGAATCGGCACGAGAGCAGGTAGCTGCACTGGTCGGCGGCGACGCTGAAGGAATAATTTTTACTTCCAGCGGCAGCGAGGCCAATAACCTGGCCGTTAAAGGTCTGGCACAGGGTCAGATAGCCAAGGGCAAGCACATAATAATCTCGGCCATCGAGCATTTTTCAGTGCTGCATGCTGCCAGAACTCTGGAGAAGGCCGGCTTCGAGATTACCGAAGTGCCGGTGGATAAATACGGACTGGTCGACCCCGATGAAGTAGCCAGGAATATCAGGAAAGATACCATACTGGTTTCGGTTATGCACGCCAACGGAGAGGTGGGCACAATTGAGCCCATTGCCGAAATATCTAAAAAAGTAAAAGAGGCGGGCGTACTTTTTCATACGGATGCGGTGGCCAGCGCCGGCAGCATACCGGTCGATGTCAACAATCTGGGAGTAGACGCCCTGTCAATGGCCGGCAACGAGTTTTACGGGCCCAAGGGCTCAGGCGCCCTGTGGGTGCGCAAGAGGGTGCGCGTTATACCGCTCATGGATGGTGGTGTGCAGGAAGGCGGGCGCAGGCCGGGCACTGAAAACGTAGCTGCAATTGTGGGCATGGGCAAGGCTGCGGAACTGGCCATTAAAGATATGAAGGCCCGCTCGGCAAAATTGTCTGGATTGAGAGACCGGCTGTTAAAAGGTTTGCCGGAAGCCATCGACCGCGTGATTGTGACCGGCCATCCCACTCAGCGGCTTCCCCAGCATGCCAGCTTTTGTGTGGAATTTATCGAAGGCGAAGGCATGCTGCTATGGCTTGATCGAGATGGAATCGCCGTTTCCAGCGGTTCAGCCTGCACCTCCAAGGCCTTGAAGGCTTCCCACGTACTGATTGCCATGGGCTTTCCGCATGAGATCGCACAGGGCTCGTTGTTATTCGGCCTGGGAGTAGATAATGACGAATCGGATATAGATTACGTTCTGGAGAAGCTGCCTCCCATCGTTGACAGACTGAGGCAGATGTCTCCGCTATATGCCAAATTTATGAAAGAAAAGAGGTGAAGTCGTATGCCAGCATATAGTGAAAAAGTGATGGATCATTTCATGAATCCCCGAAATGTCGGGGAAATTAAAGATGCCGACGGTGTAGGTGAAGTGGGCAATCCCGTGTGTGGGGATATGATGACGTTTTACATCAAAGTAAAGGATAACCGTCTTGAAGACGTAAAATTTCAGACCTTCGGCTGCGGTGCCGCAGTGGCCGTTTCCAGCATAACCAGCGAGATGGCCAAGGGTAAGACGCTGGAGGAAGCCGTAAAAATCACACCGGCGCTGGTGGCCAAGGAACTGGAGGGCTTGCCCAAGAATAAATATCATTGCTCAAATTTGGGAGCCCAGGCGTTGCAGGCTGCAATTCGTGACTATGCTAAGAAGAAGGGAATCAAAATAGAAGGTCTACAAGAGAAAGGAGATGAAGATGAAGAAGGAGAAGAGTGTGAAGTCTGCTAAGAAATCTAGTAAAGATAAACAAACTCACAGGTGTCTATGCCCTTACTGTGAAGAAGAACTGGTTATCGCCAGTTGTCCTTTCTGCCAGGCCTGCGGGTCGGCAATCAGCTATTGCGTTTCCTGCGAAACGGTAGTCCCGGATATTAATGCCACCACCTGCCCCGAGTGCGGAGCACAGCTGAAGAAAGGGCGAAAGAAGTAGAAGGACAATTTTCAGGAGTAGAAGAGAATGAAAGCAGACGATACTCTGGATTGCCTGGGACTCTACTGCCCCATGCCAATCGCCAAAACAGCTCAGAAAGTGAAGCAAATGAAACCGGGCCAGGTACTGGAAATTCTGGCCGATGATAGGGGGATAAAGGATGACATCCCTAACTGGTGCAAGAGCACGGGCAACGAATGCCTGGGCGTAGAGGAGGAAGGCGGAGTCTACAAAGCATACGTAAAAAAGGCGAAATAGCGGCTGCGGAAATGAAAATAAATCAGGAACAAAACGTCACCTTGCAGGCGATTGAATTTGCCATCCAGATGGAAATCGACGGCAAAAAGTATTATTTGGAAGCCAGTCGGCGGAGCGATAATAAAGTGGGTAAGGAGCTCTTCCAGTGGCTGGCAGGAGAAGAAGACAAGCACCGCCGGATATTCGTCGGTATATATAACGCTATCCGAAAGCGAAAGGCATGGCCCGCAGACAGTATGAAACCTCGAAAAGGCGCCGTACTGGACACCGTGTTCTCTAAAGAGCTAAAGCTGTCCGCACCCACGGCAAAAGTCACCGATGGTGAGCTGGAGAGCATCGCCAAGGCCATGGAAATGGAGAATAAGACCAGGGAATTCTATAAAAGCCAGAACCAGAAAGCCGACTTTGATGCGGAAAAGCAGCTGTACGCAGCGCTGGCTGCCGAAGAGGAAGGCCATTACCTGGCCCTGGTCGACTATAGGGAATATCTGGTTGACCCGGCTGGCTATTTCCGTAAGGTGGAACACCATTCGCTGGACGGCGGCTAGAAAATGCCACGGGGGGCAAACGGATTTAAAAAATTCAATAGCTGCTAATCGCTCTTTCAACGGCAGTAATTGGGGAGGAGTAAATTATGAATCTGCAGGCGCTTCACAGGCTGAGCTACGGGATGTACGTTGTTTGTTCTAAAAAGAATGACAAATTCAATGGCCAGATTTCCAACACAGTTATTCAGGTCTGCTCGGAGCCGCCTGTTATTGCTATGGCGCTGAATAAGCAAAATTTAACCAATGAATACGTTGCAGCCAGTAAAGTTTTTACGGTATCGGTTCTTGCAGAGCAAACTCCTCTGAATTTAATAGGCAACATCGGTTTCAAGTCTGGTCGTGATGTTGATAAATTGAAGGGCGTGAACTACAAGATTGGTGAGACAGGAGCTCCCATTGTACTCGATAATACGTTGGCTTACCTCGAAGCCAAGGTTATCAGTCAAATGGACGTCAGTACCCATACTATCTTTGCCGGAGAAGTTGTGGCCGCCGAAGTGGTGAAGGAAGGCGAGCCCATGACCTATGCTTATTATCATCAGGTAAAAAGGGGAACGACGCCCAAAACGGCGCCGACTTATGTTGAAGAAAAAAAGGAGGAAAAACCTAAAATGTCCAAATATAAGTGTCAGGTTTGCGGTTATATTTACAATCCCGAATTGGGGGATCCGGATGGACATATAAAACCGGGAACGCCCTGGGAGAAGCTACCCGATGACTGGGTTTGCCCGGTTTGTGGTGCCACCAAGGATAAGTTCGACAAGATAGATTAATCCCATAGGGGAAGAACTGTGGCGGTAGATAGGAAGCAGTTATTGAAAGATTTGCTCAGGCGGCTGCATGAAGGGGCCGACCCCGAGCAAATTAAACAGGAATGCCAGAAAACGTTGGGCGATGTCCCGCCGACTGAGATGGCCAGAGTTGAGGACGAACTAGTTAAAGAGGGACTTCCGCGCGAACAACTGCAAAAGTTCTGCGACATCCACCTGGCGTTGCTCAAGGAGTCGTTGGCCAAAGAAGGCCCGCTGGCACCGGCAGGCCATCCCGTCCACATACTAACGGAAGAACACAAATTGCTGTTACAGTTTGCCGATGAACTGAAGAACGTGGCCAAAGAGTTAAAAGGGGCCGGTGGATATACCTCAGCCACCGATAGGATGGACCAGTTGGAACATGTTGTCAAGCACCTCCGGGATTCTGACAGCCACTACATACGAGAGGAGAACGTTCTATTCCCGTCACTGGAAAAGTATGGTATCAAGGAACCGCCGGCGGTAATGTGGATGGAGCACGACAGGATAAGAGAGATTAAAAAAACCGTTTACCGTATCGTAGATGGCTGCCAAAAAGTAGATTTTAATGATTTTGCCAAACAACTGAACGAGGTGGCTCTGGCATTGGCCGATATGTTATCCGGCCATTTCTATAAAGAGAACAATATTCTATTTCCCGCGGCGCTGGAGGTTATCGGAGAAGGCGAGTGGATTGAGATCAGGCGTCAGTTCGATGAGTTGGGCTACTGCTGCTTTACTCCGGAGCCGGCTAGGGTGGCCTTCGGAGAACTTAAAACGCGAGCTGCCACAACGGAGGTAAAGGGCATGATTTCTTTTGAGACCGGAAACCTGTCCAAAGAACAGATTGAATCTATATTTAATACTCTACCGGTGGATGTGACTTTTGTAGACAAAGATGACACGGTGCGCTTTTTCAGTCAATCCAGGGACAGGATTTTCCCCCGGGCCAAAGCCATCATCGGTCTAAAGGTCCAGAATTGCCATCCTCAAAAAAGCGTGCATGTTGTTAATCACATTTTGGAGGATTTTAAAAGCGGCAGAACGGACGTTGCTCAGTTCTGGATTAGTATGCAGGGCAAAGTAATACATATCCGCTATTTTGCTGTCCGTAGAGATGGTGATTATCTTGGCTGCCTTGAGGTCACCCAGGATATTACCGATGTAAAAAAAATCAAAGGCGAGAGGAGGCTTCTCCAGTATTAGGGAGGACGAAATGGGACCGAGAGAAATAAAGAAGGGCATCTATTTTGTGGGAGCGATTGATTGGGACAGGCGGCTGTTCGATTCGCTTATACCGCTTCCCGATGGCACCAGCTATAACTCATATCTGATTAAGGGAAGTGAAAAGACGGCGCTAATGGACACGGTGGACCCGACTATGGAGAAGGTGCTACTAAGTCATCTGGATGAGTTAAAAGTCAAGAACATAGATTATGTTATCGCCAATCATGCCGAGCAGGATCACTCCGGCACTATTCCACGCGTACTGGAAAGGTATCCCAAGGCCAGGCTGGTGTGCACACCGCGGTGTAAGGGTATGCTCATCGACCTGCTGCTGGTTGCTGAAGGTAGATTCATTACTGTTGAAGACAAGGAAACGATTTCGCTTGGAGACAGGACTCTGGAGTTTATCCATGCCCCTTGGGTGCACTGGCCGGAGACGATGCTTACTTATCTTAGAGAGGACAAAATACTTTTCCCCTGCGATTTCTTCGGCTCGCATCTGGCCACGTCCGATCTTTTCGTGACCGATGAAGGACAGGTCTATGAAGCGGCTAAGAGGTACTATTCAGAGATAATGATGCCCTTCCGCGCCAATATTCAAAAAAACCTGGACAAGATCAAAGACTACCAGATAGATATCATCGCTCCCAGCCATGGTCCTATGTACGATAGACCGGAGTTTATCATCAAGGCACATCGCGATTGGGCATTCTGCGAGCCTAAAAATATTGTCGTCCTGCCTTATGTCTCCATGCACGGCAGCACCCGTGCCATGGTGGCCCATTTGGTCGAGGCCCTGGCTCAGCATGGGGTGGCCGTGAAGCAGTTCGACCTGCCGGTCACCGACCTGGGCAAACTGGCGATGTCGCTTGTGGATGCAGCGACGATTGTAATCGGCACGCCTACCGTACTTGCCGGCCCCCATCCCGGGGCTGTGTATGCTGCCTTTTTGGCAAATGCTGTAAGGGCCAACGTTAAGTTTGCCTCAATTATAGGTTCCTACGGTTGGGGCGGCAAAACTGTAGAGCAACTTGTAGCCATGATACCCAACCTGAAGGTGGAATTGCTGCCGACCGTTATTGCGAAAGGATATCCCAGGGAAGCCGACTTTGCGGCTCTGGACAATCTGGCCGAGACCATTGCACGGAAACACAGGGAACAGGGATTCAATTAAATTCATTCCGAGCGGATTTGCTACCGCATGATTTAGTAGGAGCGATACAAAATGGACAAGAGTTATCGGGCAAAGCTTTGGGTGAATAAAAAGCCAGTTGAGATGAACCGCTTCGTAGAACAATTTCTATCGCACACTGTAGTTGGAGCTGTCACTTCACTCAAAGGTGTAGAAAATACGCAGAAATTGGAGATACATCAGAAAAAAGGCAACGTGGAAATAACCGTTAACGGAAATGATATTCTTCTAACACCTTTCCCGAACGACATTATATCGAGTACACTCACAGGGATGGTTTCTTCTTTGCGAGACGTAGAGAATGTAGACAGCATTGATATCAGTGTTGAGGTATTGAACGACTGAACTTCAGCTTGGAGTGGACATGCAACAAGATGACGACTACAAAAAGAAGATAGCCAGGCTGGCTGATTTAGTTACCTATCAGCAGGGCGCCGTGGTCAGCCGGGAGATTATGAACCAGAAGGCGGGCACTGTAACCGTGTTTGCCTTCGATGAAGGGCAGGGATTGAGTGAGCACACGGCTCCTTTCGATGCCCTGGTTTATCTTCTGGATGGAGAGGCGGAAGTAACCATCTCAGGAAGGCCTTTACATTTGAGCGAAGGTGAGATGGTTATAATGCCGGCCAATCAACCTCATGCGCTTAAGGCAATTAAGCGATTCAAGATGATGCTCACCATGATAAAGACTTGATGTCGGGAGCTGGAGAAATGGCGCAAAAGACCAGAGATAAAAAATTAGAGAAAATCCGTCTGCATGTCACCGGTATGACTTGCACGACATGTGCTCGCACCATCGGCAAGGGCCTTTCAGATACACACGGCGTAAAGAAGGCCGAGGTCAACTTTCCTACCGAGCAGGTATCCGTCGACTACGACCCGGAAAAAGTAGACCTGGCCAAAATCAAGGATACCATCCGGGAACTGGGCTATGGAGTTGCCACCAAGAAATCTATATTTCCGGTTAGCGGCATGACCTGTGCTTCATGCGTCAACCGGGTGGAAACCGCTTTATCTGCGGTACCGGGCGTGGTTTCCGTCAATGTAAATCTGGCTTCCGAGAAGGCTACGGTGGAATATACCGAGGATATGAAAGTGGCTGACCTGCAAAAGGCAGCAAAAGAGGCCGGCTATGTGCTTGGCCCGGAAGCGCAGACGCTGGAGGATGTTACCACGGCCTCGCAACGTGATTTAAAGGCGGTTCGAGACCGCTTTATAGTTGCCGTCGTTCTTGGTGCGTTGATCATGATTTTGGGCTTTATACCGGTGGTAATGATGCAGCCTTACATGCCTTACGTATTGTGGGCTTTGGCTACACCAGTGCAATTCTGGGCGGGCTGGCGGTTTTATAAAGGTGCCTGGGGCGCAGCCAGACATCGCACCACCGATATGAATACGTTGATCGCCGTGGGCACATCGGCGGCATATTTCTACAGTGTGGTGGCAGTATTGTTTCCGGCCGTCTTTACCGCTGCCGGTCTAGCACCGCATCTGTATTTCGATACCTCAGCGCTGATAATCGCACTAATCTTGCTGGGTAGGTTCTTGGAAACCCGTGCCAGGGGACAGACCTCCGAGGCCATAAAAAGACTGGTCGGCCTTAATCCCAAGACGGCAGTGGTGATACGTAAAGGCAAGGAGAAGGAGATTTCGGTGGAAGAGGTCAGGGTAGGCGATATCATAGTTGTCCGACCAGGCGAGCGGATACCGGTCGACGGTGTGGTGAAACAAGGTTATTCCAGCGTTGATGAATCGATGATAACCGGTGAGAGCATACCGGTGGATAAGAAGGCCGGCGATGAAGTAATCGGTGCTACCATAAATAAGACGGGTAGTTTTCAGTTCGAGGCCACCAGGGTGGGCAAAGATACGGCGCTGGCTCGCATTATTAGATTAGTCGACGAAGCCCAGGGCAGCAAAGCTCCGATTCAACGGCTGGCCGATGTTATTGCCAGCTACTTCGTACCCGCGGTAATCGGCATAGCTCTGGTAACCTTTGTTATCTGGTATTTTTTCGGACCCCAGCCGGCATTGACCTTGGCCCTTCTTAACTTCGTGGCTGTTCTCATAATTGCCTGTCCCTGTGCATTGGGTCTGGCTACGCCCACGGCTATCATGGTGAGCACGGGCAAAGGAGCCGAGAACGGCATTCTTTTCCGGAGCGGTGAGGCACTGGAACGGGCTCATGGCATAGATATCGTATTGCTGGACAAAACGGGCACGCTAACCAGGGGTGAGCCTAAGGTAACCGACGTTTTGGCGGCAACGCCGTTTTCAGAAGAAGAAGTGCTCAGGCTGGCCGCTTCAGCCGAACGTGTCTCGGAACACCCGCTGGCCCAGGCTATTATCCAGGCTGCTTCTGAAAGAAAATTAAGAATCTCTCGCGCTTCAAAGTTCGTTGCCTTACCCGGGCTGGGCATAGAAGCCACGGTGAACGGCAAGAAGATTGTCTTGGGTAACCTCAGACTGATGCAGCAAAGGCGTATTTCTTTTAATAGCCTGGGCGAGAAGGCGGAAAAACTTTTTAATGAAGGCAAGACGGTAATGTTCTTGAATTCGGATGGCAAAGCCATGGGTATCATTGGCCTGGCTGATACGCTGAAACCGAATGCCAGAGAGGCCGTGCAGGCCATTCAGCGGATGGGCATTGAGACGGTTATGATTACAGGCGATAATAAACGTACCGCCGAGGCCATAGCCAGAGAGGCCGGCATTGAACGAGTAGTGGCAGAGGTGCTGCCCGAGCGCAAAGCTGAGGAGGTCAAGAAATTGCAGGACGGCCATATCGTCGCCATGGTCGGCGACGGCATTAACGATGCGCCGGCGCTAGCTCAAGCCGACGTGGGCATTGCCATAGGTACCGGTACCGATGTGGCAATGGAAACAGCACAGGTTACGCTGATGCGAGGAGACTTGATGGGTATTGTGACAGCTATTTCACTCAGCAAGAGGACGATAAACATAATAAGACAGAACCTGTTCTGGGCTTTTATTTATAACGTGGCGCTTATCCCCATCGCCGCTGGCGTTTTGTATCTTGTTTTCTCGCATACCGGTGTTCCCCTTGGATTGCGCCCCATATTCGGCGACCAGGGTTTCCTGAATCCTATCATGGCAGCGGCGGCCATGGCGGCCAGTTCAATTACGGTAGTGTCAAACTCGCTGCGCTTGAGGAGATTCAAGCCGGCAGAGACTGTTTAAATAATCTGAGGAGGTGACGGGATGGCTATAGATCCAGTTTGCGGGATGAAGGTGGACGAAAAGAAGGCTCCAGCGACCTCCGAGTACAAAGGTAAAAAATACTACTTTTGCGCTCTGGGCTGCAAGAAAGCTTTCGATCAGGACCCGGAGAAATACATTGGTAAGAAAAGGAAGTAAGACTTCAAAATTCACAGGACAATGCTCGTGCGCTGGTCGGCGACATTATTAACTCCATAAAATAATTTACAGGCGAGGGAAAATGAAAAAAGAAGAGATTATCGCTTTACTGAATGATGACCTTGAAGGCGAGCACGGCGCAATTATTCAGTATCTGGGCCATGCCTACGCTATCGGCGAGGGCGAGCTGGCCTGCGAAATCGAAGCCATCTCCAGAGAGGAGATGCGGCATCTTGACTGGCTGGCTGAAACCATCGTTGAACTTGGCGGCAAGCCAAGTATGAAAAGAGGCAAGATGCGCATGACAGGTAAAGCCGTTTCCGACTGGATGAAGAACGATGTGCTTCTGGAAGAGGATGCCATAACCATGTATAAGGAGCACATCAAAATTATCCCTGACCAGACCATCAAAAGACTGCTGAAACGTATACTCTCGGACGAGGAATCCCATCATGGCGATTTCAGCCATTTCGTTGACAAGGTTAAGAAGGAAGATGTTAAAGACCTCAGAGGGGACCGCAAGGACAAAGTCGCCGATATTCTAAACTGGGGTATCGAACATGAATACACGGTTATTCTGCAATATCTGCTGCATTCTTATCTGGCTACAAATGAAGAAATGAAACTGGAGATGCAGGACCAGGCTATTAATGAGATGCAGCATATGGGCTGGCTGTTGGAGAAGATGGTCAGCGGTAAAGGGAGTCCCAGAGTTGAGTTCACCAGGCTCGATAAGTCCGATAAGATGACTGATATGCTCCGTGCCGATATTAAAATAGAGAAAGAGGTGGCCGCCGAGTACGACCGTGCTGCCAGAGAGGTTAAGTCTCCCGACCTGAAAAAGCTGCTAAAGCGTATCAGGGACCACGAAATATACCACGTTGATGTATTCAGCGACTTGCTGAAACAGGTGGATAAGTCTTAGCATAATTAAATAGCTATTTATCGGGAGGTAGGGATGTCGTTAAAAGGAAAGCGTATTGCCATACTGGTGGAACAGGATTTCGAAGACGTTGAGCTGACTGAGCCTTTGAAGGCGATGAAGGAAGCTGGCGCTCAAATATTTATTGTGGGCAGCGGCTCTAAAACCAGCTATCAGGGCAAGAGGGGTAAGGCTACGATCAAGGTGGATATCGATGCTGATAAAGTGAGAGCCGAAGATTTCGACGCCATCATCATACCGGGAGGCTATGCGCCGGATAAAATGCGCCTGCACCAGCCGATGATAGACGTGGTGAAAAAGGCGAATGAGCTCGGCAAACTGATCGCCGCTGTCTGCCACGGGCCGCAGCTTCTTATCTCGGCCGGAATCGTCAGCGGTCGGCGGCTTACCTCGTGGCCTTCGGTGGCTATAGACCTCAAAAATGCGGGCGCGCTTTGGGTTGATGAGCCTGTTGTCAGAGACGGTAACCTCATCACCTCACGCCGGCCATCAGATCTGCCGGTTTTTAACCAGGCGGTTATTCAGGCGCTGGGCGGTTAATAGTTGTCTTTACCCGGGAGTGAGTCATGAGTAAGCTTGTTTTTTATACGCGTAATTCTAGTCCTGCGAATAATATGGTCATAAGAGCTATTATATGTCTTTCTTTGATATTAATAGCTATTATTGTAGCGAGTAG
>Ga0209610_1001014_pt1 | contig 14608 bp, 13 predicted proteins | sample LakKivw275mmetaG_FD_184137 | JGI IMG/M metagenome (GOLD analysis project Ga0209610, IMG submission 184137) | Anoxic lake water microbial communities from Lake Kivu, Rwanda to study Microbial Dark Matter (Phase II) - Lake Kivu water 275m metaG... | ecosystem: Environmental > Aquatic > Freshwater...
GGGATACTGGGCTTGACTTGGCTCACCTATTGAAGCTGGGACGGTATGTTGAGTCTATAGCCCCCAAGTACCGGGACTTCCTTGACACTACCCGGATGGCAGTCATTGATACCGGGGTGTTAATGCACCAGATTCCGGGGGGCATGATCACGAATTTGGTCGCCCAACTGCGGGAGGTTGGTGCCTTGGATAGGATTGATGAGGTACACGCTGAGCTACCGCGAGTTAGAAAGGAATTGGGCTACCCACCCCTGGTCACCCCTACCAGCCAGATTGTCGGTATTCAAGCGGTGCAAAATGTTCTCATTGGTAGATACAAACTAATGTCGCGCCAGGTCAGGGATTATGTCTATGGACTATACGGTAGACCGCCGGCTCCTATTGACCCTGAGGTTCAAAAAATAGCCCTCAAGGGCTATCCGCGGGGTGAGACACCCATTACCTGTCGGGCGGCTGATGTTCTTGAGCCAGAGTTGGACAAAGCTAAAGAGGCGACTAAGGATATTGCCCGGGATATTGGTGACGTGCTTATCTATGCCCTCTACCCCGATACTGGAATGCGCTTTCTAAGATGGAAGTACGGTTTGGAGACCCCACCACCTGAAACAAAACCCAAGACTTTAGAGGGCGTAAGGCGTGAAGACGAGCTGCTCGCTGAGATAAAAAAGAAAGCCGCCGGTGGGTGCAAAAACTAGGGTGAACGAGCTACCGAGCTAGAAAAAGCCCCCTCTTCAAGATAGGTGTCCAGAAGAGGGAGCTTTTTATCAGGATTTGGGCGTCTGATTAGTTAGTCAATCTAGCTGGTTTGAACCTTCTTAACCTCAGTGAGTTGAATACTACGGTAATCGAGCTGGCTGCCATGGCGGCAGCAGCTAGAATCGGATTCAGGAACCCGTAATTGCCCAGAATAAAGTGAAGCCCTGACGGAACACCGCTTTGACCGAAGACGAGGTACAATACCCCGGCGGCTACCGGAATAAGGGCAGTATTATAGGCAAAAGCCCAGAAAAGGTTCTGCTTAATCGTCCTCATGGTACGCTTGCTCAGAGATATGGCAGTAATAATTCCACCTAAATCACCGCTAATCAGGATAATGTCCCCGGTTTCCATAGCCACATCAGTGCCCGTGCCAATGGCAATGCCCACATCAGCCTGAGCTAGGGCTGGAGCATCGTTTATCCCGTCACCCACCATCGCCACTACCTCCCCCTCTTCTTGCAACTTTTTCACCTCTTGAGCCTTATGTTCTGGGAGTACCTCGGCAAGCACTCGGTCAATGTCCACCTCTCTGGCAATAGCCTCAGCAGTGCGCCGATTGTCTCCGGTAAGCATAACCGCCTTAATACCCATTCGGTGGAGTTCTTCCAGCGCCTCTTTGGCATCAGGCTTAAGGGTATCAGCCAGGGCGATGATGCCTACTACTTCGCCATCTATACCCAAAAACATTACCGTCTTGCCCTTTTCCCATAGGCGCTCAGCTTCCGCCGCCAGCCCGTTCAGAGAAAGACCTCTATCGGCTATCAATCTCAGGTTACCCAGAAGAAGCCTTTTCCCTTCCACTAAAGCCTCGACACCGTGTCCCGGGATAGCCTTAAAATCTGAGGCTGGCGATACCTCAAGCTTCTTATCTAAAGCAGCCCTGACTATTGCCTCACCCAGCGGGTGCTCTGAGCCATGTTCAGCCGAAGCTGCCAGCCGCAGAACCTCTTCTTGCGATGAAGAAGGCAGAGCGATTATATCGGTTACCCTCGGTTCACCCCGGGTCAGAGTGCCTGTCTTATCCAGCAGCACGGTGCTTATCTGATGACACCTCTCCAGTGCCCCAGCACTCCGGATAAGAACACCATGCTCGGCTCCCTTGCCGGTGCCGACCATAATTGCGGTTGGCGTTGCCAGCCCCAGGGCACAAGGGCAGGCAATAATGAGCACGGCGATAAAATTGAGGAAGGCAAAGGTGAGAGCTGGGGCTGGTCCAATAAAGAACCAGATAACGAAGGTAATAATGGCAATGCCAATCACTACCGGCACGAAGTAGCTGGCAATGACATCAGCCAGGCGCTGAATGGGTGCCTTACTTCCCTGGGCTTCCTCTACCAGCCGAATGATTTGAGCCAGGGTCGTATTCCTGCCAACCTTGGTTGCCTCAAATTGAAAGCTGCCTATCTTATTAATGGTGGCACCAATAACCTCATCGCCTACCTTCTTCTCCACCGGCATACTCTCCCCGGTAATCATGGATTCATCAATAGTGGAGTACCCCAGCTGAATAATGCCATCCACAGGCACCCGCTCTCCCGGTCGCACCAGAATGAGGTCACCAACCCCAACATCGTCAACGGGAATTTCTATCTCCTTACCGTCACGGATAATCAAAGCCGTTTTTGGCTGCATACCGATGAGTTTCTTTATTGCCTCCGAGGTCTGCCTTCTAGCCCTAGCCTCCAGAAAACGACCGAGGAGAATCAAGGCAATAATCATAGCTGAGGTATCAAAGTAAAGATGGGGCTCCAGCCCACCAGCGGCAAAAAGTCCGGGGAAGAGAACAGCCACCATGCTGTAAACATAGGCAGCTGATGTACCCACGGCAATCAGGGTATTCATGTCGGCGGTTCTATGCTTAAGCGCCCCCCATGTCCCCCGGTAAAATCGCCAGCCTGCCCAGAACTGCACCGGTGTAGCCAGAGCCCAAAGTAGATAGCCCTTGCCTAAAAAAGAGGGCGCCCACATTAAAGCCATTATTATGCCAGCCAGAACAGCAGCGAAGATAAATCTTTTCTTTACAGCTTGCATTTCTCGCTGGATAGCAGTCTCAACGTCTTCCAGGGTCTCTGCTTCTAAGCCCAGTTTATAGCCGGCGTCTTCCACTACCCGCCGCAGGTCAGCCAGCTCCGTACCTTCAATGTATTCTACAGTGGCTTTCTCTGAAGCCAGGTTGACATTGGCAGAAATTACCCCCGGCACGCTTGACAGAGCCTGCTCCACACGAGCAACACAGGAGGCGCAGGTCATCCCGCTCACCGGGAAAATGGACTTCCTGGTTGCTGTACCATAGCCCAACCGGGAGATAGCGCCTTTAATTTTGGAGAGGTCAATTTTCGCAGGGTCATATTCTATATAAGCCTTCTCTGCGGCGAAGTTGACATTGGCTTGCTCCACCCCGGGAGTCTCAGACAGACCCTTCTCAATAGTAGCCGCACAGGTGGTACAGGTCATGCCGGTGATGTGGATATGAGCCTTCTCAGATTTCCTGGGCATGTTATTCCCCATCATTATCTTTCCCCCAGAATATCACCATCCACCAGCCCATATCTATAACATATCCCAGATGTGAAATGTTATTCCGTAAATTCAACCGTTACTTCTTTTACGTCCCAGAGAGGTTCTATCTTATCTATTATCTCTTCCTTTATTGTAGGAGCGAACTGGTGGTCTGGGGGCAAGTCAATTACCACTCGGACAGTACCGTCCTTTACCTCAATATTTCGCACCAGATTTGCACGCGCCAAGCTTAATCCAGTCATAGGGTTCATAACTTTCTTGAGGCGCTGGCGCACTATCTCTACCGTGGTCGGCTTTTTCTCCTTAACTAGGCCATAGCGTTCTTCATAGTTTTCAATAGCCGAACGCAAGCCTTCTACAGCAAGTACTGAGCAGTGAGCCTTGATTTTAGGAAGCCCCCCCAGAGCTTCTGAAGCCTGCTTCCAGGTAATCTTCTTGGCTTCATCCAATGTCTTTCCCTTAGCCAGTTCCGTAATTATAGAACCGGTAGCTATGTTGGAAGCACAGCCATAAGATTCAAATTTGATATCTGAGATAGTGTTCGCCTTGGGGTCGACCTTGATATACACCGACACCATATCGCCGCAGGCTGGGCTGCCTTCTATTGCCTTGCCATCAGCATCCTCAATCTTGCCCACATTACGGGGGTGGCGAAAGTGTTCCAGTACCGTCTCACTATATGGGAATCTCATCTCTAGCCCTCCTATTCTTACTTTTCTTTGCCCAATGGGCTGATGCTTCTCAGTTCCTGCACCACCTCAGCCAATGCTTGGACCACGGCGTCGACGTCTTCCATTATGTTGTAACGCCCAAAGGTAAAGCGTATTGAGCCGTGTGCCCTTTCGTGGTCACCACCCATGCCAAAGATGACATGGCTACCCTCAAGAGAGCGGCTGAAGCAGGCAGAGCCGGTATTCACAGCAAAACCGCGCATATCAAGATGCAGAGTGACGGATTCACCCTCGACGAAGTGGAAGGTAATATTGGCATTCTGGGGAAGCCTCTTCCAGCGGTGGCCATTAAGGGTAGTGTTTGGTATCTCGGTAAGTATACGGTCAATAATACGGTTACGCATTGCCCTGAACCGCTCGTTTTCTTCCTCGGTGACCAGTTCTACCGCTTTAGCAAATCCGATGGCACCGGGGATGTTTTCCAGCCCTGCCCGAAGGTCAAATTCTTGAAACCCACCATCTACCCATTTGGCTATCTGTGTTCCTTGGCGGATATAAAGACCACCTATGCCTTTCGGTCCATGGATAGTATGGGCGGATACAGTGATTAAATCAACAGGTATCTTCTTGACATCCAGGGTAACCCGGGTGAAGGTATGGGTGGCATCGGTGTGAAAGATTACCCCCTTCTCGCGGCAGATATGACCGATGCTTTCAATTTCCTGGATAGTGCCTATTTCCTGGTTGGCATGCTGGATGGAAGCCAGAATAGTCTCATCTGTGATGGAATCTCTCAGCCTATCAAGGTCAACGAAGCCATCGCCATCAACATCAAGGTAGGTCACTTGGAAGCCTTGCTTCTCCAAGGCTCTGGCGCTATGTAGTACAGGAAAATCCTCGATTTTTGACACAATTATATGTTTGCCTTTCTTCTTACCCAGAGCCAGCGCCACTCCCTTGAGAGCAATGTTTGACGATTCAGTGCTTCCTGAGGTGAAAATGAATTCTTCCGGGCTAGCGCCTAGATTACTAGCCAGAACCCCTCTAGCCCTGCCCAGGGCTTCTTGGGCTTCTATCCCCTGAGAATAGCCAAACTCCGAGGTGGCAACGGCGTAGATGTCAAAGAAGTATGGCTTCATCGCCTCCAGCACTCGCTCATCCAGACGGGTGGCGGCGGCGTTGTCCAGGTAAATAGGCCTGTTTAACACTTCTTTATCCTATCATATCATATGAAGAGAGTTATTGTTGATTCCCTCGCCTCATTTATATAGGTACCAACGGCGCAGTAATCTGATATCAAATCATCACGGAGGTCTTCTTTCTTTATTCCCATTATCTCCATTGTCATGTCACAGGCGAGGACTTTGCCTCCGAGTTCCTTGAAGTCCTGGAGGAGCCTCTCCAGAGATGCCACACCGGCCTTTTTCATCTTCCGCTTCACCATCCACTTGCCTAGACCCATCAGATGCATCTTTGAGAGAGGCCCTTTTCCCAACCCATCTTTCTTGAGACGCTGCAGTCCCCAGAAGGTGAAGTAAAGTGACGCTTCCATCCCCATTGCCAGGGCACCATTGCCTATAATAAGAGCGCTGTAAACCTTATCCATATCGCCGCTATGAACTATTATAGTTGCCTTACCAGCCATAGTTACTCCCCCTACCTACGTATTTTTATCCTCCAAACTCCGTCTTTCTCCTGAATATCAATAATCTCCAGCCCCAAAGCCTTGACCGCCATTGGTATCTCCTTCTTGGAAGAAGGATGGGTTCCGATAACCTCAACAATGTCACCTTCTTTTGCTTGCCTCAAAGCCTTACGGGTCTCAACCAAGGGAACCGGGCAAGTTTCACCAACGCAGTCTACCTTTATTTCAGCCATTTCTAAGCACCTCGCTTATGCTAAAGTGGTTGGGCAATAATCTTACCACGCTCAAAGTTTAAAGGCTACAAACCGCCTTTGCAAGATAGCCTAACTGGAAACGTACACACTCACAATGATAGTAAGCCAGCAATAACAAAGTCATAAAACCGTGGGAGAAAAAGTTACAGAATTATGACATTATGAGGGCACCAGCCGTAGCTTAGGAGGTTGAAGCTGCGAATAACCCAATCACGTCCAACAAAAACTTGATTTATTGCGCTGGTTCATAGGGATGTCCCCCTGCCCCCAATTGGGAGAAAGTTTATTTCCCTGGTTAAAGAAGCCTTCCAAGCCTGCCATGCCCAGCGAGTCATAGCCGGCTAATTATTGGCTAGACACCCTAGTTTCACGCCTTGCCAAGATAGGATTTGGCCCTAAGGGAAGTTAGCACCTAAAGCAGCCCAAAAAGGTAAAACACTGCCACCAAGATTGACGCTGCCAAAAGTGACCCAGTAACTAGCTGAGCCAGCGAATGGTGTCCTAATTCTATCCTTGCCCAGGCTACTAAAGGGATTAGCACTATAGCTGCCATAGACATAAAGCCATAGAGGATAAACAGTAGCGTTACCGCAGCAGTGATAAAGGCAGTATGAAGGCTTATCTTCCACCACAGGTTGATGCACATAAATATGATAGTTGCTAGGAAGCCAGCAGTAAACAAAGCTAATAGTGTTAATGGCGCGCCAAGAGAAACAAGGATGATACAGCTCACGCCAGCCAAGATAACCGCTAAACCGTAAATCCTAGTCCTTTGCTGGTGAACATCGACAAAGGCACGGTCAAGCCTGCGGCGTCGAAGCAGGTAGAGGGCAAATAGCCAGAGAGGTAGTATACTAACGAAGGTTAAAATCAGCCACCATTTAATACCGTCAGATACACTGACGGCTACCTGGAACGAGACTAGCGGGATTAATACCAGCCCTATCAAGGGAGGGCTGAAAAGGTTAGAGGTCAGATTGGCTATTCTTTTTCTCATCTCAGATGCGGTTCTTGACAGCCGCCTGCAATCAGGGCATAAGAGCGTCGGTCTATAGTAAACCATGACAGTACCTTTTGCCAAGGGGGGTGAAACGGCAAGCGCTTGACGCTGCTGGCTAGGTCTGGTAAATTACCACCAAGTAAATGATGAAGGCAGTCATCTTGATGGGCGGGGAGGGAACTAGGCTACGCCCCCTAACCTGCAACACAACAAAGGCGATGGTACCTATCCTGAATAAGCCTTTTGTGGAATACCTGATACGGTATCTCAAAGAACACAGCGTAACAGACATTATTCTGACCACGAGTTACCTTCCTGAACCCATTCAAAGCTACCTCGGTGATGGCGCTGAACTGAGCGTCCATTTGACTTACCTGGTAGAGGAGGAGCCATTGGGCACTGCCGGTGCGGTTAAAAACGCTGAGGTTTTCTTAGACGAGCCATTTTTTGTCCTCAATGGTGACATCGTGACAGGTATAGACCTCACGGCGATGATGAGCCGCCACCGGGAAACCAAGCCCAAGGTGAGCATTGCCCTGACCCCGGTAGATAATCCCACTATATATGGTGTAGTAGAGACCGATGCCAATAGTATGGTACGGCGCTTTGTAGAGAAGCCCAGCCGGCAGCAAGTCACCACTAACATGGTCAATGCCGGCATCTATATCCTCGAGCCTGAAGTTTTGGGCTACATCCCCCCTTCAACCCCTTCTATGTTTGAGCACCATCTTTTCCCTCTGCTTCTTAGGATGGGTGAGCCTATTTTGAGCTATCCCAGCGACAGCTACTGGATTGACATCGGCACAGCGGAGAAATACCTTAAAGTGCACCATGACCTGCTCCTAGACAAAGCCCCTTCTTTATCCCGCTATTGGGACAATATCAATGAGAAAGTCCAAATCGGCAGTAATAGCACCATTCATCCTTCAGCCGAGATTAAAGCTCCGGTGCTCATCGGTGAGGGCTGTGTCATTGCCCAGGGGGCGGAGGTGAGGGGACCTGCTGTCCTCGGACCACGATGTGAGGTTGCTGAAGGGGCTATTGTGGAAGGGGCAATACTGTGGCACGACTGCAAAGTAGGCAAAAAAGCGATACTGAGAAACTGCATCGTCGCCAGCCATAGCTACATCCAAGAGGGGAGCCAGGTTCTGGACAATTGCGTTGTCGGCGATAATGTGGTTGTGGGAAAAAATAATAAATTAGCTCAAGGCATTAGAATCTGGCCTGATAGGCAAATAGAGGCAGAGACCATCTCATTTTAAGCCGCAGAGCAAGGGCAGCCGAGTGCAGCAAGGAGAAACACAAAGATGAACATAATAGAAGTTGAGGAGTTGTCGAGAAATTTCGGGCAGCTAGTGGCGGTTGATAGAGTTTCCTTTCAGGTAGCTGAAGGGGAGATATTCGGCTTTCTCGGCCCAAACGGGGCGGGTAAAACGACCACTATCAATATGCTCTGTACCCTGCTGACACCTACTAGCGGGAGGGCAATGGTCAACGGATACGATGTAGTGAGACAGCGGAGTGAGGTGCGCCGCTCTATCGGCCTTGTCTTTCAGGAGCCTACCCTCGATGAATATTTAACTGCCGAACAAAATTTACGCTTCCATGCCTATGCCTATAAAATACCTAAGGAAATCAGGGAGAAGCGTATAAGTGAACTTCTGGAACTGGTTGAGTTGTCAGACCGCCGCAAGAGTAAGGTTCGCACCTTTTCCGGGGGAATGAAAAGAAGACTGGAAATCTCCCGGGGTCTACTACATAGCCCGCGAGTCCTCTTTCTGGACGAACCGACGCTGGGCTTGGATCCCCAGACCCGCCGTCATATCTGGGACCACATCCTGGCCGTACGCAAACAAAATAACTTGACTATCTTCTTAACAACCCACTACATGGACGAAGCCGAGAATTCTGACCGCATAAGTATTATTGACCATGGGCACATTATTGCCCTAGATGCGCCGGATAAACTCAAAGATGCCCTGGGTGGGGATGTGGTGATGTTGAAGGCTGAGGACAACAATGCTGCAGCACTTGAGTTGAAAGAAAGGTATGGTCTATCATCCGTCATTCAGAATGGGACAATCACTTTCAGCGTCCCTCAAGGGGAGAAGTTCCTGCCCAAATTAATGGATAGCTTCCAGAGTCGCCTCCTTTCCATCGGTATACGTAGACCTACTCTTGATGACGTATTTTTAAAACTAACCGGTCGCGCTATTCGTGATGAAGAGGCAGGCTCAAAGGAACAGATGAAAGGAAGAAGGATGAGAAGGGGACATGGGAGGTAATTTATGACAGACGTATTTCGTGGAATGTGGGTCGTGGGATACCGGGAACTACTCCGTTTCATTCAGGAGCGGTCTCGCTTATTCTCGTCCTTTGCTATGCCACTGCTGTTCCTGGTAATCTTTGGCGCCGGTTTTAACCGAATTATAGGAGCAATGACACCTGGAGTTGACTTCATCCAGTTTATGTATCCTGGCATTATAGCCATGACCGTACTCATGAATTCGGTAATGTCGGGCTTGTCTGTAGTCTGGGATCGCGAGTTCGGGTTTCTAAAGGAAATTCTGGTAGCCCCGCTGGGACGAAGCGGCATCGTACTGGGCAAGGCCGCAGGCAGCGCTGCGGTGGCAGTGGTACAGGGTATTATTATGCTTGTACTCGCGCCGCTACTTGGCGTTTCCCTCAGTCCTATGCTGATAATCAAACTCATACCAACACTAATTATAATATCTCTATCCCTTTCTGGTCTGGGTGTTTTGATAGCTTCCCGCATGCGGTCTCAGCAGGGATTTGGGATAATCATACAGCTTATCATCTTCCCTCTGATATTCCTATCCGGGATATTTTTCCCGGTGAATAATGTACCCACCTGGATGGCGTTCATCTCAAAAATTAACCCGCTTACTTATGGTGTTGATGCTATTCGTCAACTCTTCCTGGGGAAAGAAATAGCCGCCATGGGTGGAGCTATGGGTCAGGCCGGTAGTGCCATCGGTGTGACAGTCTTGGGACACACAATGACCATTCTTGAGGATATGTTAATTGTGGCAATCTTTGGCGTTGTACTGCTGTCACTTGCAGCATGGTCCTTCAGCAAACAGGAATAGCACATTATCGACATAGGAGAGTAAAGGTCTTAATAGATAGTTGTAGTACTCGATGGTGTTGTTTGATTTGCTCTAGCTTTGCCTGCTAAACTTAGGCAAGTCATCGCTCAGCTTTGTGGAGCGGGTGAAGGGATTCGAACCCTCGACGTCTTGCTTGGGAAGCAAGCACTCTTCCGCTGAGTTACACCCGCCCAAATCGTATTATGCCTTGAGACCAATTTGATGTCAAGATTGTGCAGTTGCCCTGTATTTATCATTAGCTTAACCTAAAACTGGTGTGGAAATGGTAGAAAACAGCTTATCGCCTGCTGTCATTACTAATAACTTGGACACCAGTTTTATCGGTCAAAGGGTTATTTACTATCCCAGACTGACCTCAACCAATGATGTAGCTAAGCGAGAGGCTCAACAAGAAGCAATAGAAGGAACGGTGGTCATTGCCGGGGAACAAACCGCAGGCAGGGGGCGAATAAAACGACCCTGGCTATCACCCAGGGGGAGCATTGCTTTATCTATCATTCTTTACCCCAGTCTGGCTTACCTACCTTCCCTTATTATGGTCGCCTCTCTAGCCGTAGTCCACTGTATTGACAGAGTCACCGGCTTAAACTCGCAGATTAAGTGGCCTAACGATGTCCTAGTTAATGACAAAAAGGTGTGTGGGATTTTAATTGAGAGCGATGTAAGGGGCAACACCGTGGACTACGCCATTATAGGCGTAGGGATAAATGCCAACCTGAGGCCTTCCGATTTTCCTGAAATTCCGCCCACCGCCACCAGCCTTTCCCATGAGCTGGGAAGGGAGGTATCACGGCTGGATATAATACGGTGCCTGTTAGCCGAAACAGAAAGATTATACCTAGCTCTGCCAGCTGGGGAGTCTGTTTACCAGGAGTGGCGGGATAACCTGGCAACACTGGGCAAAAAGGTTCGGGTAAAGTCGGGCGAAACTACTTACGAAGGCGTCGCCGAATCAGTAGCCAGCAATGGTAGCTTGCTGCTCCGTCAGCCTGACGGAAGCCTGATTAAAATTGTCGCCGGAGATGTTACCCTTTACCAGTAAACAAGCTCATCTCCAGAGCCCTGTATCGCGGGCTCTGGAGATGGTGATAACTCTGCTTTTTACCCCTCGGCTATTTGGTTTTCTCTTCACCTGACTGGTGCACCGGGACCTCTTTTCTCATAAACATACTGATAAGGTCAATAGGTATGGGAAAGATTATGGTGCTATTTTTCTCCGAGGCTATCTCAACCAGTGTCTGCAGGTAACGAAGCTGTAGCGTAGTTGGTTCCCTAGCGATAACAGCCCCGGCTTGAGCCAATCTCTCTGAGGCTTGAAACTCACCATCAGCGTGGATGATTTTGGCTCGCCTCTCCCTTTCGGCTTCAGCCTGAGCCGCCATAGAGCGCCTCATCGTTTCTTGAAGTTCCACTGACTTGATCTCCACGACGCTGACCTTCACCCCCCACGGGTCAGTTTGTTCGTCAATTATCTTCTGTAGCGCCTGATTAAGCCTTTCCCTTTGTACCAATAGCTCATCAAGCTCGTGTTGTCCCAGTACATTTCGCAGCGTCGTCTGTGATATCAGCGAGGTAGCTCGGATGTGATCTAGCACCTTAACTACTGCCGCCTCAGGGTCAACCACCCTGAAATAGACCACGGCATCAACCCCGACGGTAACGTTGTCTTTAGTGATTACATCCTGTCGTGGGACATCCATAGTCACAATCCGCAGGTCTACCTTTATCATCCGGTCAACAAAGGGGATGATGAAAAATATACCTGGACCTTTAGCTCCAATCAGCCGTCCCAGACGGAGAATGACCCCGCGCTCCCACTCCTTGACAATCTTAATTGCCATGGAAATAAGTATGATTGCGGCTAAAACAATAATACCGATAACCATTGGGTTGTTCATTCGTTTACCTCCTTATTATTTCTTGGTTACATATAGTTTTAAGCCATCAACCTTGGTTATAATCACCTCCTCCCCGGGTTTTACCCGACCCTTCTCTGATATCGCCGTCCAGCGCTCGCCCTTAAATAGAACCATGCCCTCGGGTTCTAGAGCTACCTTAACAATAGCAGTCTTGCCCACCAGTTCCTCTCTGCCAGTATATGCTTGACGGCGGTGAGCTCGGATGATTCGCTGAATGGCGAAGGCGAAGAAAGCAACAACTAGGATTACGACTACAGCAATCAACCACGGACTTATTTGAAACAATGGTCCCCCTCCAGGAAACAAAATTAACGAACCAAGAACAAGGGCAGTTACACCCCCGGCGGTAAATAGACCAAAAGTGGTAGTAAGCAACTCACCGATAAATAAACCGAAGGCAAGCAGGATAAGCAATATGCCTCCCCATCTGGCATCAAGAACACCTAAAGAGTAGAAGGCAAGAAGCAGGCTAATAGCACCTATGATTCCGGGAAAGAATGCTCCCGGGCTGTAAATCTCAGCAATAATGCCTATGCTACCTATGCTAAGTAAAATATAGGCAATGTTGGGGTCACTAATAGCATGCAAAAAATTCTCAGCAAAGTTCATTTCATCTCTAGCCAACTCGTAGCCTGTGGTATTTATGCTAGCCTCTGTACCATTGGCTAAAGTAACCTTCCAGCCATTGATTTGGGAAATAAGGTTGTTTAAATTTTCGGCTCGAAGGTCAATAAGGTTGGCATTCAATGCGTCAACATCGGTGAAGGATTTACTTTCCGTTACTGCTAGCTGGGCTTCTTCAATATTACGACCGCGCTCCTCGGCAATGGTCTTCATCCACTTAGCCGAGAACTCGGTTATCTTTTTCATTTGGTCTTCTGGTATCTCCTCCCCGCCAGCAGCTACCGGGTGAGCAGCGCCAATAGTAGTGCCTGGCGTCATGGCTGCGATATGAGCCGATAAAGTAATAAAGGTTCCGGCTGAAGCCGCCCAAGCGCCTTTTGGAGAGACATAAACAACAACGGGAACATTAGCATTCATAATTCTCTTGACTATCCTCTCCGTTGAATCTAGTAGCCCTCCAGGTGTATCTAACTCAATGATGCAGACAGTGGTATTTTCATCTTCAGCCTGGCTAATGCCTCGGTCAATATAGTCAGCAACTATGGGAACAATGGTGCCCTCAATGCGCAAGACCTGGACTGACTGGGTATTAGCACTGGCGGTAACCGCTAATAAGACCCCAGCCAGCAAAGCTATAAAGAAAGCAAGATGCAGGGCTTTAAACAATTTCTTACTCATGTCAGCGGTTTGTAAATTAGATTATACATCCGTCTTATTCCCGTTGTAAAATAAAAAGCGCAGTTGAACAGCTAGGCGAAGTAGTGTTAAAATCTACCAACTATTGATAAGAGACATAAATATGAGAATCCAAAGGTGTAAAGGAACTCGGGACTTATCTCCACAGGAAATGGCAGGCTTTCGTCTCATTGAGAGCGCATTTAGAGACTGTTGCCTCAAGTGGGGGTATAAGGAAGTCAGGACGCCAACCCTTGAGTATCTCCATCTATTCACCTCCACCGGGACACTCACTCCAGGCAGGTTGGGCAAGGTATACTCCTTTCTTGATTGGGATGGCTGGAGTGGAGAAAGGGTAGTGTTGAGACCTGACGGTACAATCCCTGTTGCCCGGCTTTATATTGATACTATGGAAGGACTGGCTAAGCTATTTTATGTAGCTAATATCTTTATCTTTGAGGAGACAGCGGAGAAAACAAGGGAAAGATGGCAATGCGGGGCTGAACTTATAGGAGTAGGCTCCCCTCTGGCTGATGTAGAATTGGTAATGCTGGCTCTGGAGGTTTTAAAACGGCTAAGGCTTGACGGTATTGAGCTGAGGCTATCACATGCTGGACTAATCAGGGCGTTGCTGGCAAAACTGGAGCTAAGTCCTGAGGAGCAGACCAGGATATTTGACCAGATTTTAGACGGGGATGTAAAAGCGCTGGCTAAGGTAAAGCTTGACCGACCTGAATTAGGCAGGGCTTTGCTTGACCTGAAGGGGAAATCATCCGGGTTCCTAAAAAACCTGAAGGCTCTATTTACCCCCGATCTGTCCGGGCTCGAGCCCTATATTGACAACTTCATAAACATCACCGAGCTTCTTGAGGCTCTTGGCTGTGATTACCACATTGACATAGCTTCAGGCAGGGGCTTTGAGTACTATACCGGCGTAATCTTACAGTTTTTCAAGGATGGGGAGAAGATAGGTGGCGGTGGTAGATATGATGCCCTTATTCCGTTAATGGGGGGCAAGGACACCCCAGCCTCTGGTTTTGCCCTTTACCTCGACCAGCTAATGAATCTGGTAAAGCCAGAAACCTTGGCTAAACCCTCAGGACAAAGAATCCTCATCAGAGCTGAACCGAAAGCGATAAAGGAGGGCTTCAACACTGCCGTTTGCCTTCATGAAGCCAGTTATATGGCTGAACTCTACTTGGGCGGGCAAAAACAGGCTGATTTTGACTGGACGCTGGATGTTCAAAGTAAAGCACCCTTCTTTATTTTGACTGACCAGGTCAAGCAGCGAAGGTTTGAGATAAAAACTGCTGACGAGGTTTTAGCCTTGCTAAGCCGCACGACATGAACTGGCTTAAGCTGTGAGATAAAGAAAGGGATTATGTATTAAGGGTAGTATGAAGGGGCGAA
>Ga0209610_1001015_pt1 | contig 14574 bp, 12 predicted proteins | sample LakKivw275mmetaG_FD_184137 | JGI IMG/M metagenome (GOLD analysis project Ga0209610, IMG submission 184137) | Anoxic lake water microbial communities from Lake Kivu, Rwanda to study Microbial Dark Matter (Phase II) - Lake Kivu water 275m metaG... | ecosystem: Environmental > Aquatic > Freshwater...
GGTTAACATAAGATGCCGCTAGGCGAGATTTAAAGCGCTAAAGCGACAAGTAGGGCCAGCGTCGCGACTGCCATCGGCACTAGAGAGCCCAACAGACCAATGTATATCCAGTATTTAAGGGTCATATGGTAGCCTTTTCTATCCTCCAGTACGCCCAGAGCCACGATATTAGCTGTAGAACCCACCATGGTCATATTACCGCCATAGCAAGCACCAAAGAGCAGCGCCCACCACAGAATCGGGCTGCCTACGATAGGGGTGAGGTCCTGCAGTACAGGAATAAAGGCAGCGACCACGACGACATTGTCCATTGCCGCTGACGTGATTCCCGAGATCCACAATATCAGCGCTGTGAGAGGGGCCGCTGTGCCACTCTCGGTAAGCGCAGCCAGAGAATCAGCAATTACATTAGTCAGACCAACATACGCCAGACAGCCAGCTTTGGCAAATAGAAACATAAAGAAAACCAGGGTCCACCAGTCGACCTCTTTCATGACAAGTTCGCGGGCGAGACGACGCTGCCATAGCATCAATACTCCTGCACCAAAGATTGAGGTAGCAACAAGCAAAGTATTATGTTCCAGTCCCAGAGCTAGCTCGAGTCGGTAGTGCAAAGCAAGGAAAATGATGACGCCGACAAATATAGAGGTACCCCCGACAAAGAGTCGCCTATCGCTTATCGCACTCAACTCCTCTAAGAAGCGCCTTCGTTCCTCAGGCCGTGCCTCTTGGATTCTTGCTTTCAGTTGGCGCAGGTCCCCTCTTTGCCAGAGCAAAACAATAATCATAAGCGAGACAAGTGACAGTAAACCTATTGGTAACGCGGTGCCTAGGAAATCCTCAAAGGTCAGCCCTGACCTCAGCGCAATCAAAATTCCTATCGGGTTCCCCAGAACCGTCCAAGAGCTACCGATGTTAGTGGCTAGCACAACTGATATCACGTATCGTGCCGGCTTAACTTTGAAAAAGTCACACAGGTCCAGCACCAACGCTGTTACAAAGAGTATTGAAGTAACCTCATCCACCATGGCTGCCATCAGTGCCGAAAGAAACAGGATGATAAGCATCAATCGGTTGGCATTGAACCCAGATAGTTGTAGACCCTTTGCCAGCAACCAGCGGAAAAACCCGGTTCGCCTCACTAGCCCGACAATGACCATCATGCCTATGAGGAAAACAATGACGTCCAGATTCATGAATTCAATGGTGTGGTGCAAGTCTATGGTTCGGGTAACTAGCAGCAAAAAGATGCCAACAAACGCAATGGCTAGCCTAAACCTCCAGAACATCAAGGTGCCAATAACCGTAGCTAGGAAGATGCTGCCAGCGAGCGTTTGCTTTACATCCCTTAGCCAGAAATAGAGCAGGAAACCGATAGCGATATTTATGGCGAGATAGACAATGAACTGCCTTTTTGTACCAACGGCTCCCTCTGCCCCCTCGAACTCCGCCGATTTCATGGACTCTGACACTTCTCGCTCCTCCTCTTTCGTAATTCGCCGACTGAACCAAGCCATAGACCCTGTTTACGATGGCCTCAACATTTAACCCCTCTTTGGTCAGCGTAGCAGCCTTTTCCGAAAGATATCTGCGAGCCTCAGCCTCGCTGGGCTGCGTCACAATGTCAAGTTTTCTAGCATGTCAAGTTTTCTAGCAGGGATACGGCTCAAAACCCTTGAACCGAACGGCGTCAATTTACCCTTATCTATATTGTAGATGCGCCTTCTCGGACGCTTCATCTCCTTCTCTGACCCGAGACTAAGTCCAAACCTGCGCTTGCCACTTGCAACCGTCCTGCGTTGTACCCTACTCGCTGGCCCCCGGTAAATCTAGGCTTTCCTACTTGTCCCATCACCCTCAAACTTGCCTTTAGATGAAAGTTAGATGAAAGCTTATCACTAAAATATTATCTAGTCAAATGCAAAAACGTCATCAAATTTGGTCCGAGCACCTTGTCTGTTAGACTGTTACCATAAGGCGTCCCGTTTCATGGTGAATTCGTCAGAAAGTGCAATCAGCCGGAGAGGTCCGTATTGCGTCAAAATAAACTGTTACCGAATTAGGTATGATTGCGTCATAAATCATGTTACCAACGCCTCATAAGTTTTGACTTTCCTCTGTTCATGGGCAGGGCGCTCTGCCAGTTTCCACAGATACTCAAGGTTCTCATTGATTTGCTTTAGCAGCAGGACTGGGTTCAAGCCATAGTACATGGCTGCCAGCTCTTGGAGCCTCACACCGCTCTCAACAAACAGACACAGGATTGCCTTATCTCGGGTAGCTAGCATTTTCTGGCGTGGTGTCTTGGCAACTTTCCAGCCGTAGTCGCGGACAGCTAGAAACTTGTTCTTATGTTCCAGTTGGTAAGGCTCAATCGTAGGGTCTTCAGGTGCCTTGAACCTAATACCATCCAAAGGGTTGTGTTCAAGATAGCCTTCTGTGCTCAACCAGGAGAAGAAATGCTTCAGTCCGTGATAGTAGTGAAACCGAAGCGACTCTGCTCGACGAGCTTCCTCACCGGCACCGTTGCTGCGTTTAGCAGAGGGGGAGTTGTTTACAATCCAATGGAAAAAGTATTGATGTCGCGCTTTGTGATTAGCCGCGGCTCGGCTAGTGCTACACCCTCTTACCCTCTCGCCTGTTTTCCACGAGATAATAGTAGATTCTGTTGTCCTTTCTCTTAGTTCTGCCAAACGCCTACGCCGTCGGGATAACGTCTTCTACCTGGTATTCAAGATCGTGGAACGGTTGAGCCGACACTGGCGGCCCCTTAACGGGGGCTTGAATTTGATGGCTCTGGTTTTGGAGGGAGAAACTTCCAAAAACGGCATCCGGCAACGCTGTGAGGAGCCTCAGTTGGTGGGCACAGCGGCCTAATTAAATCGAGGAGGCTGGAAGGAAATTTCCACAAGATTTGACAAAAGCTCTTTAACATGTGTTAAATTGAGAGCGCTATATATGATAGGCAAAAGGATAAGTATACGCTGTTAATCCGATGGCAAAGGATCTTGGCATGTCTATAGGCAACAATAAGGATGAACAGGCTCAAACATTGATAGAGATTACGTGGTTTTCTGCCATTTTAGACATATCCAAAATGTTAGTCACTGAGCAAGAAATAGAAACGGTAATGCAACTAGTACTAGACTATCTGGTTGGCAAATTAGAGGTCGCTGAAGTTGGAATTGTATGGATATATGACCCCCTGACCGGCCAACTAATTGCTCGGAGCGCGTCTGGCTTTGACTTTAACACTTTGAAGCGGTTTCGCTTAAATGCAAATGGAGAAATGATTGGCAGGGTATTTCAGACAGGAAAAGGCGAATTGTACCCCGCGGGTGAGGCTATGTCAAGCACTGAAGCTATTGCTACTGAAAAAATATTTGGTATGAAAATTCCCTGTTTGAATTTACCATTAGCCGCTGCCTGCATACCGTTGAATACAGACAAGGTAAAATATGGCGTTTTGACATTCTTAAATATAGAGCGCCTAGCTAGGTTTACCCAGAAGGACATGTTATTCCTCCAGGGTATAGCCAATTTATTGACTCTGGCTATAGAAAACGCAGGCTTTGGGAAAGACGTAAAAGTTAAAAAGGTATTAGGTAGCGATGACCGCTACAAGGCTGAGTTTATCTCTACCTTGGCTCATGAGATGCGCACCCCGTTAACTTCGATCAAAGGTTATTCCACAGCATTGCTAATGGAAGAAGCTGCTTTCAAACCCGAGACGCAGCGGGAGTTTTTGGAAATCATTGATAGGGAATGTGACATTCTTGAAGACCTTATTTCTGATTTTTTGGAGTCGTCCACCATTGACGCAGGCACGATGAAAATCGATCTCCAGCCGGTTAGATTGCCTCGTCTAGCTGTACAGGCCGCTGACGAGGTAGGACGTCGCTTTCCCAAACATTTCTTGCTCGTTGATTTTTCCGACGAATTCCCATTAGTTGATGCTGACCCTGAGCGTATCCTGCAGGTGCTTCGTCAATTGTTGGACAATGCCGCTAAATACTCACCTAAAGGTGGGTTGATTGTTTTGCAGGGGAAAATAATAGAAGACAAGGCTGTAATTAGCGTGGCCGATGAGGGAGTGGGGATTGCTCCAGAAGACCTTAACCATCTGTTTGATAGATTCTTTCGCGCTAAGTCGAGCTCAGAAACTCAAATCATAGGTACAGGATTAGGTCTACCCATAAGTCGTGCCATTGTTGAGGCGCATGGTGGTCGTATCTGGGCAGAGAGTCAACTTGGGCAGGGAAGCAAATTTTACTTTACTTTGCCATTAAAAAGGCCGAGCCAAGATCTGGTAGATTGAAAGGAGAGCAACATAAAAGAGAAAATCTTGATTGTTGAAGATCAGCCGCAAGTCATACGGCTAGTCACTGAAGTATTACGAGCTGTTGGGTATGACGTGATTGCTGCCATCAATGGCGAGGCAGCTAGCGAGATGATAGCCATGGAGCAGCCGGCTCTTATATTGCTTGACATTATGTTTCCCCAAGGCCCTGATGGTTTTGAGGTGTGTCGTGACATCCGCCAGTTCTCAGACGTACCTATTATCATGCTTACTGCCAAGGCGAAAGAGAACGATAAGTTGCGCGGCTTTGATGCGGGGGCCGATGACTACCTGACGAAGCCTTTTAGTGCTAAGGAGTTGGTGGCACGGGTGCGAGCAGTCTCACGACGTACCCGCCGACCCGATGAGACAATTACCGCCTCCTTAGAATGTGGGGAGTTGGTTATCAATTTCGCCCGTCACAGTGTCAAGGTAAGCGGCAAGGAAGTGTCCTTAACCCGCACTGAGTATTCTCTGCTACGTCAGCTCGCTCTTAATCCCAATCGGGTCATGCTGCATCGGGACTTGCTGAATGCAGTGTGGGGACAGGAATACCGGGATGATGTTGACTATCTGCGAGCCTATATACGCTACCTCAGAATGAAATTAGAAAAAGACCCCTCTAATCCTAAATACATTATTACCTCACCTGGCATAGGATACATGTTGGCCTGTCAAGACGAGGAATAGATAGCAACCTAACCTACTGCTAAGCTTCTCCCCAGTTTATCATCTTATGTTCATATCTCTACTTGGGATGTAGCCCTCTTTTTTCATTATTTTTTCATGAAATGATATGCGTTTTCTATGAGATTTTAATGAACTGCGGACTATGATGATAATGGCATGCTGCTGGATTAGGTAAAATTCTCAGAGGCCAATATTTAGTACGGGAGAATGAATTGAACAAGATTTCGGTTAAGAAGCAAGGGAAGGGGCACAATGAAGAACTTGCAACGTCTTTACCCCGCCGGTTGGACCCTGTAAGCACGGTTGAATCCGTCGTGACAAAAGCCCTGAAAACTTCCGCCAATAAAATGGGGCTTGGTGACGTAAAGGCCCTGATAGCCCGCATGAAGGAAGGCAACTCCGTGGCGTTCAACTACTATAATTACAACATCGCCAAGGAGTTGGGAGAGGTACTGGGTTTCTGGGACAAAAACATCAGGGCTGTCTATGCCCACGATTATGATGCTGCTACACCCGAGGAAGCCTGTTTTGAAAATGCATCGCCATTTTCGCTCGTCCATATGATCATCTGGGCAGAGCACAAGACCAAGGCCCTAAATGCCTTGGTAGAAGCAATAGATCGTGCAATGGTGCGACACCACCGGCATATGTTAGGCCGTATTAAATTGGAACATGTGCTGGATGTTCAAGTAATTGATGATGAAGATGTGAGGAACCGCACAGGCTATGCAGCGCTACTTAAATCTATTTACCAGCCTCCCATTCAGGTATGGCATAGTGGCCTTGACATCTAAGGTCAGTGCTAGGCTTAAGCATAAAAGAAGGGATAGAAAGACTGAGTAAGGCTGCTGAATACTTCCCCGTGTAGGAAGACTGTTCTCTCCCTCAATACCGAAATGAAAGAAGCTGTGAATCAAATCATACTCACTCCACTAGACCTGAAGTGCACAGGCTCAGAATAAAAATTACCACCACTATTATGGAGCGGTATATGTATGGAATTAGCTAACAAGGAAAACAATGAAAACTTGCTCTCAATCTTGCAGGATGTCCAAAAGGAATGCGGGTACCTGCCTGAAGAAAGGTTAAGAGAAACGGCTGTAATGCTCGGCATGCCTCTTATTGATGTCTATGGCGTCGCTACCTTTTACAAGTCTTTCAGCCTCACGCCTAGGGGTCGCCACCAAGTCAAAGTCTGCCTCGGCACCGCTTGCCATGTTAGAGGTGCCGATAGAATTGGTAAAGAGGTTGGGCGAAAACTGGGTATCGTACTTGGGGAGACCAGTGAAGATGGAGAGTTCTCTTTGGAGACGGTGATGTGTCTTGGATGTTGTGCTATTGGCCCAGTCGTTGTGATAGACGGTAAATACTATGGTCAGGTGACACCAACGAAAGTAGAGTCAATTGTGAGAACAATTAAGGGAGAAATCTATGCTCGCTGAAGTAAAAGCGGATAGAATACGAACCTCTGAGGATTTGGAGGAGGTACGAGCAAAAATAATCAAAGGCAGGTCATCAAAGATACCATGCATAGTGATACCTTCGGGAACATGCTGTCAAGCTCGCGGTTCCTCCGAAGTTGTAGAGGCATTTCAGCAAGAGATTGAGAAACATTCTCTTCAGGATAATATCGCTCTACGAATTACAGGATGTGGCGGTTTCTGCCAAAGCGAACCCAATCTTATCATATATCCTGAAGAGGTTTACTATCAAAAGGTATCTCCTGATGACGCAGAGGAAGTTATATCTGAGACAGTCCTCAGAGGAAGGGTTATCGATAGACTATTATATGCAGACCCAAACACAGGGGAAAGATTCGCACATTTAAGTGAAATTCCCTTTTTTAAGAAGCAGAAGCGCCTCTTGTTAGCCAATAACCTTCAGGTCAATCCTACGAGCATTAACGACTATCTAGCAGCAAAAGGTTACAGTGCCTTGTCGAAAGTTCTCCAAGAGAAAACCCCTGATGAAGTAATTAACGAGATAAAGGAGTCTGGTTTACGTGGACGAGGAGGCGCTGGTTTTCCAACGGGAAGAAAGTGGGAGCTTTGCCGGAAAGCAAGGGGAGATGTGAAGTATGTGATTTGCAATGCCGATGAGGGAGACCCGGGAGCATATATGGACCGTAGTCTACTAGAGGGAAATCCTCACAGTGTGATAGAGGGTATGATAATTGGAGCGTATGCAATAGGGGCAAGCGAAGGCTTTATCTACGTACGCAATGAGTATCCACTGGCTGTTAGGCACTGTAGATTAGCGGTTCAAAAAGCAAGGGAATATGGATTTCTTGGCAATGACATACTGGGTTCCGGCTTCAGCTTTGATATAAAAATATCAATGGGAGCAGGAGCCTTCGTCTGTGGAGAGGAAACAGCCCTTATAGCCTCAATTCAAGGAGGGAGAGGTATACCGAGGCAGAGACCACCCTTCCCAGCTGAGAGAGGCCTATGGGATAGGCCGACTAACATAAATAACGTTGAGACTTGGGCTAATGTCCCCCTAATAATGACAAAGGGAGCAAGTTGGTATTCAAAAATAGGGACTGAAGGAAGTAAGGGGACTAAGATCTTCTCCTTGGTCGGAAAAATAAACAATACAGGCCTCGTTGAGGTTCCATTAGGAATAATACTTCGCGAAATTGTCTACGATATCGGTGGAGGGATTCCACGTGGCAAAAGGTTTAAGGCTGTCCAAACTGGGGGGCCTTCTGGCGGTTGTATCCCGTCCTCACTTCTCGACCTGCCCATAGATTATGAAAGCCTAAAAGAGGCAGGGTCTATCATGGGTTCAGGCGGGATGATAGTTATGGATGAGGATACCTGCATGGTTGATATTGCTCGCTATTATACCAGTTTCCTGAATGATGAATCCTGTGGCAAATGCCTGCCCTGCCGTAAGGGTACCCAGAGAATGCTGGAGATACTAACCGACATCTCGGAGGGAAAAGGGGAGGAAGGCGACATTGGATTGCTCGAGGAATTGGCGCTTGTTACCAAGGATACATCCCTGTGCGGTCTCGGTCAAACTGCACCTAACCCAGTTCTCAGCACTATTAGGTACTTCCAGGATGAATATGAAGCTCATATCAAGGAGAAGCGCTGCCCGGCTGGTGTCTGTAAAGAGCTGATATCCTACTATATAGAGCCTGACAAGTGCCAAGCCTGCCTGATTTGCCTCAGAAATTGCCCGGTTGAGGCTATCACTGGTGGTAAGGGCCTTGTCCACATCATTGACCAAGAAAAATGCATCAAATGTGGAACCTGTCTTGATGTTTGTCCACCCCGCTTTGGTGCTGTTACTAGGCTTTCTGGTGAGAAAGTGCCTGAACCTGCTCTGCAAGGGACAGAAGTGATACGGAAACGAAGTGGGGAGACAGATGTTAACACTTAGAATAAACGGCCTAGATGTTCAAGCTGAGGAATGGTGGAGCATACTGGAAACTGCCAGATTCTACGGCATAGAGATACCTACCTTTTGTTACCGTGATGGGCTTTCGGCATGGGGAGGTTGCCGTCTCTGCATCGTGGAGATAGGGGAAGGAAAAAACACTAAACTGGTAAGCTCCTGCACCTACCCTGTTACTGACGGTCTCGTTGTCAGAACCCATTCTAAGAGGGTGATAGCGGCTAGAAAACTTCTAGTTGAACTCCTCCTATCAAGTTGCCCGAGCTCCAAAACTATTCAGGACTTGGCGGCCAAGCTCGGTGTCCAGAAGGTAAGATTCAAAGTAGAGCATGAAGACTGTGTATATTGTGGGTTATGTGTTAGGATATGCGCCGAGCAGATGGGTGCCAAGGCAATAGGTTTTGTCAATAGAGGGGGAAAGATAAAGATAACAACCCCGTTTGACCGCAAGTCGGAGGTATGCCGTCACTGTGGTGCTTGCATGTATGTTTGCCCCGCATGCCAACTCCGTTGCCAAGGCACAGAGCCTCCACAAGTGGTATGTGGAAGCTGCCTTAGACTTGAGCCAACTTGTACCGAATTCTATCCAGACCTTATGTGCTATATGGGAGCTGAGGGAAATTGTGGAACATGTGTAAGGGAGGAACCAAAAAAGAAGGGGTAAACAAGTTAAAGGAAAATCATGAAATTGGCAAATATCAAGAAGGAGGTGGATAAATGTCCCTGTCAAGAATAAATGCGTCCGCGGCTACGCTGACAAAAAATAGAACTGAGGATTCTATAAGTCATCTCAGCGGCATGTGCGCCACCTGCATAGATGGTTGCATTGGAATGTGTGAAATAGGAAAATCAGCCTACAGAGGGTCGGAAGCCATATATCCCCAGCCGTTCGGCATCATCACAACTGGTGCCGAGAAGAATTATCCAATAGACCTGTCCCACTTCACCATTCTAGGAACCATAGTGGGAGCCGAGGGCATAGAACCGGACTCCGATAAGGCTATCTTTACAAATGTAAACTTGGAGAGGAAGATCGGCCGAGATGGGGGGATCAAAGTGAGGCTGCCTATCATTATCGGCGCTCTGGGTTCGACAGCCATCGCCAAAAACAACTGGGAGGGCCTAGCTATAGGAGCTGCCATCACAGGTATCCCACTCACCATCGGAGAAAACGTCTGCGGAATGGACCCGGAGTCAGAAATAGTCGATGGGAAGGTAGTTCATTCCCCAGAACTGGCACGCCGGGTAAAACTATATAAAAACTGGCAGCAGGATGGCTACGGTATCATCATCGTCCAAGCCAATATCGAGGATACTATGTTGGGAGTCCACGAATATGCCATATCCCAGTTAGGCGTTGAAGCTGTTGAGCTTAAGTGGGGTCAAGGGGCAAAGGATATTGGTGGTGAGGTCAAGATTGAGGACTTAAACAAAGCTCGGATGCTTAAAGAGAGGGGCTATATTCTACTTCCTGACCCGGATTCTGAGACAGTAGCCGAGGCATTTAAACAAGGAAGATTCAAGGAGTTTGAGAGGCATTCTAGAGTAGGAATGGTCACCGAGGAAGGATTCCTTAAAAGAGTAGGGGAACTTCGCCAGGCTGGAGCCAAGTACGTCTCTCTTAAAACTGGGGCCTATAGGCCAGCTGACCTAGCGAGAGCATTGAGGTTTTGTTCGAAGGCTAAGGTAGACCTTCTGACCGTAGACGGTGCCGGTGGGGGAACGGGAATGAGCCCATGGAGAATGATGAATGAGTGGGGCGTCCCAGGAATCTACTTATGGTCATTGCTGTTTAAATTTGTGGATAAGCTTGCCGCAAAAGGTGAGTATATTCCAGATATCGCCATCGCTGGGGGATTTGCCTTTGAAGACCAGATATTTAAGGGACTGGCGTTGGGTGCCCCCTACGCTAAGGTTATAACTATGGCCAGGGCTCCTCTGGCAGCCGCCATGGTAGGAAAGACCATCGGAAAACGAATGGCAGAAAAGCAGGTGCCGGTATACATTGAACGATTCGGCACAACCCCTGAGGAAGTATTCATCACCACACCAGCATTGAAGGAAAGATTTGGCAGTGACTTCGAGAAGATACCCACAGGTGCGCTAGGACTGTACACCTATATGCAAAGACTCGACCAAGGCCTACGTCAGATAATGGCTGGATCCCGCAAATTCGGCCTGGAATATATCACTCGGGACGATATTGCAGCTTTAACTGAGGAAGCAGCCAAAATTAGCGGCATTTGCTATGTGACTGAAGTTGACAGGGAAGAGGCGCGTAAAATATTGGATAGTTAAACTCAGTTTGTTCAATGTTGCTCAATAGCTTGGAATGTGCAGTCCGATACAAAAAAGAGGCTCTCCCCAGGTGTCAGTCCATTGTGAGAGCCTCTTTTTTACAACGGGAGACGCTCTAGAATCAAAATTCAGGCGTTTTCTCGGGGCGGTGAATGGGTTTCCTCTCTTCCTTCTTCCCTCTTCCAGGGATGCCAGCTCAAGGGGCGGTGCTGGAGAATAAAAAAGGGGATAGCCGAAATGGCTATCCCCTGCGAAATGGACACAAACAGGCACAATATCCCTATATTGGATACTGTGCCTGTTACAAAGATTAGACTATCCCTATATCAAGTGGAGCGTTTTATCATCATTGAGCGACGCCCCGCTCTCATTTAGAGGTTACACCTAGCCTATATCCGGACCAGCTTTTTAGTGCTTATGGTCAACCCCGCTAGGCATTGAATTGATAGCCCGCAACCCGCTGGCACTATCAAACGGTGAGGACTAGCCTTGCCCGCTAGTCCTCACCGACCTTTAGGGGTATCCCCCCGCCAAAGCTGGCGATTGCCCTTGCCTCGTACTCTGATACAGTCGCTTAGTTTGAGCCCTGTCAACTCGGAAAGCCTGATGCCGGTATGAAGCAGGGTCAAGATGATGGCCCGGTCACGAGCTCCCCACCATGTGTTCGGCGGGCAGAGGTAGAGTAGTGCCTTGACATGCTCCGGGGAGGACACCGGGATGACGATGCTACCCACAGAGGGAGTGCGAATGTTGCTCAACGGGCTTCGGTCAACGATGCCCTCAGCGACGCACCAATTGAAGAAAGTCCTTAAGGCGCGAAAGCGGCTATTGACTGTGCTTTTGCTGACACCACTATCTTGAATGTGTGCAAGCCACATCCGGATATGTAGAGGGGTAACCTTGGTGGGGTCAAGGACAACCCCCTTGACCCCTACAGAAGCGCTCAAATGCCTCCAGAGCTTCTTGATACCACTCCTGAGTACGAGGCGACCGCCCCTCTACCTTCTTGGCCAAGAGGAAGTGTCCAAGTAAGGCAGGTTGTCGTGGCAAATCTGCCACCTGAGAAAGCAGCTTGTCGTAAACCATTCATTTTGGCGGCGCGACCTATAATTTTATATCTATGGAGCGGGAGACGGGACTCGAACCCGCGACAACCTGCTTGGAAGGCACCGCGGATAAAAGGCGGGAACCCCTTGCCCCCTTTCTAGGGTAGGAGTATACTATTAGCTGGCACCAAAGTCAACCGGGCCGGGGTATGACTGACTTAGAAATGAGCAACGAGCTATGCTGAAATACCAGAAAATGACAGATAGCGTTAAGGAACTCCCTGGGTCTGCTGCGCCGCCCCCCGGTATGAGCCTTGATGAGTTCGAGGCTATGTTCCGTGAGATTGATAAGGAGAAGGCCTTGCTCAAACTGACTGACGAGCAGGTCTTGGAACTCGACCTAACTCGCCTTGATGACTGGGAGTTGGTTCTGGCCGCTGAAAGATTCAAAGCCATGGGACGAGATGAGCTCTGGCTGGAGGCATTAGAGCGTGTCTGTCGTTCCGCCGAACACAACGTGATGATTTGGTATGGCGACGTCTATACGGACGTGGTCGACGACCTACGATACCATCGCGACTACGAGCAGGCCATTTATTATCAGAAACTTGCAATACAAGAGGATCTAAATTACTGTGGCGGAGTGAACCTGGTTAACAACCAGCGTGAGCTCGCTGAATTATATCTGGAAAAGGGCGACCTTGAGGAAGGTCTGAGGTTATTTGAGAGGCTCATTGAGCAGGACTCCTGGGATATATACCACTACAATAACCTGGCCCTCACCTTACGCGATATCGGTCTTAAAGAGATGGGTGTGCTTGCTGCAAGTAGAGCAATCGAGATAGCCAGAGTAACCAAGGACCCGGAGCATCTGCTTCCCCAATTAACGAAGTTCTTGGATGAAGCGAAGGCCCGCATCGGAGCGCCTGGGAGCGAGGCCGAAATGCAATTGGCATCAGCTACACGTCGTCACTGGCATGACGTATTAACTCGACCATTGCCGCAGATGCCACACACGATGCGAGAGAAAGCTCAGCATATTGCCTCAACCAATGTTCGGGCTAGCCGCACTAAGGTGGGACGAAACGAACCCTGTCCCTGCGGTAGCGGTAAGAAATACAAAAAATGCTGCTGGGGCAAGCGTTTTGATTGGGTTATCGACGAGAAGGGAAATATTTGCCGAGAGGTTCCCATCGATGACCCTGAGATGATGGCTGCTCTTCACCGGATGGCGGACGAGTTCCGTAAAGAGCATGGTCGCGACCCTGGTCCCGACGAGCCTTTATTTGGTGATATCGCGGGGGACCAGGCAATTGAGGATATGATGACTGACATCATGGAGCGGGCCGGTTCCGACCCTGCCTTTATCTATGCCTTTAAGAAAACGGGGCGAATAGTCACCAGGCAGAACAAGGACAAGCTTACCGACGCTGAACTGCGGGAGTGGCAGGCAGCTATTGAGGAATACCGAGCGTCTCGGTACAGTGCCTCGTAGTTGTTGACAGCGCCCATAATAGCACCCCGTAGCGGGCGAACATTTTGAAGGCAGGGAAAGATAATGCCAATTACGCTTAGCACAATTGAAGAGCTGATATCTTGGGAGATGCCATAATCTCATTTCGGGGTGCCGCTGGCACTATTGGCACTATGGATTGGCTCACCTGTCACGCGCGACTATCAATTCTATTCTATCCATACAATCTATACTATGTGCGTGGATTTGTCTTAATGGACATGGTTCTGAGCATCAGCACAATTTCAACGGGGGTATCGTCTCGGGTGACCCCCCTTCACGGTTGGCGGTAAACTTGGCGAAGACCTCAAGCATCCTCGGGCAATCTGCTCTGGCTCATCGTTAGCCTCCGGTCAAATTGCTGGCCGGTCACTTACATCCACCTTGGATGCCGACCCCGCCATACCACTGGGTGACCCCCGGTCAAATGAGTCTGGGAAATGGCTATTTTACAGGTCCGAAGATATGACTGAGAGGCTCACTACCATTTGACCGTCTATTTGACTGACCATATGACCGTTATGACCGATATTCTTGACCAGTTCAAGTCCCGTTGGGAAATTGTCGCCGATGGCTTCAGCCAGAACATTCCTCTCATGTTTACAACTTTGTTGTAGGTTCCAGGCAACAACCTTACCTAATGTCCAGGGGGCCCTTCCCAATCCTTCTGCGCCCAAGACGGCGCGAAGCATGATTGTTAACCACTGGCTTGTCAGTCGTCTCGTATCTACGGTCTCGTAAATACGCATCTCGTAAATACGCATCTCGTGAATACGCATCTCGTGAATACGCACCTTGTCTTTCCACCGCACCATCTAAAGCCTTGTTTGGCAAGAAATTATTGGCACTTTCGCCGAGTTTTCAGCCTCAGATTGGGAGACCTCCCCCGGCTCTGTCCGACCGCCATCTAGTTCCGTTTCTTGGACCCATCTTAAAATGACCATCCTGCTCCTCAGCGTCTCCCGGTTATCTAGCCTCGTCATTTACCCCTCCCCCGCCCCAGTCTAGGAGACTGAATAGACCCATAGCCCAGCGTAAACGATACCTGTAAACGACAGCGTAAACGATGCCGTAAACGACCTTCCGCAAGCGGAGGCTACTATCCGGCCAGGTGGGTGCGAGAGCCACTGGATGTTCGATGCCCCTGAACGCACCAGGCTGCACATTTTTGTCTATCGTTCAATCTTTTCAGAGCCAAAAGCAGTTATTCTTCCTCCATCGAAGCACCTGCTGAGGCCAGAGGTCTTAGCTAGCTCTTGGTGTAGGCAGCCCCAACTCAACCG
>Ga0209610_1001018_pt1 | contig 14566 bp, 12 predicted proteins | sample LakKivw275mmetaG_FD_184137 | JGI IMG/M metagenome (GOLD analysis project Ga0209610, IMG submission 184137) | Anoxic lake water microbial communities from Lake Kivu, Rwanda to study Microbial Dark Matter (Phase II) - Lake Kivu water 275m metaG... | ecosystem: Environmental > Aquatic > Freshwater...
ATTATAAATCTCGTAATAAAATGTTTTAAAATAAGAATAAAATTTATTAATTTTGTCGATGATATAATAAAATAAAATTATTTTGTTCTGATTAAGATTAATTTAAGCAAAAATGAAATATTTAATAGACATTTCGCAGAAACATACTCAAAAGATTCAGAAACTTATAGAGAAAGGGGATTATGAGGGTATTGCGCAGTTCATTAATGTGGCTATCGAGAACCAATTGTATCTGGAGGAATCTGGGCTACCATCGTTTACTGTGAATGAGAAAGACTTTGACATTCCTCCAGTCAAAGAGAGTAATAATAAACAGAGCGAAAAAGCAAGCATGAGTCTAAAATTAACAGCATTTCATGCTAATCCGCAGGTTGTCCCTCCACCCTCCTATATACAGTTGGTGCTTGGTCAGAAAGAGGGAAAGGAAGAATTATTCTGGCTTTGGGGACAGATCAATAAAATTCTCCCTGTAAAAATCGGTGTCCGTACATTATTCAGAGAATTAGGAAGTAATGCAAAGATGCCTCTTAATGATTTTACAGATGTGGCTGTTGAAGAAGCAGTACGTATTGGTGAGCGATTACGCGCCCACGAAGATCAATTAAGAAAGTTGCGTAACCAAAGAATAAGTGCCGGCTTACCTAAAGTTGGTGACGAAAAAAGTCAAACAAGATACAGGGCGCAATTTCTGGCGTATGGCCGGAAAGATGGATTGTTGGATGGAGCTATGGCTTTATTCCGGTTTGCAAGTATTGATACGGACAGTGGAAAGCACATGGTCGGTATAACACAGGCAGGGATTAATTTCGCCAAAATTTCTAATCCGGTTTTAGATGAAGACAATTTGGATAAGTCGTTAAGCCCGGAAGAAATTGATTTTTACCTGGCACATGTCAAAAATCATGTCAAGGGGGAGTTTGCCGGCATCAAATGGATCTTAACAAAAATTGAACAGGGCATTAATGAACGGGAATCTTTGAATAATGAACTTAAAAAAGAGTTTGCCGAGTTGTGGAGTGCTTCTGATGCTGTGATCAATACACAACGTGCCGGTTTGATGTCTCGAACGTTCGAGTTGGGGCTATTGGAAAAAGAGAAAAAGGGAATCTATGTTACTTACCATAACAGCGATTTTGGAAAATCATTTATAGCAAAAAACTAAACGAATTATGGTAAAGAATAAAACTGAAGTACTATCTAATATTGAGGTAGTCGTTTTTGCATTATTTCAATTGGGTGGAACTAAAAAGAAGGTTCATACAGAACATATCGCTGTTAAATGCCACAAGCTTGCCCCAGATAAGTTCTCTTGGCAGTTAAAGGAGTATAAGCAATTCCCAGATAGAGCTGCCGTATACCATGCTTTACAAGATGCTCGTAAAGAGAAATACAATCGACTTGTGGAAGGTCGAGGCGGTCGTGACGTATATGGTGACAGAGAAGGTTGGCAAATTACAACGGAAGGTATTAAGTGGCTTAAAGAAAATGAGAAACGCATTGCTGAGGCCTTAAGGCAAGAGCGTCCTCAAATGAAAATGCTCGATAAGAATCGCTTCTTAAAAAAACTGAAGAATGAAGAAGCTTTCTCAAACTTCTTACATGATGGAAACCTAGAAAAAGTCTCCCGCTACAATTTGTCCGACCTATTAGGCTGTCCCCCTGATGCTTCTTTTCAAGTGATTAGGAAAAAGTTTGAAGGATTAAAAACTCAAGCTGAATTAGTATCGGATAAGCAGGTGAATGAGTTCTTAACACTTTGCATCAAAAAATTTGGAGATATACTCAATTCCTAAAATTTTAATTATGGAACTTAACAAACCAATAGACCTTAAGCTAACCAGCAGGTACTTCCAGCAAAACAGAGGTTTCGCAATACGTGATGTTTTTGATGCTCTAGTTGAGTTGATAACTAATTCTGATGATAGCTATCACAGATTGTACAAAAAACAAAAAAGAAACGAGGATGGTGGTCCTATTTTGATAGAGGTTAAAGAGCAGCGTAAAGGTCAATCTTCATTAATCATTGTACGAGATAAAGCTGAAGGAATGACACTTCAGGAAATGAAAAAGAAGTTGGCGGTTGTGGGAGACAGAACCAGTGAAGAAGGTGATAGGGGCTTGATGTCAAGAGGATTGAAAGATTGCACAGAATTAGGTGATATTGTAGTAGAATCAATCGTCGATAAGAGGTATTACAAATGTCGCATAAACTCTCGACCAGCTCAATTTGTTCCTGAAGTAGATGGAAAAAAGGTATCACCTAAACAAAGAAAGGAATTGGGAGTCGATAAAAACGGTACATCCGTCACTATATATGTAGCACCAGATAAGAGAGTTCCAAGGATAGAGACAATACAGGAACAATTGCCTTATCGCTTTTCATTGAGAGATATTCTTTCTAAAAAGAGTGCTACCAAGGTGTCCATTAGAAAACAGGAAACAAAGCCAGAAAAAATAATATACCTGGAACCAGAGGGTGAGATTGTTGTGAACGAACGATTTGAATTGCCGGAATATCCTGAAGCAAAATGTTCCTTACAAATATGGAGAGCTGAAACGGATTTAGATGACATTAGCTATGACAAGTATCGAAAATCAGGACTATTGATAAAAGGAAAGAGAGCAATTCATGAATGTAGTCTGTTGCATGACGGTATTGAAAAGGACAATGTAGCCGGGAAGTTTTTTGGACGTTTAGAATGCGAGTACATTGATAATCTTATTGATGAATATGATGAAAGAGAAAAGAAAGGGGAGCGGCACCCTGATAACAATCCCAAATTTCTAATTGATCCTAACCGGCTACAGGGATTAATAAGAGAACACCCTTTTACGCAAGCGTTATTTAGGCATCCGACTGATGTCTTGAGAAAGCTTATAGAGGAAGAAAAGCAAAAGGTATCAAAGAAGAAGGAGGAGGTTGGAAATGAGGCAACTCGTAAACGCTTGGGAGAACTTGCAAAGGCAGCAAGTAAATTCCTCTCTCAGCAAGTTGATGAAATCGAGGAATTGACGAAAGGCGATCATTTGGATGAGGAAGCATTTGCTCGCAATGGAATTCTGCTTTTCCCAAAATACTTCAATGTTGCTTTGGGAGAGGAACGGTTGATTACATTATATGTGAATCCAAAAATGTTAAATGGCACAGAAGAAATTAATGTTTGGAGTAAAGACAAGAATGCTTTAAATGTGCTCGATATGCATCCTGAACTAAGGCCTCATTCTAAAAGATCAGATAGGATGATTGCTACATTTCGTGTGAAGGGGGGAAGGCTAACAAACCAATATATTACACTAATTGCTAAATGTGGGCATTTGTCTGCGATTGAAGCCTATGGCAAAGTAGTTGAAAAGAGAGGTGATGAGCATGAATTTCAGTATGACTTGGAATTTGGAAGTAAGAAATATACGGTTAAGGAGGGAAGAAAACGCACACTAAAAATCTATGCAAAATATCCTGAAGTTTTGACAGAGGAAACACTAATTTCGGTTTTTTCGTCTGATTCAGAGAGCTTAGCAGTGAAAGGAAGATGTTTTTTAAGTCCGGTACTAGGATCAAATTTCGCAATTGGTGATGTGACCGTCCACGGTCGAAGGGTAAAAAGTAGAGCCGTAACAATTACTGCCACTTTGAATAGTCATGAAGCAAAATGTAAAGTTAAAATTACCTCACAAGAAGAGCAAAAAGTAGATTTTGATTTCAAACTTGTTGAGAAGGATCTTGGAAATTTCAGGGCCGTTTGGGCAGACCAAGATGGACAGCCTAATTTACTTGAGATATCTGCACAGCATGAATCGATAAAACGTTATTTGGGACCTGATTTCAAAGGACAAAATGAACCACATTTCCGGATAATGTTGGCTGAAATAGTTGCTGAAAGTATTTGCCGTAAAGCCCTTCAGTATGAAACGCAACAAAATCCATGGGACTTCCGATTTGGTAGAGTAGAGTGGTAGGGCTATAAGCCCTACCTACCCCCTCATCAAACCGTACGTGCGGTTTTCCCGCATACGGCTTTCCTAAAGACTTCTTCATTGGCTTTCACAGGCAGTCTTTGTAAAGAGTATTTTGTCGGGTCTATCAACCCATATTGTTGTACAAGTACATCAAAGGCTTTTTGTCTGTAAAGCCTACTCTTTCGCTGACTTTTTCGGTTAAAATATCGATGCAGTTTTGTTGAAAGATAATAGCGAAGTCGCCTTTTGCTCATCTGTGGATAGCTTACTCCTTCTATTGTATAGTAATTTAGCCATCCCCTGATTATTGCATTGAGTTCCACCGCTATTGTTCCAGCCGCACTGTGACCATGTTCCCTCAAATAACTTCTGACCTTATCTCTGATCTTTAGTTCAGAGTGCTTACCGGGTATTATTTCCCAGTATTTCTTCCCTTTCACATAGAGATCCCGACTGTAACGTATGGTGAATCCCAGAAAATCAAAGCTCATTTCCGTGGCTTTTACCTTTCTGGTTTTCTTCTCATTAAAGGTTAATCCCATACGCTCAATCAAACCGTAAAGTCTTTCCGTTACCTGTTCGGGTATCGCTTTACCCATCAGTACAAAATCATCTGCATATCTTATTATTTTAACCCCATATTTATAAAACACACTTTTAGGATTGTTCACTATCCTGTCAAGCAGATGCAGGTAAACGTTCGCAAGTAATGGTGATATCACCCCTCCCTGCGGTGTTCCTGCCTTGCTTTTCTTACCTCCTTTAAACTGCCCGTCCTCAAATATCGGAGCCTTCAGCCATTTCCGGATTAATCTTAAAATGCGCGGGTCTGATATTCTTTCTTTCAACACTATTATCAGTTTGTCATGAGGTATCGTGTCAAAGTATTTGCTTAAATCAGCTTCCAGCACCTCTGTTTTTCCTTCTTTCAGATTTGCCTTTATTGCCGTCATCGCTCCCTTTGAACTTCGCTCCGGACGATATCCATATGAACTCTCCTCAAAGTCCGCTTCAAATATGGGTTCAAGTATCATTTTACATGCTGTCTGCGCTATCCTGTCTTTTACCACGGGTATCCCTAACGGACGTTCTCCACCGTTGGCTTTGGGTACCATTACCCTTTTTACCGCCTGTGGTCGGTATTGCTGAGTCCTTAGCTCCTCCCCTAATTCCGTCAGGTATTTCTCTACTCCGTATCGCTCCACATCTTCTATTGTTACTCCGTCTATGCCTGGTGATCCTCCATTTTGCTTCACTACCTTCCAGGCTTCTCGTAGTATGTATGGAACGAACATCTTATCGTACAGCACATAAAATTTATACCCCTTTTCCTGTTTGGCTTTCTGATATAGTTTCCTTTGAAAGGTTTCCAACCTTTCCGCATCCGGTATCTCGCTCCGCCGCCTGTTAAACAGTTCTCCCTGTCCGGCTGCTCCAACACTATTTTGATTATTATACATCAATTTGTCCGTTGTCTCTTCTGAAAACTTTATCTTTAGCAATGCCCCTTCGCTATCCACGCTTTTACCTTTTCGTGGGTCATACACTACTACGGGCATCTCCGACTCCCTCGCCAGCCTTGACCGGGCCGCGTTAGGGTATCCCACGTTCATGTGTTACCTTCTCCTGCACGCAACACCATACCACTCAGGGTATCTGCCAGACTGCTTCTTGCCGTTACTTCGTCTGGCATGGCAGGTTTCATCATATCCGAGAGATTGACCGATAACCATAGGTTTAACGAAGCTTAACTGGTGCAGCTTACAGAATCGTATTGCCTGAGCTTCACAACGTTTGTTTCCGCACAGAGTGTCAGGTATACTTCAACCTGAACGGCAAATTGGATTGAAAAGAACTTTCATCTTTTTAGGTATTTGTTTATATTTACACACGCCTCGTGGCGCACCGGATTTAACAGATGACTCTTTGATTGTAGATACAATATTTGTCGAATTTCAGAAACGAATGCGTAAATTCTTGCCTATCGCTCATAGGGTCATGTTAGCAGATGAAGATATCCCACAATCTTCCGATTAGAATGTGAAGGAAAAACGAGCTCTTTCTCCAATTGGATGGATATTCTTGCAGTGAACTGGCAGAAAATAAAAAACCTCCGAAGGATCGGCCAAAAAATATTCTTGTTTTTCTTCTGAGTCCAAGTCATCTTAGCCAGTCCGTAATTATATAATATTCCGATTGAACATTTATTTCTTTGTTATTTTATTATTATCAGTCCACCGTAAACTTGCTATGGATTATACAAGTTTCTCTCTGTTTCGTCACTGTCAACTGAGCACATATGTATCCCCTTTTTTATTTTTTTCTCGTTTATGGGCTATTGTTTCCAATTATAAGCTACGAGCTGCAAGTGGAAAGAAGTAAGGACAGAAAATATTTAAATTATCTTTATGTGATGGTTAAATATCACTGTGCCTAGCAGTCATCTCTCACAGGGAGAGAACCATCGTCAGTCCCCAACAAATAATAATGCTATCTTTGTAAAAGTTAATAAGTGAGGCCGATGTCCATCCATCCCCATAAACCCAACCTGAAGAAATACTATTTCTCCGACACCTCTTTCATCAACCTGATGAAGAAGAGGATCTACCATGTCCTGCTGGTAGCCAGCGCTTACGACGCCTTCATGCTGGAAGGCGACGGCCGCATCGACGAACAGATCTTCAACGAATACGTCTCGCTGAACCTGCGCTACCCTCCCCAATTCATCCTCACCAATAACGAAGAGGAAGCCTTTGCCATCCTCCGGAGAGAGAACATCGACCTGGTCATCCTCATGCTCAGCGCCGATGAGACCGACACCTTCGGCCTGGCCGAACGCATCAAAGCCACATACGCCGACAAGCCCATTGTCGTGTTGACGCCCTTCTCACGTGAAGTCACGCTGAAAGTCAACCACGAAAACCTGAGCTATATCGATTACATTTTCTCATGGCTTGGCAATCCTGACCTGTTGCTGGCCATCATCAAGCTGATCGAGGACAGGATGAACGTGGATTATGATGTCAATGAGGTGGGCGTACAGACCATCATCGTCGCAGAGGACTCCACCCGTTTCTATTCCAGTTACCTGCCCATTTTCTACAAGATCATCTTCAAGCAATCCAAAGCCTTCATGACCGAAGGTCTGAACGAGCACCAGCAGATGCTCCGCATGCGGGGACGCCCGAAGATACTGCTCGCCACCACTTACGAGGAAGCCGTCACTCTGTATGAAAAATACAAACTCAATCTGCTGGGCATCATCACCGATGTGGCCTTCAAACGCAACGGTGTCATGGACAAGGAAGCCGGCATCAGGCTGGCCAGAAAGGTGAAAGACGATGACGAGTTCATGCCCGTGCTGCTGCTGTCGTCGGAAGCCGCCAACGAGAAGGTGGCCCGACAGTTGAAGACAGGCTTCATCAACAAAAAATCCAAGACCTTCTCCATCGACATAAGAAATTTTATCATCGACAATTTCGCCTTCGGTGATTTTGTCTTCACTGATCCGACGACGTTGCAGGAGATCAACCGGGCCACCGATCTCAAGTCGTTGCAGATGAAGATGTTTGAAGTCCCCGACAACACGTTGCTGTATCACATCTCGCGCAATCACATCTCCAAATGGCTGCGTGCCAGGGCCCTGTTCCCGCTGGCCGACCTCATCCGTGACCTCAGGCCGCAGGATTTCGACAATGACCTCGACGAGATAAGACGATTTATTTTCGATGCCATCGCCAGTTTCAGAATGAGCAAGTCACGCGGGGTGATCGCCGAGTTCAACCGCGACCGCTTCGACGAGTACCTCAGCTTCACCAGAATCGGCGACGGCTCCATCGGCGGCAAGGCACGCGGACTGGCCTTCCTCGACTCACTTATTAAAAGCCACAGAATCCTCGACAAATACGACGACATCATCATCACCATCCCCAAGACGGTGGTCATCTGCACCGATATCTTCGATGAGTTCATGGAGGAGAACGACCTTTACGGCATCGTGCTTTCAGATAAAAGCGACGAAGAGATCCTCGACCGTTTCATCGCCGCCCGGCTGCCGTTCCGCATCCACGAGGATCTCTACACGCTGATCAGTTACGTCAACAACCCACTGGCCATACGTTCGTCGAGCCTGCTGGAGGACTCACAGTACCAGCCCTTTGCAGGCATCTATTCCACCTATATGATCCCCAACCTCCCCGATGACGAACGGCGCATGATACAGAACCTCAGCGATGCCATCAAGAGCGTGTATGCCTCGGCCTTTTACCGCAGCAGCAAGGCTTACATCGCCGCCACCTCCAATGTCATCGATGAGGAGAAAATGGCCATCGTTCTGCAGACGGTCTGCGGCACGCGTTACGGAAACCGCTTTTATCCGGCTCTCTCCGGCGTGGCACGCTCCGTCAACCACTACCCTCTTGATCCTGAAAAGCCCGAAGAAGGCATCGTCAATGTAGCCCTGGGCCTTGGCAAATACATCGTCGATGGAGGGCTCACCCTGCGCTTCTCGCCCAAACATCCCAAAATGGCCCTGCAGATGGTCACCACAGAGATAGCCCTGCGTGAAACACAGAAAACGTTCTTTGCCCTCGACCTGCGACCCGACAGCTTCAAGCACACCACCGACGAATGCCATAACCTCCTCCGCCTGCCTATAACGGAAGCTGAGAAAGATAACTCACTCTACTACGTCGCCTCCACCTATGACTTCGAGAATAACATGATCCGCGACGGTGTCAATTATCCGGGAAAGAAACTGATTACTTTCTCCAACATCCTTGTGCATGAGGCCTTTCCGCTCGCAGAGATCATCAGCATGATCCTCGACCTGAGCCAGGAAGCCATGAACAGGCCCGTGGAGATCGAATTTGCCGTGAACCTCGACCGTCCCGAAGGCAAGTCCAAAATCTTCAACCTGCTGCAGATAAGACCTATCGTCGATATACGCGAAACTATCAACATCAACCTGGAAGAGATCCCCAGAGACCGGACCGTCATTTATTCGGGATCCACCCTCGGCAATGGCATTATAAAGGATATCTATGACATCGTCTACATCAAACCCGACACGTTCGATGCCTCCTGCAACCAGGATATTGCCGCCAGGATAGGAAAGATCAATGAACAATTCCAGGCCGGCGGGAAAAACTACATCCTTGTGGGGCCGGGGCGGTGGGGATCAACGGATCCGTGGCTGGGTATACCCGTCAAATGGCCCCAGATATCTGCAGCACGCGTCATTGTGGAGTCGGGCCTCGAGAAATACCGCATCGATCCCAGCCAGGGCACTCATTTTTTCCAGAACCTCACCTCATTCCGGGTGGGTTATTTTACCGTCAACTCATATCTCAACGACGGCTATTATGATACGGACTTTTTAACATCTGCAGAAGCCGTTTATGAGGACGATCAAATCCGGTATGTCCATTTTAACAAACCTGTGGTCGTTATGATCGACGGGAGAAAGAATACAGGTGTCGTGTTTAAGCCGGGGGAGGGGTTGGGGTGAGGTTATTCCAATAAAACCATAACATCATGAAAAGCAGGACGATTCTTGATATGGATGAGATCAGACGCATCATCGACAAGTGTAAGGTGGGTTATTTGGGCATGGTGGATGAAACGGGCAAACCATATGTCGTCCCGCTTAATTTTGGCTTTGCAGGCGACACCATCTACCTGCACGGATCGGCAAAAGGTAAAAAGACAGACCTGCTGAAAAACAATCCCTCGGTATGTATGGCTTTCAGTACCGATCATGTCCTGCGATACCGGGATGAGGAGGTCGCCTGCTCGTGGAGCATGAAATACCGCAGCGTGCTTGTACATGGCACGGTCGAATTTATCGATGACTTTGACGAAAGAACCGAAGCTATGAACATCATCATGAAAAAGTATGCCGGGCATGAATTCACCTTCCGTCCTCCCAGCATTCGTCATGTGCAACCATTCAGGATCGTCAATGCTAAATTTGAGTGCAGGGTTTACGGGTATTGATCAGGAAGCAGTCTTTCGTATGTTATTATACAAAGTGCCACTAAGGATTCAGGAGATTCTTATCCCCGCCGGCTTGCGCGCGTTTGTAACGCGTGCCGGAGAGCGCTTCTTCTTTCGGCCTTTGGTTACGAGGCCCGTAACGGTTTTCGCCACTGAGCCAGGTCTATCTTGAGTCCTTATAACCCATCATCCGGCACAGGTACAGGCATATCTGCCCAATAATAAGCCCGATGATGCTTCCCGCCAGGGCTCCCGCGATGACGTCTCCCGGAAAATGAACCCCCAGGTACACTCTGCTGTAACAAATAGCTGCTGCCCAAATGAGGATAAGAGGTGTGAAGATCCTGTTTCCCAGGAAATGGATCAGGAATATGGATAGGGCAAACATATTCACCGCATGTGAAGAGACAAAACCGTACTCGCCGCCGCAATGATTCCTGACCAGGTGGACCATACCTTCCAGCGACAGGTCATGACACGGCCGCAAACGGTGGAAGACATCTTTGAAAAGATGTACCGACATCTGGTCGCTGGCGGTGATCAGAATGGCCGTGAAAACGATAATGAGGATTGAATACCAGCGGTATTTGCGTATGATGAGAAACAGGAAGACAAGATACAGCGGTATCCAGATCAGCCTGTTGCTCATCCAGTACATCACCACATCCCAAAAGGCGTTGTGATGACCGTTGATGAGAAGGAACAGTTCTTTGTCCCATTGTATCAAAGTGTCAAGCATGATCGGTTAAAACATCAAGTATATTCATTTAGCGCCTCAACCCTAAACCCCTTCTCCTCAAGGAGAAGAGGCAGGGGATGAGGTTGTGTTTATTTTTCATTCAACAACCGCCAGATCATCTCCTTCAACTTATTCAATCCGTGTTTCGTAAAGGACGATATGAACACGAACGGTATCTCCGGTAAATTCTTTTTCAGTTCTTTTATCAGTTCCTCGTCCAAGAGATCCGATTTGGATATGGCCAGCATTCTGGGTTTATCAAGCAGATCGGGGTTATATTGCCCAAGTTCGTTAACGAGGATCGCATATTCCTTTTTGATGTCGTCGCTGTCGGCCGGTACCAGGAACAACAGCAGGGTATTCCGTTCGACATGGCGGAGGAAGCGGAGTCCGAGTCCCTTTCCTTCGTGAGCTCCTTCGATGATGCCGGGGATATCGGCCATGACGAACGATTTGTAATCGTGGTAGCGGACGATGCCAAGGTTAGGACGGAGGGTGGTGAAAGGATAATCGGCGATCTCGGGTTTGGCGGCCGAGATGACCGACAGCAGGGTGGATTTTCCTGCGTTGGGGAATCCCACGAGCCCCACATCGGCCAGCAGCTTCAGTTCAAGTATCTTCCAGCCTTCCCGCGCCGGCTCTCCGGGTTGAGCAAAGCGTGGTGCCTGCAATGTGGGTGATTTGAAGTGGTCGTTGCCCAGGCCTCCCCTGCCGCCTTCAAGCAGGATATGTGTCTCGCCGTCGTGGGTGATCTCAAATTCCGCAGCCCCCGTTTCAGCATCCCTGACGACAGTGCCCAGGGGTACGTCGAGCACCATGTCACGGCCGTCGGCGCCGGTCTTCAGCTGACCGCCGCCGTCACCACCGTCGGTGGCTTTGACATGCTTGGTGTACTTCAGATGCAGCAGGGTCCAGAGCTGCTGATTACCACGTAATATTATGTGCCCTCCACGGCCGCCGTCACCGCCGTCGGGACCACCCCTGGCGTTGAGACGTGTGCGGAGAAAATGCACCGATCCCGCTCCTCCCTTGCCCGAACGGCAGAAGATCTTCACATAGTCAACGAAGTTGGAGTTACCCATTGCAGGGAATTTTATGAATGATGCCTTTCCCGTCAGCTCCCCGAAAGAAGGTGTTTATCAATAACCACGCACAACTTGCCGAAGATTTGATCGATAGTGCCTTTACCAAAAACGGACTCGAATTTACCTTGTTTCCGGTAATAGTCGATGAGGGGTTTGGTTTGGTTGTGATATACCAGCAAACGGTTCTGTATCACCTCCTCGGTGTCGTCGGTGCGGTCCGACTCCATGGCACGGTGCAGGATACGTTTGATAAGCTCTTCCTCTTCCACCTCCAGAGCCAGGGTGAGGTTGATACGCTGCCCTTCGCCCTGCAGGAACCTGTCAAGTTCTTCCGCCTGCATCAGGGTCCGAGGAAAGCCGTCAAAGATGAAACCATTGACGTCGTTATGCTTGTGCATGGCACCTTTTAAAAGGTCGATGAGCAGTTCGTCAGGCACCAGTTCCCCTTTCTCAATGATATTCCTGACCTTTAATCCCAGCGGGGTTTGATTCTTTATTTCATTTCTCAGCAGATCACCCGTTGAGATATGACCTAGACGGTATTTTTCCGCTATCTTAACCGATTGGGTTCCTTTGCCTGCCCCCGGAGGGCCGAAAATAACCAGATTAAACATACATTTGTTGTTAATGATTATGATTGGTCGATTTTATAAATATCCGGATAATTTCGCCCGTAACCGTTATAATCCAGGCCATAGCCCACGATGAAATCATTGGGTATGGTGATGCCCAGATAGTCTATACGAAAGTTTTTCCTGAAGGCGTCCTTCTTAAAGAAAAGAGCTGCAATCCTCACCTCCGCCGCACCCCGTTGCTGTAATTCCCGTATCAGCCAGTCAACGGTGATGCCGCTGTCGATGATATCATCGACGATGACGACGGTCCTGTCCCTGACATCCTCTGCCAGACCGCTGACGACCGTCACTTTTTCGGTGGTCTGCGTGCCGCTGTATGATGACAATTTGATGAATGAGACATTGCACGGGAAGGTGAACCTGCGCAGGAGATCCGACGCAAAGATAAAAGCACCGTTAAGGATGGCCAGAAACAAGGGATTGGCTCCGGCCAGGTCACGGCTCAGCTCACCGGCCAGCCTGGTCACGACAGCATCGATCTCGCCGGCAGTGATGGAAAGGACAAACTCCCGGTCGTTGACAGTTATTTTTTTCATCCGGCTTTTCCAGCATTTTTGATGCACAAATATAAGGTTTACTCAAATTCATGGATTAAAATAGGGATGCAATCTGAAAAGACGTTGAAAGAAATACGTGTCTTTATGAAATTCCGGTAGTATGAATCAGCCGTCGTTTAAGTATCTTGTATTTAACCGCAAAGAACGCAGAAGAGGCGCAAAGGGCGCAAGGTTTCATGATTAATACGTTTTTTAATTTGAATTAATTTCCAATTCAAACAAAATTAACTTCTCTTTATTTAAAATAATGGGTTCATAATACTCTGCTTTCTCTGCGCCTCCTCTGTGCACTACTATATAACTTTTTTCTTGCGATTGACTACGAATTATAGAACAGTAGAGTAGAGTGGTAGGGTTGAAAGCCCTACCACTCTACTCTACTGTCATCCGTGTTCTATTAAAAGTTATCTATTTTGATGTTGCTAAATCTATATTTAGGTGAGGACTCTGCGGTTAAATAAAAAACATATCACACATGATCAAACCACAAAATGTGATATTTTTACTCTGAATTAATACTTACACCATGGAACCAAAGGTCAGCATCATCATGGGCAGCGCTTCCGATCTGAAGGTGATGGAAGAAGCCGCTCAATTCCTCGATACAATGGAGATACCCTTCGAGATGAATGCATTATCGGCACACCGGACGCCGGAAAAAGTGGAAGCATTCGCCACCGGTGCCATAAAAAGAGGCATCAGGGTGATCATTGCCGGTGCGGGCATGGCGGCCCACCTGCCGGGCGTCATTGCAGCAATGACACCGTTGCCGGTTATCGGGGTGCCTATCAAGGCCACCCTTGAGGGGTGGGACTCTATCCTCTCCATTCTTCAAATGCCGCCAGGCATACCCGTGGCCACCGTCGGACTCAATGCTGCCAGAAACGCTGCCATACTGGCTACCGAAATTCTCGCTACAAGCGATGAGAAGCTCATGGAGAAGATGCTAAAATATAAGGAAGAGCTGAAAGAAAAAGTCGTTAAGGCGAATAAAGAGCTACAAAAGGCGGAGTACCGGTTTCGTGTCTAATTAGCTGATTAGCTGATTAGTTGATGTGCCGATTATCGTTATTTCGAAAATGTTAAAATTAAAACATCAGCTTCCGGACATGTGATTATATTTATCCAGTTTGGTGAAGAGATAAGTCATTGTTCCCGTCACAGCATCTGTAATCAGCATAGAGGGAACGGGCTTCTTTGATATTATTATAATCGAGAATCCACTGATTAAACCCAAACCCTGAAGGGACGGCATGATAAAATAAACGTCAGGGGTATAATCCTGTCCCCTTCGGGGTTGTTGGAAAACACAGACCCGGACTGCTTTGGGGCAATATGATGGTTATTTTGACAGATAGGTGAGGATGCTCAACCGGTTTGAATCGAGCACCTCATTGGCGACTTCCAGAATATCATTTGATGTGACGGCCTGTATGCGTTCGCCGATCTGGTCGAGCGATTCCACGTTATCGATGAGCAGAATACTTTTAGCCATCGAGATCATGCGTGTGAGGTTCGATTCATAGGTGATGGCGAGCTGTCCTATGAGCTGTTGTTTGGCCATGCGCAGCTGCTGGGGTCCCATAGGTTTCTCAC
>Ga0209610_1001021_pt1 | contig 14555 bp, 15 predicted proteins | sample LakKivw275mmetaG_FD_184137 | JGI IMG/M metagenome (GOLD analysis project Ga0209610, IMG submission 184137) | Anoxic lake water microbial communities from Lake Kivu, Rwanda to study Microbial Dark Matter (Phase II) - Lake Kivu water 275m metaG... | ecosystem: Environmental > Aquatic > Freshwater...
CAGGACGCAAATGGAAACCGCGAACGCCTGCAATGGCCGCTGAACTTACGGATCATGCTTGGACTGTTAAGGAACTGCTGTCTACCATCCCTTTGAAGTGCTAACTGCTCTTAAAAGGGGGACTACCTGATAGTCTGTCAGGAAAAAAAGCATCCTCCCAAAGTATCCCGCAGGGATATTTTCAAGTGCCAGTAATACCGGCATCGTCTGGTTTTTGCTCAGACGACAAATGTCCGTGTCCCAATACTCGGATTCCGCGCGGTACAGGCTACCTGTACATTAGTCCAGAAGTTGTGAAAAATCGTCTCAATGCTAGGAGCCACGAAGAAGTTGAACGGCTGGCGGAAAAATGGCAACGAGATATGGCGCGCCGCATGGGCGTTAAGGGCTACTCCAACATTCGCGCGGTAAAGGAAATGTTCTTTCCGATTCTGATGTGCGAGCAAGGCGCGAAATTGCGCGGCATCAACCTCGATACGGCAGCAACAGATGCCAAGCACTGGTGGGAGACGGGATTAGTACCTCTTCGACCAACTCCACTTGGATAGCATATCCACGATTGCACGGCGTGAAACACACGCGCCCCGACCGCGCCACGTACGCGGCTTTCGGCAAGCTCGGTTGGCATAGTTGGATGGCGGCTTCACTTGGCAAGTCACTTCGGGCGCGGTCGGGGCGCTACGGCGTTTGCGGACACGCCTTTCCCAGACACACGTGTCACTCGCGCCAGCGGATGAATATTTCCAGAGACGCACAATTCTGAAGAACAAGGTAGAATATGTCAGATGCATCATCAATTGCACCGTACAAGTTGACCGACCACGCCAGATTTGAAATGGCACGTCGTCAGATAGGTGAAGGCGAAATTGCTCAAGTTTTGTCTGCGCCTGAGCAATCTGAACCAGTACGACCTGGACGAAAGGTTTACCAGTCGCGGATGACAAGGGGCGAGCCACCCAAAACCTATCTGTTGCGAGTTTTTGTAGACGTTGACCGACAGCCACCCGAAGTAGTCACAGTCTACCGTACTAGCAAGATTAGCAAATATTGGAGGAGTGAACCGTGAGAATCATCTACGACCGTGAAACAGACACCATAACGATTATTTTTGCAGATACACCTGTAGTAGAGAGCGATGAAGACAAGCCAGGGGTCATTCTAGACTATGACGCCACAGGCAACTTGGTGTCAATGGAAATTCTTGACGCTTCACGTCGTGTAAAGGCACCAAGCCAAATCGAGTATCAAGTTGCGCCAGCCGCTGTACCAGTTGCCGCATAGATGATTGGCAAATAAGCGCGCCCGCAAACACACGCACCACGACAACGGCGGGGCGGCACGCGATGGGAAGGTATTCTTGATTCGTCCGCCGTTGCGTGGTGCTATGGCGTTTCGCGTCATGCTGCTCAAATCCGAACGGTGCCTCCCGACTGCGATAAGGAAAGGACAATTATCGTATGAACCTTCTTGATTCTTTGAGAATGGACAAAACTGCTTTCTCTGTGGCGTCTTTGGATGACGAATCAGATGAGAAAGACTATTGGCTTGCCAAGACTCCGTATGAACGCTTGGAAGCAATCGAGATAATGCGGCAAATCATCTATGGCTACAATCCATCTTCCACCCGACTTCAAAGACTTCTTACAGTTGCTCAACTCATACCAAGTTGAGTACTTGCTGATTGGTGGCTACGCGGTTGGCTATCATGGCTATCCCCGCGCGACAGGCGACATGGATATATGGATTGCCATAGCACTACAGAACGCAGAGAAGGTGGTTGCCGCCCTGAAAGAATTCGGGTTTGACGTTCCCGAATTATCCGTTGAAATGTTTCTACAAGAGAAGCAAGTTATCCGCATGGGTGTGCCACCCATCAAGATAGACATCACAACGTCAATTTCTGGAGTGAGTTTTGCAGAGTGTTACGCAGAACGAGTTGTAGAGGTACTTGATGGCGTTCAGGTCAACTTGATAAGTCTGAAGCATCTGAAAGTCAACAAGAAGGCGAGCGGCAGATTGAAAGATCTCACTGACCTACAGAACCTGCCGTAACGCAGACTGTACACACACGAACGCAGAACACACACCCCGACAACAGCACTTCCATCGATTGAAACCGACGACTGAAGGGTCGCCAGGTCGGCGTGAGCCGACTTTCAGATCGCTAGCCGCCAAATTGATTCGGCGGCAAGTATAGTGCGGCCTCGGACAGCCCGACCTGTTCGCTCCTGTGCAGCCTAGCCTGGGCCAAAGCCCTAGGTGCAAAGGTAGGGCAGCGAATGATGGTTGGCATGCCAGTGCGGGGTGCTACACAGTTGCAGACGCTCCATTGAAACCGGAGCGTTGACCATCAAATAGCAGAGAAAATAACATGCGTTACCGACTGTCAACCGAGGATATGGAGCCAAACCACTGGGTAGCGTGGGCGCTTGACCTTCCCGCTTGCTTTAGTTCGGCGCAGACGCAAGCCGACGCTGTGGCTCATGCGCCTGAACGCATATCGGCGTACTATTCATGGCTCTCAAGCCACGATAGTTCATTGCCAATCATCACCGAACCAATCGAAGTGGAAATCGTCGAGACCTTTCACTCATTCGCCAGTACCCAAGACCCGGAGTATCTGGTCAACGCTTTCTTTGAAGACGACCGCCGTCCGCTACATTACTGGAATGTTGCACTGGCACTCCAGTTGTTGCAATGGACGCGCCAAGACCTGCTGAAAGTCATACAGTCAGCAACCCAAGAACAGTTGAGCAAGCCAATTACTGGCGAAGTGAGCGGCTCACTTGCTGGAATCATCAAACATATCGCGGGCGCAGAAAACTGGTACTTTGGTCAACTGGATTTCGCGCTTGACCGGCCACAACTGCCCGATGACCCACTTGATATGCTCAAAGCCGTGCGTGCAAACACGCGGGCACAACTCGTGAAGTTAACCGGGGATGAGCGAATAACCAAAAACTGCGATGAAATGTGGTCAGCGCGCAAAGTGATTCGGCGCACGCTGTGGCACGAGCGTGACCATACACAGCACATCGCGCACCTGCTCGCACACTTGTAGACAAGCAACAGATACAAACCGAAAGTGCGCCCCCCTGATTATTTAACGAGCTCGTATCTGCTTTCTGTAAATCCAACCCACCAAGAACAGCACGCCGACCAGCATCGGGATGCCGGCCATAAGGATATATATCCCTGCGCCAAAGCCGCGCATGAAGGCGAGATACCAAATGCCAAAGCAGGGGAAACCTACTGCCCCTACCCACTCCCAGCGCCAGCCGAGAATCAGCGCGGCGAGCAGGAAAAAGGTGGGGATATTGTGGATCAAAAAGCCGCCCAGCATGGCCCAGAAGCCGCCGCCCGTCTCAAACACATCCAACGAGAACAAGCCGATAAAGGCGGCAAACAGGATGCCCAGAATGCGGGGCGTCCAGAACAAGGTTTGTTTCACGGGTTTGTTCATGGGGACCTCCTGAATTAGTTAACCCCGATTCATGACATTCGACACCTTGCACTTAGCTGGCGTTTCTCACGTTATAATCGGCCTACTTGCCACTTTGAGAAAGCTTATGAGTTACGATCAAGCCGAAAAAGAGAAGCGCTCCGCGGCGTTAAGTTCCGTTATTGCCGCAGTCGGATTGACTTCGTTCAAGATCATCGTCGGTATCCTGACCAACTCGCTGGGCATCCTGGCGGAAGCCGCCCACTCTGCCCTGGACCTGGTTGCGGCGGTCATGACCTATTTCGCCGTGCGCATGTCGGGCAAACCCGCTGACCAGGTGCACCAATTCGGTCACGGCAAGATCGAGAATCTCTCGGCCCTGTTCGAGACCGTACTGCTGCTCCTCACTTCAGCCTGGATTATTTACGAAGCCGTGCAACGCCTATTCTTCAAGAGCGTACACGTGGAGGCTTCTATCTGGTCGTTCATCGTGATGGCCACCTCCATCATCATAGACTATACTCGCTCGCGCATCCTGTACCGCGCCGCTCGTAAATATAACAGTCAAGCCCTGGAAGCCGATGCGTTGCACTTCAGCACTGACATCTGGTCGTCAGCCGTGGTCATCTTGGGCTTGATCGGCGTAACGATTGCGAAAAACATCCCCGGTCTGGGCTGGATGTACAAGGCGGACACCATTGCGGCCAGCATCGTGGCCTTGATCGTGATCTACGTCAGCACAGAATTGGGCTGGCGCACCATCCAGGCCCTGCTGGACGCCGCCCCAAGGGGGTTGGCTGAGAAGGTCGAACAAGCTGCGACGGCTGTTTCTGGCATCGTTGACGCTCACGCCGTGCGCATCCGCTCTTCGGGCGCGCTTTGGTTCGTTGACTTGCATGTGACGATGGACGGCTCCTGTACTTTAGACGCCACCCACGCTGCGACCGAGGCTATCGAGAAAGCCATCCAGGCCAACATTCCCAAAGCTGACGTGATCGTACACGTCGAGCCAGCGGAGGCATCTATCGGTAAACCGCAACCTTTACGATATAAAGGCAGGCGGAACACGAAGTAACAACAGGTATAGAGGAGAAGACCGAGGATAAAAACTGTCCCCGGTCTTCTCGCATTTCTTGTCGCCCGTGATCAGGCCTGCAGCCCTTCCCATTCACTCAGCAGCCCATCCATCTCCTTCTGCAGCGCGGCGTATTGATTGCCCCACTTGCGGACGAGCGCCGTATCGGCGGGAGGATTTTCGAGCCTGCTCCCAATTTCGGCTAAATCGGCCTCCAGCGCGGCGATCTTGTTTTCCAGTTCCTGGATACGCGCGATGCGGCGACGCTTTTCCTTGACAGAATGATCGGCGGTGCGCTTTGTGGGTGTGATCGGCCGGTCGCCTCTACGCGCAAATTCCTCCTTGGCTCGCAGCGCCGCCAGTCTCTCGCGCTCTTCCTTCATCTGGCTGTACGTTCCTTTGAAAACATCGAGCCTGGTCTCGTCCGGGTCAATCTCCCAGATCTGCGTCGCCAAGGCGTCAATCAGGTAGCGGTCGTGGGTCACGAGCAGGATCGTCCCGCCGTATTCGTCCAGCACCTCCTGGAGGATCTCCTGCGAGGGGATGTCGAGGTGGTTGGTCGGCTCGTCGAGCAGCAGCAGGTTGGTATCCTGGAGGGCCAGCTTCGCCAGCGCCAGTCGTCCGCGCTCGCCGCCGGAGAGTACTTCCACCTTCTTGAAAACGTCGTCGCCGGAGAAAAGGTAACGTCCCAGGTAGTGACGCGCTTCATACGGCAGCATGTTCGGGGCGACGGTCTCGATCTCCTGGATCAAAGTGTTTTCTGGATTCAAGCCCTCGTGCGCCTGGGCGAAGTAGCCAATCTGCAAGCTGGCACCGAGGATCACCTCGCCAGCGAGCGGCTCGACCTGGCCGAGGGCGGTCTTGATGAAGGTCGTCTTTCCCGCGCCGTTGGGCCCGATCAACGCGGCGCACTCGCGGCGGCGCAGCTCGATATCCGGTGCGTCGAACAGCACTCGACCCGGGTAACCGATGCGCAGGCCGCGAGTCCGAATGACAAGCTCGCCAGAACGCTGGTCAGCACGTAGGTTCAGTTTCAGGCGCGGCGGACGGTGATCCCGCAGATGCAGCGAGCGGACGCGGCGTTCCGCTTCCTCCACTCCAAAAGGCGAAGTGGCAACCGTCACCGCCTCCGCCGTTTCCGCCCATTTCTGGTTCAGTACTGCTTCGAAGCCAATTTGCTCGACGGCCTGGACGATCCGGCTCAAGCGGCGCAGTTTGCCCTTGGCCTGCGAAACGTTCTGGCCTGAAATGTTCCTCTTGATGTACTCGACCTCTTTGAGCAGTTTTTCTTTTTCGCCCTCGAAGACCGCGTGACGCCGTTCCCAGTGCTCTTGACGCTGTGCTACGTAAGCCGAGTAGTTGCCGCGATAAGTCTCGATGCCCGCCGGGGTCATCTCCAAGATGCCGTTGGCGACCTTATCCAGGAAATAGCGGTCGTGCGAAACCAGCACCGCCGCGCCGTCCCATTGGCTCAGGTAGCCCTCCAACCACTCGACGGCGGCGATGTCGAGGTGGTTGGTCGGCTCGTCAAGCAGCAGGATGTCGGGATCGGAAAGCAGCAGACGGGCGAGGTAGGCGCGCGTCCGCTGGCCGCCGGAGAGGTGTTCGAGGGGCAAATGGAAATCTTCTGACGAGAAACCCAGGCCGGTCAGCACCTGCTTGATGCGCGTCTGGAAGGTGTACCCGCCGTGCCGCTCGAACTCTTGCTGGAGCGAACCGTACCTGACCAGGGCCTGCTCGCGCTTTTCTGGCGCGGACATCTCCGCCTCGAGCCGTTCCAATTCTGCCTGGCGCGCCAATAGATCGGCAAAGCATTCCAAGCCGACATCCCAAACCGTACCGCCGCTCATCTCGAATTCGGCTTCCTGCGGCAGGTAGCCGAGGCGTAAATTCTTGGCGCGCGTTACCGTCCCACCAGAGGCCTCTTCTACTCCGACCAAAATCCGCAGCAGCGTGGTCTTGCCGACGCCATTGGGCCCGACCAGCGCCATGCGCGCCCCATGCGGGACAGAAAAGCTCAGCCCGGAGAAGATGTCAACCGGGCCGAAGGATTTGGAGAGGTTAGAGGCAGTGATGAGAGACACGAGATAACCACAGATGAAAGAGATGAAATGGATAGAGTGATAAAAAGAGCTAAGACTTACGAGCTCTCCAAACGTCATAAGGGACGAGGCGGCGAATTTCAACTCTGGGGCGATAGAAATTGACCAGCAGGCAAACTGGCAGACCGCTGGCACGCAGGTAGTTCATGCACTGCGCGACGTGAACATCATCAAGCAATTTTACCGCCTTCAATTCGACCAGCACCACTTCTTCCACGATCAAATCGGCGAAAAATTCACCGACAACAACCCCCTCATATTTCACCACGATTGGAACTTGCTGCTGGACACGTAATCCTGACTTGCCGATTTCAATGGAGGTGGCATTCTGATACACCTTCTCGACAAAACCGCCGCCAAGGGTGTTGCTTACCTTGTAAATGCAACCAATCACCGTCTCGGTAATTTCGTTAATTTTCATTATTTCATCCTCCCATCTGTGTTCATCCTTTTTATCTGTGGTTGATTTGTCCCCGATTATACCGTCACTTCCCAGTGAACTGCTGCAGCGCCAGCCGCAGCCGCTCCTCCACATCCTCTGGCGCATTCTTCGGCAGCGATTGCAGCGCGGACTGCGCCTCGACCACCGAGTAGCCAAGGGCGGTCAGCGCGGCCAGCACCTCCGAATCCGCATCCGACATGGCTGCCACGGCCTGCAATCCGCTGATGGGCCTGAGCCGGTCGTGCAGGTACAGCACGATCTTTTGAGCGGTCTTTTTGCCCACACCGGGCACGCGGGCCAGGATTTCATCCTGCTCGTTGAAAACCGCGCGCTGGACGGTATCCAGGTTGAGCGTGGACAGCACCGAAAGGGCGATCTTCGGCCCGACCCCGTCCACGCCGAGCAGCATGGTGAACAGGCTGCGGTCGGCGACAGTCTCAAAACCGTACAGGGTCAACGCGTCCTCGCGCACGACGAGGTGAGTGTGGAGCAGCACGACCTCGCCGACCTTCATTCGTTCACGCAGCGGCGCGGGAACGTGGACGCGCAGCCCTACCCCGCCAACTTCGATGATGAGGGCATGGTCTTCGATTTGAGTGATCTCACCGCGCAGAGTAGCAATCATATTCAATACCTTCGCGTGTGCAAATGCGTGATCGCGATGGCCAGCGCATCGGCGGCGTCGTCGGGCTTGGGGATTTCCGGCATCGCCAGCAGGACGCGCACCATTTCCTGCACTTGCTTCTTATCTGCGCCGCCATATCCAACCACGGCCTGTTTGACCTCGTTCGGCGTGTACTCGGCGATCTCAAGGCCAGCTTCGGCGAGGGCCAGCAATACAACCCCACGCGCCTGCCCGACCGCGAGAGCGGTTTTCACGTTGCTCTGGAAAAACAACTTCTCCACCGCAGCCGAATCTGGACGATGGAGAAGCAATATTTCTTGCAAACGATGATAGAGCATGGACAGACGCTCAGGAGCAGGCAGACCGGCCGGGGTCACGAACGTGCCATAATCAACGACTTGCAAATTGCTATCGGGGAGGTCGCGTACCAGACCGTAACCCGTCGTCGCTGTCCCCGGGTCAATGCCCAGAACCAGCGTCATGTCTATTCAGCCTCGAGGGCTGCCATGGCCTCTTCGGACAGTTTCAGGTTGTGGAAAACATCCTGGACATCGTCCAGGTCTTCGAGCGTCTCGACGACACGCATCACCTGCAGGGCATGGTCGGTTGGAAGCTCCATCTCCTGTTTGGCGATCAGGCGCAGACCAGCTTCTTCGGGCTGGACGTTCGCTGCGTGCAGCCGATCACTGATGCTCTTGAAAGCCTCGACCGGGCCGATGATCTCGATCATATCGCCATCTTCAGTAACGTCGTCCGCGCCCGCCTCGACTGCCAGTTCGAAAGCCTTATCGTAAGAAAGTGCACTGGATGGGAAATAAAAATATGCCGCCCGCTTGAACTGCCAGCCGACCGCGCCCGCTTCGGCCATGGTGCCGCCGCCGTGGGTCAGCGCGTGGCGGATCTCGGCCACGGCGCGGTTGCGATTGTCGGTGACGCAATCAACCATGATCGCCACACCATGCGGCCCGTACCCCTCGTAGGTGACGGCTTCCAGCGAACTGCCTTCCTTGTCCTCACCGGTGCCGCGGCGGATAGCGCGCTCGATGTTATCTTTCGGCATGTTCCCGGCGCGGGCTTTTTCGATTGCCAACGCCAGGCGTACGTTGGTACCCGGATCACCGCCGCCCTCACGGGCCGCCATCACAATTTCACGCGCCAGGCGGGTGAAGACCGCACCACGCTTGGCGTCCGCTGCTCCCTTCTTGCGGCGAATAGTCGCCCAATGGCTGTGTCCAGACATATAAATTCTCCTTATAAGGGGGAAGAAAACATTTCGTGGGATTTTACGCTATTGGCCCGCGAATTATACCATAGCCCCCACCCCACCCTCCTCGGTCGTCCGGGACGATGAGAGAGGTAGAAGGGGGTCAAACGAAAAATCCGACGGCCATCACCTTCGGCCCGGCATGGACGACGATGGCTGGCGGCAACTCATAAATCGGGATCGAGGACAGGTTCAGGCGGGACCTGAGATCTGCTGCCAGCGCTCGAGCCTCATCCAACGCCTCGGCGTGCATCACGCACAGGTACGCCTCGTCGCGCTTCGGGCACTGCTCCTCGACGATCTCGATCAGCCGCGCCAAAGCGCGCCGCTTGGTACGCTGCTGCTCGTAGGCCTCCACCTGCCCATCGTAAACGGTCAAAATGGGCTTGACTTGCAGCATTTCGCCGAGCAGCGCTTTCGCCCCGCCGATGCGCCCGCCTTTTTGCAGGTATTCGAGCGTATCCACCAGAAAGTAGACGCGCTGGCGAGCGATCAAGTCGTTCAGACGGGCCACGATGACATCAGCTTCCATCCCTTCCGAAGCCCACTGGGCAGCCATCAGCACCATGCTGCCCAGGTTGCCGGCGATGGTCTGTGTGTCGAGCACTCGGATATCGGCCTTGGGAAAATCTTGCGCAGCGACCTCTGCCGAGCGGACGGTACCGCTGGCCTTGGAAGTAGGCGCGAGCACGATGACCGTCTCGCCCTTTTGGGCCGCTTCTTTGAAGATGGGATTATCAGTACTTCACGAAAAGGTCTCGTAGTGGCGACTTTAGTCGCTTTTTCCGCTGAACGACTGAAGTCGTCACTACAATAGCCTTTCGTGAAGTACTGACTATATCATGTACAGCCCTCTTGCCCACAACAACACCTTGTGCTCCTTCGTGCGTGGAAACAGAGACACTCGGTGAGGCTCTCTAGATTATTGTAGGAACTGGGAAATAAATTGCCTCATGAAGAACTCCAAGTGTTCTCTAACAACCGCATACACTTTTCACATATCTTTGCTTCTAAAGGATTCTTATGACCACATCTCGGGCACTTTACCATTAATTCTGATTCTAGCGAGGAGGGGGGGATGCTTGAAGTGTTAATAGTTGCACCTTGAGCGTTTTGTTTTGCAAGCGATTTCCCATCCATGACCACTTCACGATTTTCTGTTAGAGTATCACCTAACAGGGGAGAGGGGAGGGTTATGCTAGATGAGGGTTTCTGTATGGGTACGCTGTAGAAGACAACAGACTCTTCCGGTATGTTCACTGGGAGGTTTGGACTAGATAATGGTTTCCGTTTTGGTACGAATACGTGAGAGCCCGAGAAATTTGTGTTGTTAATTATCGCCCATTCTAAATCTGCTCCTGCTAGATCTGCATTGGTTATCTGAGCCCCATAAAGATTCGCCCCCCTAAGATTTGCATTTCTGAGTATTGCGCCATTCATGTTAGCCATGTGCAGGTTCGCTCCGAATAAAATTGCTCCAGATAAGTTTGCATTCTTTAGGTTTGCTCCGTCTAAATTTGCTCGCTGAAGACTGGCGTTTTGTAGATTGGATCTTTCAAGATTAGCCCATTGTAAGTTAGCGAATCTAAGATTTACGTTCCGAAGATTAGCATACGTTATTTTTGCTTTGTAAAGAATTACACCTTCGAGTTGCTCGTCGCAAAGGTCGGCACCATCCAACTTTGAAAAAGACCTTATTCTATATCCGTTGACAATAATAGGATTGCTCTCTTCAAAAAGCCATTTAATTCTTTTCCAAACTGATTTATTCTGTTTTGACTGTTCCGAAGGAGTGCCATATTTCTCTTGGGTAGTTCTTTCTAATAATTTTTGTCTGTCTTTTATCCAAGCTATGTTTACATCCAATATCTTATCGTGTATTTCTGAAGCAACAGCAGGGTGAAGCGTGGCCCATACAGAACCAAATTCGGCCTCACTCATATCCAACACAGAATCTCCAGCAGCATCAATTTTGAATTTGAATAAAGGATGATTATCTGAGTTCATCAGGTTGCAATCAACCAGTGTGAGAAATGCCTCAATTTGCCTAAGGTCACATCCCTTGGAGATTTTGTTATCTCGTTCGGCTAAGGATATTTGACTAATGGATGCATATGCAGAATTGCCATTATAAGAATAAATCCCTTCTGAAGATATTATCCTGTGGTGGTAGTAGCGCTTCATTTTTGCCTCCATCTACCAGAATCTGACCGTCAGAACCAAAGTAGTGACCGTCACATTTGCCAATCCAACCGTCAGATTCGAAAATCAGACGATCAGATCCGGAATGCATGTGTTTGGCGGCGAGGCGGACGCGTTGTTGGCTGAGATGCCCCCGCCCCCTGTGACAAGGCGATTATACTGCTACAGCTTACGCGCGTAAATCCTGTGCATCTTGTAAAAATCAATCCCGAAATTCTCCAACTCGCGCTGCATTCTGTCATTTTCCAAGCTGATCTGCACCACCTCGGCGTGACGGGTGCGCGGGTTCTCGGTCACACTCTTATGCATCTCGCTGTATAGGATGGCTGTCCCGCCCAGGCCGCGATATTCCTCGATCATCCCCGCGCCGTTGATGTTGATCCAGTCGGTGGTGCGCAGTTCGCGCAGGAGGGTCAGCCAGCCAAAAGGAAATAAACGGCCTCTCGTCTTTTGCAGCGCAGCCGAAAGGTCCGGATACGCCAGCAGGAAGCCGACCGGCTGATCGCCTTTCATCACGATCTTGATCAGGCTGGGATCGGTGAACCAGAGCATCTGGTCGGCCAGCGTTTTCACTTCCTCGTCGGTGATAGGCGTACCGCCGCTGGCGCCTGCCAGCGCCCTGTTGTACAATTTTTTTAAGTGTTTCAGCGCCCCTCGCAGCTCGCGGCGCGTGCGGAAATGTGAAATGCGCAATCCACGTCGAGCCTGGATTCGCCGCGAGAGTTCGTGGATGCGTTCGGGGAAGCGGGTGTCCGCGTTCATGTAGCCGGAGATGTTTTCGCCGGCTATCTCGAAGCCGATTGTTTCGATCAGTTCGGAATAATAAGGTGGATTGTACGGTAGGCCGAAGGCCGGGCGGTGCTCAAAGCCTTTGACCAGCAGCCCGAAGCCGTCCAGCGCGGTGAAGCCTTTCGGACCGAACATCTTGTCCAGGCCGCGACTTTTGGCCCACTCGAAAGCCGAGGTGAAGAGTTCGCGCGCCGCCTGGAGGTTATTTTCGCACTCGAAGAGGTAAAAAAAAGCCGTCTTTTCGTGGTTGAATTCGTTGTACAGGCGGTTATCCAGCACGGCCAAGCGGCCGATGGCTCGCCCACCTTCGTAAGCGAGGAAGAAGGCAGTGGCAGAGTGCCGGTAAAACGGATAGCGGCGCGGGTTCAGGCGAGCGCGTTCGTCCATCGCCAGGGGCGGTACCCACTGCGGCCTGTCGCGGTAGATGCGGAAGGGCAAGGCAAGGAAGTCCCACACTTGCCTTCGGTTGGCGAGGTCAACCCGGATAATGTTCATAACAAATAGTTTCCCCTCCCCTTTTTTAGGAGAGGGGCCAGGGGTGAGGCTTACGCTGCCTGCCTTGCCTTTTCCTGTTTGGCGCGTGCAGCCATCTGATCGCGCAATGTTTGGATATCTTTATCAACGAAGAACAGCGCGCCCAGGTACAGGAAGAAACACAAGACCCAAGTAGAGACGCAGATGGTCAGGATCGCATTCTGCTTGGTGGTGGCGAGGGCCACCGCGCCGGCAATGACCGGTGCCACCGCCGCGCCGCTGTTCTCGATGAAGTATTCCACCGCCTGGGCCGTCGAGCGTACCTCAGGCGCGGTGATGTCGAAAATGGTAGAGAGGACATTTGGAGAGGAAAATGGCATGAAGATCGCCGTCAAAGCCATGAAGACGAAAAAGGTGGTGCGATCTTGAACCGGCGTCAGCAGGGCCAGCAGCAGAAAGATGGCACCCAGGATGACCCCGGCACTGGAAACAATGATGCGGCCTTTTTTGGTGCGCTTGAACAGCCAGTCGCCCAGCGCGCCGCCGACGAAGTAACCTGCCGAGAGGATAATGATCACTGGTGCCATGACGAAGAGCACGGAGTTGTTATCATAACCGCGCTCGGTCAACAGATAGCCAATGAAGAAATAGGTGATCACGTTCCAGGGAAAGACGCCCGCGAACCCCTGCAGGAAGACGAACCACATGGTTCTCTTTTTGATGACATCCTTCATCGCGCTCCAGTTGAAGCGAAACTGGCCGATCTGATCCATGCCCTCGAACTCCGGCTCAGCCTTGCCGCGCGGCATGTCCTTGATTCCGAAGAAGATGACAGCCGCCATGACAATGCCCAGCGAGCCAGTGATGAGGAAAATGGAGCGCCAGCCATCCAGGCCGAAGAACTTCCCTTCCAGGAGGGGGGCGACCATCAACGCCAACACCATGCCCACCAGGTAGCCGAGTGGCCCTGGCACTTGCAGGATGCCGTAGACTTTGCCGCGTACCTTTGGCCCAAAGTAGTCCGCTACCAGGCTGTAGAGGCCCGGGTAGGATGAGTCGTCAATGCCGGTGGAGGCGCGCGTAGCCAGGAACTGCGGATACGTCCGCACCAACGAGCTCAACCAAGTGGTCGCGCCCCAGATGAGCGAGGCCAGTGCCAGCAGCTTGGCGCGCGCGTAACGGTCGTAGAGATAACCCCAGATGGGATAGAGAATGGTGCCAACAATCAGCGCCCCGGAGTTGATCAACCCCCACTGTAAGTCGTTAAGGTTGAAAGTTTTGCTGATGGGGATTTGCAAAGAGCCGATTAGCAGCTTATCGGTCTGGTGCAGGAAAATGAAGAGGAAAAACACGATTACAACGAACACAGGATAGAAGTTGCGCTTTTTCTTCATTTTTTTTAGGTCCTCGTTTCTGGGAGATGTGGTGCTCATGGAAAGTGTACAACAGAAAAAGGAGCAAGTCAAACACTTTTTGGTAATAAAGACAGCCTCCCTTTCCAGGGAGGCTGCCCGTGATCTTCACGTAGGGGGTTACTTGTCGAGGAACGTGAAGATAGCCGCCAAGATGCCGAAGATGCCTTCCAAGTAATTCATGAACGGGAAGGCAACGCCGAAGGCGGCCAGCCCTGCAAGTAGGAAAAACAGGGCGACGAACCAGGTACCGATTTTCTTGGGCATTCTTGTTCCTCCATTGGACAATTGGTTGGATAAGGCTCAGGAAGACCCGGGTTTCTTCCGCCTGCCTTTGATAGAGTAAACCCTACTTCGGGTGGGTGGTTACGCCTCGTTCTGAGAGCCATGTGGTAGAATCTTTCTGTTGCCCCTCCAGCCTGCCGTAGATTGGCGGAAGGCTTTTTTGTCCCAACTATAGTACTACCGCACAATTTGCACGATGCGCGCAAATTGTAGGTCGGACTGCCACCGTTCGCCTGCACTTGCGCAGGTGCAAGCGTGCCGCGAACACCGGCGGCACGCCGGTGCGAGACGGCAGTCCGACCTACTTCGATTGCGGCTGAAACCCCCGTTATGACAGTCGCTTCTCAATTCGCCGAATTCACGCTCTCCCGACAACACCACTCAGACCGGCGCAGCCCGCTGCGCTGGGTGGTCTCGCACACCCTGCGCTACTGGTGGCTGGT
>Ga0209610_1001022_pt1 | contig 14552 bp, 10 predicted proteins | sample LakKivw275mmetaG_FD_184137 | JGI IMG/M metagenome (GOLD analysis project Ga0209610, IMG submission 184137) | Anoxic lake water microbial communities from Lake Kivu, Rwanda to study Microbial Dark Matter (Phase II) - Lake Kivu water 275m metaG... | ecosystem: Environmental > Aquatic > Freshwater...
TCCCGGGGATGAATTTATAGGAACCTTTGGTCTCGGAGTAAGAGCCGGTCACCGGCAAACGCACTCCCCAACCGGCGGGGATGAATTTGTCAATGGCCAGCCGTCCGGTTGCCCGCAGGCTCTGCGTATTCTTCAGACCGTCCGGTTTCAGGCTGGGGCGTTGCTCGACGGTATGAAAATCGGCATCGCGCCGATCAACGCTCAGGTCAAAATTGGCGACGTCGGCCATTTTCAAAGTGACTTTGCCGCGGTAGGCCATGCCCATATCGCGCCGGACTTCCGAAAGACGCAGTTCATCCAACCAGACTTCACCCTTGACAGGTCCACCGAAAACCGCCGTCGGATCCACCGTCGGGTCGGTGTTCACATCGCGGTTGCGCAGGCCAATATCAATCCGCGAAACGCGGGCTAAGGAGGGATTCCCGAATATTATTATCTCCCGACCGGTATATTGACCATTGACCTTTTCGCGCCAGTGGCGGCGCGTGATCTGGTTGGCGGAATTACGCTCAATAATCAGTTCACCATCGTCAATTGGAAAATCAGTTGCCGAATCATAGGCTTTAAGAGTCGTGATATAATCAAGATCAATGTCCATCTTGTTGCGTTTATCCCAGCCGGGGTAAATCGGTTGGCGGCACTCGTAATAATTCAGCGGACTGCGTTCGTCGAGTTTGCCAAACCGGATAAAAAACTGGAGCGGAGTTTCTTCGCCGGTAATGAATTGATGCCCGTCGGTGTGCAGGTCATGGCCCGCGATAAAAATTTTCATGCGGCGATAGGTGATGAAACTGGCTTCCTCCATCAGCACTTTTTTCGCCCCGCAGGATTCTCCCGGCTGTAACCCCTCGCCGTCATTCGGCAACTGTAAAACCAACGATTGTTCCTTGGTGCGGATTTCGTTGATCCGGTCATATTCACCCTCCACGCCTTTGGGTGGCTCATAGATGTCCGGATTATCTTCGGTGTTGATGACTGAGACCGCGAAGGATTTTTCTTTCCTGACAAAAGCCGAGGAATCGTCCGCGGCTATACCCAATTCTTCCCACTCATTGCCGACCATTTCAATTTTGGCGATGTAAATCGAGTCCTCCGCGGCCAGGCCATCGAACCACAGGCGGCAAGCCCGAATCGTCTGCCACGTGATATCCGTGCCGGTTTGATCTTTGGCAAAATCCGAGAGTGGTATGCGATAAAGTTTCCAGCCGGTCGGTCGGCCGGAAGACAGGACTGTTTGACCGGCAATGTATTTATGGTTCGGGTCGGCGAGATCGAACTCCGCGGTGTAATAATCCTCGACCTGATCCAATACAAAATTATTGTTCATGTCTTCGGTATCGGGGAAAAGCCCATTGACATCTTTGGAATTGCCTTCCGTTCCATTGATATGCCGGTAATCGCTGGAACCTTCCCGCCATTTCCAGTTATCAGAACGCGGATCGGTTGGATCCCTTCGATACTTGGTCAGCAGGGTCTCATCGCCATAATAGACTTTTGTACCGTTGGAGGTGATGATATATTCATCCCGGTCGAATAACCCATCCAGACCGGTATCTTCGCCTTCGTCGAGCAGATTATTGCCCATGGTAAAGCCCGCCGCCGGCTTATCCTCGGTATTGAGCACTTTATTACCATCCTGATCTTCACTGATCTGACCAAGATCAACGTGCAAGGTGCCGGAGTTGCCGCGTACCCAGATTTCGAAAAACTTCGTCTTGGACTGGTCATAATAGCTCTGCGGAAAGAAATAGGTAATGCCGCCCCAGGCTTGCCCTATTGAAGCCGTGCCGTCGTTGACGGCAATTGACCAGCGGGGATCGACGGCCATTACCAAAATTTCGGTAATGTTATTCTGGGCACGGGTGCTGACTTCCTTATTCGGCCAGATGGCCGTGGTCGCCCAGCCACCATAGGGATTGAACCAGAAAGTAAATCCACGCTGGAGCTCGGTTTTTTTGGAAGGTCGGGCGGCCAAAGTCCAGTAACGACGCATGATGGGCGGCGACGTGATGCGTTTCGAACCTTCGAAATCATCAATGAAACCGACGCCGTTGGGATCATCGGTGTCTTCATTGGACAAGGTGTTGGGATTGGGGCGAACCTGGGCGATTTCACCCTCGACAGCAAAGGAGGATTGAACGTCGGTTTTGATCAGTGGCAGCCAGTCGAGGGCGCGCGTCATGAAATCCAATTTGCGATTGTAGCGCCCATTGATATCCCAAACAAAATTGCGCATCGGCTCATAACCGACCTCCACTTTCTCGTCAATCACCGATTGCCCGAAATACAGCGCCGTACCACCGATGAAGGAGTTCTCCCCGAAATCGTACTGCGCCCGCGCTCCCAAAATGGTTTTCTTATCCAGCTGGAAGAACTGGTTCTTTTCGAATTTGATCTCAAGATTGGCGTCGGGATTGAGCGCATCCTGCCGGAGCAGGGTCAATTGCCCCGTGAAGTAATCAATCGTGTAATCTACTCCGCGCGTCAGCGTCTGGTTGTTGAGCGTGACGATTTCGCTGTTTTCAATGACCATGCCCCCTAAGCTGATATTCGAACTGCGGTTCTGGTACTTGACGATGATTTTAAATTTATGATCGCCGTTAATGGCATTGATGTTGGAGCGGTTGGAATCGTACATCGCGGTGCAGGAATATTTATCGCTGAGGTTGGGATTGAACTCACCGCTGTTATCGTTGCTCTTAAACTGGAAAGGCCGCAGGTAGGGCATCCACAGCTCACCCATCTGTAGGTTGATGACGTTCTTGTTTTCTATGTCAATGATATCGTCGGGGTTGGGGTTGCCGCTTTTATCCTTAAGATCCAGTCCCAACTTATTCAGAAAGGTTTTCCCATCCTCGCGGTCGCGGTCTTCTTCACCATTTTGCCCGTGAATATAGACGACGTCCAGGTCGAATCCTTCTTCATTAATACCGCTCGTGCCTAAATAGTAAATATTCTTGAATTCCAAGTCCCAGCACGGATGAGTAGGCAGAAGATGCTGGGGTTTGATCAACTTGAGCACAATATCGCTGGTATCAGTCAACGGGCGATTCCAGTTGCCGAATTCCTCGCCGCTGAGCGTGATTCCGCCGGCATCTACCAGTCGATAGGTCACGCCGATGACCTCGTTTTCCTGCACCTGAGTCTGCAAGCGGATATAGCCCAAATTTAGGTCCGCATAATAATCCTTGCCCAATTCCAGACGTCTGAAAACCCGTTGTTCGGTATAGGCGGTGTCGCGTTCCGGATAACGCGGATCAACATAGGCTTTACCATAGACACAACCCGCCGTTTCGAAGATCTGGGATTTATAAACCTCAAGGTTGGCGACAACCCGATTGATATTGAACGCGAACAGCCCGGTTTGGGCAAAATTCTGATACATGGAATTGCGGAACGTGGAATCCAGGTAGAAATAGGCATTGCGGCGGTACTCGTTATCTTTAATGGCCTGATTCGTTGTCTGGGCTCCACCATCCACGCTGAGTTTTTCCTTTTTGCCCTTTTCCACACTGGCAATCGTGGTCACATTGATCCCGCCGAATTTCAACAGGGCTTTAAGCCCGAAGAGCCCATTATTCTTGCCGGAAAAAGTCACAAACTGGGTGCCAGGCAGAGACAACGCCACATTTCCGGCTTCGACCTTTTGTACTATATCATCTTCCTTTCCAGTATAAATGATCTTGAGGGCGTTTTCCCAATCGAAGTCGCGTTCGCTGTCCTGATCGACCAGAATACTGATCCGGTCGCCGATTTTACCTTCAATGCTGAGCTGTTGTTTTTGATCAATGACAAAAGTCGTGGATTGTCCCTCACGGAAACCGGCCCGCACCTGGCTACGTTGCTGGTTCTGGAGCCGTCCATTGATATTGACATTGCCGGAAACCCGCAGGGAAACGCGTTGACCAGCGATGTCAGCGCCGATCAGTTCCAGTTTTTCGGTCGTTTTCGTTTCGGTTTCTTTGCTGACTGTCAGTATCTGATCGACGAACTGCTTGCGCAGATTGAAATCCTTCCTTATTTCAAAGTACCGGTTCACCGAAAGAGCACTGGGCGTCAGTATATCTACTCCCAGCAATTGATTGGAGAAAAGGAAATAACTACGGGAATTATCCAGCTTGCTGACTGGCTTAACGCCGGGAAATTTGATCCTGACGATATGCCGGTTGAGTTCGACGTAGTTGGGCGACATTAGCGACAAGCCCGGCTTGCGTTCCACCTGCAATGGGCTGTAGCGACGGCTGAGCCAGTCAATGCGCATGGGAAATGCCACACCGCCCGTCTCTGCCGCGAATATAGCAACGGTAAATCCCATAAATGCGATTATGGTCAGGCAATATTTTATAGTCCGAAAAAAAATAATTCTGGTATCCTTAAATGAAAAGGTGCGGGTAATTATGCGCAGGTCTGAATCAGAAAAGTAACAAAGGAGGGGGTCGGCACCTCAGTCTTTGAAGTTAAAAGCATTTAAATGGCGTTCTAATTTCTGGGCGAGTCGGGAAAAAGCCTGACCGCGATGGCTGATCGAATTCTTTGTCCTCAAATCCAGTTCGGCGAAAGTCTTGCCCAGCGACGGAATCAGGAAAACGGGATCATATCCAAAACCACCTGCCCCGCGCGGTTCGTCCAATATCATCCCCTCGATCTGCCCTTCCTCAATCAGCGTCAGTGTCGGGTGATAAAATACCGCGATACACCGAAACCGCGCCTGGCGGGCGCTGACCGGGATATCACGCATGGTACGAATCAACTGCGCCACATTCTGAGCATATGTCGCCTTTTCTCCGGCGTACCGCGACGACCGCACACCCGGCAATCCGCCTAATGCGGCAACTTCGAGTCCCGTATCGTCAGCGATAGTAGCAAATCCGGTATAATCAGCAAGCATGCGCGCTTTTTTTAATGCATTCTCCGTCAAGGTGTTCCCATCTTCCTCTACGGCAGGAAAGTCGGGGAAGTCTGCCAGGGTGTGCAAATTTACGCCGGGTAATTGAAATACCCGGGTAATTTCACGGATTTTATCCTGGTTGTTGGTCGCGATCAGTATTTCCATAGATTCGGTTAAAATGCGCAGAATCTTAGTGAAAATTCAAATGAATATCAAGTCGAAAGCGCTGGACAGCAGATTTAAAATTGCTATAAATCACCGGAACACATCGTTTCAGCTACCCTGATGCGTTCTAAAAAACACACCCGACCAGCTTGTCACCGGTCAGTAGCAGGTGTGTTGAGCCGTGGTAATTTTAAACTACTGCTCAGTCGGAATAACGGCGGCGCACCGACACGGCGCCGGTGGTGTTGAGGTTGTCTTCCGCGACCTTACCTTCGAGCTCGAGGCGAACGGCTCCATTGGCATGCCCCCTGAGACAACCACCATGCATATTCAATTTAATATGCGCGGCACCGTTGGCGTTGATGGTCGCATTGGTGACCTGCGTCCATCTCATGTCAATTTTCGCCGCGCCATCGGCACGCAAATCCAGATTCTGGATTTCATTGTCGTATCCGGAGATCTTCCCCGCGCCGCTCAGACGTAGCGACAAGTCATCAGTCTTAAAATCCCGGATGGTGATTTCGGCCACAGAGCTGGATTCAATCCGCCGCAAATCGGGCATGGTTATCTCCGCTCGTAAATTCCCCCGATAAGGCCTATGACGGCGACACTCCAGGTACAGCCGGTCATCACGTTCGGTGACCTGCACCTTGTCACGCAAATTCTCCGGAACGCTGACTGTCACACTGTATTTATCACCGTATTGCACTTCCACCTGCCAGGGACCATTCAATTCCAGCTCCGTGAAATGCTGGTAATCATAGGTCTGTTGGGCAGCAATAGGTTCGTCACTACTCCACTCGCGCTCTGTTTTTATCCCGTGATCTATCATCAGGCGCAGAACGATCAGGGTAATGATGATCACAAACAGGAACAGCAGACCCGTTCCGACTAAAATTTTATTACTGGTCTTCATTTGGTTACCTCAGTTTTGTATTGTTGATAGATTTGCTGTAACTCCGGAAAGGTAATTCCGAGCAGGTCCATGGAACGGAACAACCGCGGTGCCTCCTTTTCCAGAAAGTCAGTGTGTTTAAGATTCCGCGTTTGTTCCAGCCCGTTTTCAGCGACATAATAGCCGATTCCGCGCTGATTGTAGATAATACCACGTTCCTGCAGGTAAGCATAACTGCGCATGACCGTGTTGGGATTGACCTGTAAGTTAACGGCCAGCTCGCGGATCGCCGGTATTTTCACACCAACGACCCACTGCCTACGCAGAATACACTCGCACATATAATCCGCGATTTGCAGATAAATCGCCTCATTATTCCCAAATTCCATATTACACCTCCGTTTCCTTCAGGCGCAAATAAGACAAAATCCAGAAATACGGAGCGAATAATACCCAGAAGGCTATTTTGACAAACCATCCGACAATTGAATAATCCACCCAGGCAAAATCAGATGCCTGCAAAGCAAAGGACTCGCACCCACTGGTAAAATAGGCGTTAAATATAACGCGCATCAGACCCGTGGTTACCAAACCAAGTACCAATGCCAACCCAAACAGTGCAGAGAGTAGCTTAAAAATGGCGCGACTGCGGAAATAAATCGAGGCAAACAGGAACAGTGACTGCGTTACCAGATACACTCCCAAAGTCACCACCATCCGGGCTGTAAACGGGTTGAATAACGCCGGTGCTACTCCAAAGAACAACTGACCGGTGATGCTCACTAACACCGAAAAGAGGAAATAGACGATCATCGTTACCAGAGCATAACCAACAGAGGTGATGAGCAATTTGCTGAGCAGCTTCTCAAATTGCGAGGCGGGCAGGGTCAGGTATAGATAATTGCGCGGCGCGGTATGCACTTCCCGAAATGCCCGAGACGAAAAAAGATAACCGCCGATAAATAGGAGCATCACATACCAGACCGTATGAAAATTCTCATACTCGGAGCGGGATGTCAGAAGAAAGATGAAAAAAATTACCCCGAAAATCCCTCCGGCGGCCGTTAGCAGGGAACGATATGAAGTCAGCACTTCATTCCTCAGTAAATGATACAGGCGCGAAAAATCGCAGACATTTTTATGTTGCATACTACGCCTCCTTTCCAAAAATGTTTTCAATCAGCTGGCGATTATTAATGACCGCATTGAACAATAACTCGATGTCAATTTTTCCTTCACTTGAGTTGCGGTTTGCTTCCAGCGCCGCATAGCCCCCAATCGTCTGCTCATAGAACAATGCCTGCGCTAAATCCTGTTCGTTCTGATACACATTGACCGTCAGATGGCGACCGGTGTTTTCAAGAGTCTGATGGTAAATTATCCGACCTTCGTCCAGAATCACCAGGGGGTCAATCAGGTTCGCCATGTCGCGTACCTGGTGCGTTGAGATGATGAACAAACGTTCCTCGTTAATGGCACCGGCTAAGATGCGGCGAAACTGACTTTTGGAGGGAATGTCGAGCCCATTCGTCGGTTCATCGAGCAATAAAACATTAGTATTGGTCGCCAGCCCGAAAGCCAGTAAAAATTTCTTTTTCTGGCCAAAGGAAAACGTTGCCAGTTTGTCCTGTGCGGGTAATTCAAATTCCGTTAACAGATGGCCGAACAATTCTCCGTCGAAACGCGGATAAAACGGCGCATAGCCGCTGCGATATTCAGCGATCGTCACCGGCGGCACATAAAACTCCTCCGGCACTAAGTAAATTTCACTCAACAACTGCGGAGCACGCTGACGCGGCTCGTAATTCATGACGCTAACCTCGCCGCTTTGCGGAAACAGTAAACCCGTCAGAATCTTCAGCAGGGTCGTTTTCCCGGCGCCGTTTTTCCCCAACAATCCGTAAATATTCCCGGGTGTCAGGTGCAGCTCCAAACTATTGAAAAGTTTGTTTTTCTTCCGATAGGCGAAACTCATGTTCTGAATCTTAATCATACTGAACTCCATATTTAGTGTATTAATTATCTAATACACTGATAATCTACAACACTTTTTAGCGTTTGGCAAGAGTTTATTTCAATCTCAATATATTTCTCCTAAATTTCGACGATAATCGGATTAAATACGGAGCATGAACATGGCTCAATTCAGGAGGTTAATTCTCATCAGAACAGCGATTTGGGGGCTTATGGGCCTGGCCTCGCTCCGGGCCGATGAAAACTACCGTCAATCGGAATTTCTGTTTGACAGTCAATATGTAGCGACCATTTCGATAACTATCGATCCGGACTCGTTGGCTTGGATTTTAGCGGCGGGGAATGAACTGAGCGATCATTATTTCCGGGCTGCTATGCGTTTTCAGCGGGGTGAGTTGGACACGCTGGTTGCCGATATTGGTTTCCGTTTAAGAGGCAACACTTCCCGTTTTTCGCGTAAAAAGTCCTTCAAGATTTCATTCAGCGAATATGTCCCCGACCGACGATTTTTCGGATTAAAGAAATTCAACCTGAACGGCGAGCATAACGACCCATCGTTAATCCGGTCCAAACTGTGCTGGGATTTATACCGGCAGATGAATGTCCCCGCCTCGCGGGCTGTTCACGTGCAATTATTCATCAACGGCGAATATAAAGGACTTTACATTCACGTCGAAGAATACGATAAAACCTTTGTAAAAAGCCGCTTCGCCAATAATTCCGGAAATCTTTACAAATGCCTGTGGCCAGCCGACCTCGCCTATCGCGCTGGGAATCCCGACGCCTATAAATTCGTCAGCAATGATCGGCGGGCTTATGAACTCCAGACCAATGAAGAAGTCGATGACTATTCCGACCTGGCGCATTTAATTCGAGTCATTAATCTTTCCAATGCCACCGATTTCCGCGACAGCCTTTTAGCCAATTTTAACCTCTGGAATTTCTTGAAATACCTGGCGGTCAACGTCACCGTTGGCAGTTGGGACGATTACTGGTACAATAAGAACAATTACTTTCTTTACCATAACCAGCGTACCGGTAAATTTGAATTTTTACCGTACGACTGCGACAACACCTTCGGCATCTGCTGGGATAGTCACGACTGGGGCACACGTAACATTTTTCACTGGGGCAATAGTAATAATGAAGCCCGACCCTTGGTTGACCGCCTGTTCAGTTATCCGCAATATAAAAACCTTTATGCCTACTTTATCCGTGTTTTAGTCGAAGAGTATTTCACCGAAACAACTTTCTACGAACACATTGATTCAATAAAAAATCGGATAACTCCGGCCGTCACTGACGATATTTATCGCACGCTTGACTACGGCTATACGGTTGCGGATTTTCAGGCGTCGTATACGACCGCCTTAGGCGCCCACGTACGTTATGGATTACAACCGTACATTGCCACCCGCCGGCACTCTATCATGGAACAATTACCCGTGGCCAACGTCGCGCCGTATTTCATTGCCGAACCGGAAATTGAAACCAACGGCGAAGGAAACACGACCATCAGGGTCCCGATTTTCGACGAGCATTCTCCAGCAATTGTGAACCTGATTTACCGGCACGAATCGGATTTTATCGCTGTACCCATGCAACTGGACAGCATCCTGAAGGACGGGCCGGTGCAAATTTACCGCTTCACCGCTTCTATCAATGAATTGACTTCAACGGCCGAACTGCAGTTTTATCTCTCGGCTACTGATGATAACAACCAGACCAGTGTATTGCCTTATGCGGCACCCGCCAAGCTGTTTGTCCAAAGCTTCCCTTTCCGATCACCGAAAGTGTACATTAACGAATTTATGGCTTCCAATGCCACCACAGCGACCGATGAATACGGCCAGTATGATGACTGGGTCGAGATATTCTGCGCGACTGATACAGTTGTGCTCACTAATTTCTTCCTGACCGACAATATCTATATTCCTGACAAGTGGGCATTTCCGGATACGATACTTCCTCCCCAGAGTCACTTGATAGTCTGGGCTGATGACCATCCTGAACAAGGCCGACTGCATGCCCCGTTTAAATTGGACAAGAGCGGCGAGGCCCTTGCCATTTTCCAGAAAATTGACTCCGTCTTTTTCCTGATAGACTCCGTAACCTTTGGAGCGCAAACCACCGATATTTCCTACGGGCGCACCTCCGATGGTGATTCAACCTGGTCGTTTATGACCCCGACGCCCGGAGCTCCCAATACAATTACGCAGCTGCAAACCGATATAAACCTTGCCGACGGATTCAGGCTGTTTCCGAATTACCCGAATCCTTTCAACCAGCAGACGCGCTTAAGTTATTATTTGCCAAAGGAGGGCTTTGTCCAAATCAGTGTCTATGATCTTAACGGGAGAATTGTCCGCTACGAGCCACCCGAGAGCCGGACGGCGGGTATGCATTCACGGCTTCTGAATTTTTCGTCGCTGACCAGTGGGGTTTATCTGGTCTGTCTCGAAAATGGCCAGAAGAAAGCCTGGCAAAAATGCCTATACATTAAATAGTCGTTTACTACTTTAGGCTTGCCACCTGGTTGGCGGTTTTCCACACCCGTAGAAAATTCCCGCTCCAGATTTTGGCAATCTCGCGTGGCGAATAACCGCGGCGTAGGAGTTCTTCGGTGATATTACCCATCTGGCTGACGTCGTAACAATCCTGCAGGGCACCGCCACCGTCGAAATCAGACCCGATGCCGACGTGATCAATTCCGATAGTCTGTACCACATGGTCTATATGGTCAACCATATCTTTCACCGTCGCCAATATACGGGGATAACGCCGATCCAGTTCATCGCGCTCCGCCGAGGCTTTTCGCAGCTCTTCCGGACTTAAGTTATCCAGATCATGGTACTGTCTGCGCCACTCGGTATAGGCGGAATCTCGAGCCGTGTTGGGTTGCGGCGTTTTGACATACTCGGTGAAGATATTAATTTGAATTACTCCGCCATTGCGGGCTAATGCCTGTAACATTGCATCGCTAAAATTGCGTGGGTTATTGCACAGGGCTCTGACGCAGGAATGCGACGCGATAACCGGCGCTTTGGTCAATCTGAGCACCTGAAAGAAGGCACTGTCCGAAATATGCGAGACGTCAATCAGCATCCCCAGCCTGTTCATTTCCCGCACGACCGTCTGTCCGAAAGTGCTGAGACCGCCATGTTCCGTGGTGTCGTTGGACGAATCGCAAATATCATTATTTTTAACATGGCACAGGGTAATATAGCGGAAACCTTGCCGATAATATTTTTCGACTAATGACAGGTCGGAACCGAGCGGATAACCGTTCTCTATTCCCAAAAGAATCGCCCGTTTTCCGCGCCGGGTGATACGATAAATATCCCGAGGCGAATAAGCCATTTCGGCCAGTGCGGAATTCCTGCGAACCGCGCTTAAAATACTATCGAGTGTCACGGCGACTGTCTGTCGTGCTTGCTCGAATCCTTCCGGTGTCCGGGCCTCCTGAGCCACATAAGCCGCGAAAAAAATGGCATCCAATCCGCCTTCGATCATCCGCGGAAAATCTACTTTGCCGCCGAAATAGTCGGGTTGATGCCGTTGGCTGAGATCGAAATTAACGCGCCGCAATTTCAGCGGCGTATCACAATGGGAATCGAGCGTTAAAAGTTCTTCGTGAATGCGGCGCGCCTTAACCTGACTGACGACCGGTTTTGCCGATTGCGTGCCGGCACACTCAAAGCCCCAGATAATCAAGGTGGCGGCACTGACCGCCAACCGAATTTTTTGCTGCATCTGATTTGCCATTTAACAGGGTTATTGCTTAGAACAATTTCGAAAAGATTCGATTACTTCCTGGTAGCGGAAGCAAGAGATTAGATGGTCATTGACCATACCGGCAGCTTGCATGAAAGCATAGCAGATTGTCGGGCCAACGAACCGGAAACCGCGCTTCTGCAAATCGGCGCTCATTTTCTCGGCCTCGGGTGTTTTCGTCGGTAAATCAGTCAGTCGGCGCCATTTGTGGATCAACATTTTACCTGCGGTGAAGCGCCAGATATAAGCATCAAAAGTCCCGAACTCTTGCTGGACTTCCAGAAAGCGTTGGGCGTTATTGACCGTCGCCCTGATTTTCATCCGGTTGCGGATAATAGCAGGGTTCGTCAGCAAGGTGGCGATATAATCCTCGTCAAAGCGAGCTATTTGGGCGACATCGAAATCAGCCAAGGCGTGGCGGAAACCTTCGCGCTTCTTCAAGATAATTGACCAGCTCAGTCCGGCTTGAAAGGAATCCAGCACCATGAATTCGAAAATTTTCCGATCGTCATGGACGGGCACCCCCCATTCAGTATCATGGTAGGCGATCATCAGAGGATTTTCCGCCGGCCAGGGACAACGTGATTCAATCATTCTGCTTTCCTTTCATCAGGTAACCTACAATGAGATCCTGCCTTCATTTCCTCGCCACCCGGGTTAAATAAGTATTTCCCAGGACGGGAAAGTGCCAATAATGAATACGGTCGTTTATCAACCTGTCGTCTTTACATTATCAGAAAAACCGGGATAATTTAGAGTAAAGTACGTAAAACCAGTGAATGTTTTTTTATGGCCGATTCGCTTCCGGTCGGAATACCTTTTGAATGTAGGACGATTCTTCTGCGCTCAGCGGCTTTTCAGTACCCCAGAGAATGTCTTCCACTTGCTGGCGGTTGCGAAAACCGGGGATGACTGCGGCAACTATTGGATTATTCAGCAAGTACTGCAGGGCGACCCGGGCAAGTTCTGGGATTCTTTTCCCGAAACGAGTTTTCAGGGCATTAATTTGCGGGGTTATTTGTGCTAAATGTTCGGGGGTAAAAACCGCTGATTTTTTCCGGTGGTCGCCTTCCTCGAAATGCGGCGGCCTTTGGGCGTCGTACTTGCCAAGTAACAAACCTTTGTTGAGCGGGCTGAAGGCGATAAAAGACATCTGCCGATTCTCCAGCAAACGTCGGATGGAACTACCGGGACGGATGAAATGATCATCCATGATATGGGCGTAACTCTGCATAACCGTCGGTTTGACTTTGGGCACGACACGCAGAAAATCCTGCTCGGTATAGGCGGACTGTCCGATCAGGCGGATTTTGCCTTCGTCTCGCAGACGATAAATCATTGCGACGGCATCGTCAAGGTACTGGTCGTTCGGCCCGAAATCGGCGTGATGAAAATAATAAATATCCACCCAGTCGCGGCGCAGGTTAATCAGTGACTGTTCGAGCTGGTGCCGAATATGCTGAGGTTCGTAGGCGTGTGCGGCAGTTCCGGGAAACCAACCGACTTTGGTAGCAATGATCACGTCTTTGTTCCTTGTACCAAGCGCTTTGGCGAGCAGGCGCTCCGCCCGGCCGTTGCCATAAACATCGGCATTATCGAAATGATTGATACCCCGGTCAAGGGCAAAATTAATCGCTTCAATCGCCGCCGGCTCGTCTACATTCGCCCAACCGTTGGGTACTCCGTTGACCCAGTTCAGGCCGCCCAACGTCCAGCAACCCAAGCTGATTTCCGACACGCTGATATCCGATTGACCTAATTTTCTATAACGCATTTTGCTTCGTTAAATCCTGTGTACTGTTCTCAACGCCTGACCGGCAACTGCCGATAATCAGTGGGCTCAGGTAAATCCGCCATGTCCGCAGGCTGGTGCAGAAGCAGTCCCGGTGGATGGAGTTGAAAAACCGCCAATCGCCGGGGCGGACATTCTTTTACGGGCGGTGTGCTGGTTGCAGGCGGGGCATTCTATTTCCGAGTCTGCAACGCGGTTAGATGCAACCAGTTCTTCAAACACTCGACCGCAGTTTTGACATTCATATTCAAATACTGGCATTCTGGCTCCACTGAATTTTCATGTTTTCACGCAGAATTTGAGATAAGCATCCTAATTTAGGTTACAAAAAGGTCCCCGGTTCTGTATTTTGAAACACTTAATTACACTTTCCGGACGTCCCGGCAGCAGGCCTGACTTCCTCTGTGTCTGTTATATATCACCGTTTTGACAGATATAAATATGGGGCCGGTCAGACTGGTTTATCGGATTTGAATTTAGTGACAAGCTCTTCGGCCTTCTCGGGAAACATAACCATAAATAATCCTATTAGTAACCCTACAACTCCGAAGGTAATAATTAGGTTCAGTCTCTCCATAGCAATTAAAATCAGACTCACGGCAAGAATTAAAATCCCTAGACTTCTCATAGTAGGCCTCTTTGAAAGTGCAGATTTGACATTACGTTGTGTATTCTTTGCTCCATTGTAATCCGACGCTCTGCGCCGCTGGAAATATAATAAAGAATCTGTCACTAACCAATACCAAAACGATTTATCCCGTTATACCGGGCCGGCTCTTTACTCCAATTACTGAAAATCACCCGCAATGAGGCTCAGGAATTTTGTCGTCATTTTAACTACAAATTCTGCTGACTCAGGACAGGTTTTTCTCATTTTACTAATCGCTGAAATCACTTCCGCAGGAAATTCTAAATAGCGGGTTGATTTTCAGCGTCGGTAGATGTATATTCTGGCAAAATTTTGGGATTCATATGAAAACACTTAAATGGCTAATAATCTTTGTGGTAACCGTGACCGGAGTGGTTAGTGCCGCACCCAACGAAGCGGTTCTCACTCAGCCCGT
>Ga0209610_1001023_pt1 | contig 14551 bp, 11 predicted proteins | sample LakKivw275mmetaG_FD_184137 | JGI IMG/M metagenome (GOLD analysis project Ga0209610, IMG submission 184137) | Anoxic lake water microbial communities from Lake Kivu, Rwanda to study Microbial Dark Matter (Phase II) - Lake Kivu water 275m metaG... | ecosystem: Environmental > Aquatic > Freshwater...
GAATTGCTTTATAAAAATCAATTGAGGGGTATTTTTTTATATGCCGATATGATATTCTAATAAAAATCTGTGAATCCTGTATAAAAATCCTTAAAATTCTGGTTTAATTTTTGTTATGGAAGAAAAAGAGAACACAATATCAGAAGATACATTTAAAAAAGACGTTAAAATGGTAAAAATACTTAATATTGTGCCGACGCCTTTTTTTGCGGACCGCGGCTGCCATATGCGCATCCTGGGTGAAATGGCTGCATTAAAAAAACACGGTTTCCGGAATATAATAGTTACTTATCATAACGGCCGGAACCTGGAGGGCCTGGATATAAGGAGGATAATTAATATCCCATGGTACAAAAAGCTGGAGGCCGGTCCTTCCATACATAAATTCTATATTGACATACTATTATTTTTTAAAGCAGCATCAGTATATTTTAAGGAAAAACCCTCAATTATATACGGCCATCTTCATGAGGGGGCATTTGTGGGAGGCCTTATTAAATATCTTCTGACTTTTGGAAGGGTCCCGCTTGTATTTGATGTTCAGGGAAGCCTGACATCGGAACTCGGGACTTTTAACTGGACAGGTAAAGGGCCAATAAGATGGTTTTTCCATAACCTTGAAAAATTCATTTGCAGGATGCCTGATTTTTTCATATGCAGCTCTGTTTCAAACGGAGATATCATAAAAAACAGGTTTAAAATAAATCCCGCGAAAGTAAAAGTAGTCATAGACGGCGTACATACTGATTTCTTTAATAAAAAACCCTCTCCGGGGTTCAGGTCAGAACTTGGTATTCCTGAAAAAGCACCGCTTGTTATCTTTACAGGAGCATTGCTTGCCGCAAAGGGTATTAATAACCTTATCGAGGCAATACCTCTTGTGCTTGCAAAAAATAATTCAATACATTTTTTAATTGTCGGTTATCCTGTAGAAGAAACTGCAAAAAGGATAAGCGAGCTTGGAGTAGGCTCAAATGTTCACATGACCGGCATGGTGGATTATTTTGATCTTCCTGATTACCTGGCTATAAGCGATATTGCCGTTGAACCTAAAATAGACAAAGCAGGAGAAGCCAGCGGAAAAGTAATAAATTATATGGGCGCAGGACTGCCTGTTGTCTGTTTTGATTCAATGAACAATCGCAGATTCCTTGAAAACGGTGGTATTTATGCAGAAGGTGACAGGATAGAAAACCTGGCTGATAAAATACTCTGGGCAGTATCAAATCCGGATGAAGCAAAAAAACTTGGTAATGCTAATAAGAACAGGGTGGAAGAGGTATTCTCCTGGAACAACAGCATAAAGGACACTGTTTCTGCATTCAATGGACTGCTGGCAAAAAGGACAAAAACAAAATCAGGCAATGATAACAGCAAAAGTTAATAGTATTAATACTGGATTGTGGAGGTAATAGTGAAAGTCAATCATAAGGAACTTGTTAAATGGGTGCTTGATATGGCAAAGATGTGTAACCCGGACAGGATAATATGGATAGATGGTTCTGAAAAACAAAAAAAATCCCTTGAGAAGGAAGGTTTTAAGACCGGAGAAATAATTAAGTTAAATCAGGAAATACTCCCGGGCTGTGTTTATCACAGAACTGCCTTAAATGATGTTGCAAGGACCGAACATCTTACCTTTATCTGTACTCCTGATAAAGAAGAAGCCGGGCCGACAAATAACTGGATGACTCCAGATGAAGGCTATGCAAAGGCAGGGGCCATATTTAAGGATGCAATGGCGGGCAGGACAATGTATGTGATACCATTTTCAATGGGCCCTATAGGCTCTGAATTTTCCAAAATAGGGGTGGAGCTTACTGACAGCATATATGTTGTTCTTAACATGCTTATTATGACAAGAGTCGGGGATTTGGTATTGAGATTTCTTGGGGAAAGGGGCCAGTTTACAAAATGCCTCCATTCCAAAGCTGACCGTGATATAAACAGAAGGCTTATTTTGCATTTTCCTCATGATAATACTATATGGAGCGTAGGCTCAGGTTATGGCGGCAACGTGCTTCTTGGTAAAAAATGCCTTTCTCTGCGGATTGCAAGTTTTTTAGGAAAAAATGAGGGCTGGCTTGCTGAGCACATGCTTATAATAGGGATAGAGGACAGGTCAGGAAAAACAACATACATTGCTGCTGCATTTCCAAGCGCATGCGGAAAAACAAACCTTGCAATGCTTATACCCCCTGATGCTTTAAAGAAAAAAGGTTACAAAATCTGGACTGTCGGGGATGACATTGCATGGATGCGTATAAAACCGGACGGCTCCCTCTGGGCAATAAACCCGGAGTCAGGGTTTTTCGGGGTACTGCCGGGAACAAACAGCAGGACAAATTACAATGCCATTGCGACTATGCAGAAAAACACTATATATACCAATGTCCTTCTTAAAGAGGATGGCACTGTCTGGTGGGAGGGTGCCGATGGCCCTGTACCCCAAAAAGGCATTGACTGGACAGGCAAGCCATGGACCCCTGACTTGAAGGATGAAAATGGAAACCCTGTAAAAGCCGCAAATCCAAACAGCAGGTTCACTGCACCAATCAGGCAGTGCCCTACGGCTTCGCCACTCCTTGACAGCCAGGAAGGCGTACCGATTTCTGCAATAATCTTTGGCGGCAGAAGGGCACATCTTGCGCCCCTGGTATATGAGTCATTTGACTGGCAGCATGGGGTTTTCATGGGCTCGATAATGGCTTCAGAAATAACTGCAGCCCAATATGGGGCGCATGGTACAGTAAGAAGGGACCCGATGGCAATGATACCTTTCTGCGGTTATAACATGGGAGACTATTTTGCGCACTGGCTCAAAACAGGTAAAGAACTGAAAAACAGGCCCAGGATATATCATGTCAACTGGTTCAGGGTAGATGATAAAGGCAAGTTTTTATGGCCGGGTTTTGGAGATAATCTAAGAGTTCTTGAATGGATAATAAAAAGATGCGACGGCCAGGCAGATGCACAAAAGACACCAATAGGATATCTGCCTTTTAAAAATGACCTTGACCTCGAGGGCCTGGATATTACTGATAAAGAGATGGAAGAGCTGCTAAAAGTCGACAGGACCGAGTGGAATGCGGAAGCAGAAGATATAAAAAGTTTTTATGATAAATTCGGAAACAGGATACCACCAGAAATGCTGGAAGAGCTGGATGCCCTTAAAAAAAGGCTGGAATAAGAAGCTTCTAGATTCCGGACTCGAATTTATACAGTACCAGGCCGCTGCATGGCTTCGGGTAAAAATAAGTTGATTTCTGTGGCATTATTTTTTCCCTTAAAGAAAGATTTTCAACAGTTGATATCCCGGGAGCATTAAGTATAAAACCTGCATGATAGCTGCTATCCTGCCCTCCATGCCCAAGCATTTCAAGCACTTCATCAATTGTGTGCAAAAACCTGATTTCCTCTGCGGGATTATCGCCAATAATAACTGACAGGACAAATTTATGCAGTATATTTACATCAAGCATTTCAAATTCTTCGTCAAACGGCTCTTCAGGTGCACCTGCCTGCCTGTAAGCATTTTCAATACCGTATTTTAAAACAGCAAAATAACAGCTGCTGCCATCCGGGCAAAAGCAGAAACATTTTTTCCCCTGCAAAGAGGCGGCCTTCATGAAATGCTCTATATTTCTGCTTTCTTTGGCTATTTTCTCCAGCGTAAAATGTTTTTGCAGCCTTTCAAGAAAATCATCAATGTTCAGTTTGTTTTTAAATTTAACTACCCTGTGTGTAGGGTGTATGGAGATATCTTTCTGGCTGGTAGATACAAATAATGAAAGAATATAATCATGGGGGATATTGCTTCCTGCAGAACCTGCAGAGGTCCTGGAACCGTTTGCTTTATTTGTATCCCGGTTATCATTTAAATACTCTTCCCGGTAGAGCCTTGATGTCTCATACCTGTGGTGCCCGTCTGCAATAAGAAGGGTTTTTTTATCCATCAGTCCTGTTATATCTGCTATTGCATCACTATCTTTTATCTGCCAGAATCTAAAACTTAAAGTGTCATCATAGTCTGCAGCTGCTTCTATAACAGGGGACTGTTTCTTCCGGTCCTCGATTATTCTGCTGATTTTATTTTCCCTGTCATTGTAAAGCGTATATATGAATTCAAAGTTTGTCCTTGTTGCCCTGAGAAGGCTTAGCCTGTCTTCTTTGGGTTTTGAAAGGGTCTTTTCATGGCGCAATACCTTACCTTTGCCATAATCTTCGACTTTTAAAAGGCCGACAAGGCCGGTAAAACTCTTTTGTGTGCCTTCTTCTACAAAATTCTCTTCAAAAATATAAAGGCATGGGCTGCTGTCAAACTCAAGAATGCCTGAATTTATCCATTCCGCCAGCAGCTGTTTTGCATTTTCATATTTGTCCAGGCTGCCGTTGCCTTCAGGCAGAGTAAGGTTAACTATATTAAAGGGATCCGATTGCGCCAAGACCTGTTTCTGTTGCGGGGAAATAATATCATATGGGGGAGCAATTACTTTTGAAATATCTTTTATTTTTGACTGATTAAAACGCAAACCCCTGAAAGGCAGTATATTGACCATTATGTCATTCCTTTTTTTATTATTTATTAAATAAGGCTCCGGGCCATCCCCGTGTATCAGGATATAAATTATAATTGAAAAAGCTTAAAAATATAATAATGAAAAAAAAAGAAAATAATAGTAGAATTCTGTCGATTAATAAAAAAGGAGAAAAATGAAAATAGATATAATTGAAAATGTCATGCAGTATAACAAGGAAGAAGCTGATGTCAACAGGAAACTTTTTAAAGATAAAAAAATCCTTGTAATCAATATACTATCCGCACCCGGTGCAGGAAAAACAACATTTATAATCGAGACCATTAAACGAACCATGGGGAAAATAAGCACAGGGGTCATAGAAGGGGATATCTCATCCACTCATGATTCTGAAAAAATAAAATCACTTATTGAAAATGTTGTGCAGATAAACACCGGCGGGACCTGCCACCTGAACGCTTCAATGGTTGCAAAAGCCCTGGAAAAATTAAAACTTGACGGATTGGACCTTTTGTTTATAGAGAATGTTGGCAACCTTATCTGTCCGGTAGGTTTTGACCTTGGTGAAGATTACAGGATACTGCTGTCTTCTGTAAGCGAAGGTGATGACAAACCGGTCAAATACCCGAAAGCTTTTATAAAAACTGACCTTGTCATACTTAATAAAACTGATTTGATGGATTACAGTGATTTTAATTATCCTTTTTTTGAAAAAACTGTAAAAGAGCTGAATAAAAATTCCGGCTTGATATCTATCTCATGTAAGACAGGACAGGGATTTGATTCCTGGATAAGCATTTTAGAGGCCCTTTTAAGAGAAAAAAAGACAAAATAAAGCCCGGATTATTCAGTTAACAGCTTCCGTTTTATTTAACTGCAGCAATATAAGGCAATTTTACATATCAAAAAATCAGCCAGCCGGTTTTTATTCATAAAAACTGTTACAAACTTATTACAAATTTCAATTTTTTTATTGCTTTAATCAATATATAGTGATAAGATAACTTAATTTTTATTAGTTACATAAATGTTACAAATATGTAAACTTTTAAAAATACCTGCAGCAAAATGCTGCAAGTTTTTTTTAACTTAAAGGCAGGCATGAATAAGTGAAAATAAGCCTTGGACGCTACCAGCTGGAATTGAGAAAAAAGGAAGCCGGTAAAGGAAAAAATGATAATACGGCAGAGGAAAGCCCTGGCGGATTAAATATGATTGAGTTTGTGTCCCATGAATTAAAAGGCATTCTAGGCTCGACAATAATGAGCGTGTATGCAATAAGGGATGGCCTGCTTGGAATGCTTAATTTCAAACAGCGGGCAAACATAGAGTCTACTATAAGGAACTTAAAGCGCCTTGAATCGACAATAAGGGATTTTCTTGATATTTCGCGCATACAGGAAGGCATGGTAACTGTCAGGAAGGCTCCTGTAAGGATAAACGCAGATATATTAAGTGAAGTTGAAGATGCATTCATGTCAGAAATTTATGATAACAAGCTGGTATTTGATAATAAAATACCTGATGACCTTGTCGTAAATACGGACAGGACACTTTTACTTACTGTATTTAATAATCTGGTAAGCAATGCAATAAAATACGGGCATGCCGGAGGGACAATTGTCCTTGACGTTAAGGAATTTGAAAAAAAGGTCAGGTTTTTTGTATTTAATACCGGTATACCAATCAAAGAAGAAGATAAACAGAGACTATTCAGGAAATTTTCAAGGATAGGTGCCGAGGAGCATATAAGAATAAAAGGTACGGGCCTTGGGCTCTTTATAACTTATGATATTGTCAGAAATCTTGGCGGAAATATCTGGTTTGAGGCTCATGAAGATGGAAATGAATTTATTTTTGAGATAGAAAGGGTTTAAAAAATGGCAACAGCGATGGAAAATCTGAAAAGTGTCCGACAGGAAGCAATCCAGAAACTGATAGAAAACGGTTTGCTTTCTTCCACAAGGGTATATGTCGGAATGTCCACCTGTGAGATTGCTGCAGGAAGCAGGGAAATATGGGACACTTTCCAGGAAGAAATTAAAGAAAACAAAATCACCGACATACAGCTTAAACAGAAAGGCTGCGCGGGCAGGTGCAACCTTGAACCTACTGTTGAAGTATTGCAGGCAGGAAAAGTGCCTTTCAAATATATAAATGTGGACACAGCAAAAGTAAAAGAAATAATAAAAAAACATATTCTTGAAAACAGTGCCAGGTCTGAAGAGCGGACCCCTGAACTTAAAACTGACCCGTTCATGCTTACTGACAGGTCAAAATTTGTATTTGGAAATGTTGATTTCTTTAAGAAACAGAAAAGAATAACACTTCGTAATTGCGGGATAATAGATCCTGAAAGCATGGAAGACTACCTTTCAGTAAGGGGTTATGAGGCACTGGCAAAGGTGCTGACAGGGTATACCCCGGGCCAGGTGATAGAAGAAGTTACAAAATCAGGCTTGCGAGGCAGGGGCGGCGGCGGTTTTTATACGGGCCTGAAGTGGAAGCTTGTTGCAGATGAAAATGAAACTGAAAAATATGTTATATGCAATGCAGACGAAGGCGACCCCGGCGCTTTTATGGACAGGAGCGCACTTGAAGGCGATCCGCATATAGTGCTTGAAGGTATGATTATCGCAGGATATGCAGTAGGCGCAAAAAAAGGTTTTGTGTATATAAGAGCAGAATATCCGCTGGCCATAGTCAGGCTGAAAAAAGCTATAAAAGATGCAAAGGCATACGGATTTCTTGGCAAAAACATTCTGGGAACCGGATATGATTTTGATGTGGAACTGGTACTCGGGGCAGGAGCTTTTGTCTGCGGCGAAGAAACTGCGCTTATACATTCAATCGAGGGCGGAAGGGGCACACCAACAACCAAACCTCCTTATCCTTCTGTTCACGGTCTCTGGGGAAAACCGACACTTATTAATAATGTTGAGACATTTGCAAATATCGGCGTTATCATCCTTGACGGATATGAAAGTTTTGCTTCAATCGGGACCAGTGACAGCAAGGGCACCAAAGTGTTTGCGCTGGCAGGAAAAGTAAATAACACAGGCCTTATTGAGGTCCCGATGGGAATAACCCTGCGTGAAATAATATATGACATCGGGGGCGGGATAAAAGACGGTAAAAAATTCAAGGCAGTTCTTACAGGCGGGCCCTCAGGGGGCTGCATACCCGAAGAGTTCCTGGACAGGACCGTTGATTATGATTCGCTTAATGCACTGGGCTCAATAATGGGTTCAGGAGGCATGATAGTACTTGATGAAGATGACTGCATGATAGACGTTGCAAGATACTTCCTGGAATTTACCCAGAATGAATCCTGCGGCAAATGCACGCCATGCAGGGAAGGCACTAAAAGGATGCTTGAAATATTGACCAGGATAACTTCCGGGGAAGGTGAGCAGTCAGATATCGAAAAACTGGAAAGGCTTGCGAACCTGATTAAAAAAACTTCACTTTGCGGGCTTGGACAATCTGCTCCAAATCCGGTTCTGACTACGATGCGTTATTTTAAAAATGAGTACGACGCACATGTGAAATATAAAAAATGTCCGGCTGCAGTATGCAAAGGTATAATATCTTCTCCGTGCCAGCATGCATGCTTCCTGGGAGGAAGCGGTGCTCCTTCATATATAGGACTTATTGCCCGGGAAAAAATAGATGAAGCGGTGGAAATACTTTACCGTGAAAATCCTCTCCCGGTAATCTGCGGGAGGGTTTGCCATCATCCATGTGAAAGCAAGTGCAGGAGGGGCGATATAGACAGGCCGATTGCAATAAGGGAGCTTAAAAGATTCCTTACAGATTATGCTATGGAAAATAAGCTTGGTTTAAAAGCAGGCGCTATTACAAAACGGGATGAAAAAGTCGCCGTAATAGGCTCAGGACCCGCAGGGCTTGCATGTGCCCACGATCTTGCCATGTCGGGTTATAAAGTCACTGTTTTTGAAAAACTTCCGGTAGCAGGAGGAATGCTTGCAGTTGCTATTCCGCAGTACAGGCTTCCAAAATCGCTGCTTGCATTTGAAATCGATAATTTAAAAAAACTTGGAATAGAAATAAAGTTAAATACAGAAATCGGGAAAAACATAAAGCTTGAGGACCTCAGGAAGGATTTCAAGGCAATCTTTATTGCAGCAGGAGCCCATAAAGGTTTAAAACTTAAAATACCGGGGGAAGATTCAAAAGGTGTTATAGACGCAGTGGATCTTTTAAGGGAGATCAATCTTGGAAGAAAGCCTGATATAGGACAAAGTGCAGCAGTTATAGGCGGTGGAAACGCTGCAATAGATGCAGTAAGGACAATAAACAGGCTGGGTAAAAAAGCAGTTCTTCTGTATAGAAGGACAAAGAGTGAGATGCCTGCGTGGGAAGAAGAAGTCGATGAAGCTATTGCTGAGGGGATAGACATACAGTTTCTTGTTGCTCCGGTAAAGGTAATTACTGAAAAAGGCAGGGTGTCAAGGCTTGAATGTATAAGAATGGAGCTTGGCGATGTCGACAGGAGCGGCAGGAGAAAGCCGGTTCCTGTAGAGGGTTCCGGGTTTACTATTGATATTGACACGCTGGTACCTGCAATAAGCCAGGAACCGGACATCGGCCAGTTAATTTCCGGCGAAGCTGCCAGACATTTAAAGCTGTCAAAATGGAACACTATTGAAGTCGACGGGGAAACACTTTACTGCGGGACCGAAGGGATATTTGCAGGAGGAGATGTAGTTCTCGGCCCGAAGACGGTAACAGAAGCTATGTCTCACGGCATGATTGCAGCAGAGATGATTGATAAATATATAAAAGGCGAACCCCTGGTAAGGCATTACAGTGTAACAAAGCCAGCTATGGATGTACCATTGATGGAAATGTCAGAAGAGGAGATAGAAAGTTTACAAAGGTTTGAAATGCCTATGCTTGACGTAAAAGACAGGATAAATAATTTTATTGAAACTGAGCTGGGTTTTTCAATGGCAGCAGCAGTGTGCGAAGCAAAGCATTGCCTGCGATGTGACAAGGAGGAAAAAGAATAATGAACGGCGCCGTAACAATAAATGTAAATAATAAAGAATACAATGTGGAATCCGGCCAGACTATTATGCAGGCCCTGGATAAAATAGGTTTTTATATCCCAAGGCTCTGTTACCATCCAAAACTGTCTGTTGAAGGAGCATGCAGGATATGTATTGTCGAGCTTGAAGGAGCCCGTAATTATGTGACAAGCTGTACCACAAAAGTAGCAGAAGGCATGAAAATAAAGACAAATACAGCAGACTTGAGGAAAGCAAGGCGGGACCTGCTTGAACTTCTGCTGGACAACCATCCTGTTGACTGCAATACATGTGAGAGGGATGGCAATTGTGAACTGCAGGCGATTGCAAGATCCATTGGAATAAAGAAAAGGCATTTTACGGGTGAGAAGAAAAAATATGATATAGACCTTTCCTCGCCTTCATTATCAAGGGATCCAAATAAATGTATCCTGTGTGGAAGATGTGTAAGGCTCTGCAGTGAAATACAGGGAGTAAATGCCATAAATTATGCAAACAGGGGCTTTAACAGTGTTGTAATGACAGCATTCAACTCGCCGATAAACAGTTCTGTATGCATTAACTGCGGACAGTGCATCAATGTGTGCCCGACGGCGGCTCTTTCAGAGAAGTATTATACAGTAGAGCTTTTTAAAGAACTTTCCGATGACAAAAAACTGAAAATTGTCCAGGTGGCCCCGGCAGTAAGAGCGGCAATAGGTGAGGCATTCGGCCTGCCTGCAGGGACAAATATGGAAAAGCAGCTTGTAGCAGCTCTCAGGAAGCTTGGTTTTGATCTGGTGTTTGATACCCAGTTCAGCGCCGACCTTACAATAATGGAGGAAGGTTATGAGTTTCTTGACAGGCTGACAAATAAGGGAGTATTGCCGATGATAACATCATGTTCCCCGGCATGGATAAAATATGCAGAACAGTTCCATCCTGAAATATTGCCGAATATATCCACCTGCAAGTCCCCGATGAGCATGCAGAGTTCAGTTATAAAGACATATTATGCGCAAAAAAGAGGAATTGATCCTAAAGATATATTAAGCGTGGCAATAATGCCATGTACGGCAAAAAAATATGAAGCTGAAAGGGAAGAGCTTGCCCTGGACGGAAACAAGTTGACAGATATAGTGGTAACCACAAGGGAAATTGCCTGGATGATTAAATCTGCCGGCATAGACCTTACAAAAACAGAGCCTGAAGAGTTTGATAATATGTTCGGGTTTTCAAGCGGTGCAGCAACTATTTTCGGTGTAACAGGCGGAGTTATGGAAGCAGCTTTAAGGACGGCCTACGAGCTCTATATGGGCGAATCCATAATAGATATTGAATTTAATGATATAAGGGGATTTAAAGGCATAAAGGAAGCGACCGTTAAAATGGGTGAAAAAGAAGTAAAAGTCGCTGTTGCACACGGAATAGGAAATGCCAATGAAATACTTGGCATAGTTAAAAAGGATCCTTCAAGATATCATTTCATAGAAATCATGTCCTGCCCGGGCGGTTGCATAAATGGCGGCGGCCAGCCTTATGCAGGCTCAGAATATGTTGCGCTGGATGAAGAGCTCCTGAAAAAACGTGCGAGTGTTCTTTACGGGCTCGACAGGGCAAAAACAATCAGGAGGAGCCATGAGAATCCGGAAATCCAGAGAATTTACAAGGAATTCTTTGAAAGGCCGCTTGGCCCGAAATCCCATAAGATACTGCATACACATTATTCGAAAAAATACCCGCAGGGCATTTACAGGAAATAGTGTTTAAATATTACAATTTTTATAATTTTTGTGAGGTGAAGAAAATGGAGACTATAACAGGGCAACAGGAAGTTGCCACAGGCAGCGAAATGCAAACTGAGCTTATAAACTTTATAAATGAAAAACACGACAGAGGCTATTATAATGCCGCACTTATGTCAATATTGCATAAAGCCCAGGAAATATATGGATACATAAGCGATGAGGCAATTGATACAATAAGCTCACACATGGGAATACCGACTGCAAGGATATGGGGAATTGTTACATTTTATCATTATTTTACATTAAAACCCCGGGGTAAATATGTGGTATCCATTTGCCTTGGTACGGCATGTTATGTAAAAGGGTCAAAAAGGGTATTAAATAAACTCAAAGAACTACTTGGTATCAGCTTAAATGAAACCACACAGGACGGGCTGTTTACAATAGAAGCAAAGTACTGCCTTGGCTGCTGCGGCCTGGCTCCGGTAATGATGGTAAATGATAAAGTTTATGAAAAACTTACTACAAAAAAAATCACTGAAATCGTGGATTACCTTAAATCAGGAAGTTTGGAAAAATAAAAAAAATAATCATTTTTATGATTGTTTTAAATAAATTAATTTAGTATCTTATTAAAGAAGAATTTTTAGATAATGTTTCATTATACAGGAGGAATTTAATAATGAGCGGAAAAAAGATTTTAATAATCGATGATGACCCGGATTTTGTAGATTCAATCAGGACCGTTCTTGAAGCAAGGGATTATTCAGTAGAGTGGGCCCCGGATGGGACCGAGGGAATTAAAAAAGCTAAGGAAATAGTCCCGAACCTTATTATACTTGATGTTATGATGACAAAAAACACGGAAGGTTTTGAAGTTTCAAGAGAACTTCCCAAAGATGATGTTTTGAAATCAATACCTGTTATTATGATCACAGGTATAAGGGAAAAAATGAATCTTGCGTTTGGATTTGAACCTGACAACACATGGTTACCGGTAAAAGCTGTTCTGGAAAAGACTATTAAGCCCGACCAGTTACTTGCAAAAGTCGCTGAATTCATAAAATAAAATGCAATAAAACTGCAGTTTATAGTTTTTACCATATACAGGTTCTTTTTTAATAAGGCAGGAACAAGCATAAAAATCCCTGTTTAGTAACAGGAATTGCATGTTCCTGTTTTACGTTATGTAAAGTCGGCAGGCCTTGGGTTAAGAATTATTTTAATAAATATTAAAGAAGAATATTAAAAGAAAGGAGCCAAATGCTGTATAGGGTTTTGGATAAAAAGGATTACAAGGATTTTGTATCCGGTTTGATTGCAGGATATAAAGTAATTGGTCCAAAAAAAAGAAACGGTATGGTTCATGATTTTGTAACTGTCAAGAGTTTCGATGAGATTGATGTAAATTATAAGCGTACGACTCTTCCTCCTGCAAAAAAAATTTTGTTTCCCTCAACTGAAGAACTTGTCAGATACAATCTCGATAAGAAAATAGACATCACTCCGGTTGTAAATGCCGAAGAAATAATCCTTTTCGGTATAAATGCATGGGACCTTAACGGGATGAACTTTCTTGACAGGCTTTTTACTACAGATTTTGCTGACGACAATTACATCGCAAAAAGGCAGAACCTTATTGTAATCGGAATGGATACAGAGCCTGCTGAAACAAACTTTGCGCTTCAGATGGGCGCTGAATATGCAAAGACAGGCTTTGATCTTTTTATGACAGAACTTTCAGATAAATATTTTATAAGAGTTGCAACACCAAAGGGAGCGGAGCTGTTAAAAAAGTATGCAAAAATCAATGATGATGCAGTTTCTGAAGCTGATTTTGCTGAATATGAAAATGTAATGGAAAATTACAGGAAAAAATTCAACCTTAAAGTGGAAGTTGATAGTTTTTATGATTGTTTCGAAGCAAAATACAGTAATAAACAATTATGGGAAAAAATATCTGACAAATGCTTTTCCTGCGGCTCCTGCAATCTTGTCTGCCCGACCTGTTTTTGCTTTAATGTAACAGATGATATGAAGCTCGATTTTAAAAACGGCATCAAATCCAGGGAATGGGATTCCTGCATGATACCCGATTATGGCCTTGTAGCTGGCGGCCATAATTTCAGGCCAAACAGGGCAAACAGGCTAAAACAGCGTTACAGATGCAAACTGAAGACATTTGTCGATAAATTCGGGACATATTCATGTGTAGGCTGTGGAAGATGCGTTGAAGCATGCCTTGCAAAGATAAATATTTATGAAGACATAAATACGATTAAAGAAGAGGTGAGCATATAAATGGTGATGGAAATGACAAAAAGTTCTAAGCACGGTTCTCTTTATGCCCCGGATATTGCAACCATTACGGACGTAAAAACACTCACTCCTACTGAAAAACAGTTTACCCTGCAATTTGATGATGATGAAAAGAAAAAAAAGTGGAGCTTCCTTCCTGGCCAGTTTGTGGAACTTACAGTTTTCGGAATCGGTGAGGCGCCATTTTCAATTCCTTCATCTCCAAATGAAATAGGCGCCTTTGAGCTATGCATCAGGAATATAGGAAGTGTATCAGGTGCGCTTCACAGGCTGGAGAAGGGCGCCAAAGTCGGGATAAGGGGACCGTTTGGAAACGGGATTTTTCCTTATGAAAAGATGAGGGGGCACAATGTTGTAATTATTGCGGGCGGGCTCGGTATGGCCCCGGTAAGGTCACTTTTAAAGTGCATACTTGAAGACAGGAAAAATTACAAGGATGTAACACTTATATACGGATGTGTTGAACCGCAGAGTTTCCTTTATAAAGATGAAATAGCACAGCTTAAGAAAAGCGGTATCATTGATGTACAGTTGACAGTAGATAGGCCTGATGAAAGCTGGAAAGAATCAGTCGGGGTATGCACAAACCTGATACCGGGATTAAAATACAATCCTGAAGATACATTCATTATAGTATGCGGCCCTCCTGTAATGTATAAATTTGTTATTATTGAACTTGAAGAAAAGCATTATAAACCTGAAAATATTTTTCTTTCCCTTGAGAGAAGGATGGAATGCGGAGTCGGGAAATGCAACCACTGCCATATTGGCGACAAGCTTTCATGCGTTGACGGACCGGTTTTCAGTCTCTGGGAAATCAAGAATTTAAAGGAGGCAATATAAATGAGCAAGCCAAAAGTCGGAGTTTTTGGATTAACAGGGTGCGGCGGATGTCAGCTGGAAGTCCTTAACC
>Ga0209610_1001026_pt1 | contig 14540 bp, 20 predicted proteins | sample LakKivw275mmetaG_FD_184137 | JGI IMG/M metagenome (GOLD analysis project Ga0209610, IMG submission 184137) | Anoxic lake water microbial communities from Lake Kivu, Rwanda to study Microbial Dark Matter (Phase II) - Lake Kivu water 275m metaG... | ecosystem: Environmental > Aquatic > Freshwater...
TACTTTGATTTTTTAATACAATGTACATATTTAAATACAAAAAACCAATAATTGTTCAATATGGGCAAAATGGACCTCGACGAAATCGACCGTGAAATCATCAAAAACCTGAAGGATGACGGCAGGATGAGTTTCCGCGAACTCGGGGAAAAATTGGGTGTTCCGCACACGACAATTTTCACGCGCGTTAACAAGCTCATGGACGGAGGCGTGATAAAGAATTTTTCTGCAATAGTTCATCCGCACGAGATTGGTTTCGGGATAGGGTTTGTGATAATTGACTCGACACCCGCGCAATCCAAGCTCGTTGCAAAGCACATCGCAAGATTTCCGGAAGTTAGAAAAGTTTTCAGAACTCTGGATGGAAAAGTGATAGTAAAGGCGGTGTTTCCCGAAAATTCCGAAAACGACGAATTCGAACGTTTTCTCGAGAAGCTCGGCGATTACAGCGTGAAGATCTATCCCGTGCAGGAGGTCGTCAAATTCGACCACGGACTGGACGACCACCTGATTGAGCAGCTCTGATTTATTTTTATATACTGCCATATATTACCTTCAGAATGATTAAGTTCTACATTCCAGACGGACACTTGGAACAACCGGTAGTGGATCTGTTCGCCCGTGCAGGGTTCAAGATAAGGGTGAGGGAGCGTGCCTACGCCCCGGAGATCGACGACAAGAGCATCACCCTGAAGAGGATAAGGCCGCAGGATTTCCCGTTCATCATCGCGCTCGGGAAGGGGGATCTGGCGATCACCGGAACCGACATCATAAAGGAGTTCCGGCTTAGAAACCCGAAATACGGAAAGAACATTGTCGAGCTTCTGGACCTCGGTTTAGGAAAAACGAAACTCTGCGTCGCGGTATCCAAGGACGTCATGCCACATGTGAGAACTGTAAACGACCTGGCCGAGTATTCAAGAAAAAAACGCGAACTCATCGTTGCCACGGAATACCCGAACATCGCTGCCGACTACCTGAAAAGGAAAAAAATCCGCGCAATCATACGAAAGCCTGCAGGAAAAACCGAGGCATGGATAATACCGCCGGATCCGGAGGCAGACGTAGTTGTAGACATCACGGAAACCGGAAGAACGCTGCGCGAGAACCGGTGCGTGGTACTGGACGTGGTCATGGAAGCGTCCGCACATGTCATAGCAAACAGGAATTCCCTCAGGGACCCGAGCAAAAAACGCAAAATTGAAGAAATCGTGAAGTTGTTCAAGGGCGCGCTTGAGGCGGAAGGTAAGGTGAACGTTTACATGAACGTCAACAACCCGAAAGACCTCAGGGACGTGCTTAAGGTTCTGAGTCCGTACGTAAAAAAACCCACCGTCTCGGAACTCTGGGGCGGCGGCTACGACATTTTCATCGTGATAGACGAAAAGGAGCTGAAGTACATACTCCCGAAACTCGTTCAGGAGGGCGCAAGCTCCATCGCGACTTCTGACACGCGGATGATCATCAAGTAACATGGAAAGTTATCTCCAGTATATCGCGCTCATCATCTCCATTCTGGGTTTGCTGATTCTCACCTACGCCGCCAACGTTCTCGAACCGCCCATAACGAAGATAGGAAACGTAAACCAGAATTCCCTTGGCAGCAACGTGCGCGTTCAGGGCGAGATAACGGACGTACACAAATTCACGGGCGGTTCTGCCGTAATCAAAGTTAAGGACGAAACCGGAATCATAGATGTTTACCTGCCATTCAGGGTCGCCAGCGAAATGAAAACCAACCTGACCGAGGGGAAGAATGCCGATGTTATCGGCAGCGTTGAGGTTTACGAAGGCAAGCTCGAAATCGTCGTGGAGGAGGCCGGAAACATGAGGGTAAAGTGAAAGTCCGCGTTTCTGCACTGAAGGAGCATGAATACTGTCCGAGGGTGATTTACCTCAGGGACGTCATGAAAATCGAGCCGAAACCGAGCCCTGAAAAAACCAAAGGCCTGCTTGGACATGCGGTCCGGAAGGAGCTCTCGCTTAGACAGGGGAAAATTCTCAGAAGGGCAAGCAACATAAACGAGATTCACGACTCGATAATGCAGGAACTGAAAAACATTCTTGCGGATGTTCCCTTTGTGTATAAGGAGCAGTTAGGCACTACACCCTGTCAGGAATACCTAACCCTCATGGAAACCGAAATCTCAAACGAAATCGCGCTCATGACCAACCGCCTTTCCGTCATGGTCAGCGAAATCGGCCTTGAGGAAGCGCTGAAGCTCCTCACACCGTGGGAAGTCGAATACTCAATAAAATCTCCAGCACTGAACCTTTCCGGAAGAATCGACAAGGTCATGTTCCAGCAGCACCGCTACCCAGTCGAGATAAAAACCGGCGAGGTTTCGGAAAGCGTATGGAATGGCGACCGGATGCAAACCTGCGCCTACGCCATGCTCCTTGAGGAAAAATTCATGCAGAAAGTCCCATTCGGTTTTGTTGAATACACGCGCGTGCAGGAACAGCGCCCCGTCCTCACAACCGAGCAGCTCAGAAGGGATGTTCTGCAGACACGCGACAGCGTCCTTGAAATCCTCGATGGAAAGGTTCCTGACATATGTCCGCACGGTAGCGGGAGGAAATGCGAGTCGTGCGGTTACTCGGACGTTTGTTATACGGTTTGAGGCCCCCTCATGCGCTCAGCAATTTTTGTTATAAAACCAATCATATGCTGATACGGATTTTCCCCACCAGGAACAAGCCCAAGGTGCCAGTTGTGGTCCACGAAATTTATTTTTCTCGGTTCCTTTGAGATTAATATCACAGTGGCCTTTGGCTGGGTGTGCCTGACGTGTTCCGAAAGTTCCACAACCTCGATAAGATTCATGCCCGAATCCGTCATAACCACCAAGTCATACTTATCAGAACCAAGGGAAGCGAGAAAATCCCTGTGCGTTTTTGTAGCCGATACGTGCATCCATGGATTCCTCACCTCGAGTATAACCCTGTCAACATCCGAGCCTCCGCATCCGGCAGTATCGAACGCCAAAATTTGCACTTGTTGTTTTGTTGCCCGGAGTGATGGCATCTTTGTCTCAATGCCAGATCTCGTTTTACGTCTTATTCCGCTCATCTTAGTAGGTTTAGGAACTTTCAAAATTAATATTGCGGAATATTTAAATTCTGAAACCCAATAGGAGTTGATGGGGCGTTTTTTTATTTCTCTCTTGTGGGTTTTGGTTTTTGTAAGTTTGATTTTGGTTAGTGTGAGTGCGGTTTATTATCCACGCACCACATCAACATCGTCCACATCCACAAGCACATCAACCTCCACCACAACCTCCACATCCACCACCTCCACATCCTCCACTTCATCCACCTCCACCATCTGCGCCGAATGCCAGCGCTTCAACCCCGCAACCGGCGGTTGTGTGAATGACAACACCAACCAGCCGTCGAACAGGTGCCAGAAGTGCGACAATGGAGCAGCGGTTAGCAACAACGTCGCAAACCCGGATTTCTGCACCGTATGCCAAAACGGCGCAGATCTCAGAAACCCGCTGTGCGACGTCTGGTTCTGGCCATGGGACGCCTGGGTGTGCAGCGCTGGCAATCCAATGTTCGTCAACCGCACGCTCACTGCAAGAATGCCCAGGAAACGGTCCACCGCTGTTGTGCAGATATTCAACAACGCCAGCTCCCAGGCTACCGACGTTTACGTCGACGTCCTGAACAAGTCCGGGTTTCCACCGATGTCTGTCATAGGGCCCGGCAACCCGAGGAGTCACCTGCAGCTCAACCCATACGAATACAAAAACCTAACCTTCGCCGCGACCCTGGACAACGCCAAGGAAAGCCTGCTTAACGTGACTCTGCAGCTGTACTCCTGCGGCAGGAACTCTGACAACACGTCGCTGCTGCTACAGCTCATCGAGATAAACGAGACGAACTACAACTTCAGCATCGCGAATGCGGTTTCGCAAAAGACCTTGAGTAAGGTAACTGCAATGGACATAAATGCCACCCCAGTGCTCTGGAACCTGACAATAACGGACAATGGCAGCGCTGCGCAGATATGCGTGGATTCGCGCAGAACCTTCAACGTCACGAACACGGGCGCTGAAACCATCCCTGACCTGACGGTGAACGCTAGCGGATCATTGGCAGACATCCTGTTGCTGGATCCGAAGCTGCAGTCTTATGGGCTCGATCCGAATAAGTCTGTGACGTTCACAGCGTATCTGATGGTGAACTCCTCAACCCCCAGCGGCACGGTTACATTAAACATAACGGGCATGACCTACACCAGGACAGTGCTGATAAACTACACAGCTCCAGGCGGGACCTGGGCTGCTCCGCCAATACAACCTGCTGCTTCGTGGGACTTCATTGTGAGAGCATCCGCGTTCATATGCGTTAACAGCCCTAAATACGCCGTAAACCTGAACGTGCCATGGCAGTACGAGCTGACAACGCTGCAGAGCGCTGACAGCACCATAACCTTCGGGGACGGCTGCAAATCGAACCAGCTGCACGACACGCACGTTTACTTCAACAGTCAGCAAGTCGCAGAATGGCTGAACGACGCTCCTTACGGGGATTACAACTTCTCAGTGCCAAAGAACTATGTTGCTTACGCCAACGAGCTCAGAGTGGAAACCGACAACTACGTGGCAGGCGGACACTACTGCGGCCAGACCCAGAACACATTAAGGCTGAAGGGTGGTGGTAATAGCGGTTACTGCACTGACATGGGATGCAACGTCACGCAGCAGCACGAAGCTAACTGCAACGACGGCGTGGACAACGACTGCGACGGAGCTGTTGATTGCTGGGATTCTAACTGCTGTCTTACCGACAACAGCACAGGGTGTTTAGGCGTTACAAGGGCATGTCCTATGCCCGAGAACTGCACCAATGGTATAGATGATAATGCTGACGGTCTTGTGGACTGCCAGGATATCTACGGCTGTTGCAGCGATTCGCACTGCAGCAAAGAGACCCAGTGCAATACGCACAAGATTTACGGCTACATCAGATCTGAGACGATCAGCAACATCACTGAGTTTTACAACGGGGCCTATATTCCGCCCGGAGAAGACGACGGCCGCGCCAGGGTCGAGGGCCTGAGCAGCAGCGATGAGATCGAGATACTTGCCGGCACAAACGCAACGAATTACACGGACTGGCTTGTCGCGTTCCCGCACAACTTCAGCAGGAGCGACCTGAACCTGAGCGCTGTGGTCGTGGAAAAGGGTCAGAACTACACCGCGTCGTCCGGGTTTGCGCAGAATGAAAGCGTGAATGCGACGTTCTTCGTTCCATACGACGGTGACTGCGAAAACCTGTTCCTGTGCGAGAACACAACGCAGGGCTGTTCGGCTGGCGGAATATACGTGAGCAATGCGATACCGAACCCGCCGTTCAATTGCATCGTGGAGGGCGTGCACGGCAGCAGCATTGAAAACAGAGCTGTTTCGCCAAGAATACGCCTGCTTGCGGGCTTCAACATGATTTCACTGCCTGTGCTGCCTGGCAATCTGAGCATAATGAATGCACTGTCACCCCTACGGTTCGGCGTTGATTACAACGCAGTGTACAGGTACAACGTCACGACAGAGCAGTTCGAAGTTTTCAGGAACATCTCCTGGCTGAACCAGTTCACAGAACTTGAGCTTGGAAAGGGGTATTACATATACATGTTGAGAGCGAAAAACCTCACCATAACAGGAACACCGATAACAGCACAGCAAAGCATAAACCTCACAGGAAACAATAAGTGGAACCTCGCTGGTTGGAGCTCGCTCAGCACGAAAAGCATTGCGTCGTCAGTTTCCGGCTTGAACCTTGACACGGATTTCGTGGCGGTTGAATGGTACAACGCATCATCCGGAACCTTTGTGGGTTACTACGACACGGATGAGGCATACAACACCCTCCACGAGTTTTCTCCGTATAATGCGTACTGGTTTTACGTTTTGAGGAATTCGAGCTGGAGTTATACCGCATAATAAGACATTTCCAACCGCTTAATTGCACTTTAATATTCTAATCGCCAGCCATGCTGCATTTTCTCCGTTATCAATCCCCACGGTCGCCACTGGAATCCCCTTCGGCATCTGCATCATCGTAAGCAGCGCATCCATGCCATCGAGTTTCACATTCACCGGAACCCCGATAACCGGTTTTTTCGTCATCGCCGCAACAGCTCCGGGCAGTGCCGCAGACAAACCCGCAACGCATATGAAAACCTTCGCTCCGGATTTTTTGACAACTTTCTGCAACCGGTCCGGCTCCCGATGAAACGAGCAGTATTCAATCCCATAAGAAACCCTGTTTTCCTTCAGCACGGATTCCGCTTTCTTCACAATCGCCTCATCGGATTTGCTCCCTGCGATTATTAAAACATCGGCCATAATATCTAATCGAAGAACAATGTTAAAAATCGCATTATTCGGAACCGGACGCATGGGCAGGGGAATCACAAGAGCTGCAACAAAAAACCGCATGAAAATCGTTGCAGCATTCGCGGCTCCGGATTCTGAGGACGTCGGAAAAGACATCGGCGAAATTTCCGGAATCGGAAAAACCGGCGTAAAAGTCAACCCTCCGGAAAAAATCGGTCAAATCCTCAGGGAAACGAAACCCGACGTGGCCGTGGATTTCACGAACGCAAAGGCGTGCGTCGGGAACATAAGCGCCATCGCAAAGCATGGGATAAACGTGGTCATAGGCACAACCGGATTTTCCGAAAACGAATTGAAAGAATTAAGAGGCATTATAAACAAAAACAAAATCGGCGCGGTGATAAGCCCGAACATGAGCGTCGGCGTGAACATGTACTGGAAACTTCTGGAGGAATCCACGGGAATGTTCAAGGACTGGGACGTGCGGATGCGGGAAGTCCACCACGTGCACAAAAAGGACGCGCCATCCGGAACCGCCCTGCGAACCGCGGACCTGGTCGCGGAAAAACTCGGAAGGAGGCGCGGGAGCATACCGATAGAGGCAATCCGCGAGGGCGAAGTCGTCGGGGACCACAGCGTTTTTTACGAAACCCCGGAAGAATACGTGGAGGTAAAACACAGCGCCAGAAACCGGGACGTTTTCGTGAAGGGAACGATTGTCGCGATAAATTTCATCAAAGGAAAGAAAGGGATTTACAGCATGTTTGATGTGTTGGGACTGTAGATGGGATATCTAATTTATATTTATATACTGGTAAGTTATAACTTACATGGTGATCTAAATGGAATTTGCAATTGCTAAAGTCAGCACTAAGGGGCAGATTGTTATACCCCGTACACTGAGGAGGGGCATATCCACCGGAGATGAGTTTCTGGTAATAAAGGATGAGGGCAGGATTATCCTGAAGAACATAGATGCCCTAGCCGAGAACATCAAGGACGATCTTGTTTTTGCCGAAAGGGTTGAAAGAGCATGGCTTGAATACGAGAAGGGAGGTTTTGAATCCAAATCCAAGGGGGATTTCCTAAAGGGGCTTAGAACATGCTAGTCATCGAATACAAAAAAGACTTCTTAAAGAAAGTTAGCAAGATCAAAAACAGGGATTTCAAGGAAAAAATAAAAAAGCAAATCGAAAAGATTATTGAAACCCCCGAAATCGGCAAGCCCATGAGGTACACGAGGAAAGGCACGAGAGAGCTGTACATCCAACCATACAGACTTGCATATGCCTACATAAAATCAGAGGATAAAATCGTTTTTCTGGAATTGTATCACAAAGACGAACAATGAATTACGGAATGTTTGATATGCTGAGGTTATGAGTGGGAAGTTAAATTTTACTATCCCCTGTGATTTTATATAATAATATTCAATCGCTCTAGGATAATCATTGACAAACAACTTCTAAACCCTGAGGAGTTATAACTGTGATTGCGTGAGTTCCAGCAGGGCATGTAGATTTGAATCTTCCCACGCTTGTATTTCCAGCTAAGAGACTATTTATCTCTGCAATTTCAGATTTTAGATTATCAATCTCTGCAGTTTTTGATTTTAATGTTTCGATCTCTGCAACTTTTGATTTAATCTCGTCAATATCCTGTTTTATAATTATTTGTTGATCAGTTGTTTTGAATAGATAAAGAAAATTAACAATTACTCCAAGAATGCTGACTATTACTCCCACCAACAGTATGATTTGATTTTTACTCCAAGCCATTTGTATCACCTATTAAGATTACTTGTCTCTTTTTGAAATTTATCAAATTGTAGGTATAGTAGTATACCAAATATGAGAAGAACACAGAATGCAGAGATTAGTGAACTTAGTGGAAGTACAACTAATTTATTTATTGAGAAAAACATTACGAACATATAAATTGCAAGGATACCCAAGCGGATACTAGTTACAATTTTTGTTAAAAATCCCGTCCAGTTCTTTGGTTTAGTATATTCCATAGTGGGAGGGATAATATCATCCTTATACAAACCCAATTTTTTCTCAATATTTGATATTATTATCAGTCGTAATTGCATATTTCTAAAATTGACCAAGATGGACATAAGACCGGCAAATGATAGAACTAATAATAGCCCCCAAATAAATTTTGGGGGAACCCCTTCAATCGTTAACATTACATTTAATGCTGCTATTAATGTACCTATAGTAGTCATATATCTCCAATCTAGGTCATTCAAATGGTAGATCTGATCAAATTTTTTTTCGTATAATTTGTATAACGTCTCATCGTCCATAATATCCTATTAAAACTCCGCTTATTAAAAGTAGGACTTCAACCCTTTACCCCACCCATGGCACCCTAACATCACCTAGTGCGGGTAATAATCATACGCCCATTCGTACTTCGACGTGTCTTCCACCCGGATTTTCATCCAGTCCTTTGTTGCGTTGATGCGGTTTATTTTTAAATCCCCGATCATGACCTCGGTCGTCATCTCTTCTTTCATGACCCTGCCTTCGGGTGTCTGGACCTCGATTACGACCATCCAGGGAACGTCGCCCATCCATGAGAGGGTTTCCCCCATGTTGAACTTGTAGCCCCAGAAGGTTACGTTGTAACTTGTGGGGGTTATTTCCAGCTCGGCGATGTATTTCGGGTTTATGTATTTTGAGTTTTTCATGACGCAGCCCACTTCCTGAACGCAGTATCTGCCGAGGCCGCAGAAATCCACACGCACTGGGTCTGCTTTGTAAACGCATTTGCCCCGTTTGCACAGGGGGATGTATTCGTATTTTATGACCTCCTCGCTCCCGACGCACGTGAGGTTCGAGAAGTATCTTTCGCCGCAGTCCGATGCCTTTACGCATTCCGCCGGGATGCTCGTGGTGGTCGTTATGTTTATGGTGGTCGTGCTTGTGGTTGAGGTCGTGGTGGATATCGTTGTGGCGATGGTTGTGATAATGCTGGTCATTATTTGCATGGTGGTGGTTGTTTCTTCGAGGTCGCATAACCCGTTGCTGTTTTTGTCGAGGCAGCAGCCGGTGGCTGTTGGTATGTAAGGAACTTCGCACTTTACTTCGGGCGGGGCGGAGGTGATGCAGCCGCTTACCAGCGAGATTACCACCAAAACCAGAATGATGCCTTTCTCTGCCATTTTCTTTATAATAATGATAAAACGTCTTTCTTGTCGTGCCTCAAAATGATGTTTCGAGTTCGGCCCTTCACGCCCGCGGTGTAGGGCGCGTCTATAAGCTTGTAAAATTCCAGCTTGGCGATGATTTCGTTGTATTTTTTGATTCCGGATTTCGTTTTTTTGTTGAATAGTTCGTAAAGTTCGCCGGATTCGATGCTGTCCCTGGGGTTTGACGCGATTAGGTTCAGGAGTTCTTTTTCATCCTTGCTGAGGGTTTTGAGGGTTTTTTCCAGGCCGACCAGACGGGCTTCGCTCTCGTATGCTTTTTCCATGTGTTCGGCGGTTATTTTTCGCGAGGAATCACGCTCTGCCAAATACGCGCTTTTTCTCAGGAGGTTTATTCCAACGCGCAGGTCGCCGGTTTGCGCGGTTTTTTCTGCGATTTCCTCGAGGATTTTTTTCGAGATTACGCCGGGGTAAAAGCCCGAATCCGCGCGGTTCTGGAGGATGTCGAGGATTTCGCTGCGCGCGTAGGGCTGGAAGTGGATGCGCTCCGGGTTGAAAACGCTGCGCGTTTTGACGTCGAGTTGCGTCATGAGCTGGTCGTCTATCATGACGCCTACGACCCCCACGCGGCTGTAGCCGTAGGTGTGCTGCGTTTTTAGCAGGTCTATAAGGACTTCATTGACGTTTTTTCTTACGAAGAGCTGGTCGATTTCGTCGAGTGCGACGATCAGACTTTTGTCAAGCTGCCGGAGTTTCAGGAAGGCCCGCTCCTTTACGGCGTCCAGGGGTTTGCCGGTGTCGGGCGGGGCGTGACCGAGTATGGCCTCGTGTATTTTTGCGAAAACGGAGAAGCGGGTGTTTGAGTGCTCGCAGTTTACGTAAACCGCGAACAGCTTGCCTTCTGCCTCCCGTAATTGGTTGAAAACGTGAAGAACGGCGGTTGTTTTTCCCGTTCCCGGCGGGCCGTGCACCAGCGTGTTTATCGGATTGACGCCGCGCATGCCGGGCTTGAGGGAGAATGCGAGGGCTTTTAGCTGGGGGTCGCGGTGGATGAACTGCTCCGGAACGTAAGACGGCGTGAAGACCTCCTCGTTTTTGAACAGGGTTTCGTCGTCGAGCAATAAATCCTTGGGTTTCACGATATTTTATAGGATTATTATAATAAGTAATACGTATGGCACACCAGAACATACTTCCGAAGGAATATGCAATTTTGGGGTTTATAGCGCTGGTACTGCTGGTTTTGGTGAAAACTTATCCGGAGTTCGCGACCACGACCCAAGAACCTGCCGGCGTCGGGGAGATGGTCACGTGTGCGGACGCCTGCCACGCGGAAAGTTACAAAAAATCCCTCTGCTCGGAAACCTGCATACTGGCGCAGGACCATGCGGTTGACGGGGACGAATACTGCAGAAAAACCGAGGCAAAGAGGTTCTGCTGCTGCGAGGGTTTTCTCCAGAAAGCGGAAACGACCGTACAAAAAACCACAACTTCCGTATTGGCGGTGGAAAGTGGCATAGCGACCACTTCTTCGATAACGACGACCGTGATAAAAACGACCGCAACGGTCCTGCCGAGCATAGCATCCGGGGTCGTTGAGTATGTCATGGACCGCGGCGGAAGAATCGGTTACGATGAAGTGAAGAAAACGGATGAAGAATATTTCATGGATGCGGATGACGCGGGCCAGGATTACGTGGATTTCTACTTCCCGGATTTGAGGATTCCTGAGGATAGCGGGATATCCGGAGTTTACGTGACTATTGAACATCATGAATCTGCAACGTACGCATCGCCGGGTAAGGATTTCGGGGAAAAGACGGACGACGTTTACGTTTTCAATGGTACTGGATTCGAGTATGTTGGGGACTACGGAACATCGAGAACGGACACGGTTTATGAATCTGCGAATCTGGATGGATGGGTAAAAACGCCGGAACTCGCCAATCACATCCGGGTGAGGATGTACTTCAAAATGCCGAAGGCGGGCAGGATTTATATAAATTATGCGTCGGTTCAGGTGAAGTATGTAAGATAGAAAAGAAAGAGATGGGCGGAGTCAGTATACTCGGAGGTGCAGACATTTCGGTTTGAAACCGAGATTTTCGTACACGTATGCCAACAGCACGCTTTCCTTGCGGAAGTCCACGACCATGGGGAACGGGTCCCTCAGCCCGTAAACGCAGTCCATGCGACACCTCTTTTTCTCCGCCCGATCCAAGTGGATTGTGAGCATAACGACTTAAGAAACACTTTAAAAATAGCTTTGCCTAGAGAGCGGTGGAAAAGTAATAGTTGGTATATCCGCCTAATCTTTGTACCTATGTCCGAAAACTATTTTCTCGGGATACAACTCACGAAGGTTTTTGTTATATGAAAATAAACGCGCAATTTTCCGATTCTTATTCGTGAGCTGCCACTGAGGTCGTAATGAAGATGTTTGTATCGCTCAGGATTTTCGCTTACTTCTTCAATCTTATTTTTAATTCTCACCTGCATGAATCGGTCTAATTTTCTGAAGTCCTTTTCGAACTCTTTGGTCGGTAGAATCTTATAGGGCATTCCAGTCAGCAAATTCCCGTTTTTTAACCTGCTCCTTCGCCTTTCTGTAGGATTCCATGAATTTTTTGTCGCTCATCAGTTCAATTGATTCGACTATGGCATCAAATTCCTCTTTTACTTTAACCAGGTCGGTAATGGCCTGCCTGTTCACCATAACGTTTTCCATTCTTATTATGATTTAGTAGGATGGATTTAAAAGGTAGGCAAACTAACGTCAAAACAAAACAGTTTTCTCCCTGTTGCCGGGGATTAATATTACGTCGCCTATGACAATCCTTGGCAGTTTGGGGTTCCGTATTCCATACGGTGCGGGCGGTTCCGGTTCTCTAAAATCTTTGATTATTAGTCCGGAAGTTGGTTCTCCTCTGAGGTTTCTTACCTGTGTTGAAAACATGTGGAGTACTTCGAAGAGACCTTCCCTTTTTGGGTCGGCAAATGCGTCCCCGTTGCTGTGGGGAACAAAGACGCTCCCTTGCCTGTAACCCGAATTTAGGAGGGTGCCTTCAACGCCTAAGGGTTTCTGACCCGGTCTGGGGAAATATCCCTGATAACTGTCCCCCCCTCGTATGTATACTTCGCAGTCAAAATCCGAAACGGCTAGAACCCCGTTGTTTGTGTGGAATACGCCACCTTCTGTCGCAGGTTGTAAGGGTTCTATCTCCTTTCCCATCCATAGGAAACCCTGTCCGCTTGCTCTCATAAAACCGTAAAGGAAGAATTCCCTTAGAAGTTGTTTGGATTCCACGGTGGGTAAGGCGGTCGGGGGTATAAGAGTGATAACGTGCTGGATAAAGGCTTCCAGTTGCGGATGGGTATATGCCGAGAACAGTTCGTCTTCGGCAGGAACTGGCATTAAATCGTCGCTCTGAAATGGTACTATCTCTTTTAATTTACCTGCTCTTGCGCATACGATTTTAGTTGACATGTTAATTAACGGGACATGCATGCATATAAACGTATCAGCCCGTGAGGTTCAATCTCGCTTCAGTAACCTTTGCTGCGAGCGGGATACGCATGTATAGGTAGTGGGATTCGTTCAGGGTGAAGAACACCGTGAATTCAGGACTCTGGGTTGTGCCGTTGGATAGGTTCTGTAGGACGTAGGTGGAATTCTTGAGGAGCCAGGCGCGCGCGACCCAGCCGGAAACGGATTGGTTGGTTGCGAAACCGGATACCATCCTCACGGCCTTGGTTTCGTCCTCTGCGCTGCTTTCGGGTATTCTATTGGCACTTTCGTATATGAGGTCGTCTGCGATGAGGAGCCGATAGCCCACGTATTCCGGTATGATTGGGTCGAATTTTTCCTTGGCGATTTGCGATGCGCCGTGAAGCTTGCCCTCCGCAAGTTCCGTGGCGTTGGAAAAGTTGCCGATGGACCACTGGTAGCCGATTTCATCCAGCACGCCTTCCTTGTTCAGGACGTCCAGCGCGTCTTCGGATACGAGTTTTGCGCGCTCGAATCCAGTTTTTTCCGTGCTGACGGAACGGAGATACTGCACGCTGGTGAAGCCGATGAATAGTATGAAGACGAAGGCGAGCGCGACCATCGCGTCCCATGTGAGGACGTACGCTTTTTTCATTGGTTAGATATGGGGGTGGGTAAATAAATTTAGATTGGTTGGAGGGGCAGGGACACGAGATTCCATGCGTTTTTTAGCGGGATGCTGGTGTTTCTGATGTACTGGGTGTTTATGGTGAGGGTGTAATTCTGAGGCGCAAATGCGGAGTTGTTCGCGGTATCCCTGCAGTATACGTTCCACTGGTAGGTTTCATTGTCCCGCAGGGTCATGAAGAACTTGTTCTGCCCCCCGTTCATTATGTTGTAGGATGTTTGATTTGCCTGCCAGCTGCCGGATTCGTTTGTGTATACGGAACAATACTCCAGACTTCCGGAGTCGTATGCGGTGTATATGAATCTTACGGTCGTGTTTGTGAGTGTCGCGTTGTCTTGCGGGCTGTTCAGGGTTACGTTCGGTGCGTATGTGTCGGGCATGATGCTGATTGAGAAGCTACTGTTTGCAACTCCGGAGTTGTTGCTCGTATCGAAACACAACACGTTCCACGAATAAGTGCCGTTTTCCATGCCGGTAACGGCGAAGTAGTTGTGCTCGTTGTTGGTGATGTTGGTTGAGGTCTGGTTGATCGTCCAATCCCCGGTTGTGTTAAGGTAAAGGGAACAGTTGGACAGGTTTACGTTGTCTGAAGGTAGGTAAACGAAGAACACGTTGCCATCGATATCAAGGGCGCCGTCGGGCGGCGAGATTAGGGTCACGGATGGCGGGGTTATGTCCGGAATCGCCTGCGGCGTACCGTTGACCATGAGATAATCCCACAGTGCAGCGTCATCGGTGCCGTTGCTCGATATTCTCATCCGGATTGTGTGGTTGCCCGGCGGAAGGTCGCCCAACGACAGCTCATGATTTATGAGACGGTCGTAGGGGAACGTGGAGGTGAGGTTGCCAAGGCTTGTT
>Ga0209610_1001027_pt1 | contig 14539 bp, 18 predicted proteins | sample LakKivw275mmetaG_FD_184137 | JGI IMG/M metagenome (GOLD analysis project Ga0209610, IMG submission 184137) | Anoxic lake water microbial communities from Lake Kivu, Rwanda to study Microbial Dark Matter (Phase II) - Lake Kivu water 275m metaG... | ecosystem: Environmental > Aquatic > Freshwater...
TGGGTCTTGAGTTATTTTAAAAACAAAAAATCTTTCAAATTTTTTCGAAACCTATTTAAGATATCTCGGGCCTAACTGAAACTATGAAGAAAAATCAAAGAGTTTTGCGCGAAATGCTGTACCGCACATATGAACGCGGCGAGCGATTCATGAGCCAGAAAACACTTGCGCAAGTTTGCGGGCTCTCACTTGGTACAGTTAATCCTCTCATGGGCAAACTTGAACAAATTGGAGCGATCGAGAAGAAACCTATGGGTTTTCGAGTAACAGACGCCAAACGAGTCCTGCTCTATTGGGCCAATACGCGGGGCCTTGTTAAAGATATCGTCTACAGCGCAAATTCTCACCTGCCCTTAAAAGAAATCGAGGCAGGCATGCCAAAAGGTGCCATCCTAACGGCATACTCTGGCTACCGCGCAAGATTTGGAAACGTGCCCGCAGATTACGACGCAGTTTATGTGTATGCCGATCCGCTCGCTGTAAAACGCAGGTTCCCCCCGGAAAAAGGGCGAAGGAAAAACCTTTTTGTGTTAGCGTTCGATCCACACCTCGCCCGCTTAAGCAAGGGTGGTGCTGCACCCGTCGCCCAAATCTACGTTGACCTCTGGCAACTTGGAGCGCCTGCAAACCGCTTCATCGAGGCGCTTGACGAACAGCTTGAGCTTGTAACGGTAGATACGATTCAAACGATGATTCAGAGGCTCCGCGAGCAGCCTTAATATTCTCGAACGGCGTCGTTGAGGCTGAACAACAAACTTTTTGCAGTTTTTATATTCTCCAAGAGGGTTCGGCAGTTCTGACATATGCCCATAGATTTTTCAATCGCGCCACGGAATTCCCGATATTTTCCTATGTCCTCAAGAATTCGTTCCGAGATCTTTTGAAGCTGTTTAGACGGAACAAAAAGCGCCCCGCAATTCGTGCACTTTGCCAACTCCAATTTTGCTTCATCCATCATCTCACCCTTGTCTTTTGCCGCGATGTTGTAACGGGTGGCCATTTTGATTGCGTCTTCCGGACAAACTTCCTCACATCGGGCGCAGAAAATGCACTTGGCGTGGCTAAATCTTACCGTGCGCTTATCGCTTTCATCTACGATGTCTATCGCCCCTGCTGGGCACGCCTCCACGCACGCCGCACATCCAACGCATTTTTCATCATCTACTTCGGGCACCCCCCTGAGGTCTTCGGGAACATGCCAGTCGGGAAGTTTTGCACGCGCAATGTCTGCGATGGCGCCCGCTATGGCGTGGGGGCTCGGAGGGCACCCTGGCACGTACCCATTTACCGGAATCACCTCATCCACGAGGTTTGGGATATTGTACGAACCCTGGAACACGCCGCTCGAGAGCGCACAAGAGCCTGCCGCAACCACTATTTTCGGTGGCTTGATCTTTTCGTAAACCTGCTTCAAATGCTCTTTCATCTTCGAGGTCACAACGCCCGTGACTATAAGCACGTTTGCGTTTTCTGGCTCGCCGACGACTTTCACACCAGCGTTGCCCAGCCTGAACCTCTCTGCCAGAGCCCCTACCACCTCAATGTCGCATCCGTTACACGAGCCGGTGTTCAATCGATAGATAAAGAGTTCTTGCATGTCCTCACCCGAGATCATCCATCCTAACAACCCTCTTGCTTCCTGTGCGGGCGTCAATTATCGACACGCGATTCGTGCACGAGAGGCAGCGGTCTAGGCTTTCGAGAACCAGTTGAAAATTATCCAGTTTCTCCCCCAACAACATCTCAACCACGGCGTGATCGTTCACATACGTCGGGGGCCTCATCTTGACCCGCTGGGGGACGTTCGTGCCATTCGACCTTACAAAATAAATCAGCTCCCCACGGGGCGCCTCCACCCTGCCAATCCCTTCCCCCTCGCGAGGCGCTCCGACTTCCGCACGCAGCTCCCCGGTAGGCAGGCGGTCAAAAAGTTGCCTGATTATGCTCACGCTCTCAGGGATCTCTTTTACCCTGACGAGCGCCCGCCCGAGCACGTCACAGCTGTCCTCGACCTTGACCTCGAAGTCAACCTCATCGTAGGCCGCGTACGGGTCGTCTTTTCGTACATCGCTGGATATCCCAGATGCTCGGAGTACAGGCCCCACCACGCCCGCCGGTATCGCCTTTTCCTTCGGCAGTACTCCAATGCCCGATATTCTCCGAGCGTGACGCTTTACGGCCTCGAGAACCTCCATGGAAAGTTTTTCTAAACCGTCCAAAAGCTGCCTCGCTCGATTAATCACTGTGGGTTTCAGATCCCTCCTCACCCCTCCTATCGCATTGACGGAGTAGTGGACGCGATTGCCACAGATTAGCTCGATGAGATCCATCAGCGGTTCGCGTGCGTTCAAGAGCTTTGCGAATTGAGCCTCGTCGTGCAGGGCGCGGAAAAGAAGGGCCAGCCAGATGTAATGGCTCTGCAAACGCTCGAGTTCGAACGCCGCCGCCCTGATGTACTCGGCCCGCCTCGGCGGCTCCACACCGAACGCATCCTCCACCGCTTGGCAATAACAGCAAGAATGGGCATGAGAGCAAAGACCGCAGATGCGCTCGCACAGAAAAAGGGCCTGCTGGTACGTTTTCGTGGCCGCCAGCTGCTCGATGCCGCGGTGAACGTAACCCTGCTCTATTTTAACATCGATGATTTTGTCCCCCTCGACCACGACCTCGTATACATCTGGCTCAAGGAACTCGGGGCGATACGGGCCGAACACTATTGTCTTTGGCATTCATCCCACCTTCTGAACGAGCTGCGGTACCGGGCTCCGGTGCACATTCAACGCGAGCTCTTCCGCCGAGAAACCGAAGGCTATCGCAAGCAGCTCAACCAAGTGCAGGCACGGGATGTTGTACCGCGCGCCGTACTTCCGGAGCAGGACTTGACCGGTCTCGAATTGGATGTTGCAGGCGGGGCATGAAACGACGATCCCATCCACGCCGAGTTCTTGGTAATCTGCCAGTTTGGGGAGCAGGGTTTGTTTGAGTGAGGCCTCTTCGTTCACCTGCATCATCGGGAACCCGCAGCAGAGACGGTCTAACTTGCTATTGACGACTTCTGCGCCGGTTGCGCGAACGAGTTCCTCAAACTGTTTTGGCTTTCTCCAGATGTCCCCGCCGTCCGATTCCCTGAACATGTGGCAGCCGGGATGAACCGCTAACTTCAGTTTCAGCGGCTTCGAGAGCTTTTTGATTTTTTCTACCCCTACGTCCTCGTATAAAACTTCTACTACGTGCCTGACCCTCGCTTTGCCGGCATACTTCATCCCGGCTTTCGCCAAGATTTCCCCCGCCTCCTTAGCGGCCTGGGGGTCGCGCTTCAAAATTTCCTTGGCCTCAACGAGCGTCTCATAGCACCCGTTGCAGAGCACCAATAGATCTAAACCTTGCTGCTCCGCCAAGCTGAGATTTCTCGCAGCGAGCGTGAGCCACATTTTTTTGTCGAGCAGACGCGCCACCACCGAGTCCGGGCAGCACGAGTACCCTTGGAGTTCTGGTGCGTCGACCCCGAGTTTTTCAAAAACTTTTTTCTCCGCTAGCTCGACGCTCGGAATTCGCTGCGGTATCATGCAACCCAAAAACAGTGCGTACTTCATTTCATCCCTCACTTGTGCCTGAGTTTGCCCTTCTTCCAGTTATAGCCGGCTTTCTTATCGAACTCCAACCCCTTCATCGCTTTTTGGACCTCGCTGAGCGAAGCCTCGCTCGTGGAACTTGCTGGCGGTGCGGATGGCAACCCTGCCTCCTCCCGTTTGCGTTGCATTAGTGGCGACATCGGTGCCGTCATCCCTGTCGATATCAATGACTCGGCTACCGGACAGAATTGCTCTGGTAGCATTCGCTTGAACGGCCCCATCAGCGGGGGCTTGTCGCTCGGCCAATCCTTGGGTAAAACTAAATGCCCTGGCTGCGGATGAGCGCTGAATCTCACGCCAAAAAGCTCTGCCGCCTCTTTTTCTGCCCAATCTGCCGCTGGCACTAGGTCGACAATCGTGTCGACTTCGCTCTCCTCCTTCGCGACGGTTGTTCTAATGATGACAAGCCGTCCCCCGACATCGAAATGATAGAGAAGATCTATACCCATGCCCGCATCGACGGCGGCTATGATCACGAACCTCGGCCGATGCGTGAGCAGGGCTCCGACCGCCTTCCTAAGGGCGGCGGGCTCGACGGTTACGTTCGCTCTCCTTTTCCGAGTTTCAGTCTTTAGTACGCCGGCACCGACTTTCTCTTTGATGCCCTCGATGAGCTCCGCTTTCATTTTTTATCGCCCTCACCGTAACGCTGTCTGTTGAACTCCAGCGCCTCCGCCCTTGTCCCTACCCTTATCGCACCAGGAGAACAGTGCTCCACGCAGACCGGCTCGCCGTCGCAGAAATCGCACTTCGCGGCGATGTGGTGCTCCTCGTCAAACCACGGGCAGGAAAGCGGACAAGCGAAGGTGCACGACTTACAGCCAATGCATTTCATAGGGTTAATCGTCACCCAGCCGCTCTCCTCATCTTTGACCACCGCGTCCTCCGGGCACGAGGCTTCGCAGACTGGCTTCTCGCAGTGCTGGCAGTTCGTCGCCTCTAACTTCATCCGCTTTTCGTTGAGAAAAATGTGGAGATGCGCTTTGTCCGGGTTCGGGGTGCCGTAGTGCTTCATCGCGCATGCAATTTCGCAGTAACGACAACCGGTGCACTTTTCAGGATCGTATATCAAAACTTTCTGCTGGGCCTGCTCGACCAAAGCATCCATCCTCTTTAGCCGAGAGGACTCAAGCGACTTTAAGCTTTTCGCTCGGATTATTCCCTGCGCACCTGAACCTCTGCTTCTTTTACGAAGGTTTCTGCTGCAGCCTTGATCTGTTGCACGAGGTAGGCGATTAGCGGGCACCCTGGAATCGTCGGCCTGAAAGCGATTTTAGCCCGATTTCCCTCGACCGATATTTCTTCGATCATGTCCATGTCGACGACGCTTACTCCGGTTTCTGGGTCGATGACTTCCTTCAGTTTTTTCCTTATCTCCTGTGCTTTGTCCGCTGGCAACTATGTCAACTCCTCACCGGGTTTCCACTCGAAGTGTTCTTGGAGCAGCGTGTAAGCCGCCTGCGGAGGCACTATGCCGCGCTCGGTGATGATTAAATCAACGAACTCCGGAGGCGTCACGTCGAACACTGGGTTGCGTATCTTTACGCCCGGGAATCGCTTGGGATTAACTATCTCTTTGGGGTCTCGCTCCTCTATCTCGATGAGGCCGCCCACCAACGTGCCGGGGTGGAACTTGTAGCTTTCCGCTGCGACGAAGAATGGCACTCGGGCTTCGTGCGCAATCAGGGCTATTTGTGATGTGCCTATTTTATTGATGACTGCCCCGTTAGCCGCGATGCTGTCCGCGCCCACGATCACCTTGTCCACGTCTCTTATGAAATGTCTGACCGCTGAGTCGACGATCATCGTTGCCGGCACTCCGGCTTTGCTGAGCTCTCGGGCGCTTATGTAGCCCTGCTTAGCTGGCCTTGATTCGGTAACAAAAGCTTTGATTTGTTTTCCTTGCTTAAAAGCCGCCTTAATTATAGCGAGCGCACATTGGCTGTTACAATGCGTCATCACAACATCACCTTTGGAAATCCTCCGTGCACCTATCTCGCCGATTATCCTAACCGCGTTGTTAGATGTGTGTATGAATTCATCTGCGCGATTAACGATAATTTTCTGCAATGTGGCGATGTCCGCAGCCTTTGCCAACGCTGGCTTAGAAACCACAAACCTCACTGCGTTTGGTAAAGATACCGCCGTGGGCCTCGTGGCGATGAGAAATGATGCTACACGGTTGATCTCCTTCGTAAACTCGGCTGGAGATTTTGCCTTCGACCTTTTCGCGGCAATTTTCAACGCGGTGGCCGCTGCCCTTCCAATCCTGCCCGCCCCCCTTATTTCCATCATGCGTATCTCTTGGGCAATCCGCTTCACTTCTTGATTAACCATATCATCGCCAACAAAACTTGTGCCGAACCGCTTAAAATCGTTGGGGGCTAATACAGCCTCCTCTTTAATTCATTTACAAAAATTTGACCGTCGGTTTTGTGTGTTTGGTCTTCCTCCGCTGAGATATTTTGCTTGAATTTTTCTACAAAAGCGTTGACATCGAGACTTTCGCTCAAAACTTTTTCTACCGTGGCCCTAAGCTCGTGCGGGTAGACTAAGTAAGGCATCACTGAGGAAAGCGAGTCTAAAACGAGCTTCTTTCCGGCCTCTTGCATTCGAGCACCTATACGTTGAGCAAAGATTCTTTAAAAGTGTCCATAGTAATCGTTGTCCTCACGCTCTTCACCGAGTCGAATACGCTTATCCGGTCGTCTACAAACTTTTTGAGATTTTCTATATCTTTAGCGCGCACCTTTGCCAACAAAGCATGACCCCCTGTCGTCTGGTGAAGCTCGCAAACTTCATGACAGCGTGAAAGCGTCTTAATAACATCATGTACACCGCGAGCATCCACCTCAATATTTACAAAAGCTAGAACCCCGCGACCGAATTTTTGGGGATCAATGACTGTTGTGTAACTTTTTATCATGCCGGACTTCTCGAGTTGCTTGACCCGCTTGCGAACACCGGAAATGCTGAGGCCAACTTCCCGACCCATTTCGCTAAGAGACACCCGCGCGTTCGCGTTCAGCATCTTCAAAAGCCGCATGTCAACGCTATCCAAAACCTTTCCCCCGGTCCTCCTCTTTTTTAATTTAGGATTTCGATGCTATAACTCTTGTGTGTCCATTTTTACACAGTTCATGTTCTCTTTAAAAACTTCTTAACAGACAGGGATTTTCCCTTTTGCCAGATCAATGCAGAATTTGTCGATGCGCTCGAGCTCGACGTCCATTACTTCCTCTATTCCCTTTCGAACGCTCTCGATGGAAACGCCTTGCTTGGTGATGACCCGCGCGGCTGCAATCAGGGGCTGGTCGATCGGCTTACCAATCTGACTCACAAGCCAAACGTTGATCTCCTCAAGTCCCTCGACGCGCCCATAGATGCTGTTTGCTATTCTATGTGTGAGTAGGTTGTAAATTTTACCAACGTGACTCACCGGGTTCTTGCCTGCAGCAGCTTCCATCCCAACATGGCGGTTGAGTGGTATCACCCCGTTCACGCGGTTGCCCCTGCCAACTTGGCCAGAGTCTGCACCGTCGGCACTCGTTCCCAACACTGTTGTGTATATCCCACCTATGCCCCGCCCGCGCATGTCCAACGTGTTAATATCCAGCGTAACTTTTAGATCGGATTTCTCTTTTATAAACGCCCGCACCCGCTCGAGGATCTCGGCCTTCTTCCTGAAGTAATCGCCCTCGTCTTTCACGAATCTGTCAACGAATGCCATGCCGATGGTCAACGAGAGCTCGCTGTTCTTCCTGAACCCCATCACCTTTATGTCCTCGCCGGACTCTGGGAACTCCTGCTTGAATTTTTTCGAGTTTAGGTACCGCTCAGTTTCGAGAACAAGCTTCTCGGTACGTGTCATGGGGGCATAACCGACCGCCGCCGAAGTGTCGTTGGCACTCATTACCTTGCCCTTTCTTCTGAAAATATCCGTCAGCGCCGCCGAGCCTGGTTTCAGTTCAACTTGATAGCGCACGTGTTTATTCGGGTCAACAAATCTGAGGTTTTCTTTTAACCAACTCTTCGCCGCCCTTATGGCGATCTCGTCCACAGGCACACTGGTGCCCTCAACCTCGTTTGTCGCCCGATCTCCGAAGATGAGGAGCATCGGCTGTTTTACCTCGCCACCGCCAAACTTAGTCTCAACTTCACCGGCGACCAATAATGATTTATCAGCGTTGTGATGCATTATCGCTCCGAATTTTTCCAGATACTCTTTGCTCAATTCCACAGAGACTCTATCCAAAATCGCATCACATATCGAGTCAGGATGGCCGAGCCCTTTCCGTTCAACAATCTCTAATTTTTGTTTCTCGAGGGGAATCTGTTTGAACTCCTCAACTGTTATGTTGCGTTTCACATTCAAACCTCGCGAATTTTGGATTATCAAGTGACTATTTATAGGTTTTCCCTCCAGATATAACTGCTGGGAATATCTATGCGACTTCTTAAGCCTGCCGAAATCCGCGCGCGCCGTGTTGAACTGGGCCTTACCCAAGCCCAACTTGCCGAGCTGGCGGGGGTGACACAAGCGTACATAGCAAAGATAGAGGCGGGAACGGCGGACCCGAAGGTCTCAACTCTCGAAAGAATTTTGAAAACGCTTGAAAGAGCGGCGAGTGAAAAGTACGTGACGGCGGAGGAAATAATGGCTACCCCCGTTATCGCGGTCAAACCGGGAGACAAAATAGACAAAGCGGCTCGGCTGATGAACTCTTACAAAATATCTCAGCTTCCTGTTCTCGATGGCGATACCCAAGTCGGATCGATCTCCGATGCCGCGCTGATGCGCAAGTTGACGGCCGGCGAAGACATGTCTAGACTTGTCAGGAGAAGCGTTGAAGAAATAATGGAAAGCCCATTCCCGACCGTGAGCAAGGATACCGACGTCGACACCATATACCACTTGCTAGAGCACAGCTCAGCGGTTTTGGTCACCGATCGAGGGCGGGTGGTCGGCGTCGTGACCAAAGCGGACGCACTTAAACTCACCAGAAGCTCAAAGAGCTGAAGCAGTGCCAGAAAAGCTGGTTGATATTTATGCCTTGGTGCCAGACAATTGACTTGGTGCGTCGATGATTGATGAGCCAGCGAAAGACCGCGTGGCAAGGTGGATAGCAGGGGACATCGCGTTATCGGATAAGCCGGGGGATGCGCTTAAACGCTGGCGGGGCAGATTCGAGATAAGCCAAACCGCACTTGCCGATGCCATGAAAATCTCGTCATCTGTCATAAGCGACTACGAAGCTGGGAGACGCAAATCCCCGGGAGTGAGCACGATCAAGCGCATCGTCGAAGCGTTGATCGAGAGCGATTTGAAGGCGGGGGGGAAGGTCACAAAGGCTTTCTCATCCATGTTCGGTGGCCAATTACCCCCGGATGTTCTTCTTGACATGCGGGAGTTCGAGAAACCCATCGATGGCAAGACGCTATGCAAGGCTATCGACGGGGAGGCGGTGGCGAATAAGGATCTGCTAGATAAAAAGTTGTTTGGATACACTGTCATTGACGGCCCGAAAGCCGTCCTTACCCTCTCCGCGGAGGAGTTTATGCACTTGTATGGTATGACGACCGAGCGCGCGCTTGTTTTTACGGGTGTCACCACCGGTCGCTCGCCCATGATCGCTATAAAAGTGAAGGGGATAACCCCCGGCGTAGTCGTCATCCATGGGGAAATCAAGGATGTTGACTCCCTTGGGGTGAAAATTGCCGAGGTCTTGCGCGTTCCTCTTATCGTTTCTAGGATAACCTCTGTGAATGAACTTATCGAGAAGCTCAGGAAATTTTCTCCTTGAACAATAACGGCGGTTGCCGAAATTTCTATAGACAATCAAAAGTCTTTTATCCCCTTGCCAGAAGGATTGAACAAGCAAATCTGCCGGTGGTATGCAGATGGAAGTCGGAATCGTTGGTTATGGAGTTTACATCCCCCGGTATCGTCTCAAAGTCGAAGAGACGGCAAAAATCTGGGGGGCTGATGCTGAGCGAATCAAGCGTGGGCTCTTTCTTGAGGAGAAATCCGTACCGGGCCCAGACGAGGATGCCGCTACGATAGCCGTCGAGGCTGCACGAAACGCCGTCAAACGGGCAGGGATTAACCCGCAAGATATAGGTGCCATCTACGTTGGTTCAGAATCACACCCGTATGCTGTCAAACCCACCGCTACCATTGTGGCTGAGGCTATCGAAGCCACTCCTGATCTGACGGCCGCCGACTTCGAGTTCGCCTGCAAAGCTGGCACGGCCGGCATTCAGACATGCATGGGGATGGTGGGGTCTGGCATGATAAAGTACGGCATGGCTATAGGCACTGACACTGCCCAGGGCGCCCCAGGGGACCCGTTGGAGTACACCGCTGCCGCGGGCGGCGGGGCCGTCATTGTGGGGAAGGGTGGTGATCAGATCCTAGCTACCATTGACGATACATATTCTTACACTACTGATACTCCTGACTTCTGGAGGCGGGAGATGCGGCCCTATCCCAAGCATGGAGGGCGCTTCACCGGCAAGCCCGCCTACTTCAAACACGTGCTTTCGGCTGCCCACGGCCTGCTCAGAAAACTCCAACTTACACCGAAGGATTTCACATATGTTGTTTTCCACCAACCCAACGGCAAGTTCCCGCTCCAGGCCGGGAAGGAGCTCGGCTTCACGAAAGAGCAAATAATGCCCGGACTGATCACACCAAAAATCGGCAACACATACTCTGGGGCAAGCATGATCGGCTTGGCGGCAGTCCTTGATCAAGCGAAACTAGGTGATCGGATTCTCGTTGTTTCATTCGGTTCTGGTGCTGGCAGCGACGCTTTTAGCATCACCGTGAAGGAGGGTATAGAAACCAAGCGGGACGCAGCACCCAAAGTGGCCGATTACATCAACCGCAAGGTAAACATTGACTATGCAACATACACTAAATTCAGACAACTGTTGGTGAGATAGATGCGCAAAGTTGCGATCATCGGGGTTGGGCTGACAAAATTTGGGGAGCTCTGGGATGTCTCCTTCAGGCGGATGATCACCGAGGCTGGGGCACGGGCCATTGAGGATGCCGGTATAGACGGCAAGCAAATAGGTGCCATGTATGTTGGAAACATGTCCGCTGGGCAATTCGTCCGCCAAGAACACATCGCCTCGCTTATAGCTGATCAAGCTGGCCTTACACCCATACCCTGCACGCGCGTGGAGGCGGCATGCGCATCTGGCGGTTTGGCTTTGCGTCAAGCGATGATATCAGTCGCCTCGGGTATTCACGATATCGTGGTCGCTGCGGGAATAGAGAAGATGACTGACGTACTCACCGAGCAGACTACCGAGGCCCTTGCCACCGCTGCCGACCAAGAATGGGAGGCATTTGTGGGCACTACCTTCCCTGGGCTGTATGCACTCATGGCCAGGCGCCACATGTATGAATTCGGCACGACCGAGGAGCAGCTTGCAAAGGTGGCTGTAAAAAACCACCACAACGCCTGCTTCAACCCGTGTGCCCAGTATCAGATGGAAATAACTGTGGAAGATGTTCTCAACTCGTCCCCGGTCAACACGCCGCTGAAGCTGCTCGATTGTTCGCCAATCACAGATGGGGCAGCCTGTGTTATCTTGGCCCCCGCAGACAAAGCGAGGGAGTTCACGGATACCCCGATACTAATCGCTGGCACGGGACAAGCGAGCGATACTATATCGCTACACGACCGCCCGACACTCACCGGGCTAGCCGCTGCAAAAAAGGCCGCGGAGTTGGCGTATGATATGGCGGGTGTTGGACCAAACGACATAGACCTCGCGGAGGTCCACGATTGTTTCACCATCGCCGAGATAATGGCAATCGAGGACTTGGGCTTCTGCAAGAAGGGCGATGGGGGCAAAGTGACCGAGCAGGGAGAAACGGCGATTGGGGGGCGAATCCCGATAAACACGAGCGGCGGCCTTAAGGGCAAGGGACATCCAGTCGGTGCAACTGGCATCGCTCAGGCTGTAGAGATCACACAACAGCTCCGTGGCGAGGCGGGCAAGCGCCAAGTCAACGGCGCCGAGATCGGGCTGACACACAACGTCGGTGGCTCGGGCGGGACCGTCGTCGTCCACGTGCTGAGGAGGGGTGACTGATGGCTGTCCCACGTTTCTGGAGAGAGATTCCCAACCGCTATAACCTCATAGGCACAAAATGCGGCAACTGCAACAAAGTCTTCTTCCCACCGCGCTACATATGCCCAGGGTGCAGGCGGATCGGCAAGCTAGAGCCATACAAGTTGAACGGAAAGGGCAAAATCATTTCGTTTACCATTACCCATGTCGCACCCAACGGTTTCGAGGATCAGGCGCCTTACGCGCTTGCTATAATAGAGCTTGACGAAGGGCCGTGCCTGACCGCGCAGCTCACCGACTGCGATCCAAACCAAGTCAAAATTGGCGACCGCGTCGAGATGGCCTTCAGGCGGATGGGGCAAGACGGTGAAGACGGCGCCATATACTACGGATACAAAGCCAGATTGGTCTGAATTTTCAGTGCCGTTTAAACGAATTTTTTGCCTGTCGCTCGAAGCAGCAGTTTTTTTATAGTTGGTAGTCTCATTACCAACTACGGAAAAAATATGAACCACGCGAGCCGTAAGTAGCGGTTATCTGAGCACCGGCTAAATTTTCCTAGCAAAAGTTAAGTAACCCGTGTGCGCGATCATCCGCGTGCTCGGGCGGGTGGCGCCGGGTTTGACTTCTATCTCCCTCACTAAGCACTCAATAGTTTTGCAGTTGGTGAAGTGATATTTTCGCAGATCGGCGTAAAGCCTTTGGATATGCTCAACACATGGTGAAAAAACCGCCAAATGGCCGCCGGGTTTGAGTGCCGTGCCGACATGAGCAAGCGCTCGCTCGGGCTGAGGCAAGTCGAGCGTCACGAGGTCAACATCTTTTTCATCTATGCCTTCGTAGATGTCCTTGCGCTTCACTTTGACCACATCGCCCAATCCGGCAACCGCAATGTTTTCCTCGGCCACTTGGGCAAAGTCCTCCCGCACCTCATAACTGACAACCCTGCCACTTGGCCTGACGAGATTTCCCAGAAATATCGCGAGTGCCCCAGAGCCGGCGCCTGCATCTACTACGAGGTCACCCGGGCCAACACCCGTGTAAGCTACCACTTGTGCCGCATCTTTTGGAAGCATTATCTGGGGCATTCGGCGCATCTTTTGGAGGTAGTCGACGATGCGGGGGCTCAACACAACGAACTCCTTGCCAACGTGCGATTTGATCCGGGTGCCAGCTTCTGCCCCGATCAGTCCCGCCAAATCAAGAACCCCAAAATCGGTGTGTAGCTGTCTCCGCTCGGCCTTCACGAGGTACTTTCTGCCCCGCTCGTCGATGAGGATTACCCGCCCGCCTTCCTGAATCATGGCAACCACAGATTTTTACGTGCGTCAGCTTAAATAACGGCTCGAAGGATGGCGACTAAATGGACATAACATGGCATACGAAGCACCTGAAGCCACGGCAGATGATCGCAATTCCACTCGTGCTTGCCGCATTCTTCGCGGCGGTATTTTTTGTCCGAGGGGTGCCTATGAGCATCGAGTTCTCAAGCGGCACGATGATAAGTTATCGCGACTTGGAGAACTGCCCGAATGCCGATGCTGTCGAGAGCGCGCTCAGTACAGTTCTAGCGGCTGATGTTAAGGCTGTCACAACCCAAGATTCAGCTACTGGAACATTCGGCTTGGATATCCAAACCGCAAAGGCGCTCGATGATAACGGGCGGGAACTTGTTCAGCGCACGATGGCAGATCAGTTTGGCATTCAGGGCACGCCAGAATTTTATTCAATAGAGCCGGCCATAAGCCAAAATTACTTGCGCGGAGCCATGTTGGCAATCATCGGCGCGTTTATCGCGATGTTCGTGATAGTCTTCCTCGTATTCAGGCACAAGATTGTCGGCGGAATGCTGCCGTGCGTTGCGCTCAACATGGTCTGGGGTCTCGGCGGGCTGGCGCTCCTTCAGATGCAGTTCAGCTTAGCCGCGCTGACCGGGTTCCTCCTGATGATCGGTTTTTCGGTTGACACGAACATCCTGCTCACCACGCACGTGCTGAAGCGGGTTGGGGGGGAGCCGAGAGAACGAATGGCTAACGCGATGCTAACTGGAGTTATGATAACTGGGACGAGCCTCGCGACGATGATATGTATCAACGTCCTCGTGACGAACCCCGTGATAACCCAGTTGGCTACCGTGCTCACGTTCGGCCTCGCGGGCGATCTCTTCAACACTTGGTTCCTGAACGGCGGCGTCTTGGTATGGTACGCGGAACGCCAGAAAGGAAAGGAGTACTATGTCTCTCTTTAAGGAAAAACGAATTCTGCTCCTCACAGGGGTGTCCCTTCTCGCCGCGGCGTTACTTGTTACGCCTGGCATCAGATATGGGATAGACATCGCCGGTGGTTCAAGGGTAGTTTTAAAACTGGAAGCCTCACAGGTAACAATTCAGCTCGCGAGCCCGATAGTCGATGAAAACTATGCCCCCATAAATGAGATTATTAATCTAATTGAAGACAACTTACTCGTCAGCGTTACAAATGTAAGTTTAAAAACTACTGATACGGCAATTTTTGAGATAGGGCGCCCGGTGAGTTCTGCCCTCATCAATTCGATCATCGGTGATAAGGGCCAGGTTCTCTCAGTTGAAGAAGGAATAAGCAGCGGGACGCAGGAAGAGGTGACGAACTTGCTCCAGACGCGGGTAGATCCTGCCGGCCTCTTGGGAGTACAGTCCAGACCGATGGGCGGCGGCCTAGTTCTCTTCGAAGTTCCAGCAATGACCACTGCAGAAGCAAAAGCTTTACTTGGGCGAATGGGTTATATCGAAGCATATATCGAAAGCGTGCTGGCATTCAGCGGTGCCGACCTTCTAGAT
>Ga0209610_1001029_pt1 | contig 14514 bp, 17 predicted proteins | sample LakKivw275mmetaG_FD_184137 | JGI IMG/M metagenome (GOLD analysis project Ga0209610, IMG submission 184137) | Anoxic lake water microbial communities from Lake Kivu, Rwanda to study Microbial Dark Matter (Phase II) - Lake Kivu water 275m metaG... | ecosystem: Environmental > Aquatic > Freshwater...
AAAATACTCTTTCATAGTTTTTACCTTCTTTTTAAAGATTTAACTATTCTATGTTTTTTATTTTAACTTGTCGACTGTATTTTGTCAACAAAATAATGTGCGTTGTCCAGGAGATACTATACAATTTGTAAATTACGGATGATTCAGACCCCCATTGCTATGGCTAAAGTTTAGGATTTTAGCTAAATTTTCACCCTCTCAAAATCTAAAAGTGACTATTAAGTAAAGCCTGTCCCCATATTTTTCCTAAAACCCTTATAAATAAAAATTTTATCTGTCATTGCGAAACGAAGTGACGAAGCAATCTCGTCTTTTTATATTGAATTTGTGAAACCTGAACTCATTCTCATTCTTCACAACACCCTTATTTTAATGGTGTTTATATTTGTGTACCTGAAAAAGTGCGGAAGTCGGGAAATATAGAAAAACTTAATATATCATTCTTTTGATAATGCACTTCATAATAAGTAGAAGCTTCATATTTTCCTATTTCCCATTTCTCATTGTCAGACAACTTTAAATACTCTTCAGATTCTGTCCATAGTTCATTTTTAAAATTAAAGATATCTTGTTGAATAGTTTGATTGGCATTTTTCTCTATCTGTTTATTTTTTAAACCTTGTATTACTGGAAAAGTAATATCCACCTTAAGAGCTGCATAATCCTCTTTAATTACTGAATCGGAAATAGTTATTTCCTGAGCTATTACTACTATACTAACAAAATTATTTACAATAGTAGCTATGATTAGACCAAAAATTAATTCTAAAAGAATTAATTTTTTCATAACTTCCTCCTCAAAGGTTCAAGAATATTCTTCTTCTGACTGGCTATACGGCTCGATTTTGTACTGGATATATTTGTCTGAAATAATCCCCAGATCTGCATATGCACCACGGTAACATTCAGGTAACATGGATGCTAATCGAGCCATAATCTGATCGGTTATCTCCTGACGAGCGTTTTTGGTTATCTTCGTTTCATTCACGAGCATGAAGGTCTTCCCAACAACAAAGGTAACCCGCGTTCGTTTCAACCTCTTTATATTGTGCCAAAATTTTTCGACTCCGTAATGTGCGACAATCAGTATTGGAACACAATTTTGTAGGGCAAGAAAAACTACTCCCTGGTAGCCTTTGGCCAGCACCCCGGTACCACTTCTTGTCCCTTCCGGAGCAATGCAAAGAATCTTTTTCTTTTTCAGAGCTTTTCCCGCTTCTCTAAATGTGGAGACACTTGGAGTTTCTCTATCAATAGGGATAGCTCCCCATGCTTTTGCCAGTATTCTTAGGAACCAATTATTCCAAGTTTCCTTTTTTGCAATTCCGCAAATATTGCGGGGAAGTAGAAGCGTGTAGATGAACGGGATCTCAAGAAAATTAATGTGGTTAACCACCAGAAGCAAAGGTCCTTGCCGGGGTACAGATTCCAGTTTGACTCCTTCAACCTTACAAAGTATTTTTAATAGTAATCTGATTATAAAGGTTATAAATCTACCGGTTAAGTTCATGCTAAACTTCTCATGGTGATTAATTGAAGTGCCGATGGAATTATCTGAACCTCCAGAGTTGTGCCTGCCACACAGATAGTCTCTCCATCAGCGTGAGCGGTCATACTTCCTGAAAGTGCTTTCAGGGAGATTTTTTCAGCAGAGTCAGTAATTGTACCCTGGTGCCTGCTTTGTTTCGCTTTCATGTAGAGTAGCATAGCCTTGAGCAAAGAAATTCTTGTCCCCTGATGGGTTATGGTGAGATTAAGCAACCCATCACTCATATCTCCATCGGGAGCCATAAAGAAGGCTCCCCCCATCCGTTTTCCGTTCATAATAGAAATAAGAGCTGGAGTCATGATCTGCTTTCTGTTTTGGTAAAATATTTCGATGGTGGGAGCTTTAGGACGTACTACCAATGTTTTAATCGCTCCAACGATATATGATGCCGCTCCATGAAGATATTTCATTTTTGCCGCCTCTAACCCGACAATTGCATCAAAACCAATACCAACACCGTTTCCGAAGTACCAACCCTTAGGGAAATCACCTCCGATAATGAACCCAACATCTATAGGATAAAGAACTCCCTCAAGAAGAAGGCGCATACTTTCTGTAAGACCGTGTGGAATTCCTGCCCCAAAGGCGAAGTCATTCCCACGGCCAATGGGCAAGACACCAAATTGTAAACGGCTTTGTTGGTTTGATGATGATACGAATTGGCTGGAATTTAACATAAGTCCGTTTATTACCTCATTAGAAGTACCGTCCCCGCCGGCTGCTACGATTACGTGATCAGGAATTTGAGTACTCGATTCAGCTATGGAAGTGGCATGACCGACTCCTGCTGTAAGGATAATTTTAAAATTTGCTGCATTTTTTGAAAAGAATTCTTCTATTAAGGATTTTTTCTTCTTCGCATTTCCATTATCCGCTACTGGATTGAGAATGATGGTAAAATATCTGTTCATACCTATTCCTGATCAAAAGATATACCCTAATATTATAGAGGCGTATATTGTACTAGCTCAATAAATTGGTAACTTTTTCCAGCTTTTTATAAGGGTTCTGATAACCCAGTTCTCTATGTCTTCTTAGATAATTATATCCAAATATTAAATTTCCTAAATTATAGATTAGACCTTTACTATAGTCAAATAAATTAGGATAAAAAAATCATTTGTAACCATCTTTTACGAAGGCCTCAACCTTAACATTGATTTGCTGCCGGTCGTATTTTATTTAGATAAAGTACCAGACTCCCTTATTCGACTCCCTAAAGAGCAAGACTAAAAAGCAAATTAAAAGAGAATTACCTTTTGATATATGGATATATTTACCGCCCCTAATGACATTCTACTATACTTTATAAGTTTAAATTGGTCTTTTTTCATTAAACTCAACAACCCATTATTCTGTAGATAGCTTTTAAAATTTCTATAATGCTCTCCTCCAGCTATTCTTTCAATAATACTTATTAATATTCTACCCAACTTCGTCGTTTGATTATCAAAAATATAATCAATAACCAGCATAATCCCATCTGCTTTTATAATTCTATGCGCTTCGTCTATAATAGCTTGTTGAGTATCTCTATCTTTTTCGTGTAGTGCAAAACTTATAATTACTACATCAAAGGATGAATAGTTAAAACTTGTTTTTGTGGCATCCTCATTATAAATCTTTATAGAGGGATCACTTCTTCTGGCAATTTCTAACATTGAATCAGATCTATCGAGACAATAAAGGTTTCTAAACCCGTGTTTTGAAAGTAATTTAAGCTGATTTCCAGTGCCGCAACATAAATCTAAAATTACTTTATCTTGGTATTTTAAAAGCTCATTCATTACCGCAATTCTTATTGGCTTAAGGGCTAAATAAAAAATAGGGTCATAGATCCTTGCTATGAAACTACAATTACTTTTCATTTCGGGTAAAATCCTTTGGGTTACTGGTAAACGCATACTAAAGTCAGATCTTCGCATAAACGATAATATACATAATAAATTTTATTGAGACATATATAGTCTTTAAAAATAAATTTATCTGAAAGATAATTAATATGTGATAGTATCATGGTCAAATTGAAGAGATCATCCATTTCTTTTAAGGTAACAAATATTTTCTTCTTATTACTTAACCAAGCAACTATTTGAAACTCGATAGATCCAAATCTCTCCATTTGACTTCATTTTCAAATAGATATTTTTGGATGTCTTTCATTCTCTGCCGTAATACACCAACAACTTTTGGCCGTTCAAGGTTTTCACCGAATGCCCGGCCGTGAAAGTTTCTCCTTAAGCTTCAGGGCGACAGAAGTGGACCTAAATAGCCGAACCATCTCTGGTTACTTAGATATCGCTAATCTTATAATCGCTTAGATTTAAACATTTAATTAATTAACTCCTTCTTATTTAATTATATTTTCTATTTATGATTGACCTTTTTTGCAGGGGGTGTAGTTGTTTTCTTATAAGGTAAAGGGATATACGAAACAGAGGGACGTTTTCCTGGATTTTGAGGATAAAGGTCCATCAATTCATAAATTCCTTTAGGCATTTCACTAGAGACACATAAACCTAATTTTTTAGCTTCTTCAAAGGTAATGGGATAATCATGGGTCCATCGACCTTCCGTCAGAATCTGGGCAAGCTTCTCTGCTTTTTGCTTACTGCAATTATTTTCAAAAAGCAGTTTTTTCACAAATGCCCTAACCTGTCGAATTGCCTTTCTGGCAATATCAGCTTGAATCATGGTTTCATCATCTATTTTATTCTTGTCCTTATCTTTTAATACATTTAAAATCGAGACTGCCGGATATTGGCCTATTTGAGGGTCTACTGGTCCTAAAACCGCATTTTCATCCATAATAATTTCATCTGCTGCTAAAGAAACCATAGTTCCTCCGCTCATAGCATAATGGGGGATAAAAACAGTCACTTTAGCCTGGTGTCTTAAAAGGGCTAAGGAAATCTGTTCAGCGGCTAAAACTAATCCACCGGGGGTATGTAAAATAATATCAATCGGCATCTTCGGATCGGTCAACCTTATCGCCCGCAAAACAGCTTCGGAATCTTCGATATTGATATACCTTATTATAGGTATACCTAAAAATACTCATCGTCTCTTGACGATGAATCAAGGCAATCATTCTGGATTTTCTCTCTTTTTCAATGCGATTAATTAAAGAAATTCGAGATACTTCCAAATTTCTTTGCTTTAACCAAGGAGTGAGTAAAGAAAAAATAAAAAAAAGCCAAAAAATCATACTTAGATATTCCATCGAAAACCTCCTCTTATAATATCCTTATATTTATTTTATATTATTATAATGAAATCCTATTTCAACTGCAATTTTGAAATAGAAAGCTTTGAGTTGAATAGGTCGTCTAAATCGTTCATTAATCAAAAATAATTATTCCCCTGGTTAGTTTACCTTCTATCGAATAGGACATGATCCATTAGAACAGGATTCATCACCTAAATCAATCTCGGTATCTTCTTTTTCGTATTTGGAAATAAGAGAAGGAATAAAGGGTATCATGGTCTTGGTTCTCTTTTCATATTCTTGTTGAGAAATTTCTTCGTAAGGCATTTGATCGTAAAAGCTATCGTCTAAGGAGACAAAACTCACTGCTACCACTTCCTCCCAATGATTCCATAACCACTCTTCTACTTCTTCCCATTCATTATCTTTCACGTGAACCGTAATAGAAGTATTATGGTCGGTATATTCTTTTTGGAAAGAAAGATAATTTTCTAATTGCTCGATAGCAGTAATTTCTTTTTTGGTCTTTCCTTCTGGAGCGCTGCAGGGAAAAGAAATTACTTTGGTTTGACAATCTTCTTCCGTCTGCCCATTTTCTGGTCTTATATTATAGCCCAACTCTTCGCACACTTTGAGCAAAGGATCATAAGCATTAATACGAACTCTCCTAATAAAATAAGGAGAATGAGAATAATGTACACCACTGGAAACGGTGGGTAATTGAGAAAGGGTCCCTTCCGGTTTCACCGTAGTCATCAGTAAAGGAGGTTTAACTCCTAACTTCTCCGCATAGATTTCTGCTTCCTGATGAACAATATCTCTTAATTTTTTTCGTAATTCTGATTGTGCTTCCTGGCTCATCTTAGTAGCATTAACCATATCTTGCCATCCAGTCAAACTACAGCCCACCAACCGATCTCTCTTCTGCTTAATATCCCATTGATCTAATTCTAAATCTAAAAAAGTCATCCGAAAAGCTGCTCGTAAAGAAAGTCGTTGAGCTTCAAACAAGGCTTTATAGTTTAATTGATTCTCTTGTACAAAACTTAATACATTAACGGTGGTTAAATTGCACATCTGATCTTTATCTAATAATACTTCCATACAGGGATTGGCTCCCTTAAAATTAGGTCTCCTTTTCGCCGCTGCTTCGGCGTTCATAAATCCAGGTTCTCCACTGTATCTCATCTGTTTAATATGCCAGGCAAGTTGTTCCCGAGTCGGTTTAGCAGTATAAAAAATGCTATTATTACTCATTTCCCGATAATCAATAGCTTCATTTTTGACCCATTTACCTTCTATTTGTTCATAGAGATTATTCTTAGCATTTAAAATTCCCTGGTCATCCTGATCAAATAATACTACTTCACTGGTTCGTCTAACCCCACCGACGACAACATTCTGTCCAATAATATTGGCCATATCCATACAATCCAGGGGTTGTAATTTTTTAAATTCACTATAAGCATCTATTTTAACTATTTTATCAATTTTAGTAAACATTTTCCTTAAACTTTCATATCCGGAGGCAGTACCACCAAAAGTTTTTAATTTTTCTCCTCTTGGTCTAACATAATTATAATTAAAAATAATAGTTTTTATTGCCCTATATTCCTTCTTATATAAGATACTTAAATAATAATCTAACGACTCCACCCAGCCTTCTTTACTATCTCCGATAACAATCTGGGCAGTATTCTTTTCAAAGATAATACTGGTCAAATCTTCCCTCTTCTCTTTAGACAGGGGAGAATAAGACTCATGGATTATTTTTACATCGGTTCTGACTTTCGGTAATTTGTTGACATCAGTTTTCAAGACCCTTATCCCTACTCCCGTCCCAATCATCAATAAGTAAAATAGATCTTTAAAGGCATTAAAATTATCCAAAATAGTAAAACTACAATTAAAATTAGCCATCGGATATTTCAAACTAACTTCTGTCCCACCAATCCAAAAAGTTCTACCTGCTAAAAATTGTCTTAGATGGAAGACATTATCATAGAGGAGTTCTGCTTCTTGCTGGGTAGTTTTCACTAAATTACAATTAAATTCTACCGCCCTCCTAACCGTTTCCCACCAATACTCCCTTCTTTTCTCCAAAGGTAACCATCGAGAATAAGTCCGATAATAAACAAATTGCCCTAACTGCGTGGGAAAGGGATTAGGAAGATGTTTATATTGACTAATAAAATCATCGGATAACAATTGATGGTTTTTTTTAGCTATCTCTCTTAATTTATCGCGCTGTTCCCGATACAAAATATAGATCTTGGCTACATCTTTTCTTTCGCTATTCATTAACTCGGTTTCTACTCGTTCCTGTATTTCATTAACCGTGACATTTTCTTTAGCCGTAGACAAGTCTTTTTTTATTTGGTTTGCAATCAAGATACAGAGTTCTTTATCTACCCCCTTGATCGTTTCACGCATAGCTTGAGTAATCGCATTGATGATTTTATTGGGATCAAAATATTGTACAGTATGATTTCGTTTATTTACTTTTATCATTTTTATCTTCCTTCTTAAATATTTTGTGATCTGATAGATCTGATAGATGAAAAATAAACACTGAATAGATGATTACTGGAATCATCCTTAGGATATAAATACCCTACGCTTCCCAAAGCAGAGCAACCTTTACATTAGTAATATCCGTTCTCTTTAGCTGTAGAATTACTGGTCATACCGCTATCTAAAGTTCCTATCCGCATTCTGCCTAAAAAAACACCCAGTACACTAGCTCCCATAGATAAAATACTTTGCGTTGTGGTAGTCTGGGAAATTGCATCTTCTTCCACTTTTTTTTCACTCCAAAGCTTATTTTTTTCTTCCATCAAAGGTTCTCTTTTTCATATTTGAAAGCAGAGTTTCTATTTCATCTTTACTTAAAGAGGCTGGACTATTTTTGATCAGCCCATCCATCAAGCGGTCTTTATCCTGTTTGGTTTGCAGCCTTCCTAAAAACCAACTTCCGATATTGGAAAGCCCTTTATAATCAAGATCCACCGGATTTTGAGTAGTAAGCCTACCCCCACCCCATAAGCCCTGGCTTGTTTTAAAAGGACTAACATCAGTTCTTTAGAGGGAGGATTAGTAATATAACCAATCAATTCTTCTAAGGTAAGATTTTTTCTCTTCTTCCAGAAATAGAAAAAAATAGTGGAAAGCAGCATATACTCCTTACTGGTTAAAGGATCTACCTCTATATTCACTAAAGCTAAAAGACCTTTTACCGTAGAATTAAGGAGAGAAGTAAAGGTGTCCGGATCGTTATCACCCTTGGGGTCAATGATGATCGAAGGAATTTTATCAATGGCTGCTTCTTTGAAGATATTAATACCCAAACCGGTTTTACCACTGCCAGTCATTCCAATAATCACCAAATGTTCACCTCTCTCCGATAATATTTTTATTAATCTATATTATAAAATTCTGATACTTTATCTTATATTATACTAATCCAAAAAACTTTATCAAATATTCTTTTTAAAATTTTTTACCCTCTGATTAAATTTTTTTCTTTAAATAGATTCTGGAAGGATATGAATATATCAGCAGAATCGGGAATACTATTCCCTACGCTTTTCAGAAGTACAGAAAGAACTCTCCGGAATGAAGATAGATTTAGGGAAAATTGAATAGAGATAAAAAGGCAATAGAAATAGGGTAAACTATAAAGGAGGCCTCCTCTTTAACTTACCCTATTTTATTTTCCTTTTCTAATCTTACTCACAAGTTATAGCTTCTACTGGACAATCATCGGCAGCTTGCTTACACGATTCGACTAAATTATCTGGAACTTTATTCACTTTTACTACTGCGATACCATCTTTTACCTCAAAGACTTCAGGGCAGGTGTCTTCACAAAGTCCGCATCCAGTACATAAATCTTTATCAACTACAGCTTTCATTTTATATTTTCCTCCTTCTATATATAATTGCCAACTTTGAAATTTATTCGATAACTAAGAGTAAGTCCAATAAAACCTCAATTTTCGTTTTTTTTTACCATCATCAATCAATATTTACTTAACTGTTTTATCAAATAATTCTTCTTATTAAAAGAAAAATTATCTACAATGTTATAAGTATAACTTAAAAATAGACAAATTTCAAGTTTTTCACTAATTTTTTTCATATTTCATCAATAAGTTTTATACTACATACTCCATAAAATCTTCAGCTAATAAAGTTTGAGGAAATATACTCTGAGCCTCGGCAAGTAAATCCTTTTCGCTTATTACCAATCTATTATCATTTGAACTATATCGAGGGCTAATATGAGTTAGAATAAGTTGTTTAACCTGAGCCTTCTTAGCCACCCTGGCAGCCACTGTCGTGGTGGAATGAAAATTTCGTTGAGCAATTTCCTCTTCTTGCTGAGAGAAAGTCGATTCATGAATTAAGAGATCAGCATCTTTTGCTAAGAGTACTAAATTCTCACAATAGGTAGTGTCACCACAAAAGACTATTTTTCTCCCCTTTCTAATTTCACTTATAAAATCCTTACCCTGAAAGATTCTTCCATTAGGTAATCTAACTGTTTCACCTTCTTTTAACGCTCCATAAGCCGGACCAGGTGGAATATTAAATTTACGAGCTTCTTCTGCTAAAAAACGTCTTTTCCCCTTTTTCTCCTCAATAGAATAAGCATAAGTCTTAATACTATGATTAAGTAGAACATAACGTACTTTATATTCCTGGTCTTCCCAGAGAATACCTGCACCTAAATTTTCAGGAATGATCTTTATTTCAACCTCATAAGGAAAATAAGTCTTAGTTATATCTTGAATTTCTCTTAAGTAAAGATCAAGACCTTCGGGTCCGTATAATTGAATTCCACTTAAATTTTGACCACTTCTCAATCCTCGAGAAGCTAACAAACCAGGAAGTCCAAAAAGATGGTCTCCGTGTAAATGGGTAATAAAAATTTTCTCCAATTTAGATAATTTCAAAGAGGTTTTTTGGATTTGTTGTTGAGTACCTTCTCCACAATCCCACAACCATAACTTATTGCTGTTAGTAAAGATAAGGGCAATGGAAGACACATTACGTTTTAAAGTAGGCATCCCCGAACTAGTGCCTAAAAATATAACTTTCACCAACTATCACCTAATTTCTTTCTCTTATCCTGCACATTCAGTAATTTCGCCTTTTATAATTTCTATACCATGTGGTAAGGCTTTTAATATTATTTCTAAAGATTCTTTTACTCCTTTGGGGCTACCCGGTAAATTTATAATTAAACTTTTTTTTCTAATTCCGGCTACCTCTCGAGATAATATCGCTCGATTTGTCTTTTTAAAACTTTCACCTCTGATTATTTCACTGATTCCGGGGACTTCTTTCTCAATTACTGCTAAGGTGGCCTCTGGAGTGACATCTCTTTTTCCTAAACCTGTCCCTCCGGTAGTTAAAATTAAATCCAGGTGTAACTTATCAACTGCTTTTGCCAATTCATCTTGAATAATTTCCTTTTCATCAGGGATAATTCGATAATACTTAACTTCTCCTTCAATTTTTTTAACTATCTCCTCAATTACTTTTCCACTTTGATCTTCTCGCTCTCCCCGTGCCCCTTTATCGCTTATGGTTAAGATACCTACCTTAATCATTCTGTTAACACCTCAATTTCATCCCCAATTTTTACTTTTCCACCTTTTAAAACTCGAGTAAAAATACCTTCTTTGGTCATTATTGAACTTACCCTCTTACCATCAATTTCCAAAAAATAGCTATCCTTTTTTCCTATTTGGGTTATTTCTAATAAAATATTTTCCCCAATTTTTAGTTTAGTTCCCAAAGCAAGTTGATATAGAATAAGTCCTTCCACATCTAAGTTCTCATAAAGTTCACCGAAATTTATTTTAACACCTTGGTCTCGCATTTTATTCATACTATCAAGACCTAAAAGACTAATTTGTTTATAATATTTACCGGCATGGGCGTCGCCTTCTAAGCCCCAATCCTTAATAATTAACCCTTCTTTTATAGGTATCTTTTTCTCTTTTTTAATTTTTCCACAACAAACAGCCAATATTTTACCCTTCAGTTTTCTTTCCATTATCTTTGCTCTCCCATTTTTGATTTGCCTTGATAATGTCCGCTTTGCCCTCCGGATTTTTCTACTAAATGTATATCTTGAATAGTCATCCCTCTATCTATTGCCTTACACATATCATAAATAGTAAGACCAGCTATGGCTATCGCAGTTAAAGCCTCCATTTCTACCCCGGTTTTGCCGACGGTCTTGACCTTAGATTTTATGATAATTTTATGTGCCTCTTCATTAATTTTAAAATTAAGATCCACGCTAGTAAGCATTAAAGGATGGCACATAGGAATAATTTGACTAGTCTGTTTGGCAGCCATAATACCAGCAACCTGAGCTACTGCTAACACGTCTCCTTTGCTAATTTTCCCCTCATTAATTAGTCTTAAGGTTTCAGCTTGCATAACTATTTCACCTTCGGCAATTGCTATTCGCGCAGTGTCCTCTTTGTCTCCCACATCTACCATACGAGACCTTCCTTCTTCATTAAAGTGGCTCAACTCTTTTGCCTCCATCTTATCAACCTCCCACTCGGGACATTTTAAAAGACAGGTTATTTGATATCCCTTCTTTAATTTTATGACCTTTTGGTTTTAATTTTACTGCCATCTCTATTTTATCCCTTATTACTTTTCTTCTTAGAATTTGATCTTCCTCACTGTTACCCATCTCTCTAAGGGCTTTTTTGAGATCAATTTCTCGATTAGAAAAAAGACAAGGTCTTATCTTCCCCTCAGAAGTTAGTCTGATTCGATTGCAAGTTTGGCAAAAGTGCTGGCTCAAGGCAGTAATAAAACCGATGGTACCTTTACCACCTTCAATCTGATAATATTTTGCTGGTCCATTGTCTGAATCTGTCTTAATAGGATTAAAAGAATATTTTTTTGCTAAATTTTCTTTAATCTCTAAACCTGAAATAAATTTGTCCTTATAATTATCTATAATCTCTTCTAAAGAAGGCATCAATTCGATAAAACGAATACTTAATGGTCTTTCTAAAGCTAATCTTACAAAATTTTCTACTTCCTCATCATTAATTCCTCTGATTAGTACAGTATTAATTTTAATAGGAAGTAATCCTACTAATATAGCAGAATCGATACCTTTTAATGCCTTCTCCAGATCCCCTCCCCGGGTAATTTGACTATACTTATCTTTTTGCAAGGAATCCAGGCTAATATTTACCCTGTTTAGTCCTGCATTTTTCAGTTTTTCAGCATATTCAGTTAAAAAATAACCATTGGTAGTTAAAGAAATATCTTTTAATCCTTTTATTTTTTTTAATTTCTTTATAAAATCAATTATTCCTTTCCTTACTAAAGGCTCACCGCCAGTTATTCTGACTTTAGTTATTCCTAAATTTACTGCTTCCTGAATAATTTCCACAATTTCTTCATATCTTAAAATCTCTTCATGGGGAATAAATTCAAACTGTCCTTCAGGTCTACAATATATGCACTCATAATTACAACGATCAGTGATAGAAACTCGAAGGTAGATGATTTTTCGTCCAAAACTATCTATTAATTGATTCATTCTTCTATCACCTTTCCACTTTGAGAAAGATCATAACCACCCAAATTTAAAACTTCTTTCTTGAATTTTTCTGATCTAATAATGGTTAATAATTTTTGAACCTTTAAAGAAGAATAGTACTCTTTAGGTATAATTATATCATATCTTTCCTTAGCTAAGGGGATAAAGTCTAATTTAAAGGCTTTAGCAGCAGATAAAATACCTAGACCAGCATCTACATTACCTTCTGCCACAGCAGATGCTACCATTAAATGCGTAAATTCCTCCCGGAAATAACCTTTAATATCCATAGGATTAATTGCCTTTTTACTTAACAAATAATCCAATAAAATTCGGGTACCTGAGCCTTTCTGTCTATTTATAAACTTAATATCTTCTCTGATCAAATCGTCTAAATCTTTGATATTTTTTGGATTCCCTTTTTTTATTATTATCCCTTGTTCCCGATAAGCTAAATTTACTACCACCAATTCTTTTCGGGGAAGAATTTTTTTAATATAGGGGAAATTATAATCGCCACTTTCCGAGTCTAATAGATGGGCAGTAGCAAGATGTGTCCGGTTTTGTTTTAAAGCTATTAAGCCTCCTATACTTCCCACATTAAACGAAACTAACCTATAATTAGAAAGATTTTCTTGTAATTCATTTCTTAAAATATCCAAGATTAAATCATGACTACCAGTAACTATAATATTATGCCTTATAGTATCTAAATCTTTCCAAAGCTCAACATTTACTTCTTCTTCGAGATCTAAACCTTCCTTTAATGAGGGTATACGAATTATACCATCTGCTTCCACCAAGGAAGTTATTACCCCTGCACCTCTCGGAAGTGGATAGGCCATCATTTTTTTTCCTATATTCCCTAATTTTACCCTTAAAAACTCCTCATCACCTAAACGAGAAACCACTTTATGAGCCATATGAACTTTAATTTTTTGTCGTTTAGACATAGTCAGGCCTAATCTTGTAAATACTAAAGGTCCTAAGAACTGCTCAGCAGATATGATGGTAGAAACCGGGTAACCAGGAAGTCCAATAAGAGGTGTCTTATTAATAATTCCCAGAATCGTGGGCTTCCCGGGCATAATGGCTATTCCATGAACCAAAACCTCACCTAAACTTCTGATAATTTCAGGAGTAAAATCTTTCGAGCCAGCAGATGAACCAGCCAATACCACTATAATATCACTTTGCTGGCAAACTTTCTGCAAAATTTTTTTCAAATCTTCTGGTGCATCTTTAATAATTTCATATACTTTAGCCTCTCCTCCCCACTCGGAAATTAAACTTTCAATTATTTTAGAATTATATTCGATAATTTTACCAGGAAGAACTTCTTCTCCTAATTGAATCAATTCATAGCCAGTAGGTATAACTGCTACTTTGGGCTTCTCACGGACTAAAAGTTGATTTACTCCTCCAGCTAATAAAGCTCCTAGATCTAATGGACGAATCTTTTGATTAATTGGAATAATTAGCTGATTGGCTACTATATCTTCTCCAATATTACGAATATGCTGGCCGGGAAATGTAGAAGAAAATATTATAATCTCTTCGATACTTCCTTCTTCTCTATCAGTAAGATCATCAGCAATATCTTTTTTATTTATTTCTCTCTGTCCTACTTTGTCCACCGGGTTGATATCTTCAATCTTTATTACTGCATCAAACCCAAAAGGTATGGGATCACCAGTATTTATAAAATAAAAGTCTCTTTCGACTCTCAACTTACGGGGATAAGATTCAGAGGCTTGATAAGTGTCTCTTGCCCTAACTGCGATTCCATCCATAGCTGCTGCTGGATAGTGGGGTGAAGATATTTTGGCAAAAACTGGTTCAGCAGTAACCCGACCTAAGGAATCTTCGGTAGAAACTAATTCTCCTTTTAGGGGCTCCGTAAGTTTATACTTTAACAAACTTTTATACCATATTTTTTGAGCTTCTTTTAAAGTTAATTTATTTAAATAAATATTTCTTTTCAAATCAATCTTTCCTCTCTAATTATTCGTTATTTAGTCGTTAGTGAATAGTCGTTAGTTATTGGTTTTTAGTGTAGGGGGCGGATTTATCCGCCCCGTTCAGTGATTATTTTCTTTCGGGCTCGATGAATCGAGCCCCTACTTCTTTTATTAAGTTTAATTAAAATAATTTAACCACTACTTT
>Ga0209610_1001031_pt1 | contig 14513 bp, 10 predicted proteins | sample LakKivw275mmetaG_FD_184137 | JGI IMG/M metagenome (GOLD analysis project Ga0209610, IMG submission 184137) | Anoxic lake water microbial communities from Lake Kivu, Rwanda to study Microbial Dark Matter (Phase II) - Lake Kivu water 275m metaG... | ecosystem: Environmental > Aquatic > Freshwater...
AGTCCACGCTGGCAATGCCGAAGTCCAATCGGTACCCGCTAGTGGTGCGAAACGCGCGCAGAGGTCCAGCAAAGCATCTAGACGTGACTGCCGGCCGAAACCCAGGTAAGTACTGCTCGCTGTAGTAGACACCCCAGTCCTGCCTCCAGACAACGTGAAGCTGCGAGGCACTCATGGCTGATCTTGGACCGCCGGCGTGAATATCGCTTGTCACCGCAACCGGGCTGCTCCACGCATCCGTCGTGTGCGTGACGTACCGAACTCCGTAGTCCCAGCTCCACAGGATGTGCTGTCGGTCTTCAGCGTCTATCAGGATGCTCTGATGGCCTCCCCACTCGCTGTAGAACCGGTACGGAGTGGTCCAAGAATCAGCAGACCGCTCAGTGTAGAAGAGGAAGTAGCCGCCGGCGCGCTCCTGCCAGACGACATGAGGTCTGCAGTTCACATCGGCCGCTACTTTCGGGTCGCAAGACTGGTACATCCCTGGAGCCGGGTCCGGTAGCGCCTCAGGCGCTGACCAGTGCTTCCCATCGTAAAGGGAGTACCCCAGTCCATATGTGTTGTAGTCCATCCAGACTGCATGCAGGTGACCGCGTCGGTCCGTGGCTATGTCCTGCCAAGATAGCTCTCCAGCCGCGACTTGATCCGGCGTGGTCCAGGAATCAGCCTCGCTCACGTATGAGCTGTGCCAGATGCCGCCGGAACCGTCGAACAGGAGATGTATCTGCCCTTGGACAGCCAGCGCCAATTGCGGGATTGCGGCGCCTTGCGGGAACGTAAACTTGGGCAGAGTCCACGTATCGCCAATCTGCCTTGCGTATCTGACCCAGCCGCGTCCCTCTTCCCCCCAGACTACGAGCGGTCCTGCGCTGTCCACGATGACTGCCGGCACGCGAAGATCGCCCGAGTCTCGTGAGATGTTCGTTGGGATGGACCAGGTGTCCTGCAGCTTCCGGGCGTACATCACCTTCTCGTGATACGTGCCGGACGGGCACTCTGACCAAACCACGTGGGGCGTTCCGTCGCCCGACGCTGCGATGTCAAGGAGACGAGCTATGTAGCCGTCAGGCTTTCTGTCAACCCGCTCAGGCGCAGACCAGGCAAAAAGACACCCCACCCTGATCAACGCTAAGGCAAACACAACCACGCTGGTAGAACGCACGTTGACTCCACGACAATGCTACCAAGTCGGCCCTGCCTGTCAAGTACGCGAGTGTCGGATGCCGGTTAAGGATAAGGGCGGCCGCGAGGCCGCCCTTGAATCAGCAGGAGTCTAGATCAGGAAGCCGGCGCTCTTCTTTCCTTGCATTCGATGCCCAGCCGGGCCAGCTCGGCCAGGACCGGCTCGTAGATCTCCGGCACAACCGGTACGTGGACGCCGGTGAGCTTCAGCTCGCCCTGCAGGATCATACGGACGGCGATGGCGGCAGGCAGGCTGACCGTTCGCGCCATGGACGAGTCGCCGTTCGGCTCGCCGAAGGCGATGAGCGTGGAGAAGATTCTCTCAGCTTGAGGCTTGGGGAAAATGGGGACAGTCCCTGAGAGTCGCACAGGGCCCTGCGAAGTGACAGTCCCCATTTTCTCGGCGATGAATTCATGGTGCAGGACAATCATGTCCCGCTCGCCTGTCTTGTAGGCCATGCGATCGAGCATCTGCCTGGCAAGAATGTCGAGGTTCGAGCCCGCATCGAGGCCGATGGGCTTCTCGTCGAACAGGCCGAGCCAGGCGAACCGTTCGAGTATCGGATGGCTCTCCGCTAGCCCGAGTCTGGTGGCAACAGCGGCGCGCAACGAGGAGCGGCTTGGGACACGATCCGCCGGAAGACCAGGGACAGTCCCAGGCGCTTCTTGGCTTGGGACACGATCCGCTTCCGGGCTTGGGACACGATCCGAAATGTCGGACATTTCGGTCATGTCCCGCGCCGGGACGTACGAACGCAGCCACGCCGCCGGAGTCAGGCCGGCGATGCCGGTCTTCACGCTGTCGTCCTTGAGCACACCAAGGTCGGCAATCGCCTTGAGCGTTTCGCACCAGCCCGGATTCCGCAGGGTTCCGCGCAGCATCGTCCGCACACCTTTAAGACCGTAGGTCTCGATGTACGGAAGGGAGTTCCGGTTCGCGTAGGCCTCGAACTCGTACCCGTCGGCTACCCTTAGCGGCCAGCGGTTGCCGAAGAGTTCCGGCCCGGGAATGAACACCTCCTTGCCGTCCTTCAGGTAGCGCGCGTCGTTCCGTCCCGCCATCACGACGCCCTTCGGGCTCCACGAGAACTTGTACCCGAGCGGATTGTCGTTCGCCTCCGGAGCAGGCAGACCGCCGCAGTAGGACATGAAGCTCGCCACTTTGCCGCCGGCATTCTGCACGGCATGGATGATTTTCATCGCCGACATGTGGTCGATGCCCGGGTCGAGGCCGATTTCGTTCAGGAGGATGACACCGGCCGCCTTGGCCCGTTCGTCGAGCGCCCGCATCGCATCGCTCACGTAGGACGTCGTCACCAGCGGCTTCCTGTATTTCAGGGAGTACCCGGCCACCTTCACGTGATAGGTGTACGGGAGCAGGCTGACCGCGAGGTCCGCTGCCCCGACCTGCTTTTCGAGGTCGGCATCGTTGTCCACGTTCAGCGCCACGGCCTTGCCGCGCGGGTGGTTGCCGACCAGCTCCTGCGCCTTGGATACGGTGCGGCTCGCGACGATAACCTCGAAATCGGGCACGTCAAGCAGGTAGCGAACCATCGGCCGGGACACGAGCCCCGCGCCGAGCACAAGTATCTTCTTCATGACAATGGTCTCCTAGATCCTCAGGTACTTCTCAATGTACGCGAATTCAGGTGTCAGCCGGCCCCGGTGCAGGATCAGCGCCCGGCGTATCGGCCCGGGCAGGTCGAGCTTGTCCAGCGGACGGCTGAAGTCAGTGCGGGCAATTGCCGGCACGAACGGCATCAGCGCGACGCCGAACTCCCGCGACGAATCGAACGGCAGTTCGCAGGGCAGGTTGTCGACGGTCATCAAGAGCACGCCCTCGCCCTCGACGCCATCCCGCACCGCGCCGGTCGCGGGATCGTACACAAAGAACGGCTCGCCCGGTTCGGTCGCCTTGCTCGTCGCCTCAATCGAACCCTCGATGTCACACGAAATATCGCCCATCGCCGCGAGCTTCGGCCGCCCCGCCGCGAACGACCGCTTCAGCCAGTCCTTTGTCACCAGCCGCGGGTAGCGGGCATCCCAGTAGATGCAGTTGGTCAGAACCGAAAGGTGCGGCAGGTGGTTCTCGAACCGCGAACGGTAGAGGTCCGGTTTCGCGAAATACTCTTTCAGGTCGAACCGGTGACCGACCTCTGTCGGCTCGACGATGTGTTCCTCGCGGAACATCACACGGTAGGCCGTATGTCGGTCGCCCCTCGCGGCAAGTGCAGGCAGGTCCACCGGCTCGACTTCGGTCGCGCCCAGCGCGTCCAGCATCTCCCAGGCGCCCTTGGCCACGTGACCATAGCCGGTCACGCCGACCACAAACGGCGACAGCTCGGCCGGCAGTCCCTGTTCCACGATGTCGCGGCCGACCTCGGCGAGAGCAGCCCGGGCGAGGTCCACGCGCCCGTACTCGTGCGCGAGGCGCACGCGGCTGAACGGCGTCTGGATTCCCTGGGTCTCCAGCCGTTCGCCCAGCCCGGCCAGCGTATCCACCAGCCCGGCGATACCCGCGAACCGGCCGAAGAATACGAGCCTTCTCCCGGCCTCATCGGTCATCTTTTCGTAATCAATCAGCGAACAGCCGAGCTCCATCATTTTCCTGAGCATCGGCATGTTGTAGTGCTGGCCTTTGATGGTGTGCGAGAAGAAGATATAGGTATGCCCGGACTGGAAGGCCGATTCGGGTATCTCCTTGATACCCAGCACCACCGGGCACGCCGACAGCTCGTCGCTCACCTCTGCCCCGACCTCGCGGAACTCGGCATCGCTGAACGTTCGCAACTCCGACCGCTGAATGACGAACGACAGGCCATGCTCGCCGATGAGTTGTCCGACCTGCTCCGGAATCAGTGGCGAGCGCCGTTCCCACGCATTCTTATCCTCGCGCCGGATGCCGATCGCGACCGGTCGAATCTGTTTTTCCATGAGAAGAGATATTATACGGCTCGAACGTCCTAAGTCAAAACGGCCACACCCTCGGCGGCTCGACGAGCCAGCGCGCCTGAAATGCGGGGCGGGCCTGCGCCCGCCCTCACTGGATACTGCTGCTGCCTACTGCCTGCTGCCCTTCTCTCTACTTCGTCAGCACAACCTTGGTCACTGTCGTTTGCCGATTGTCGAGCGACGACTGCACAAAGTAGACGCCGGGAGCAAGACCGCGGACATCGTTCGCGCCCGGCTGCAGGTTCATAACCTCCCTGCCACTGATGTCCAGCAACGCGCAGGGCACGCCGCGCTCAGCGCTCGATGCGGGAACGCGGAGCAGGCCGCGGACAATCGTTGCCAGGGGCCGCGAATCCTGCAGCACCGGCTGCCGACCTTCTTCGACCGCACCCGGCAACGGGTTGACCGCGCCCCAGATCCGGTCGGTATTGAACATCCGGCCATCGACTATCCCGGCCCAGCCCTGGTACACAAGCAGCAGTTCGGTGTCCGGGCCGCAGGCCAGCGCCAGATGGGACTGGTCCCCCTCCTGTTTGAGGACCGCGCCGGTGTCGAAGACAACCCCGTCCGGCGTGACAAATGCTCCATGGATGTCCGGATGGTAGTAGCGGTAGTCCTCCCAGACCACGAGGAAGTTCTTGCCGTTGAAACCCACGGCCGGGAACCACTGGTCGTTCACCGCCGACCCGATGGCAAAGCCGCCGGCGTCGAGCACGGCGCCGCCGGGCGTCACCCGCGCACCGTAGATGTCGGCGAAGATACTCCGGTGGTAGTCTTCATAGACCACGAGGAAGTTGTCACCGTCGAAGGCAAGGGTCGGGATAAGCTGGTCCCTCGTTGCCTCCGATATGACGATACCCGAAGGGTCGAGCACGGCGCCGCCGCGCGTCACCCGCGCACCGTAGACATCGGCGTAGGTGCCGCCGCGGTGGTCTTCCCAGACTATGAGGTAGTTCGTGCCGTCGAAGCCGATGACCGGATAGAACTGGTCGGCCGATGCCTGCGAGATGGCGATGCCGGAGGGATCAAGCACCGTACCGTCGAGCGCCACCCGGGTTCCGTAGAGGTCGGCGAATGCGCCGCCGCGGCGGTCCTCCCAGACCACGAAGTAGTTCGTGCCGTCAAAACCGACAGCCGGATGCCCCTGCGCTTCGGCGGCCTGCGAGATGACAAAGCCCGCCCCGTCGATGATCGTGCCGTCGGGCGCCACCCGCGCTCCGTAGATATCGGGGTCTGACGCGCTGGTCCGGCAGTCCCGCCAGACCACGAGGTAATTCGCGCCGTCGAAGGCGATGGCGGGCGAGGTCTGGTCGCCCGTCGCCAGTGAGATGGCGAGACCGTCCGGGTCGAGCACCGTCCCGCCGGGTGTCACCCGCGCCGCGTAGATATCGGGCGAGCCGTTGCGATGGTCCTCCCAGACAACAAGGAAGTTTTCGCCGTCGAATCCGAGAGCGGGAGTGAACTCGTCTCTGGCCGCCTGCGTGACAATCAGACCTTCCGAATCGAGCACCGTGCCGTCGGGCTCGACCCGCGCCGCATAGACGTCGGACTCTCCCGCGTTGTTGCGGTAATCCTGCCACACTACGAACGAGTTCGTGCCGTCAAAGCAGGGAACCGGAGAAGACTGCATGTACGGCGCCTGCGCGACGAGGAAGCCGGAAGGGTCAAGCATCTGGCCCCCGGGCGTCACCCGCGCGCCGTAGATGTTGATGTCGACCTGGCTGCCGCCCTGCCAGACCACGAGGTAGTTGGTGCCGTCGAAATCGACCCCGGGGAAGGCCGGGTGGCCCGAAGCTATCTGCATACCGGAACGGTCGATCACATCTCCCGTGGTCGCAACCCGCGCCCCGAAGAGGTAAAGGCTGGGCGGGAAACTGCCGCGGATGTCCTGCCACACCACAAAGTAGTTCGTCCCATCGAAGGCGATGCTGGCCGTGCCCTGCATCCCGTTCGATGGCGATATGAAGATGCCCAGCGTGTCCAGTGCCTCGCCCTGCGTGGTTACCCGCGACCCGTAGATGTGGGAAGTACCGCTGTCGCGGCAGTCCTGCCACACCACGAAGTAGTCCGCGCCGTCGAACCCGACGGCCGGCTCATATTGCCCCCGGGCAGCCAGCGAAACGGCAAAGCCGGCCGGGTCGAGCACCGCGCCGCCGGGCGTAACCCGCGCTCCGTAGATATCGGGCATGGCCGGGTCGCTGCGGCTGTCCTGCCAGGCCACGAGGTAGTTCGTGCCGTCAAAGCCCACGGCCGGGTAGGTCTGGTCGTTGTCCGACTTCGCGACGATGAAACCAGCCGGGTCGAGCACCGCGCCGCCGGGCGTGACCCGCGCTCCGTAGACGTCGTAGGAGTAGCCGGAACGATAGTCCTGCCACACCACGAGGTAGTTCGTGCCGTCGAAGCCGACGGCCGGAGCCAACTGGTTGTCCACCGCCTGCGCGATGAAGAACCCCGACGTGTCAATCACCTTGCCCGCCTGCGTTACCCGCGCGCCGCAGATATCGGCGTAGCCGCCGCCGCGCTGGTCTTCCCAGACTACCAGGAAGTTTGTGCCGTCGAAGGCAACTACCGGTTTTGTCTGCTGGCCTGGCGCGGGCACGAGCGTGCTGTTGGTATCAAGCATGAACTCGCCCCCATCGGAAAAGGACCTGCCCCCGTCCGGCAGAAACTCGCGGCCCTCGTAGGTCGAACCGAACGGGATACGGTACCTTTGCATGCCCGGAGCGCGCTCCGGCGCAGTCGGGCCCGACCGGGTCATGTCCCCGCGCGCGCGGATTTGCCGGACCACGTCCTGCGGGTCAAACCCCGGCCCTGGCTGAACCGAACCGTATGCGGTCAACACGCAGGCCGCCATTATGAGAACACACAACTTCACAGATACCTCCTGCTGCCCTGCCGTGATGTTATTCGTTTTGGACGACGACCCGTGCTCACGCCACAATCGCGGGCCGCGTCCTTCTGTACCCTGCTCTATTCGATGCTAGTCGCAAACTGCGAATTGTCAAGCTGTATTGCCAATCGGCTGGCGAGCCGTGCCGGCCGGCAGTCGCCCGCCTTGCCGAACCGCCCTTTACAGCCGCGGTCTGCCGCCTAGAATGTCATGATGAACAGCGAGTTATGGCATTCAACGACTATCATCGGGGTACGCCGAGACGGCAAGGTAGCGATGGCCTCCGACGGCCAGGTCACAATGGGCGAGACCATCATCAAGCAAACCGCTCGGAAGGTCCGCACGCTGCACGACGGCAAGGTACTGGCCGGTTTCGCCGGCGCGACCGCCGATGCCTTCACCCTGTTCGAACGGTTCGAGCAGAAGCTCGACGAGTACTCCGGCAACCTGCCGCGCGCGGTGGTGGAACTGGCCAAGGACTGGCGAACCGACCGCGTGCTCCGCAAGCTCGAAGCCCTGCTCGGCATCATGGACGACCGGTATTCTTTCGTGGTGTCGGGCTCAGGTGATGTGATTGAACCGGATGACGGCATTGTGGCGGTCGGCTCCGGCGGGCCATACGCGCTCACCGCTGCCCGGCTGCTCTTGAAGCACACCGAGCTTCCGGCCGACATGATTGCACGCGAGGCAATCGAAGCCGCAGCCGCAATCTGCGTCTACACGAACACCGAAATCACAATCGAGTCCATTTAAGCTCGAAACTCGAAGCCCGAAGCCCGATTGAAGTCCGAAATTCGAGCTTCAGCCTGTCCGAGCTTGATTCGTCAACCGGATTTCGGGCTTCGAGTCCGCTCAGCGCGGGCTCGCCAGCACGTCTTCTATGGAATAGAACCCGGGCGCGCGGGTCTTCAGGAACCTGATTGCCGCAACCACGCCGGTTGCGAGCGCGGCCCGGCTTTCGGCCTTGTGCGTGAGTTCGATCCGCTCCCCGGCGCTGCCGAAGATCACTGTGTGTTCGCCGACGACGCCGCCGGTGCGGATTGAACTGACACCGATTTCGTACTTCGGCTTCTCCCCGACCGCGCCCTGACGGCCGTGAACGACCTTGGCCCGGCCCGCGGCCGCGGTCAGTATGTCAACCAGTCTGGTCGCTGTGCCGGACGGCGCATCCTTCTTCATCCGGTGATGGGTCTCGATGACCTCGACGTCGTAGTCCGGCCCGAGTCGGCTCGCCGCCTGGGCCACGAGCGTACACAGCACGCTCACGCCGACCGAAAAGTTGGACGCATGCACTACCGGAATCTGCTGCCCGCAATCTTCAAGTTCGTGTCTCTGGGTCGCGCTCAGTCCGGTTACCCCGGTGATGAACCCCCTGCCGGCCAGCGCGGCGAGCCGGCAATGGCCAACCATTGCCTCGGCATTTGAGAAATCGACAACCGTGGTGGCACCGCCGATCATATCGCTTAAGTCAGACCCAACGAAACCGGAACCAAGCCTGGTGCCGACCGACGGGTGGCCTTTGACCTCGACGCCGCCGACCAACTCAATGTCCGTTTGCTCAGCGAGTATCCGGCAGACCTCGCTGCCCATCCTGCCCGCACAGCCGGCAACGATGACTTTCATCTCAGGCGATTGGACCGATAGGACCCATGGGACCTATGCAGGAAGACCGTAGTCTATCAACGCCTGCCGGATTGCCTTCTGGCTCGTCTCGCTCGGCGTCACCAGCGGCAGTCTAGGTTCGCCCGCCGCCATGTTGAGCATGTTCATCGCCGCTTTGACCGGCGTCGGGTTCGTCTCGATGAACATCGCCTTGATGAGCGGGAAGAGCTTGCGGTGCATCCCGGCCGCCAGTTCGACCTTGCCGGCGAGGTAGTACTCAATCATCTTCGCAACGTCGAGCGGCGCGATGTTCGACACGACCGAGATGACGCCCTTGCCGCCGACCGAGAGGATCGGCAGCGTGAGCGAGTCGTCGCCCGAGAGTACCGTGACGCGGTTGCCGCAGCGCTGGATGATCTCGCTCGACTGGTCCAGACTGCCCGACGCTTCCTTCACCGCCACGATGTTCTTGCAGTCCCTGGCCATCCGTTCGATCGTGGCCGGCAGGATATTGACGACGCTGCGGGGCGGGATGTTGTAGACGATAATCGGCAGCTCGACCGCCTCGGCAATCGACCGGAAGTGCTGGTACAGGCCCTCCTGGGTCGGTTTGTTGTAGTACGGCGCGACCACCAGGAGCGCGTCCGCGCCAATCGCCTCGGCCCGCTTCGCCTGCTTGATCGACTTCGCCGTGCTGTTGGTCCCGGCCCCGGCAATAACCTTCACCCGGCCATGGACTTCGGTGACGACCGCGGTCAGGGTTCGCTCCCACTCGCTTGGACTCAGATTCGGAGCCTCCCCGGTCGAGCCATTGGCCAGGAGGCCGCTGACGCGGTTCTTGAGCTGGAACCGGACGTTCCCGCGCAGGCCGTCGACATCGACGCGCGCCCCCTTAAAGGGCGTCACCAGAGCGGTGATGCACCCGGAAAACGACATGACCGCCTCTTTCACGGTTGGCTACTGGGCCGGAGTAGGCGCTGCCGGCTCAGGCTTGGGAACCGATTCCATGCCCATCGCCCGGTCGACCTCCTCGCCGTTCAGCGTCTCGCGCTCGAGCAGCGCCTTGGCCAGCGCGTCGAGCTTGTCGCGATGGGTCGTGACCATGCTCCGCGCCCGGTCGGACTGCTCGTCGATTATCCGTCGTATCTCATTGTCGATCGTCTGGGCGGTCTGGTCCGAGAAGGTCCGGCGCATGCCCAGTTCCCGGCCGAGGAAGACCTCCTCGCTCGGGGAACCGAAGGTCAACGGACCGACCTTGTCGCTCATACCCCACTCGGTTACCATCTTCCGCGCCAGCGTCGTCGCATTGTCGATGTCATTGTGGACGCCGGTCGAGAGGTCGGAGAAGACGAGCTGCTCGGCTGCCCGCCCCGCGAGCATTATCGCCAGTTGGTCCAGGCAGTAGGCGCGCGAGTAGATGCGCTTGTCATCGAGCGGCAGTCGCTGGGTCAGGCCCAATGCCTGGCCACGCGGGATGATTGTGACTTTGTGCACCGGGTCGGTGCCCGGGATCATTCGCGCCACCAGCGCGTGTCCGGCCTCGTGGTAGGCTATCCAGCGCTTCTCCGGGTCACTGATTAACAGGCTGCGTCGCTCGACGCCCATCAGCACCTTGTCCTTGGAGTCCTCGAAATCCTGCATCGTCACGGCGGCCCGTGCCCGCCTTGCCGCAAGCAGCGCTGCCTCATTAACCATGTTGGCGAGGTCGGCCCCGGAAAAGCCCGGGGTACCGCGAGCCAGAACGTTCAGGTTGACGTCCGGCGCCATCGTAATCTTGCGCACATGGACCTTGAGTATCTCCTCGCGACCGACCACGTCGGGCCGGTCCACGGTAATCTGCCGGTCGAATCTTCCCGGCCGGAGCAGGGCGTGGTCGAGGATGTCCGGCCGATTGGTCGCGGCCATGATGATGACGCCGTCCTGAGTCTCGAACCCGTCCATTTCGACCAGCAACTGGTTCAGGGTCTGCTCGCGCTCGTCGTGCCCGCCGCCGAGACCGGCCCCGCGCTGCCGCCCGACCGCGTCAATCTCGTCGATGAACACGATACAGGGCGCATTGCGCTTCGACTGCTCGAACAGGTCGCGCACCCGCGCCGCGCCGACACCGACAAACATCTCCACGAAATCCGAGCCGGAAATCGAAAGGAACGGCACGCCCGCCTCGCCCGCAACCGCCTTGGCGAGAAGTGTCTTGCCGGTGCCGGTCGGTCCAACGAGGAGCACGCCCTTGGGTATCCGGCCGCCGAGTTTCTGGAACTTGTGCGGGGCTTTGAGGAAAGCGATGATCTCCTTCAGCTCCTCTTTCGCCTCGGGCACGCCGGCGACGTCGGCAAAGGTAACCTTGGGCCGGTCCGAGGCCATCGGCTTGGCTCGCGACTTCCCGAAAGTGAACGCGCGGTCCTGGCCCGAGGACATCCGTCGCATGAAAAGAAGCCAGACTGCGAGAATCAACACCCAGGGCAGGATGTTTATCAGGATTGTCGTCCACTGCGACGGGGCCTTTGCCACAATCTTGACGTTGGCGGCGCGCAACTGGGTCACCAGTTGCGGATCGTCCGGCATGTAGGTCCGAAACTCCTTGTACTTCACGGTGCCGCGCGGAGTCGAGGCTTCGGCCTCCTGCCTCAGTGAACCGCTCAGGTCGTGCTCGACCATGGTCACGTTGTCGACGTTACCCGCCTGCAATTGGGTGGTAAAATCGGAGTAGTCGATCGTGACGCGTGACGCCCGCCTGCCGGCGAAGAAATTCCACGCGGCCCATGCAGCCAGGAATACGAGCAGCCAGACGACCAGCGGCCCGAGGACCCGGTTGCGTTGGGTCTTGTCAGGCATCATTATCTAGAATCTCCTTACTATGCTCAAAATCAATCATCCCTCGGCGCCGGTGCGCCCGCACGCCACGGGTCAAAGTCAGTCTGCCACCTGTATCGCGATTGCAGAACTCAAGGACTCCTTCCACGGCTTGAGAATCCAGCTCCGGCAGTACCCGTTTCAGGATTCGCCGCTTCAGAATGTTATTATAATCCTTGAACTTAAGCATGTCAATCCGCACCCGGCCCTTGTCCAAATGCGCCACGTCTGCTGCCGTCGACTCGGCCAGCCGGTCGAGGAACTCCCCCTCCTCAGCCAGCAATTGTGCGGCCCGCCGGGCGTTGACGACCGCGTTCGGATTGAGCCTGGTCAGGATCGGAACAACCTCGCGTCGCAGGAGATTGCGCCGGAAACTCACGTCCAGATTCGACTCGTCCTCGACCCACTCGATGCCCCGCGCGCGCAGATGCTGCTCAAGTCTGTCACGCTCGATGTCAATCAGCGGCCGCACGAACGTAGTCCCGGACCTCTGTGTCTTTGTGTCTTTGTGGTGACCCTTCGATGTCCGGGTCACTGGTATCCCGGCCAAGCCACGCGGCCCGGCCCCGCGGACGAGGTTCAGGAGCATAGTCTCAAGATTGTCGTTGGCCGTGTGCCCGAGCGCGACCAGATCGCAGCCAAGCTGGCGAGCTGCCCGTTCCATGTACCGGTAGCGCAGTTCGCGCCCGGCCTCCTCGATACCGAGCCGGTGCCGCTTCGCATAACCGGCCACGTCGGCTCGCCCGACCTCGAGGTCGATTCCCCAGTCGCGGCAGAGCTTCCTGACAAACCCCTCGTCCCGCGCCGCCGTCTGGCGCAGGCCGTGGTTGAGGTGAAACGCGGCCAGCGTGAGCTTCAGCCGCGGCCGAGCCAGCCGCAACAGGTCAAGCAGGCAGACTGAATCGGCTCCGCCCGACACCGCCGCCAGCACCGATGCGCCCTCGGGCAGCAGGTCGTGTGCCTTCACGGTGGCGAAGAAACGACCCGGAACCGACAGCTTTCCGGCGCTCATACCTTCTTGTCGAAGCTGGCGAGGACCTTGCCAACGACCTCAGCGGCAAAGACGACTTCCTTATCCCCCACGACCAGCGGCGGCCTGACGGCGACAGTATTAGCAGATAGAACGTGCAGAAGGAGTCCAAGTTCTCGGCACTTTTCGACAAACCCTTTGGCCACGTCCTTGCCCCGGTGGAATACAATCGTTCGAACCAGGCCAACGCCCCACAACTCCGGCTCGACCTTCGGGGCGGACAAGGCGCCGAACCTCTTCTCGAGGAGTGTGGCGATTCTCCTGCCCTTTTCCAGCAACCCGCTTTCAAGCAACCGGACTGTTTCAAGCGCTGCGGCACTGCCGATGGGGTTACCGGCGGTCGCGCACCTCCAGCGCAGCGCCGAGCTGCCCGCGACGCACGCGCCGAAAGGCAGCCCCGCTGCCCAACCCCGCCCCAGCACATAGACGTCGGGCCTCACGTCCGACAACTCAATAGCGAGCATGCGGCCAGTCGTGCCTGGCCCGATGCCGGCCTCATCGTCAATCAGTAAGGCCCCGGCAGAGTCGCACGCCTGCCTTGCCTCCTTGATACGCCCGTCCAATGGGTGTGCAACCACCGCGGCCACATCCTTGCCGATTGCGGGCTTGTCATCCGAGCACTGGGACAAATAAGTCACACAGGTCCTATTGGTCCGGTCTCGGGCCAATTCAATTGCCTTGGCCAGCGACTCCCTGCCTGACTCGCAGATGAGCACGCGGCGGTTCATCCCACCCGGCACCAACTCGGCCAGCTTGTGCATCAAAGTGACCTCACCGCGTCTCACGACGCCGTCGATTGCCGGCTCGTGCCCCGCCGTGTTCAGGACGTTGATGATATCAGGATGGTTGTGGCCCAACGGCAAACTGCCACCCGAAGATAAGTCGAGAAGCTTCTTGCCTGTGTCATCGACAATCCACGCCCCCTCTCCCTTCTCGGCAATGACCGGCTCCGGCACGTCGGGTCCGAGCGGACCGTTGCGACGGTACCAGAGCCGCAAATCGTCGTTCATCAGGTTAGGGGAATCATAGGGCGCGGTGCGGCCAAGTCAAACGCCCGCGGCCTGTCGCGCAGGTTACCGTGCAATGGCTACCTTGCGGTCTGTCTGCGTCGTGTCTCTTGAAGGAAATGCGCTCCGGACGTCGCGCCTCCTCACGAAGGCAATTCAACCGGCGAGGGCAAGCACCTTTTCAAGCACGGCCCGGCGTCGCTTCGCGTACCCACTGGCGCCCCGCGGTACCCTCAGACTGCGTTCGGCCGCAGGCACGGCCCATCTCAATTCCTTCAGGGCTTCGGGCTTGTCCATTTCAGTTAGAGCCAGGAGGGTATAGAAGAATGGGAATCGACTCCAGCGATTGCCCTTGGTTCGGTATTCCGCAAGCACCCGCAGCCCATCCCTGAATCGAGACTCCTGGTGGTCAAGGCCACCAGCAGCGAGATGGCGCCAGAATGCGACCGTGCAGATACCGCAGCAGTAAAAGCCGATGTGCTCAGCGTGCTTTCGTTCTGCGGACCTGAGCCTTTCCAGCATGCCGTTCTCGGCCCGGGTCAGCGCCTCAGAGACCATCCGGTCATCTATACCAAGTTCCAACAACAGGCGGCAGCACTCCTCGCCGAGTATGTGGGAGGTCGCGGCGGCGGAGCGCACCGACTCACCGGTGAAGACGCGCATCCCGCGCTTGAAGTCGAGGGCAGTCGGCGCGAACATGCCGGCATATGAACCAGACAATCCCTGACGGGAGGCGATCTGACGCGTCGCCGCAGTGAAGTCCGCTTTCGAGAGCCTCTGTCCGAAGTACCGCTTCTCTTCCAGTCTGTCCACAATGAATGCGAGGCTATTCACGGCTGTCCTTTCCTGCTAACCATCAGCAAAACCGCTCTCTACGGAAGAATGCCTGCCGCCGACTAGCAGCACGCAGCAACCGGTCGAGGCGGGTTCCTTCATGGAGGGGGATTCTATGACTGCCGCAAACGATTGTCAAGTTGCGGAAATAACCGCTCCCGGCAAG
>Ga0209610_1001033_pt1 | contig 14505 bp, 20 predicted proteins | sample LakKivw275mmetaG_FD_184137 | JGI IMG/M metagenome (GOLD analysis project Ga0209610, IMG submission 184137) | Anoxic lake water microbial communities from Lake Kivu, Rwanda to study Microbial Dark Matter (Phase II) - Lake Kivu water 275m metaG... | ecosystem: Environmental > Aquatic > Freshwater...
GATTATCATTAAGGAGAGGTAGATATGGAAAAACTCAATAATATTACACCAGGTGAAATTCTTTTAGAGGAATTCCTTAAACCACTGAAAATAAGTGCTTACAGGCTGTCCAAGGATACAGGCATGCCTGCAACAAGAGTCTCACAAATCCTTAAGGGAAAAAGAAGGATAACTGCAGATACTGCCTTAAGACTGTCAAGATATTTCGGCAATTCAGCAGAATTCTGGATGGGTATACAGGGTGAGTTTGATTTAAGGGAAGAAATGCAGAAAATTAAATTAGAATTAAGCAGAATACCAAAAGTTTCAGATATTGGCATCTTTCAGAGTTAGTTAAGGCCTGTCTTTTTCTGATACTCGAATTTAAAGTATTTCTATTTTAATAATAATTTTAAAAGTTCTTGCTGCTACAAGCTCTGCCCAGTCAGACTTTTTAGGATATTTTCTCAAGACGTTCAGCGACCCAGACCTTAATAATCGACTGTCTTGGTACACCCAACCTTTTTGCTTCTTTATCCAATAAATCAATCATCCATAATGGAAAATCAACGTTAACTCTTTTTTGATCCTTTCTTGGTCTTTTTAATTTAGCCAAATCAAGGTGTTCTATAATATTTTTATTTTCATCAAATTTCTTATCAAAGTCTTTAGCTTTCATATATATCAATTTCCTCCTTCCTGGATCTTCTGACAGAGATTATTCTTACCTTATTGTTTCTATAAGTTATGATACCCGTCCAGTGTTTTTCTGTAATTTTTCCAATTACAAGCAATCTTGGTTCATCACTTGTTTTAACAGGGATTTCAACAAAATCTAAATCTTCCCACAGCTCTTTTGCTTCATTAAAATCAATACCATGTTTTTGTTTATTTAACTCACTTTTGTTATTATCAAATTCAAATTCCATGATATATTTATTATACCTAATTTATACCTTTTGTAAATACCATTATTAATAAGATTCTAAGGGTACCAATCTTGTACAAAATGAAAAAGCAACAAAATTTTTAGTACTGGCAGCTGTTAGAACAGATGATCAATTGTTAGTACAACAGCAAATAACAGATTTTAAGGTAAAATTATTAAAAGATGATAATCTAAAAAAAATTTTTTCTTCTGCATATACCTTAGATTCATTTCATGCGCAATCTGATTATCCAACAGTTAGAGAAAGGTTTTATAACTTTATAAATACACTAAATATAAAAATTGATGTGATTGTTGTTGAAAAGTTAAAATGTTTTGAACAACTAAAAAGAAGTCCGGGTAAGTTATATGGGGTTATGGCCGGACAATTACTTAAAAATATTTGCCATCAAGCTGTTAAAACAGAAATAATTTTTTCACGCAAAGATAGTAAACTAAAATTACGTCAAGAGTTGGAATTTGAAGTTGAAAGAGTTAGATTAGACTATTTGCAGGCTCATCAAAATCTACAAACGCAATTTATTGTTTCTTACATGCATAATCCTCATTATACTCATGGGGGATTACAAATTGCAGATTATGTTGCATATGCAGTATTTCAGGTATATGAAAACAATAATAGAAAATGGTATGAAATAATTAAAAATAAAATTGGTAAAATTCAAGATATTTGTAATAAAAAATACTTCACTCGGAGCAATCCACTTTAACTATCCACTTAAGGAAGTGTGAACTTCACACGTATCATTAAGTGGACTGCTCAGAATGAAGTATCATCAAAACTGAAATAAAGATAACATATTTTAGAGAATTAGTAAATATACTAAGATTTATATTAAAATTTTTAATAAACAAACCTTAAAATTTTATTTATCTCTTTTACAAACCGGTTCGAAATTTCGTAACTTGGGGCAGCCAATTAATTTTTTTACTTTTTACGTTATTTTTTAACTATACTAACTACTACTAGTACAATTCCAATACCAGTAAGACTTATTGAAATAGGCAGTTCTATAATTTTTAAGGATATCATTACAATACCAGCTATTACCAACACTATCCCAAAAACGGACAGGAATATTTTTAGTTTACTATTCATAAATTCACCTTCTAATATTAATATACTTTCTAATATACTTAAAGAAAGGTAATAGTTTAAGTTTTATCTTTATCTTTTTTAGATATCTTGTTTGCAAAACTTACCAAAAAAATAAATAACCCAATTGCAACGATAAGTATAGCAATTCCTATTGGTGTGCCCCAACCCAAAATGGATTCCATTTTTTATCCTTTCAATTATTATTTGAAGTTATTACATCTTTATTATAAAAAATTGGGAATAAATAAAAAGATTAATTTACTGGAACTTACAAAATCAAATTTAAGAAAGAAAATAGTGATAGTTTCTTTTTAAATATTATTAGCGAGCCTATAATAATCTTGAAAGGAAAAGAAATAATTGAAAATTGCAAATCCTGATTTTAGTGACTTGATTTCTCAGGGTAGTTTAAAAGAAGAGAAGAAAATTGGCCACGATCAGATTAATAGATTAATAAACAGAGCAAAAAAAGATCTTGAAACTGCAAAGTCTTTACTTGAATCAGACGAAGCAGTCTCAATGACCATGGTATATATTTCTGAAAATTTTTTAACCTTGTAATCTCGTTAATTAAATGTTTCGAAATTTCACTACCCTGGCCAGCCAGCAAATTATCTCCCAATAATTATTCAAAATGAAAGCTGCTTTCATCATCATATGTTAGAAAGCCCTCTTTATCTTCCAGCACCATTTTCAGGCCGTTTACAATAAATGTTTTCATGGTGGCTCCATGATCGTCATTTAATGGGTAATAACGGTATGCCTCTATTCCTTTGTAATTTTTACCTTCAAGCCACTTATGCAAATCTTCTATTTTATATAAATTATCAGGGTTTACCAAATATCCATATACCCGGTAAAGTGTAATTGTCTGATGAGTCAAATTGCCATTTTGTTGCATCCTTTTTTCAAATTCAGGCATCCGGATATCTACAAAATGCTGCTCATCTCCTCCGTCTGCGACTACAAAATTGGCAAACGGGTTGGCATCTTTTTTAGATGGGTCGTACTGTAGAAATGCATAATATGTAAAGTCTCCTCCTGTTGAATGTCCCATCAATGTGCTTTTGGAAGTATCAGCTTTATAGATTTTTTGTATATCCGGCACTAGTTTTTCAGATAAAAACCTGTAAAAATCAGGGCCATTGGCTACTTCTCTGAATTGGGGGTCTTCCTTAAAAGTATAATCCCTCCATCTTCCCTGGCCGAATTTAGCAAGATATGAATTATAATACCCATATCCGATTCCTACCAGAATAGCCCCCTTGTCAGGATTTTTCTCTATCATCTCCGAAAGATAACCTGCTGCTGCTTTAAACAGCGAATCGCCATCAAGCAGATATATGATAGGGTATTTTTTACCGGCATCATAATTTTTGGGAAGAAATATTTTTAATTTAACATTTTGATTTATCCCATAATCATTTACTATATCTTTCTCTTTAATTGTCATAGACTTGATGGTGCCAATAATTCTCGGGCCCTCCAGTGGCTTGAATAATATTGCAACAACGGCCAAACCTGCCATTGCCACTATTACAATGCAGGAAGATATAATAATACAGATTTTCTTTGCTTTTCTTGTCATTTATTTATTTCCCTGTTATTTAATGATTTTTAATTAAAACTAAAACCATTCTAAAAATATGGGGTTTATTCTAACATTTTTAATACTAAATAATAAGGATATCTATTTAAGTAAGTTTTATATTTATGGATTGTTTATTTTGAAATGTTATGAATTTTAAATATTCTAATTCCTTTAGGAACCGGTTTGAAGGGGGTTTTCTTTATTTCTTTTTTATAGTAACTTTTAAAATATAAAAAAATAATACCATTTTTTTATTTCCTCATATTTTTTTAAACAGAGTTAAAGGATAAAAATGTTATCCAGGCTAAAAAAATATCTCAGGAGACAATACTTACCATAGGCCCTATCATTTTGATTGTTACAATTCTTCAGTTTGCAATAATTAAAATGCCATGGATAGTGTTTTATAAATTCCTTATCGGCTCTGTCATGGTAATGATTGGCCTGTCACTTTTACTGCAGGGGTTAAAATTTGGCCTTCTTCCTGTCGGAGAAATGATAGGCTCAGCATTATCCAAAAAAGGCTCAGTAAGTCTTTTATTGTTTTTAGGATTTTTAATCGGGTTTGCGGTTACAATTGCCGAGCCTGATGTTATTGTCCTGTCCTCACATGTAGATATTGCTTCAGGCGGAGCAGTTGATAAAACAGTCTTAATAATGATGATAGGGATCGGTGTGGGCTTTTTTATTCTTATTTCATTTTTGAGGGTTATCCTGAAAGTTCCAATCATTTATATTCTTATAGGTGGTTATCTTACAATACTTGTGCTTTCCTTTTTTTCTAACCCGAATTACATTCCTGTAGGTTTTGACGCAGGTGGAGTCACAACAGGGCCCGTTACAGTTCCATTTATACTTGCACTTGGACTTGGCTTTACATATGTGCTGGGAATAAAAAATACATCTGACAGCTTTGGCCTTATTGGTCTTGCTTCAATAGGCCCTATTATAACAGTGCTTATTTTGGGAGTCATTTACAGATGAGTGAAATATTTATTGCACAGGATTTTTTACATTTAGTGCTTCAGACACTTCAGGCGCTGGCGCCAATATTTATCATATTCATTTTTTTTCAGATATTTGTCTTTAAAATGCCAAGATCTGCATTTTTGAACATACTAAAGGGATTTCTTATGGCATTTGCGGGCCTTGTGATATTTCTTTATGGAGTTCAAATTGGTTTTATGCCGGCAGGAAAAATCATAGGGGAAACAATCGGGGCCAACCCCCATAGATGGATTCTTATCCCGATTGGATTTTTACTTGGCTTTGTTGTGACAATAGTTGAACCTGCTGTAAGAATACTATGTAAGCAGGTTGAAGACTTCACTACAGGTTACATAAGGGAAAAAACAATGCTTTATACCCTTTCCATAGGGGTTGCAGCAGCAGTTGCCCTTGCCATGGCAAAAACAGTATTTGGACTATCTCTTGTCTATATTCTAATACCGGGTTATCTTATTGCTTTTATTCTGGCATTTATTGCAGGACCGACTTTTACATCGCTCGCATTTGACTCAGGAGGAGTTGCGACCGGACCGATGACTGTTACTTTTATTCTATCAATATCAATTGGGGCTGCTACAATTATGGAAGGCAGGGACACAATACTTCATGGTTTTGGACTCGTTTCAATTGTTGCTCTTGCTCCAATAATTGCATTGCTTATTTTTGGCATAATCTATCAGAAAAAGGGAGGAAATCTTGAAAGATGAAAATGATTCATGCGGACAGTATACTGTTTTTGAAAATGCCCATGATTTAATAGCAGTAATAGTAAAAAAAGGGCTTTCTGAAAAAGTTCTGGACTTTGCTAAAAGAGCAGGTGCCGAAGGGGGTACAATACTCTATGGCCGCGGCACCGGGATACATGAGAAAGCAAAGCTTCTTGGTATCCCTATTGAGCCCGAAAAGGAAATTATCCTTATAGTGATAGATAAGAAAAAAACAAAGACAGTGCTTGACTCTATAGTGACTTCTGTAAACTTAAATAAACCCGGCGTTGGAATTGCTTTTGTAGTTGAGCTTTCTAAAGTATTGGGTATATGCCACGGGCTTGATTATGAACAGGTTTAGTATTTATAAAGCACAATTAGCTATTATTGCTTATAGTCAAGTTCAAATTTAAGCGCGCTTTCTCCAGCTTCAGCAAATTTGATTGTCAAAGATTGTCCATCCTCACTTACAAAGTAAAAAACCTGGTCAGAGCCCTGGGTTATTGACTCTTTGCCCTGGTCCCATTCCCACGGGAATCCTCCGCCAACTTCTTTACGGGCATTTGTATAAAAATTGTTTATTCCCACCATGTCATATGTGCAATATCCTGAAGCAAGCATGCTATTTTCAGTACGCTCATAACTGGTAACTTTCATTTCAGCATGTAATGGAACAGATTTTGGCCAGTCTGCTGGAATACTGTAAAAATCAAACAGGACTTCTTCATCAGTAATACTTGCAGATTCCGGTGCTCCAGTTTCTTCTGCCTGCAACTCCTGTTCAGTTTCCCCTGCAGTTTCCTGCTGTACCGCTGATGTGGTTTCTGCAGCTGCAGTTGTTTTTCCTGAAGAACATCCGGCCAGAAATGCAGTAATTAAGAAAAGTGCCAGTATTAACGCCGTCATCATCTTTTTTTGCATAACAAACTCCTCACTCTTTTTTGTAAATAAAAATCTTCGATTTCCAAAAAATCTTTACTTCATAATTGTTATTAAATAGCATATTATACTATATAAAATATTTATGAACACATAAATTTCAGGGAGGGATTGAATTATATGGAAAATATAACTGACAATCAACTGATGGTTTGCAAAGCATGCGGATATAAAATAAAATCCGGAAACTTAAAAACTGTGTGCCCTGCATGTGGAGTCGATAAAAAGTTCTTTGTGCCTTTTACTGACAATATTTCACCAGTCAGAAGAACTGTCCTTGAACTGCATCTGCATCCTGTTGTGGTCCACTTCTCAGTTGCTATTTCAATTATTTTATTTCTTACAATACTGGTATCATTTTTTACTGGAGGTAAAGTCGGAGAAGCTTTAAAGGGTACTTCTGTTGTCATATCAATTGCTCTTCCTTTTTTTGTAGCAGCTGGTCTGGTTTCAGGAATTATTGATGGCATTGCCAGATTCAAAAAAGTCAAAAGGCCTGCACTTCTAAAAAAGATTTATTTAAGCATCGGATTTTTAATTTTCAGTGTAGCGGTACCGGTAATATTGCAGCTTCTTTCTTTTGATGTCTTATATATCAAAGTTGTCCTGCTTATCCTGTGTTTTTTCTCTGCCATATTTGGCACTATTCTTGGAAAGCTTGGGGGGCATCTTACTGAAGCTATCCTGCCTGGAAAATAAAACTTGCCTGCAAGCCGAACATTTTTTGCTTATAGCATATTATTTAATTTAAAAAGTTCATAACCCTGTCCCCTGAGGCCGCTTATGATTTGGGGAAGAGCATCTACTGTCTTATAACCTCCAACATGCATCAGGACTATGCATCCGTCTGAAGCATTATCCAGCACTCTTTTAATAATATATTCCTTAGTGATTTCAACGCCGTTTAACTCTTCGGCCCAGTCATGGCTGTCCACGGTCCACATCACAGTGATATCATAGCCTTCTGATTTTAAAATCCTCAGCACTCTGTCATCGTATTCACCATATGGCGGCCTGAAAAGTTTCGGCACATATCCCGTCTCTTCAAATATTATATCTGTAGCCCCGCGTATCTCATTTTCTATTTCCGGTTCAGTCATTTCTGCCATGTGGCCGTGGTTTAATGAATGGTTCTCAAGGGCATGGCCACGGTTGACAATCTCTTTTGCTAGTTCAGGATGATCCTTTACCCACATCCCGCGCACAAAAAATGTTGAGCTCACCCCATAATCATCAAGTATATCCAGCATTGTTTCTGTATTTTCAAATTCCCAGCCGGAATCAAAGGTCAGCGCTATCCTGTTTGAGCCAGTAATTGCACCGGAATAGATTACTGTTGAGGTATCTGCAGAAGTTTCTATTGTAAATTGTTCCTGCACACTTTCAGTAATGGGTGTTTCCTGTTCAGTTGTCTGCACGGCTGTAGTTTCTTCAATAATTGCTTCAGTGGTTTTTACTGTTGCGGCTGTTTCGGGCTCAACATCAACCCTGCACATATTGCATATTGCAGCACTGCCAGTAAAAAATACCAGCATAATTACGGCAACTGGCAGAAAAAGTTTGTTTTTTGTTTTCTTTATCATGGTGGAGGCGGCGGGAATTGAACCCGCGTCCGAAAATATTGCCACAAGGACTTCTACAAGCTTAGTCCATATTCAGTTTTCGCTTTTTACAACCATATGGACACGGTCATAAAAAGCTATGCTGTTTAAGTTTCCCTTATTGCAGTCACAGCCGGGCTGCCGTAAAGTATCCTGCTATCGGCGCCTGTCAAAAAGTGCAGGAAACTTTTTGCAGACGTAGCAGCTTAGTTTATTAGGCTGCTAAAGCTAACTCTGAATCATTAGCATTTATGTTTAGCCCAGTTTTTACAAGTTCTGGAACTTGACTTGCCATCCAAGCTCAACCTATTCCCGTCGAAACCTGTCGCCCCCTTAAAAGAAATGCAGCTTTCTTTAAAGGCGATTATATTATACTAGTAATTAAAAAAAAGAAAATATCCCATGCTATTTATTTCTGTATTGCCTGTTCCTGTTTTTTAAAGCCCGCTTTATTTCAAGCTCTGATTCCTTTTTTTCAAGGTCCTGTCTTTTATCGCTTTTTAACTTGCCTTTGGCAGTTGCGAGCTCGATTTTAACAAGCCCCCTGTCCAAATATACAGAAATCGGCACAAGGGTGATGCTTTTATCCTTGAGCTTTGAGATTATTCTGTCTATTTCCCGCCTGTGAAGAAGGAGTTTCCTGACCCTGGTTGGATTTATTTCTTCTGTCCTGCTGTTTGCATATGGGGATATATGCATATTAAAAACAAGCACCTCGCCATTTTTTATTCTTGCAAAACTGTCTTTGAGGTTTACCCTGTGCTCGCGTATTGATTTTACTTCACAGCCAATAAGTGCAATACCTGCTTCATACCTGTCCAGGATAAAGAAATCATGGAAAGCTTTTTTGTTCTGGGAAACCAGTATCTTTTCCTGTTTTTTTTTACTTTCCGCCATCTGTATCACCTGCTATTTCTTTTCAAGCTCTTCTATTGCCCTGTTAAGCTGCAGATCCTCAGTATCTTCAGCTTTCAGTTCCACTTTTATATCAGGCTCTATGCCGGTGCCATCTATAGTGGCACCTGAGGGAAGGTAATACTTTGCAGTTGTAAATTTTATCCCGGAACCATCAGGAAGCTCATTTAAAATCTGTACGGTGCCTTTTCCATAACTTTTTTCTCCAATTAAAGTTGCCCTGCCAAGGTCCCTGAATGCCCCGGCAGCAAGCTCTGCTGCACTTGCAGAATATCCGTTAATAAGCACCACCATGGGAATGGAAGTATAGATGCCGCTTTTTGCCTTGAACTCTTCAAAGTTGTCTTTATTATCTGATCTTCCCCTTACTGTGACTATTGTTCCGCTGTCAAGAAATATGTCACAAAGCTGAACCGCGTCATCAAGCGTGCCGCCCAGATTGTTCCTGAGATCAAGAATTACTCCGCTTGTATCATCATTTATGACATCTTTCAGTTTTTCTTCCAGTTTGATTGCACCGCTGTCCTGGAAATCAATGTACTGTATATAGAGGATATTATTTTCAAGAGTCTCTATAAAGAAATTAGGCACATAGAATCTTTGCCTTTTTATTGTAAAATCAATGTTTTTATTCTCAGATGGTCTGAAAACCGTAATAACCACTTCTGTTCCTTCCTGGCCCTTTATCATAGCCACAACCTGGTCCAGTGCCATATCTTTGGTTGAAGTGCCGTCAACAGCGCTTATTATGTCCTTTTCCTTTATCCCTTCACGGGAAGCTGGTGTGTTTTCTATTACATTTACAATTATTACCTGCCCGTCTTCATCAACAGTGACCACTACGCCTATCCCGCTCATAGTACCTTTATAGGAATCCATGATCTGTGAATAATCGGCAGGTGAAAAGTAATCGGCATATCTGTCATCAAGGCTTGCAAGCATGCCCTCTATTGCTGCAGAAACAAGTTCACCAATAGTCTTCTTGTTTATTGAATTTGCAAGAATAAAATCTATTGTCTGTGAAATAGAGCTAATAGCAGTATTCTTTTTTTCCCCGGCGACTGCTGTATTTTCGTTATTATTGCCTGAAGCCTGGGTAGTTGCAGCGGTTTTGCCTGTCATCAGTTCCGAAAAGATACTTTCTGCACGGGTGAAGTTAAATCCAAGCAAAAAACCTCCGGCAAAAACCAATACTGCCAGCAAAACACTTACTACTATAATTGCAATTTTCTTTGTCATTTTAATTTATCCCTGCTTGTAAAATATCCGTAAATTCTAATATTTTAATTAAAAAAAATCCATTACTGAAGCCATTCCAGCGGGTTCTGGGCTGCCCCGTTTATCCTTACCTCAAAATGAAGGTGCGGACCGGTGGCCCAGCCAGTTGCACCGACCAGGCCTATGACCTGGCCCCTCTCCACTCTTTGCCCAACAGAAACAAGTATTCTTGAAAGATGGGCATACCATGTTGCAAAACCGCCGCCATGATATACAACTACCGAATAGCCATAACCGCCATCATATCCGGCCTGGATAATATCCCCGCCATCCCCGGCTTTAACAAGAGTGCCGCTTGGTGCCACAATGTCAATTCCTGAATGGAACCTTCGGTATCCGAATATAGGGTGTATCCTGTAGCCAAAACCGGATTTTAAATACCCGGCAACCGGCCACATGAACTTATCGCCGGGCGCATTGCCATATTTATAGCTTTCAAGTATCCTGGTTACTTCTGCTTCCTTTATCTCAAATTCCTTTTCCAGAGCTAGAAGGGCATTCTTATTGGCCCTTGTCTTTGCAAGCAGGCTCGATTTTTCATCATAGATGCCTTCGATTTCACGCTGTTTTTTTTCAGCATCCGACACCAGTTTTTCAATTTCCGCCTTTTTTTGCTTCTGCATATCTCTCAAATCCAGGATTATCTTCTTGATATTAAGGTTTGCGGTCCTTTTATCTTTTATTTCCTGCAGGATCTCCGCATCCTGCGATGCAAGAAGGTTCATCAGTTTTATTCTTGAAACAAATTCTATGAAATCATCAGCCTTAAGCAGTATTTCAAGTATATTTGCGGAACCATTTTTATATATGGAAGCAATGCGCGTATTTAATACAGTGACTTTCCGGTCAAGTTCTTCTTCTATTTTTTTCAGTTCCTGTTCCTGCAGGACCATTTCAATAGTTGACTGGTCTATTGCGCTTTTTGCCTCTGACATCCTGTCATTTAAACCATCAAGCTGGGAAAGGGAAGCAAGCAGCTCGGTTTCAACAGCTTTGACATCTTTAAGTTCAGACGCTTCCTGTTTTTTAACTTCTTCTATTTTTTTCCTGGTATCTTCACGGTCCTTTTTTATCTGGTCGAGCTCTTCTTCAAGAGACTGCCCGTATAAATGGCGCTCAACAACAATAAAATTTGAGCTTATCAATACAGCAGGGATAAGAAGTATTATGAAGATAAAAACAGCTGTTTTTTTTAATTTGAGACAGCCAGGTTTCCTGAAAAAATCTTTAAAGAATAACATATATTTAAAATCCAATTATTTTTTGCCATTATAAAAATCCCGGGCCCAATGCCTATAAAGTTTTTTTACAGTCTATAACAGCTTGTAAATATAATAACCATGCTTTGCTTAAACCCTTATATACCTTTTAAGCGCAAAACTGCTGGAAAGCAAGCCCACAAGGCCCCCGAGGACCACGATACCTGCATAAATATATAATATTACATTATTTGTACCGAGTATTGCCAGTTCCTTTACATGCATGGTATCAACAATTGCTTTCTCTCCCCTTATCAGAAGATAATTGGACATAAAATACAGGAGTATCACAGAAATCAGGCTGCCCACAAAACCTTCAAAAAAACCCTCAAATAAAAAAGGTATCCTTACGAACCAGTTGGTGGCGCCTACAAGTTTCATTACTTCTATTTCTTTTCTCCTGGCGTGAATGGAGAGCCTTATAGTATTAAAAACAAGGACTATTGCAGCAAGCAGCAGCATTATTATTATGAGGAAAGCTATCGAGCCTGCAATTGCAGTTATAGAAAAAAGTTTCTGTACATAATTCTGCCCGTATATTACTTCATCGACACCTTCAATGAAATTGCCGTCTTTATCAACAAAACGCAATGCTATTTGTTCAACTTTTTCAGGACTGGTAAGCTCTATTTCAAATGAAGCTGGAAGCGGATTGCCCTGTATTTCTTTTAGGATTTCACTTCCTTCATTATCCTTTTTGAATTTTTCAAGTGCCTGGTCCTTTGACACATAAGTGACTTCAGCTACCTCGTCCCATCCCTTTATCTCGTTTTCAAGGTAGCCTTTCAGTTCATCCGTGATGTTGTCTTTCAGGTAGACCGCAACCTCAACCTGGCTCTTAATTGAGGTAAGTACACTCTGTACGTCATATACTATAATAAGGAAAAAACCTACTATAAAAAGCGTTATTGCTACTGTTGAAATGGCAGTAAAAAACATCAGGAAATTTCTTTTCATCCCGATGAAAGTCTCTCCAAAGAAATACCTGGGCCTGAAAATCAAATTCCGTACACCCCTCTTTTCTGGTCCCTTATTATCTCTCCTTCCTCAAGCTCTATTACCCTGCGCCTCATGGAATTGACGATATTTTTATCATGTGTCGCCATGGCAACAGTTGTCCCGATAAGATTGATTCTTGATAAAAGCTTCATGATGCCATCAGATGTTACAGGGTCAAGATTGCCTGTGGGCTCATCGGCCAGAAGAATCGGCGGCCTGTTTACAAATGCCCTGGCAATAGAGACCCTCTGCTGCTCCCCTGCAGATAACTGGTGGGGATATGACTGCAATTTATGCTCAAGTCCCACAAGCTTTAGAACCTGCGGTACCTGAAGCTTGATTATATATGTGGGTTTGCCTATTACTTCAAAGGCAAAAGCGACATTTTCAAAAACGGTCTTATTTGGAAGAAGCTTGAAATCCTGGAAAACCGAGCCTATGTTTCGCCTTAGCTGCGGTATCCTGGATTGCTTTAAATTACAGATATTCCTGCCCGCCACAAATACTGCCCCGCCGGAAACAGGTATTTCCCTTATAAGCAGCTTTATCATTGTTGATTTGCCTGAACCGCTGGGGCCCACCAGAAAAACAAACTCGCCTTTTTTTATTGTAAGGCTCACGTTCTTAAGTGCTGCAGTCTTATCTTCGTATATCTTTGTTACGTTTCTGAATTCTATCATGTTCATTTTAACTTATGAGTTTAACCTTTGAGCAGATTTTTTTCAAGGTAGCCTTTTATAAAAATATCTATTCCACCGTTAAGCACAGATTGCACATCTCCGGTCTCTATATCCGTACGGTGGTCCTTGATAAGCTGGTATGGCTGCAGTACATAGCTTCTTATCTGGCTCCCCCAGCCAATATCCTTTTTTTCTCCCCTGACTTTTTCAAGCTCTTCTTCCTTTTTCTTACGCTCAAGCTCATACAGGCGGGATTTCAGTATCTGCATTGCTGTCTGCCTGTTGAGTATCTGGGAGCGCTCATCCTGGCAGGATACGACTGTATTTGTAGGAATATGTGTTATCCTCACAGCAGAGTCTGTTACATTTACATGCTGCCCCCCTGCGCTGGAGGACCTGAATGTGTCTATCCTTAAGTCTTCCTTATTTATCTCAATATCTATTTCATCTTCAAACAGGGGGATAACATCAACCGATGCAAAAGAGGTGTGCCTTCTTTTTGCAGAATCAAAAGGAGATATTCTGACAAGCCTGTGTATGCCCTTTTCGCTTTTTAAAAGACCGTATGCATGCTTTCCCCTGACTGTAAAAGTCACGCTTTTTACTCCGGCTTCTTCGCCCGGCAGGTAGTCTGTGACCCTGTATTTAAAGCGTTTTTCATCAAGCCATTTCCTGTACATCCTGAGAAGCATTTCGGCCCAGTCATGCGACTCTGTGCCCCCTGCGCCAGGGTGTATTGTAACAATTGCAGGATATGAATCATAAGTGTCTGAAAGAATTACATCTTCTTCAAATGAATCAAGCTCTGAAGATATTTGCTTTAAATTGGCCTGGAGCTCCTTCTCAATTGACTCATCTTCTTCACTTTCCAGCAGCTCTATTGCTATTTTTGCATTCTCTATCCTGGAAGACAGTGCGCCAGACCTCCGGGCATCCTGTTTTATTTCATCCATTCTTCTTGTTACTTTTGAAGCCCTGGCTATGTCGCTCCAGAAGCCGTCTGATGAGGCCTGCCTCTCCAGCTCTGCAAGTTCTGCTCCTTTGTTATCAAGGTCAAAGGCAACCCCTTAAAAACCTGAATTTTTCATTTATCCTTGAAAATGTTTCTTTATATTCATCCAAAATCATATGGGACTCCTTTTTTACTGTTTTTCTACTTGCCGCAGCACTTTTTATATTTTTTACCGCTGCCACAGGGGCATGGATCGTTGCGGCCTATTTTATCCACTTTAACCGGTTCCGGTTTTGATGCCTTGGAAGAGTCGCTTTCTGCACTGGATATTACGTCTGAGGGCCCTTTTGTTGTTACATCTTTGACTGCCATATCTTTTTCCTCTGTGTTTTCCGGCCCCTTTACAACTACCCTGGCATTAAACAAGAGCTTCACTATATCAAGCTTTATTTCCTCCACCAGGCTCTTAAAAAGGTTATATGCTTCATGTTTATATTCTACAACAGGGTCCCTCTGGCCATAGGCGCGAAGCCCGATACCTTCCTTAAG
>Ga0209610_1001034_pt1 | contig 14505 bp, 13 predicted proteins | sample LakKivw275mmetaG_FD_184137 | JGI IMG/M metagenome (GOLD analysis project Ga0209610, IMG submission 184137) | Anoxic lake water microbial communities from Lake Kivu, Rwanda to study Microbial Dark Matter (Phase II) - Lake Kivu water 275m metaG... | ecosystem: Environmental > Aquatic > Freshwater...
AACTGACAGCCGGTTACAATCATGCTTTTTACCGCTACTTTGCCGATCTGGCCAGACAAGGCAAGCTCATGCAGATGGACAGGCAACTGCACCAATACTTCAAAGGAAAATCCATCGGCTTCATCCTCAGTGCCATAACCAAAATCAAAATGTCCGCCTTTTTCAGTGAAAACCTGCTCTACAACATAGAATTCAACTTCTACCGCTTTGAACCTTTCAATGACGCTTTTATCAAGCAAGCGGTTGGGCAACTGAAAAGCAGAAAGCATCTGCTCTCCGAGATAAAGAATTTACCTGCTTCCAGACTGAGCAACTTTCTTTATAACATGATGCACAGCACATCTGTCCAGACTCTTCTGCATTATGAGGACCGCATGGCCATGGCGCACAGTGTGGAAAGCCGTGTGCCTTTTCTGGACCACCGTTTGGTGCAATTGGCATTCTCCCTGCCGAGTTCATATAAGATCAAACCACCCATCGGCAAATATGTGCACCGCGAAGCTATGAAAGACATCATCCCTGCAGAAATTTACAACCGCAAGGACAAGGCGATCTTCTCCACTCCGTTTTATTCCAGATGGCTGAATGGGCCTCTTAGAACCTATGTCTCAGATCTTTTTGCTTCCCAGGAGTTTAGACAGCGCGGCATCTATAACCTGCCTCTGATAAAGCAGAAGTGGAACAGCTACAGAGGCGGCAGCAAAGCCGATGGCGAGATGCTTTTCAATATCCTTGCTCTGGAGACCTGGTTCCGGACTTTTAAATAGAATTGGAACAATTTTTGATTTATGAAACATCATAATTTTAACGGGAGCGACCTATGGACAAACGCATACCTTCAGTATGTTTTCTTTGCTTTCTGATACTTTTTATGGTGCAGTCACCAGTAAAAGCCGAGGTTCATCGGATTGCTCAGATTTCAGGATCATCGTATGACCCTTCTGAATATTATTATTATTCCTTTACTTCTGTTTACCACTATTCAACAATCAATCCGACTATGATTGATTCTATAATAAAGACAGAAAATCATGACAGTTCTTTAACATCAACCAGAAGATTCTTGCACTCAGTAACAGTAACCCCTCAAGATAGTACAACCAGTTATCTTGAATATAGTGAACCCGATAATACTGAGATTAGAACTTATACTTTCCGCAGAGATTTGGAAGGTAAAATCCTTGAAACTCTGATATCTTATCAGGGAGTACCAAGTTTACAGTACATCTTTCATTACGACAATATGAATAAGCCGGATAGTATTTATTATACAAGTCCCGGTATAACTACGAAATGTTTCAGAATGTATTATGACAGCACGGGAAAGCTTGATTCATCTATCGTTAAAAATATGTATAACAACACTTGGATTCCCGAAAAAAAGTTTACTCTTGTTTACAGCCCTAATCCATATTGTTATCAATCACCTTTGGACTTTAACAACTACAGGCAGTATAGCTTAAACGGAGGATTTGAGACATACAATTATATCTTTGATACTTTGTTTAAACCTGATGCCATTCTGTGGCAATATTGGACTGACAATGGTTGGAGCGATTACATATACAACATTGACCAATACACAGTCATTGCCAACGATGATGATGTGTCTTTGATATTTTATGACCCGGCATATTTCTTTTGTTATGTTGACGAATTTAATAATCATGGTCTTCCCTTCTTGAGAGATTATCATTATGAGGACATAGGAATTTTTTGGAATTGGCATGAAGATATTACTTGGCAATATAATGTATTCAACGAAGACCAAATCATTCCGGTAACGACCCAGATTTTTTCCGCATACCCCAATCCGTTTTCAGTTAATCTGGCAATAAAGGTCAATTATACCGTTCCGTATGATGTTTCTGTCTACAACATCAAAGGCCAGCTTGTCCGCTCCTGGAAAGACGTCAAAGCCGATGAATTGACCTGGGACGGCAAAGATACATCTAATAAGCCTGTCAGCAGTGGAGTTTATTTGATCAGAACCGGGCAGGGCAAAGACATATCCACCGCCAAGGTTCTGAAGTATTAAGAATATATTGATAACTTGTTAAACCGCAGAGCGGTTTTCCATTCGTCAGTACCATCATACTTATTGTCCAAAATAACCGCAGAGCGGTTTTCCATTCGTCAGTACCATCATACTTATTGTCCAAAATAACCGCAGAGCGGTTTTCCATTCGTCAGTACCATCATACTTATTGTCCAAAATAACCGCAAAGCGGTTTTCCATTCGTTAGTACCATCATACTTATTGTCCAAAATAACCGCAAAGCGGTTTTCCATTCGTTAGCCAGTGGTTTTAACCACTGGTACGCATAGAAAAAGGATCAACCCCGTAGGGGTTTCCCATTATCCAAACAGGAACCGGCTGATTTAAATCATACATTATTGAGGCAACACAATAGGAAACCCCGCTGGGGTTTTCATTTGCCCTTTACTGCCCAGTGACTGAAGTCACTGGCTAACGAATATAAAATCCCGAAGGGATTATTTGCAGACATATGCTCATGTTAAATGAAATGAGAAATCCCGATGGGATTAAATCTTACTAAAAATGTATCACATCATCTTTCGGAAAACTTAAACCTTGACAAGATAAAACCATATACCTAACATGAGATATCTTGATGGAGGTCTTATGAGGCATTTAGTCCTGATAGTAACCTTGTTATTCTTCGCTGCAGCAATATCCCATCTGTATTGTGAGAGATTGTCCAGAGAAGTATGGCGTCTGCATAATTATTCAACTGAATATTATAGCAGCGGACCCGGAGGTCCATCCGAATTGAACACCAGTTATCACTATATCTACAATAGTCAGAATCCCCAATTGATAGATTCCGTGCATGTGCACTCCAACTCATGGGGTGGTGAAGAGATCGATGCCACAATAGATTATAATGGCTCAATTACATATTTAGATGATAGGTATATCATTCAACAGAGCCACCTAGCGAGTTCAGTTACCATTCTTGATGTTATAGTCAAAGATAATAACGACAGATTCCTTTCCTATGCAACATATTACGGCATGAATTTGTACTACAGGTCTGATTGGACGTATGATAATTACGGAAAACTGAGTGAGGTTGTGCATTATCGTAATCCCCAGTATTGGGGGGATTGGTATAGCGGTTATTGGAGATATCTTCCTGAATATGATATTTATAACCGGAAGATATCTGAAACCAGATTAAATTCATCAGATTCACTTACTTGGAATCTCAAGTTTCGCCTAGTATACAATTATAGTCAGAACACCTTACCTGATTCATTCTTGGTCAAAGAAAAAGAACCATATTGGAATTTCAGGAGCTTTATATTTTTTGATGTTGTTAACGCTTACCAGATCGACTCACTTTCTGTTTATCAATATGCAGATAGTCTTTGGAATTGGGTTGGACGTCTGGTATACACATATTATATAAGTGATACAAGCATAACGGTTGGTTTCCAGGATGTTAGCCTTCAGGATGATATCTGGCTCACCATGCCACAGTTTGGATCATACATGGATTCAGTAACTTATTACCCGAATGGATTAATCAAATATTACAATTGGTATTGCGATCTTGATATACTGCATCCTTCAGACACGGATTTCTATTATGTCTGGATAGATGAAAACACTCATGTTTTGGATGAGTCCATACCCTCAGCCGGTTTGAAGTTAAGCATTTCACCAAACCCGTTCAGCAGTAGCATGAAAATTTCAAACAACAACAAAACCAGTATGGATGAAATCTCCATCTATAACATCAAAGGCCAGCTTGTCCGCACCTGGAAAGATGTGAAATCGTCTGAACTGACCTGGGACGGCAAGGATGCATCCAATCTATCTGTCAGCAGTGGGGTTTACCTGATCAAAGCCAAACAAGGAAACCATATAACGACCGTTAAAACTATAAAATATTGATAATGTGGTTTAGAAGAGGACTGGATTATGAATATAAGGTTGAAGTACTGTTTTGAACTGATTTTTGCCATCTGCTTGTATGCATCAATTTTGCAGGGTATGCGTATTGATTACCCAAGAATAATACGGCATGACAATCATTATAATGATAATGAAGCGTGCTTGTATCAACACTATGAAAATATATATACTTATTCGTCAATGCAGCCTTATGTAATCAGCTCTATTCAAACCGATTTATACACTTTCTCCATATCAGGTGAATATTATAATTCATATTTTCATAATTTCTCTTATAACTCGTATGAAGATAATGATCTGACAAAAATAACCTACATAAAAAGTGATTCATTGGGAGTTGAAAGACAGCGCTGGATTTTTATAATGAATGAAGATGATGATATTGTTGCTACAAAGCAATATAATGTGACTTCAGTCACACATACTGACAGCATATTTTATGAATTCCATTATCAGTCTCCGGGAAAACCTGACAGTATATATTACGATTTCCCCGGGGGCTGGAATAATAATAGGTATTATTATCTGATTTATTATACTCCTGATGGTAAATTTAACTATTCATATGTATATAGATTTCTGGATAACAATTGGGTGCCAATCAAGTGTTTTTTTGCTTGTTACAACCAAAATCCTGTTGTGTTTAATAAGCCATTGGAGTTTAATAAATTCCGTTTACACAGCCAGGTCTTTGGCACTGAATCCCTGAATTATATTATTGATCGAAGTGTTGCTGCTGACTCGGTGATGGTTTTTGAATGGAGCAACAACAACTGGCAGGTAATACCAAATAATACATTCTATTGCTCTTTCGACACTACAAATTCTATTTATACAATTTCAATCGGAAACGGACCGCCAGCATTGAAGTTTAATGATCAAGGTCTATTGATCTACAGATTTGAGTACATGTCTTACGGTGCGAGCAATACAGATTTCTTTAATTGGGAAACAATAACTTCTAATACAGATGAATATAGTATCTTAACTGATTCAGTTATAGCAATATATCCTAATCCCTTCAGCAATAACTTGAAAATCTCAAATAGCAACAAAACCAGTATGGATGAAATCTCCATATATAACATCAAAGGCCAGCTTGTCCGCACCTGGAAAGATGTGAAATCGTCTGAACTGACCTGGGACGGCAAGGATGCATCCAATCAGCCTGTCAGCAGCGGGGTTTATCTCATCAGGGCAAGACATGATAAAGACATCTCCACTGCCAAAGTTCTGAAGTATTAAGAGCATAATGATAACTTGTTAAACCGCGGAGCGGTTTTCCATAATTGAAACAGGGCAGCCTCCTGGCGGCCTCCTGCTGAGCACCTGCGCCCGGGCACAGGAATTCAGCAGCCGGAAACCAAGTTTTCCAAAGGTTTCAATTATGGATGATTCAGGTTTGAGAGAAGATCTGACCCTATTGGGATCACTCTTTCGCAATATGGATCACATATCCTTTTGGCAAACTAAAACCTTGACAAGATAAAACCGATTCCCGACCATGAAATCAGCGTGTTTGGAGGTAAAAATGAAAGCTACTGTACTGTTTATTCTGTTTTCACTGCTTGCCGTTGGCTGTTTCGGCGTGTTCCAGTTTGGAATAGGTATTGATGCCATGGGAAACCATGCTTATGATTTCTCTTCACAATCTTTACTGAATGATGCTGATTATGATGTGAGTTTAGGGATCTCCCCTGCTATCGAATATCTAGTACCTGTTAACTCATTTCTTTTAGGACTGGGAGCCGAATATCAAGTACAGCGAATGGTGGATTTCCCGCCTGAAGGACTGGATGGCAAAATGGGATTTATACCTCTGTTTTGTATTATCCGTTATCAGCTTGCATCTCAACGGAAATTCTTTCCAGAATTAGTTGGACAAATTGGATACAATTTTATGACTGCTGATGAAGATTATCTTGAAGGCGATGCTGAAGTTTCTGGAGGTTTGTATTGGGGTATTGGAGCAGGAATCAATATCTCAAAGATATATCTAATCCAGATGATGTACAAGAATAATTACGGCAGTTACGACCGCGAAATTGATAACCTAAAAGCTGATATATCAAATTCTCAGCTCAATCTTTCGCTCAACATGAGATTTTAGTTTGTAACCACGGAAGACACGGAAAAAACGGAAAAACGGAAATCAGCTTTGGATAAACCCCGGAGGGGTGACACATTCCAGACAACAAAACACGGACAGGATTGTCCGTGCCACAAATAAAATGGATAAGACTGCGCAAAAGAGCACGAGAGAAGGGAAAGCTGGGCTACAAATCATAGCTCCGGCAATGCCATTACCGGAGCCCAACAGATTACCAATCTGTGTTACGACACAACATGAAAATTCGTGGAAAAGTGGAAAGCTCCGCAGGAGCGAAAGATCATAGGCTGGGGTGTAAACCCCAGTAAAACATTCAGTTCATTCAAACCCCGCAGGGGTGACATAACATAGGCTGGGGTGTAAACCCCAGTTATAAGTTCAGCTTCATTCTAACCTCGGAGAGGTGACACAATTTAGCAGAGAGGATTAAAATACCTTTTTGCCAAAATCAAACTGTAAACAACCTCATATGTAAAACTGCCGATCTCCATAAACGAATCCTTCAACATCATGTCTTATTCTGAAACGATATCTGCATCTTGCGAGGTATCAGGCAGGAAAATCTCAAATTAATCATAAATCAGATACTTTTCAGAGATTATAGTTGTAAATGAAAGACGGAAAATAAATGGAGAGAAAAATTATGTTTTGATTACTCTCTGTCAGTCAGGGAATTAAAATTCAAACAGAATTATCCACAGCTTATCCACTTGCGTGGATAACTTTTTATCAGGCAGCATCTAACCTCTGATGTCATAAATCGGCTACAGCTAAAAGCTGGCATTATCACTGCTTGACAAATAGCAGGAAGTGAAAAACATAAGACGGTGTTGAGCGCTGACGCTAAGTGCAGAAAAGTGATAGAGATAGGAATTGACAGGCAGGGTGCTGCAGAAAACTTGTGGACAGCCTGTGGATAACTTTGGTGGATAAGACGGGGAGCCGATGGCAGGATGAATTATAATTATCATATTTTACAGGATGTTATGAAATTAAAATTGGCGCAAGTCCCGTCCCGTCACAGTTTGTGGATAAAGCTTTGAAAAATAGTAGGAAATGAGATTATGGATCAGGACGTTTGGCAGAACATATTGGATAAACTGGAAGAGAACATAGCCTCCAAAACTTTCAAGACCTGGTTCTCCGATACCAGGCTGGTCGATATGACCGATACCGCCATGACCGTTCAGGTGGGCACGCATTTTATCGCCAACTACCTGAACCACAATTACACGGATATGCTCTCCGAGATCACTTATGCCATTTACAAGAAGAAGTATGACATTCTCTTCGTGCCGCAGAAAGAACGCACCAGCAAAGAGAAAAAGGCGAAGACGGAGGAACAGAGCAACGGCGTGATGGGAAATCAGACCCTGAACGACAAATACAGCTTTGAGCAGTTCGTGGTTGGCAGGAACAACAACTTTGCCTATTCGGCTGCCTATAGCGTGGCTGAACAACCCGGCAGCAACTATAATCCGCTCTTCATCTACGGCGAAAGCGGAATGGGCAAGACTCACCTGATGCAGGCGATCGGCAATTTCCTCATGCAGAACGGGCGCAACTACAAGATCTACTACACTCCCTCGGAAGAATTCACCATCGAAATGATCGAAGCCATCCGCGGCAACAGAATGAGTGAATTCCGCAATAAATTCCGCAAGGTTGACCTGCTGCTGGTGGATGACGTGCACTTCCTGTCCAGAAAGGAAGGCACGCAGGAAGAGTTTTTCCACACCTTCAACGCCTTGTTTGAACGAAAAAAGCAGATAGTGCTGACTTCCGACCGTCCGCCCAAAGACATCCCGGACCTGGAAAACAGGCTGGTGACGCGCTTTGAAAGCGGTCTGCTGGCTGACCTGAAGAATCCTGATTTTGAAACCAGGGTGGCGATCCTGAAGAAAAAGCAGGATCCGGAAAAGGTCAAACTGGACGACGATATCATCAATTTCATCGCCGATAACATCACCAGCAGCGTGCGTGCCCTTGAAGGCTCACTGATCAGGATATTGGCTTATTCATCCTATAACAAGCTGAAACCGGAAGAGATCACTCCCGACCTGGCGCGGGACATTCTCTCCGACATGATCTCGGAAGTGCGCAAGGACATCACTCTGGATAACATCACGCAAAAAGTCTGCGCTGCTTATGGCCTGACCATCCCCCAACTGGTGGACAAAACCCGCAAGCAGAACATCTCTTTTCCGCGCCAGGTGGCAATGTATCTGGCCAACCTGCTGATCCCGTCCCTGTCCCTGAAGGACATTGCCGAATACTACAAAAGAAAGGACCACACGACGGTTCTGCACGCCAAACGCATGATTGAAAACCAGTTCAATGAAGACAACGAATTCCGGATAAAAATAGAAGAACTGATCAAGACGATCCGGAGCTGATATTATATATGCTTAGAAGAGTGGAAGTTAACCTGAAAGCAATGGATTTATGCACAGATGTGCAGGAATTGGTGTGGACAAGTGTGAATAAGCTGATAAAAGGAATTCAGCGAGATTTTTCGGTGGACAAAAAAGGGGTAAGTTTAAAGTTATCCACAAGGTTTCCACAGGGAAATGAGTCTTATAAGAGTATAGGATATGAGAGCTTAGTAATGAGAAACGGGAGTTATGCCCATATCCACCGTTCCTACTAATACAACAGTTTAATATATAACTAAAAAAGAAGGTATTATATATATGGAAAGAAAGAAATTCGGCAGCATCCTCATATTGCTGATCGGTTTGATCCTGATCCTGTCGTTTTCAGCCTGTACCAAGAAGAACAACCTGACCGGAGACAATGTTTCCGGCATAGTTCCCCGGATTGCCATCGCAGATTCATTCAGTCTGGGATATTCCTATACGCATGAGGGCAAGGTCAAGGGAACAGAGAGCTACATTATCTGCGGTGAGGAAGACGGGATCGAAGCCATCGGAGTATGGAGATTCACAGGACTGAGGGATACGATGACTGTGATCGGCGAACCTGTCCTGAAACTGGTGGCGACCAGAAGATCACCACTGGACAGCAATCCTCTGGCGCTTTCCTTTCATAAACTGGCTCAACACTGGACACCGGATTCCACGGATATGATCCTGGACAGCAATATCAGTCCGCTGAGCATTCCTAATTTTACGGTGGCTGATTCCATCAGCAGCGCCGGTGATACCTTAGCCATCAGCATTCCTGCTGCAGTGATAGAAAACTGGAAAATGGAGAATGTAACAGGGTTTAATCTGGTCATAAAAACTGTGGATGGCGGCTGGCTGGAATTCAAAGCCAACGAGCTTGCCAACGGAGCGCTGCTCAACTTTAAATATAAGGTTCCCGGCTCCGCGGATACCCTGACCTACAATCAGAGAGCTTTTATCGACAGTTACAGGGTAACCGGCGATCAATCCGCAATCACAACGGCTGCCTGGAAACTGAAAAACCTGCTGCCACAGCGGATGTTCTTCCGGTTTGCGCTGCAGGATGAACTTTTTACCGATGGGGAAGGGGTGGTTTTGAGCGCTCTGGACCGTAAAAGGATGACCATCAACAAAGCTGAACTGGTGCTGTTTGTGAAGGATAATCCCTATTATGGCAGTGTCAGATGCAATTTCTATCCCTACCAGGTTAAGATGGATACGTTGGCTGTGCCGACTGTCCTGACCGATAATGACCTGCAGATCATCTCCAATACCTTCAGCAGCGGAACCATCATCAGCGCTGACTCTGTCAAGATTGACGTGACTGCCGTGATCCAAGGCTTTACTTCAGGTAATGTCAGCAACAACGGCATCGTAATCAAAAACACGGCGGAAATGCAGAATTTCGGCAAAGTGGAGTTCTGGCATTCAGCCAATGCGCCTGCCGGCAAGAAACCATATATCAAGATACATTATACCACGCCTTTCCTGAAAGGTGACTGAAGAATCATATGAAAACCAGCTTTATTATCGTGATCATTCTGCTCAGTTTATCTGCCTGCTCCCTGTTTGAGAAAAAAGGTGAAATTGTGGCGCAGGTGGGGAAAGAAACACTGACAATGGAAGAGTTCAAAGTGAATTTTTCCGAAGCTGAATTCAATGCCCTGTCCAATGAACAAAAACGGGAATATATCCAACAGTGGATCAATCTGACCCTTTTAGCTCAGGAAGCGGAGAAACAGGGATTAGGAAGCGAGGAAGCAGTTAAAAATCAGATCAGATACGCGGAAAAGAAGGTTTTGGGCAACGCTCTGATCTCTGCCAGGCTGCAGGCGGAACGCATCAGCGAAGAGGATCTGTTCAAGTATTACAGGGTCCATCAGGGTGATTTCATCCAACCGCTGATGAATTATAAGGTTCAAAGGATCTATGTGAGTGATGCCAGCCTGGCTGCCAAAGTCAGGCAGGAAATCATAAACGGGCTCCGGTTTGAGGATGCGGCAAAGATCTATTCCCTGGAAACTTTGGGTCAAAACGGCGGCTATGCGGGCACGGTGACTCCCAACGATGCGGACAGCACATTCTGGCAGGCAGTCAGCAAGGTCAAGCTGTATGACATCGTCACTCTGCAGAAAGATAACGGCTACTATATCCTGCGCTCTTATGAAGAAGAGCAGGGAACGGGTGAAGCCGGTTTTGACGGGCTCAAGGATGAGATCAAAAGAAGAATTCTGGACGAAAGGCGCAAACAGGTTTATGACAATCTGCTGCGTGAACTGAAAAGCAAATCAGATGTCTATCTGATGATATAAAAAAAGGAACTGTAATGAAGAAATTATTCATAATATCGATCCTGATCATGATGCTGCCAATGCTTTACGCAGAAGTGGTGGACAAGATCATCGCCAGAGTGGGCAGTGATGTCATCCTGCTGAGCGACCTGATGAAACAGGTCAACCAGATGCGAAGCGCAGGAATGATGACAGAAGGCACAAAAGAGATCGATGTGCTGGGTCAGATGATTGAGAGCAGGCTGATCATTCAGAAGGCGCGAGAATTGAACTACACAGTGGATGATAAACTGGTTAAAAGCAAGGTCGATGGCGAGATGCGCAGAATCAAAGCAAGATTCAGTTCTGAAGAGGAATACCAGCGTGAGATCCGCAGAATGAAACTGACCAACAGCGATCTGGAAAAGTTTTTCACCGACCTCTACACGGAACGCTATCTGGCAGAGGAATTCTACAAGCGTCAGATCGCGGTCAAGGTCATGGTCTCAGATAAAGAAATGCGGGAATTCTACAACGCCAATAAGGACACTCTGGCAGTCAAACCCGTGACCTGGAACATCGGAATGATCCTGCGCAACGTGGAGGTCAGCCCAGAAACCGAACAGATGAAACTAAGAGAGATCAAAGACATTCAGGAAAGGCTGCGCTCCGGTGAGAAATTTTCCGATCTGGCGCGCTTAATGAGTGAATGTCCCAGTTCGGAGCGTGGTGGAGACCTTGGTTTCATCACCAGAGGCATGATGGTCAAACCGTTTGAGGATGCAGCTTTTGAACTTAAGGTCGGTGAAGTAAGCGATGTCGTCAAAACCCAGTATGGCTATCATCTGATCCGTCTGGACGAAAAGCGCAATGACGAGATCAAAGTCAGTCATATCCTGAAGCTGTTGGTTCCCACCGGAGCAGACACCCTTGCCACACGCAGTCTGATGGAGAATATCAGGTCTGAATTTCTGCTGGGCAAAAGCTTTGCTGAACTGGCGCAGCAGTGGTCCATGGACAAGGATTCTGCCAAGGACGGAGGCAGTATCGGTGAATATGGAACCGCTGATTTTCCTGAATTGTTCAAGGTAGTGCTGACATCTCTGCAGGTGGGCGGAATCACTGAAGTGCTGGCCAATGAAGGCACTTTCTATCTCTTTATAAAACTGGAAGAACTGCCCTCCCGCCAACTTAGCTATGTAGAAGTTCAGTCCCAGATCAAAGAATTCATCATGACCCAAAAGCAGATGAAAGTCTATGATGACTGGGTGGATCAGCTCAAACAGGAAATCAACATCGAGATAATGCTTTGACGGAAAGCACCAATAACCCGATCAGACACGATATTCATACAGTCTTAAGCACCCTGTTCGGGATCGGGTTCATTCCCTTTATGCCGGGCACTTTTGGCACCCTGACAGCAGCTGTGGTGTATTTAGGCCTTCCGTCAGATTGGTTCAACAGCTTTCCCGGAGTATTTTATCTGATAACCGGAGTGATGATTCTGTTCTTTTTTGGTGTGTTCATATCAGGTAAAGCGGAAAAGAAACTGGGCCACGATGCGGGCTGTATCATCATTGATGAATTTGCCGGCTATCTGCTCTGCGTGTTGTTTCTGCCGAAATCGATCCTGATGGCGATCTATACCTTTGTCGTGTTCAGGGTGTTCGATATCGCCAAACCGCAGCCCATAAAGCTGTCACAGAAACTATCCGGCGGCTGGGGCATCATGGTCGATGATGTTCTGGCGGCTGTATATACAAACCTGTTCATGCAGTTAATGATCAGGCTTTACCCAACTTTTTTCAGACTATAAAAATCAAGGAGAAAATATGTATAGCATAATACTGGCATTGGCGCAAAATCCTCAGGCCGGGCAAACCCAGTCACAGGGCGCCGGACTGATGGGTTTTCTGCCTTTCATCCTTATCTTTTTTGTGATGTGGTTCTTCATGATCAGGCCGCAAAGCAAGAAGCAGAAAGAAATGCAGCAGATGCTGGAAAGCCTGCAGGTCAACGATTGGGTGCTGACCAACGGCGGCATCATCGGACGCATCACATCCATGAAACCGGATAAAAACACAGTCATGATCGAGATTGATGACACCAACCACATCCGCGTGGAATTTCAGAGATCTGCCATTGTTGCGCTTCTGAACAAAGACAACCAATCCCAGGCAAGCTGACGCAGAATATAGACTTTCATACCTTAAGGACACAATGCACATGAGCAGCAAAGCCAAATTACTGCCGGTCAGGATCTATGGCGACGATATCCTGCGGGAAAAAACCAAACCGGTCAAGCAGATGGATGACAAGTTCAAAGCCTTGGTCAGAGACATGATTTACACCATGTATCAAAGGGACGGGGTCGGCCTGGCAGCCAATCAGGTGGGCAGCACACAGCGGGTTTTCGTGATCGACATGGACTGGAGCAAGGAAGATACCGAGCCCAATCCCGTAGTCCTGATCAATCCCGTGATCGAATCCGGCGAAGGCGAATACGAGATGGAAGAGGGCTGCATCAGCCTTCCCGGCATCTATGCCAAAGTCAAACGTTTCAACAGAATCAGATATTCCTACACCGATCTCAGCGGTCAGGAACACAAGGAAGAAGCGGAAGGTTACAAAGCCGTCGTCATTCAGCATGAAAATGACCATTTGAACGGCGTCCTCTTTACTGACAAGATCGGTAAACTCTCTTTGCTGAAAGTCAAGCGCAAGCTGAACGAACTGCTTAAGTTTGCCGAAAACGGCGTCAACATAAGGACTGATATCTACAATCCCAATGTTAAAAAAATAGGATGACTGCAATCAACAGAATCGTCTTTCTGGGAAGCTCTTCCTTTGCTGTTCCGTCTCTGCAGAAACTGATTGAATCGGAGAAATTCCGGCCTCTGGCAGTGATCACCCAACCTGACAGGCCGGGCGGACGCAAGCTGCAAATGACTTCCACCCCGGTCAAAACTCTGGCTCTGGAACACGAGATACAGATTTTTCAGCCGGAAGACATCAATTCACCAGACTCTGTTCAATATCTGCAAAACCTATCTCCTGACCTGTTGATCACTGTTTCCTACGGTCAGAAGCTTAAAAAAAAGGTCAGGGAAAGTGCTCTGCAGGGTGCCATCAATTTGCATCCGTCTCTGCTTCCGGAACTCAGGGGTGCGGCGCCCATTCCCTTCGCTCTGTGGCAGGGATCGGACCGTACCGGCATCACTATCTTCAATCTCACTTCCAGAATGGATGCGGGGCCTGTCTTACATCAGAAACAGCTCTATATCTTTCCCGGTGAAAATGCCACCGACCTGACCTCCAGGCTGGCATACATCGGATCAAAGTGCCTTCTGGAGTATCTGAACAAATGGTCTGAACAGCCTTGGGAACCGGTTGAGCAGGATGAAAGCAAAGCCACCTACTGCCGTAAACTTGAAAAAGATGACCTGAGTCTGGACTTTACAAAGCCTGCCCAACAATTGCAAAATCAGATCCGCGCCTTATCACTTTCTCCCGGTGCTTATGGATCGATCATAGGCAAACAGCTCAAGATCTTGGAAGCTGATGTTTTGGATGAGAACAGCGATCTGCCTGCAGGCAGCATAACTGCCCTGCAAAAGAATGTCGGCATTGTTGTGCAGACAGGCGATAAGCAGCTTCTTCTTAAACAGGTTCAGCCCGCCTGCAAGCAGATAATGTCTGCCTGGGCATATCAGATAGGCGCCAGACTATCCATCGGTGAGATTTTTGCAAATAATGTCAAAGCAGAACAGG
>Ga0209610_1001036_pt1 | contig 14504 bp, 12 predicted proteins | sample LakKivw275mmetaG_FD_184137 | JGI IMG/M metagenome (GOLD analysis project Ga0209610, IMG submission 184137) | Anoxic lake water microbial communities from Lake Kivu, Rwanda to study Microbial Dark Matter (Phase II) - Lake Kivu water 275m metaG... | ecosystem: Environmental > Aquatic > Freshwater...
TGATCTTCTCCTTGTAATGTGTTTTGCAATTACATCAAAACAATGAGTTAGATTGGGCTCAATCTTTTTTTTCATCTTACTTCCCTTAATTTACACCAACTTTTGAGACACTACCCCTACAGCAACCAGTTCAACCTGCCTTCCTTATATATAAGCACAGGTAGTGCCCTGACCATTGCTCATGTGGACTATAACGACATCCTGCAGTTTCCCAATCCTCCTGGTGGTTGGACCTATAGTTATCACAATACCTCCTGGTTGGCTCCCAAGTATGGCTATTGGGTGGATACCATCTCCAACCGGGTCATCTTTCTCTTTGCCTTCAAGAAGATCATCCAAGCCACCTATCCCAATCCTTCTACAACCAAGTACCAAGGCAGATACAGAGGCAGGATCTTAAAATTTTACAATAACATCTGTCCCGTTATCCATGAGTATGATGAGAAGACCGGCTGGGAGGACAGCATAACTGCTTTGGACAATGCCTATAACGAACTGCTCAGCTTTTTCAATGATAATGGCATCTCCGAAGCTCAGCTCAACAGCCTGACCAGTACAGGCAGTTTGGGAGATGCTCATTATGGTAGCAGCCAGTTAGTCAACACTTGGGTGGAAGCTGACTTTTATGGCAATCTGATGCCACCTCGTTTGCATCCCGGCAAGTCTTATGAGACCCTCAAAACTGAGCAGACTGATAACCTTAAAGTCCTTCAGGCTATGCTCATGCTCTATAATGCCACCCTCTATTCCCATCCATCGGGCAGCATCATCTTCAAGAACAAGGACTCATACTCCTCTACTATTATAGATATCGCCGATGAGGATGTGGTGACCTTCATTACCAAACGTGGCAATCAGGAAAAGCCGGACACCTCTGTCTTGGATGTTCTGGCAGGAGATACCGATCAGTTACAAGGTCTGATCCGATCCTATCTGATTGACTTCTACGATGCCAAGTGGAGCATTGAAGCTACTATCGACCAATTAGCCAAATACAACCTATCCCTACAAGGCAAGATCAGGATCAAGAGCAAGGTCTATGTCATAACCGAACTGGAGCGGAACTACCAATCCGATGAATACAAGCTAAAGGCATGGTTAATATGAAAGGATTTAAAATGATCAGGGTCGATAACGGGTATAGCACCTATACCTGTGAAGATGCGCTGATAGAGTATATTCCTAAACAGAAGTACCGCATTGAGAAAAAGAACGCTTTCGACCCGACTATCCTGCATCAAAGGGAAGCTTACAGGGAAGACACTATCAATATTGAAGCCATTATGTATCCTGAGCAATATAGTGCCTTTCTCTATTTCCTTACTCAACCTGGTAAGTTCTATATTGAGTTCAACTGGTATTCTATTATAACACGTCAATTCCCAGTTACCATAGCCCAACTACCTAAGATGCCGGATGATCTGCATGAATATCCCGAAAAGATCAAAGTCACTCTGGAATCGAGATATACCGGCACACCAACTACTATCAACTTCGACTACTTTACCCTAATAGATGAGTATGAGATCGTTTATTAACCAAAACAACCAGAAAAACAGAACATAATATAAGGAGTAACCATGTATAGATTTGGAATCAGCTATTACATAATGAGTGCTGCCAACCGCATCCCCCTTTCAGGCTTACACGTCAAGTTAGTCAAACCCGGCGAAACCTTTGAACAGGGTATCAGATTGGAAGAGAAGCCGCCTGATTCAGGCTATTACGAGACTGACAAGCTCGATGAACCGGACTGGGGCTTTTACGAGATTTGGGATAATCGACTTGATCCGCGGGGCAATTTCTCAGGAAAGACCTGTACAGTCGGCAAACTGGACTCTCGAGGTATAAAGAATAATGCTATTCTCAGCAATCATGTGGAGAATGAAGCTATAACTTCCGATAAGATCTCTGATAATGCTGTCCAACCTAATCACTTCAGTGACAACAGCATCGTCCTCTCCAAAATAGCTCATGAGATCCAAGACCAGAACCAAGGTATAGGAGAGCCCAGTCAACAAACACCACCGAGATTGGAAGAAGACCAAAGGGCTATACACAAGTTTAACAAAGAGTATTTTACTAAACCTCACATCATCCTAACCAATCAGTGCGATTGCCATCTTTATCTTAACGACATCAAATTAGAAGAAAGGGAATTATTTGTATTTATAGGTATCGGTCAGAGATTCAGTGCTCAGGAATTGAAATACACTTTAATGGTTATCTCAAATGACTAGCCACGAAGTAAGATCAACCAAAGAAACTTGCAGAACTGGTGACCCAAATTTGCAGAACTCCTGACCTTTTTCACTTGCAGAACTGGTGACCCTTTTTACCGATTTGCAGAACTCGTGATCCAATTTGCAGTTTTCAGTGACTCTTTTTACTAATCCGGTCTTTCCCACATTTTTCTCCCCCTTATCCCAAAGTATATCAAATGTGGATCAAATGTATGCCAAATGTATATCAAATGTATTCTAAAGCACATTTAATATACTTTGAATATGCTTTTGATATGCTCTTGATCACCATTGGCATAAAAGAGCCAAAAATGCGTAAAGTGAGATTTTTGTGGTGCCGTCCTGCCGGACTAAGATAAATAGTGACCGCCTGGCACGGCACTCACGTGCCGTGTTACATTGTGCCGTCCCTGCGGGACTGTGAAGATTTTTGGGCTTTTTAAAAGATGCATGCGTGCTATGTTACATTGTGCCGTCCCTGCGGGACTGCCAGTCAATTTGTCAGTAAACTAAATGAAAACTGCTGGAGTCAATTTTGATTTTCAGCGGTTTCCAACAATTTATGCATATTCTAATTGACACAATTACACGTTATTACAGAATATGCAACTAGGTTCATAAGGTAATGCCATTGGGAAACAGCTTTGAAACAAGCACACAACAGGGAATGTATTATCCGTGAGGAGGAGTCATGAGAAAAGTCACATTACTGCTATTGATGAGCTTGTTCACTCTATTGTTATCTGCTCAGAATCCGGTCTGGGAATGGGTGAAGCCGGTTGACAGCAACATTGACTGGTTCATGGACCTGGATGAGGCAGGCAATATCTATGTGACAGGGGCGTTCGACAGCACAATGGTGTTTGATGACATCACCCTGACTACAAATGGCAAAAACGATATTTTCCTGGCCAAGCTGAGTAAAGACGGAAACTGGCTGTGGGCAAAGCATTGGGGCAGTCAGCAAGGTGACCATGGCAGCAGCATCTGTCTTGATAAGGCAGGCAATATCTATCTCAGCGGCAGGTTCAGTGATACGATCATGTTTGGTGATATTCAGCTTACGGAAGACGAAAATGGAGATATGTTTGTTGCCAAAATGGATGCACAGGGCAATTGGCTTTGGGCGAAGCAGACAGGCGGCAATAGCTATGCCGGCGCCAGATACATGGCGGTGGACGAGGCAGGGAACCTGTTTGTGAGTGGGCAGTTTGCAGCTAAAGCAACGGTGGGGGACACAACGTTAGTATCTTTGGGAACCTGTTTTATCAGCAAACTGGATTCACAAGGGAACTGGCTTTGGACTAAAAGGATGGAAAGTAGTTCAACTATGATTCATCCCATCTCTGTGGATAAGCAGGGAAACCTCTACTTCACCGGAAATTTTAGAGGAATGGTTACCATTGCCGATTCCTTGCTTGGGGGTGGCAACGGAATAAATTCCTTTGTTGCAAAACTTAATCCCGACGGTAAAGTTCAATGGGTAACCAGGAACCTTGCTGATTATGGCACAATCATCTGGTCCTTAGCAACCGATAAAGAAGGCAATTCATACATTACGGGAACCGGCAATGGCAAGCTCTGGTTTGACGACATCTACGTCAAATGCGGATTGGTGGATATCATCGTTGCCAAAGTTGATCCCAACGGCAAATGGGAATGGGTCAGGCATTCCAAAAACAAACAATTTGCAATGAGTACATCCGTCACTGTTGACCAATGGGGCAGCCCTTTCATCTCAGGAACTTTTGACACAAAAAACCAAACTGGGTCCGATCAAACTGAAATCCCGGAGTGGCTGGGATTTGGTTGTTGCCAAGCTTGATAAATCAGGCAAATGGATGTGGGCGGAACAGGGAAAATCCGCCGGTTTTGCAGAAGGATATACCATTAAAACAGATAACGCTGGAAACGTAATCCTCATCGGACAATGCAAAGGCGACACCGAATTCGGCAGCATTAAGCTGTCCGGCAAGGAAGAGGAACAAGCCTTCATCGGCAAGATCAGCTACCGCTAAGGCTGTTTGATTATTACTTGATTACCTGTATCTATACCTTCCGCATCTGCATGGGACGGGCAATGTAGCTGGTGTGCAGCAGTTTCTTCGCCTTGGGTGAAAGCGGTTTATCGAGATACTCTTTATATAGTTTCTGGATGGAGGGGTTGTTGTGCGATTCGCGGTGCGGCAGGTTCTGGTCCTCTTTGTAAAGGCCCTTGGCACGGGCAATTCTGACCTTGGCAGTTGACCTGTAAGGTTGACCGCCGCCTCCGACACAACCACCCCGGCAGGCCATGACTTCGATGAAATGATAGGGTGGTTCCAGACCCTTTTGCCTGGCGGCACGCACTTCGTCCAACAGCTTTTTGACATTGGCCAGGCCTGATGCCACTGCGATCCTGATCGTCTTGCCCTGGATGGTCAGTTCGCCTGTCTTGATGCCTTTGTAGCCGCGCAGGAACTTGATGTCCGGATTCGGCAGTTCCTTATCCGTGATCAGCTTGTAAGCCGTTCTGAGCGCTGCTTCCATGACGCCGCCGGTGGCGCCGAAAATGGTTCCCGCGCCGGAATATTCTCCCAAAGGATTGTCGGCCTTTCCGTCTTCCAGAGCGGCCAGATCGATGCCCCGGGTCTTGAGCATGCGCGCCAGTTCGCGCGTGGTCAAAGTGATATCCACGTCCTGCTTGCCGCTGGCGAACATATCTTCCATGCGCTCTATTTCATACTTCTTGGCGGTGCAGGGCATCACGGAAACGAGGAAAATGTCCTTGGGATCGAGCTTCATCTTTTCCGCCCAGTAGGTCTTGACCATAGTTCCCACCATCTGGTGCGGACTCTTGGCACTTGAGAATTGAGGGATCAGGTCACTGTAGAACTTTTCCAGGTAATCCACCCAACTGGGGCAGCAGGTTGTGATCAAAGGGAACTCGTCGGGATGATGCTTAAAGATCTCCACAAACTCGCTGGCTTCCTCCATGATGGTGAGGTCCGCGCCGAAATTGGTGTCGAAGATGTATTGGAATCCCATCTCACGCAGTGCTGTGTACATCTTTCCGACCACGTTGGTGCCGAGCTTGAAGCCGAATTCCTCGCCCAGGGCAACTCTGACGGCGGGCGCTTCCTGTGCCACCACAACCTTGGAGGGGTCATAAAGCGCTGACCAGACGGGGTCGGAATCGTCCACTTCATAGATCGCCGCCACGGGGCAATGTGCACTGCATTGGCCGCATTTGACGCATTCGCTCTCTTCCAGGGGACGCTTGAAAGTGGGCCCCACAAAGGTATTAAAGCCGCGGTCACTGTTCTCCAGGGCATTGACACCCTGAATTTCCTGGCACACATAAACGCAGCGTCCACACTGAATGCAATAGGTCTGGTCCAGTGTGATGGACGGCGAGGAGGTGTCCTGACCCTTGAATTTCTTGTGTATTTTCTTGAGTGGCAAATGCCGGATGGCAAGCTGCTGTGCCAGGTCCTGCAGTTCGCAGCGCCCGTTCTTGATGCATTCGGGGCAGTTATTGGGATGCTGGGAAAGGATGATCTCCACCGCTTCCCTGCGCAAATCCAACAATTTCTTGGAACAGGTGGTCACCTTCATGCCGTCTTCACAGGGTGTGGAACAGGCGCGCACTATCCTGCCTCCGATCTCCACAACGCAGACTCCGCAATTGCCAAAGGCAGGCAGATCTTCATGATAGCACAGATGCGGAACGGGATAACCCGCTTTGGCAGCGGCGTGCAGAACCTTGGTGCCCTTGGTCACGGACACAGCTTTATTATTGATATAAACGGTAATCATTGACTTACTCCCAACGCTAATTTTCATTGAAATGATCGAAATTATAGCTTGACTTTATGTCAAGTGAGTAGTGATCGGTTTAGCAGCTAACCACAGAGACACAGAGAAAAAGTGAGATTTTGAGAAGAAGCGTTAAATAAAATCTCCTTTCTCTCTTTTCCCTCTGTGCCTCTGTGGGTAATCTTTTTTATAACAGGCTGGATCCCTGCCTGCGCAGGGATGACAAAAAGAGGTACAATGCACCAAGCTATCCAGAATTACCTGGCGGACCTGCTGCCCGTGTGCAGTAAAGCGGGATTGCAGCTTTCCGGTGAACGGGAAATCCCCTATGGGGTCCAACTGGAGTTTGCATCAGGGAAAGACACTATCCTGCTGAATGTGTATTACTCAGTGAAAAAGGGAATTTCCACCGTGATCGGAGCCAAGAGCAGCAATCCGCTCAGAAAAGTTCTGGAACAATGTCTGGGTCAGCCCAGCACGGAAGCAGAAGTCCCGCAGCACAATTGGTCACACTGGGTGGGCAGTGATGAAACGGGCAAGGGCGACTATTTCGGCCCGTTGATCGTGTGCGGTTTTTACCTGGATAAAAAAGACAGGGAAAAGCTGATCAAGATCGGTGTCTGCGACAGCAAGAAACTCAAAAAAGACCAGATCGTTGACATTGCCAAACAGCTTTATCATGACTATAAGAACAACATCGAATGCCTGGTTTTAAAGCCTCAGAAATACAACGAACTCTATGCCAAGTTTGCTTCTCAGGGCAAAAACCTCAATGACCTGCTCGCCTGGTGCCACAGCAAAATCCTGGATAATCTGATCAAACGCCATGCCGTGATCGAAGGCGTCTTCATCGACCAGTTCAGCGCTGCCAAAAAGGCATCCGCTTTGCTCAAAAAACTGCATCCCGACATGCAGACAATGGAACGCCCGGATGGGGAAAGAGATTTGGCAGTGGCAGCTGCCAGCATCATTGCGCGCTATCAGCTTGTTCAGTCTTTTCAGACCATGTGCCGTTTCTACAAGCTGAAGTTCCCCATGGGAGCAAGCTCAGGAGTTAAGGATGCAGCCGCTAATTTCATAGCACAGTACGGAAAACAGCGTTTAGGCGAAGTTGCCAAGCTGCACTTCAAGACGACTAAAGAATTGTAGCTAATGTATGCAACACAAAAATAACAAACCCTATCAAATAAACTATGCAGCACATGATGCAGTGTATCAGCGAAACAGGGAAAAGGGCTTGCCGGGTTGGGACTGCGCTGAGGATATTGCTGAACAGATCAGACAGCTGAAAATGATTTTCCATCATCCAGAGATTCTAAAAACAGGGAGAGTCCTGGATATTGGTTGCGGAGCAGGCGACATCTCCTTTTGGCTCGAAACTATGGGTTATCGGGTAACAGGCATTGATGTATCGCGGGTTGCTATTGAATGGGCAATTGAGAAAGCAGGACTGATAAATTCAAAGGCAGAGTTTTCGATAGTTAATGTTGCTCAAAACCGATACCGGGCAGATAAGTTATTTGATATCGCCTTGGATAACAATTGCCTGCACTGCATTATCGGGAAAGACAGAAAGCTCTATTTGGAAAACATCCATGAAAATCTCAGAGCAGGCGGAATCTATATCTGTAACACGATGTGCGATGACTTCCGTGATGAAGAGCTGAACCAATACTTTGATAGTGAATCCAGGCTGTTGATCAGGAATAATCTGGCAATCAGATATATCGGTAAACATAGTGACATCATCAGCGAAATCACTGATGCCGGATTCAAACTGATTTATGAAGAATCTACATCATGCAAAACACAGGATTCTGTTTGTCTGATTGCCAAAAGGGATAGTCAACTTAACAGTCTTTAATCATAATCCACTTAACCATCAGCTAAGAGCCCTCGTCCATAATTGTTACATGGTTTCCTCTCCCCGGCCCCCTGCTCAACACCTATGCCCGGGCGCAGGTGCCCGGCAGGAGGCAAAGCAAAAGTCATAAAGTCTGAATTAAGGCAATTCTAATTATTATTCCTGCAAATTCTGAAACCAACGTCCATGAAGCTGTAGGTGGGGTTCAGGTAATTCCTGTGCAGCAGCGGAAAGTATCCTGAGTGGCAGAGTATGCTGGCACCCCGTAAAACACGATATGCCCCTGTCAAAGCGCCGTGGGGATTCTCCAGGGGTGTCAATCCCGGATTGGGGTAATTGCCGTAGATATCCCAAACCCATTCCCAGACGTTGCCGCTCATATCCTTGAATCCAAGCTCATTGGCCGCTTTCAGGCCCACGGCTCGGGTGGATGGCGGGAAACCGGAATTGGTCAGATGCCAGGCGACGTCATTCAAGGTATTGCTGCCGCTGAACAGATAGCCCTGGGACTGGTCTCCGCCCCTGGCTGTGAAATGCCATTCCGCTTCCGTCGGCAGACGGTATCCGTTGGCGTTCCAGTTGCAGTTGATGTTGGCATGATTGGCGGCTGTGGCGTTCCAGCCTGCAGGCCAGTTATCGGGATTGGTGCCATAGCTTGAGTAGGTGTAGCACGGTGTCCGGCTTTCCAAAAGGCTGGCCCTGTTGCAGAATTCAATGGCATCAAACCAGGTCACCCATTCCACCGGATATTCGGGATTGCCGGTGTTGTAGGACGGATTGGTCCCCATCACCACCTGATACTTTTCCTGGGTCAGTTCAAATAAATCTATATAGAAGCTGCTGACGCTGACGTTGGGAATCAGGCTCATGCCATTGTTGAAAGAGCCTCCCTGCACAAAGATGAAATCATCGTCCAGGCCTCCGATCGCAAAAGCGGCGGAAGCCAAGGGGCTTGGCATCCAGCCTTCCTTGAAGGCTTTGGCTTTGACGGTGGTGGTCGTGGCAATGTTAAATGGTCCTGAATATACTGCAGAAGCGGCAGTGGGAGTGCTGCCGTCAGTGGTGTAACGGATCGTTGCTCCCGCGGTCGGGCAGGACATGGTTACGTTGACGCTTTGCCCGTAATCATAAACTCCGCCGGGCGGACTGATGACCGGAGCGTCTGCATACATCAGAATGATGGAGTAAGCTCCTGTAGCAACCTGGCTTTCCGTCTTGCCGTCCTTAAAAGCTTTGGCCTTCAGGGTGGCGGTTTCTGTTAATTCAAATGGTCCTGTATATGCAGTTGAGTTGGATGTGGGAGGACTGCCGTCGGTGGTGTATCTTATGGTCGCACCCGCTGTTGCACTGGAAATAGTTACCGTTTGCGGAGTTGAGTGATACAATCCGGGCAAGGGACTATAGACCGGCGCTATGCACTGATTGACATCAGCGTGAGCAATGGGCGTGCTGATGTTCAGCACATCAAAACTGGGATTGGGGATGCTTTTACTGATCTTCTTCAAATCAATGCCCAGACTGATCTTGCCTCCCAGGGACAAAGTCCACCAGGGCACTTCCAATGGCGCGACCTCCATGTTCAGATAACCGAATGCACCGACATAGGGACCGACCAGGCCATACAGCAAGCAGGAAAGCTTTGGACCTGCCCCCACCTCCAGTTCACCGCTGCCGCTCAGTAAAGGCGTAAAAGTGGGATGCTGAACCTGTCTGTCTGAACTGGTGCTCCATTTGGGGCTGCTGCTCTTGTTGTAGTGGATGCCTGCGTCAATGGTCTGGGACTGGGTCAGATTGGCGCCGATATAGACCTCTCCGCCCGCCGTGACATACAGGTCCACACTGATGACAGGCACGATCACGATCGGCACTGGACCGATCCAAAAAGTGTAGGGGCTCATCTGATGCCTGTAGAGAGTCGTATCCCATCCCACCGAAGTGTTCAAAGCGGTCGGACTCAGGGTGGCATCCAGATCCACGCCCTGCACGGTATGAGAAGTGAAGTTGATCTTTGAGACTTGAAACCATCTGATGCGTGCATTGAAACCAAAGCTCTGACTGAAGGTGATGGGACCGTTCAGGTTCAGGGTGACGCCAAACCTGGACAGACTCAGGTTGACGTTATAACTGAACCTGGTGGGATCCTTGGCATCGGAAACGAAAGTCACGCCATCCATCATCGCCTGGGAGGAAATGATTTTGGTTGTTTCCAGGTCCTGATCCTCGCCCACAATGTCTCCCTGCTCAAAAACCTCGTCCAGGGAGGCATCAGTTGTGCTGACTTCGGTTCCCCTGAAGGTTTTTTTCATGCCCGTGATCCTGCGCAAAAAGCCATTCGGCGCTTCCGTGCAGGGCGGACTGACCAGGATCACGTTCACGTCCAGATTGGGTAACGGCACTCCCGGCAAGGACGGAAAGAGGATATGGTCTTCTGCAAATTCAAAGTAGGGGATCATGGTTGGATCCAACACCACCACATATCCCGAAACTATAGGTGCCAGAGGTTCGTCATCATCGACTGGCTCGGTGGTCTTTTTTGAACAACTAACTATTACGGTCAGGAATAAAATACATGCTAAACCAAGGACAAGAATTCTTCTGAACATTATTTCTCCCCTAATTCATTCACTTGTTTATTCGATTATATATGTTGCTGATGCCACCTCGCTGGGTGTCCAGCCTGATTTATACGCTTTGGCTTTGATGGTTGTGGTGGTCAGCAGAGTTATAAAATTGGAATAGACCATTGAATTTAAGGTAGGATCGGTGCCGTCAATCGTGAATCTGATGGTGGCATCATCTGTTGTTGAAGATATCGTCACTCAGGCAAAAGTGTTATAAGTGCCGGCGGCAGGATTAAAAGTTGGAGTAGCACACACTTTGGGTTCTGTGGATTTCTTGTCGCATGAAGTCATCACGCTAAACAGGATTATAATAACGAATAAAATTGACAAAGCTCTTGTGAACATTGTTACCTCTCAATGCCGGAATTTATATTCTGGTCTTTATTACGATCTCAAAAACAGTCGTAGCGAGGGCTATGTTCAACTGCAGCTTTTAATAACCAGTTGGTTTTACCATATCTATTGAAAATCTCTGTTGAGATTAGAATTACGTGCAATACTATCTGTCAAGAAGAAAAACCGATCTAATCAGGTTTAGTGTAACTCTGCTGCCATGTATTGTTCCAAAGCTACCGGGTTAACTCAATGTCAGTACTGATTGAATAAATTTGCTTGACAGAAATCAATCTTTGATTAGCTTGTTTTATAGTTACAGCATATTCAAGCAACGCCGATTGTAAAACAAAAGATATTAACCTAATTATGAACAACATCGCATTGCATTAACCAAGGGAAGAATGTTCTGATTTCACAAATAAACTACATCTGGAGCTGAAATGATAAAACAGGTAGGCAGACTGACAGGCGACGACCTGAAACTGATGGATGAGCAGGTCGATATGATCTTCAAAGCCCTGAACAAAGGCAATACTATAATAGCCGAAGAGAAGATAATGGAACTGGCAAATACGTCCAATTACTTTACCCGTGAGGAATTGGGCAAGCGCCTTGCCAACTATACAGGAAGGGGCAAATTGGACAAGATCTGTAGCGCCATGCTGGATCACAAGCTTTACGGCATCCGCGCCACAGCCCTATTCTACTATTACTACAAACGCCAGGACGAACCCGAAGTCATCATCAAGACCATCGAAAAGACCATAGAATCCGTACCCTGGGAATCCGAAACTATCGCGCTCGAAATGTGGAAATACCACAGCGATGAAATGAAGAAACAGATGCCGGTCTGGGCCAAATCAACCAATGAAAAGAAACGCGCCATGTCCATGCACGGCATGGAAAACATCGCAGGCAAAGATCCCCAGTACATAATGAACTTCATCAACGTCCTGCTGGATGATGAAAGTGATGAAGTCCAAAAGAAGATCACGCACCTGCTCACCCAGGTCGGCAGAATGCGCCCCACCCAATGCTATGCCGCCATCAAAAACTGGCTGCAGGACGCTGACGAGAAGCGCATCCGCACCATCTGGATGACCATGAAAAAACTGGCTAATATCCTGATGCAGCGCAGCAAAAGGGATAAGACCCACGACTTCATTAACGTCACCCAGAAAACAGTCAAGGAATGGAAGGCAGATCCCAATCCCAACGTCGCTCAGATGGGCGCCAAGCTGGCCCAGATCATCAATAAGTAAGGAATCCCCCGTCTGAAGTTCATACAGAGGAATCACTCTATATTATGCCATACCCGCGAAAGCTGGTATCCTGGAAGATTCCTGCCTGCGCAGGAATGACAACAAAAAGTAAAAAGAACCGTCTCACATGCAGTCTCCCGCTCTGAATAACCTGTACATCATACTTGTGGAGCCCATCTACGCCGGCAACGTTGGCGCCGTGGCGCGCATCCTCAACAACTTCTGCATCCCCAATCTGCGCATCGTTGGTTCCATCCCGCACAAGAACGATTTCTACCTCGCCATGCACAGCGAGCACATCATCGACAATGCCGTTTTGTATGACACCTTGGCAGATGCCGTCAAGGATCTGGACCGCGTCATCGCCTTTTCCAGAAGGGTGGGAAAGCTCAAACCCGTGGACCTCAATCCTTGGAACCTGGGCGGCTACTTCTATGAAAACCCGCACCTGAAGCACGGCCTCGTCTTCGGCAGAGAGACCTATGGCCTCACCGATGAGGAAGCGGAACTCTGCCCTTTGCGCTGTCACATCCCTGCCAATCCTGATTTTCCTTCCTTGAACTTAGCCCAGTCCGTGGCATTGGCAGCCTGGGAGATCTGGTCTTATCCGGTGCGTGATTCTTCAGCTAAAATAAAGAGCAGAAAGGCGCAGGACGTCGCCGAAGGGCAGACAGAACCTGCCGTCAGCCGTGAAGAACTGGACAAGATACAGGCCTACATGAAAGACATCCTGACTGACATCGGCTTTTTCCAGGACCACGAAACCACCAACTGGGACACTTTCCTGAAACGCATGCTGCATCAGCTCAATCCTTCCACCGAAATGGTCTACCGCTTCCGCCAGATGTTCAATCGCATCCATGTCCTGATCAGGGGCAAGGGCAAAGGCTACTGAGCCGCAACTTATAACATCTTCCAGACTTCGTAATATCAATCAACTTGCACACTTCTTCGCCCCGGCGATATTTTTGATTGACAGAATCTTCAGGTAAAAATATATAAATATTGGTTGGGCATTAGTAATCTGATTGTCTTGTTATCAGCATTCTGAATTGGATAAAATTAAAGGGGAACATCGGAAATCCCCTGAGAAAAGATAATCATTATAAGGAGGAAGGCATGAGTAGGCGACTGATAATCCTATTCATTTTATCAGCAATTTGTTCATTTCTGACGGTAGGAATCGGAACTGCAGAACCGGTCTTTGACCCCGGCAGCCTGATCCAGTTTGCAGGCAGGCAGGCAGTTTATGCCGACGGCGACACCCTGATGCTCTGTTTTATCGGCTACACGGGAACTTTTCCTGACCTCGCGCACAACAATCAACCCAAAAACCTGATCTTTAAGCGATCCTTTGACGGCGGGCAGACCTTCCAGACCGGCTTGACCAGAGCCGGAGACTATGATGGCCTGCCGACCCTGATGAAGGACGGGCAGGAAATTATCCTCACCGCTTCAGACAGAGGTTACATCATCAGGATGATCTCTCAGGACAACGGCGTAAGTTTTTTGGAACTGGCTCCCGTGCAGGGCAGTGACAGGCTGCCCATCTCCGATAAATACGACGGCCAGTATCACAGTTGCTATATGTATCAGGACATGTGTGCTGAGCATGGCAGGCTGGAAGGCAGTTCTACCGGCTTCTACGGAAATTTCTGTGATGTAAACAGAACCACGAATGACACCATCATCAAATACTGGGGACCTGATGTTTTGTATGGACCGGTGCGGTCAAATAGTGACATCTACATCCAGCAGCTGGGCGGCGGAAATAACAACGGCTGGCCCACCTTTTACGATCCTGTAGTCACTTCCGGTGAAATTGAAGTTTTGGGCGGCACTCCGAACTATGAGCAGGTCTTTCGCAAGGGCTGCTGGGAAAACGTGCCGACGGTTCCTTTCCAGTATACCCTGATACCAATGTATGCCCAGGTTGTGGGACCTGCCGTGAATGACCCGAACCGCATCATGATGGTGACCGTCAACGGCGCTTCATATATATCCTGGATTGGTTTAGTTGTTGAAGTTGATATCGATACTTTAGATGTCTGGACCCAATATCCGCCCCGAAACGGAGTTTGGTTGTTCCGCAACTGGGTGACCAGAAAAGACACGCTCTGGACACCCGGTCCAACGGGCAGCACGCAATCCGGCACTTTCATGGTTAACTGCCCCCTGTGGATCAAGGGCCAGTTCAGCGGCAAGCAGACCTGGTATTCACCATATGATATTTATATAATGGATAACATTACTTTGACCGGAACCCCTGTTGGACAAGCTCCTGATGGTACAGAGCCTGGTTCCTCATATAATTCGAACGATATGGTGGCGCTGGTTTCCGGCCGGAGCATATACGTCCAATACGGTTATCGTGACCCTC
>Ga0209610_1001037_pt1 | contig 14504 bp, 14 predicted proteins | sample LakKivw275mmetaG_FD_184137 | JGI IMG/M metagenome (GOLD analysis project Ga0209610, IMG submission 184137) | Anoxic lake water microbial communities from Lake Kivu, Rwanda to study Microbial Dark Matter (Phase II) - Lake Kivu water 275m metaG... | ecosystem: Environmental > Aquatic > Freshwater...
TATGCGGCTTTGGCTTCGATCATTGATACCGCAGAATTGTCTGGAATCACCGCTTTTGACGCAATTCAATCACTCTTCAGCACGCCTGCACTGCCACTTCCCAGATTCGGTGAGTAATTACATTAGATAGTAATTACTCACGGTTTAATCTTGGTTTGAAACTTGCAATAGGATCTGCATATGGAAAGAGCAGATCTCGAAGCACTTCATAAGGATGAAATCATCCAGCTTTTCATGGAACAACAAGAACAATTGAAGCAGTTGCGAGCTGACATCGAAGCCTTGAAAATGAAGTTTGAGAAAAACCAGAAGCCTCGCACTTCTTCGAAGAATTCATCTCAACCTCCTTCACGCGACCAAAAAGGTAATTTACCCACCAGCCGGCGACGGCATCGGCACGGCCCACCAGTGGGGCATGAAAAGCACGTGCGCAAGTTTGTGTCCAACCCGGATAAGATCGTTGAGTTGCGGGTGAAATCGTGTTGCAAATGCCACGCAGACTTAAGTCGAGAAGCCGGCAAGCTGTTTGAATTGAACCAGATCACCGAGTTGCCTGCAGCGCCTGCCCAGGTGATTGAAGTGCGGCAATATGCCACGACCTGTCCGGAATGTGGTACCTCTCAGATTGAAGAACCACCTGCTGGATTGGATATGGAGCACAGGTTTGGCAGCCGGTTGGAAGCCACGGTGGTGTATTACCGGCAAGAACAGCATATGAGCTATGCGCGCACGCAGAAAGCCTTGAAAGACCTGCATCAGGTAGAAATCAGCCAGGGTGGGATTGATGTGATCATGAAACGGGCCGGGAAATGGGCGGTGGGCAAGGTTGATGAGATCCAGGAAGGCGTTCGGCAGAGCCAGGTGATCCATTGCGATGAGACGACCAACCGGATTGATGGAGCGAACACATGGGAATGGGTGTTTTGCACGGTCAAAGGTATTTTGCATGTTATCCGCCGTAACCGCAGTGTGGAAGTGATCCGTGAAGTGATGAGCGGCAAGCAAGCCGAAGTATGGGTGAGCGACTGTTATGGTGGGCAGCTGAAAGCTCCGGCTCAACAAAGACAGCTGTGCATGGCGCATCAATTGCGTAATTTGCAACACGTTTTGGATGCTCAGCCTCATTTGACCTGGATCCTTTGCTTGCGTAAGCTCTTTCGGCGTGCCATTCAGGTACACCGCCAACGCCACCAGATGACGCCTCAACAATTCGAGAAACAAGTAGTGAATATCGAACGCACCTGTGACCGTTTGCTGCATCAAGAGGTGGAGCCACCCGAGGCACAAAGATTAAAACGCCGCTATATCAAATATCGTGCCTGCCTGTTCGTATTCCTGCATCGCAGCGACGTGGAACCGACCAACAATATTGCTGAACGCTCTCTACGCCACTCAGTGGTACATCGCAAGGTAACCAACGGATTTCGCTCGAACTGGGGTACCCACACTTACGCTGCTTTAGCATCGGTGATTGACACCGCAGAATTGGCTGGTGTACGAGCGTTTGATGCCATTCAATCTTTGCTCGGCCCACCTGCCCTACCAATTACATTAGCCTGTGAGTAATTACATTAGATAGTCTTCAATTCGTACATGGCTATGATTGTCAACCTTCCCCTTCCTTTTTTACTCTGTTATCTTGTTATGAATTGCACCAAAAACATTAATTGAATGCAATTGAATTTTCTCGATTCAATTCTGGCCTTCCCTCTTTATCCATTTCTCATGTCAGAGTCGCTCATCCCTTTGTTGCTTGGAGATGTCTGCGGTTTTTTCTCCAGCATGATCACCTTCTCGTCCGAAGTTCCTATCCGGCCAGCTTCGCCACCGGATGGCTTCATCTTCTACAGTAACATTTCTCCACTATTCGTTGTAGAATATACCCAATTTCATCGAAAGGAGCACCACCATGGCAGACGTCCAGCCCTACCTGCAAAAAATCATTGACCGCTTCAGCACTCCCACCATCCAGGCCGGCCTCAAAGGATTCACCCGCAACCTGCTCTTCAAGTTCACCGACACCAACGAGGAGTGGCTGATCCACGCCATCGATGGCAAGGAAGCCACGCTCGAGAAAGGCACCATCGCCAACCCCGATGTCACCATCATCACCACCACCGACGTGCTGGCCGGCGTGATGGACCGCAAGATCAACGGCATGTCCGCCTACATGCAGCGCAAGATCCAGGCCCGCGGTCCCATGGAAGACCTGATGAAGCTGCAGAAGCTCATGCTGTAAAGTTGCCTTCGTAAGAAAACAGCCTGGCATGGCTTCATCGACACTGACTATCCCCAAGCGGTCTATTGGCTTCCTGCTGGGCATGTCCAGCTTGATGCTGGGGGCCAATGTAGTGTGGGTATCCTACATCACCATCCTGCTGCCTACCCTGGTTGAACAAGTGGTCTCGGAGGAGAAAGGCCTGGTGGTGGGGCTGATCGGCTTCTTTGGCACCCTGCTGGCCGTGCTGGTGAGCATCCTGTGGGGCATCATCAGCGATCATACCAGCAGCCCGATGGGTAAGCGCTCGCCTTCCATCCTGGCTGGCGCCTTGCTGGCACTGCCCTTCATCGCCCTGCCGGTGCTCATCCTCTCTCCATCCACGGCCGCCCGCCTGCTGCCCGTTGCCTTGCCCATCATCATCTTCAGTTTCCTGGGGATGGAGTTCTTCACCAACGTCAGCAACGGCGCCTGGTGGCCGCTGCTTGTGGACGTGGTCCCCGAGCACCAGCGCGGCCTGGCTGCTGGCATCAATGGCTTCCTCACCCTGCTGGGGGCGGTGATTGCCTTCCTGGTGGTCACCAGCCTCAACCAGGTGGGGCAGACTGCGCTGGCTTTGTGGCTGGTGGGTGGCATCTTTGCCCTCACCGGGGTGATCAGCACCCTGGTCCTGCGTGGCAAAGACTTGCCTGCCCATCCTTCAGAACGTATTAACCCCTGGCAGGCCATGGGCGAGTTATTCAAGGTGCGCACGCCTGTGGTGGTGTTCTTCTGGCTGGTGTTAGCCCTGCTGCTTGCCAATATGGGCATCAACAGCCTGCAGTTCTTCGCTCGCTATTTTTTCGAGGTCTATTTCCCCAGCACCGACCCCGATGCCGCTCTGCGCCTGATGGGGGGCATCAGCCTGGTGTTCACCATGCTCTCTGCCGTGGGCAGCGGCTTCCTTTCCGATAAAATCGGCCGGCGCGCCATGATCTTGTGGGCCATGTTTTTATGTGCCATCTGCACCCTGTTTATGGGGCTTGTCAGTAACTTCAGCATTTTCCTGGTGCTCATCGGCTTGCGTTCGATTGCCACCGGGCCCATCCTGGCCACCGCCCCTGCCCTGGCCAGTGATTTGTCCCCGAAAGATGAAGCCGGGCACTACATGGCCTATAATAACCTTTCCACCGGCCTATCTGGGGGCATCGCCTCCCTGGTCTTTGGTTTATTGCTGGTAAATCTCACCCGCACCACATTTACCAGTGTTTTCATCGTCTCAGCTATCCTTTTTGCCCTTGGGGGTGTAATTTTCTATCTCAAGGTGTCGCAAAAAGCATTGGACGCTCAATTGAAGGCCCCTGTCGGGCAAGCCAGGGAATTATCATGAAAAATTGGGTCTTCCTCTCCCCTCATTTTGACGATGCCGTGCTCTCCGCAGGCGGCATGATCTGGGAGCTGGCCAACCGGGGCGATGGGGTCGAGATATGGACCATCTGTGCTGGCGACCCTCCCTCAGGCAGGCAGCTCACCGATTATGCCCAGATGCTGCACATCTTTTGGGAACTGGGCGAGACGGATGTGCCCTACTCGCGCAGCCTGGAAGATGCCGCCAGCTGTCGCTTGCTAGGGGCTGGTTATCGTCGCTACACCGTGCCCGATAATATTTACCGTTACCTGCCCGGCACCGATGAGCCAGTTACGAAGGTGCCTGATGATAATGCCGGCCCGCTGGAGCCAAATGAGAGCTACCTCATCCCCCCGGTCACCGATTTCCTGCGTAAGAACCTGGTGGAAGGTTATCAGCTAGTTACCCCGCTATCTGTGGGTCACCACCGCGACCACGTGCTCACCCGCACGGCTGCCGACCGCCTGGGCATCCCGCTTTGGCACTTTGTGGATTATCCCTATGTCACGCGTGAGCCGTATGACCCTGCCGAATGGATTCCGCCCGGGGTAGAAACGTTTTCGCTTGAGCTATCCGCGGCTGCCGTGCAAGCCTGGAAGGATGCCATCGCCTGCTACAAATCGCAGATGATCTTCTTGTTCCCCGACGCTCCCGAAATGCACCGTGCCATCGAAGAATATGCCAGCTCGGGCGGTGGTTGCGCCCTCTGGAAATTCTAGGGCTGGGTTGGCAAGGCAGCTGCCGGTATGGTGTGTGGCACCGGGTCCTTCATTTTGGTGATTATCACCCCAAGTACCATCAGCAGGACGGCGGATAGCACCAGAGACGGGGTGAATGCTCCATCAGCGCTCTGCATGGCCTCCATGATGTATACATACACCACTGAAACCTGTCCGAAAAGTTGGATGATCCCATTTGAAGTCCCCTCCGGTGCCGGGTAAGTGACCTCCGCAACGTATTGCAATCCCACCGGGGCCACAGAGATCAGGAAAAATCCCATCCAAAAGGCCGAAAGGAGTAAAAGCCAGAGCGACGTTGCAAAAGTAATCCCGATAAGCCCCGGAATTGCCAGCAATACGCCCGAAAGCATATAGCGCTGGCGTTTGTGGTTTTTATCTGATATTGAAGGGATGATCACTGCCCCGATTACGCCGCCCACGATCATCACCGTGCCCATCGTGCCGGCGTCGGTGGGTGTGAACCCACGTAAGCGAATGATGTTCTCAATCCAGGTGCTAATGCCATTGAACAGCCCCAGCCCGATGAAATAAACGATCACGAACATCCAAAATGGCGCCGATTTTACGATTTGCTTCAGCCCATCCAGCATCAAGGAGCGGACTTCCATTTCTGGGGGGCAGGGAGGTGTGCTGGGGCGCTCTCGTGAAAGGATGATGAACACCAGCGTGGCGATGGCCGCAGTCACCCCGAATATTAGCTGGACGGATGAGATGGATAACATCTCGGTGAGCACAGGCGTGAGTCCAAAGCCCACAGCGGTGCCCAGTAAATTGGCCAAGGTCACCAGGCCAACCGCAGTAGCGCGCTCATTCTGCGCGAACCAGTTGGCTGGCACTTTCGTCCATGAGTTCATCAGGAACGGTTGGCCAATAGCTATCCCGACACTGCATGCCAGCACGAGGCCATAGTTCGCTCCAACCAGGCCACGTGCGATGCTGAACACAGCCATGAACACAGCCCCGATACTGACTGCAACGCGAAAGCCATATTTGTCGATCACCCATGAGGCAGGAAAGGAGAGAAAGACATACGTGATCATAAAAGACATGGCCAACGTGCCGATCTGTAGGTCGGTCACTCTATAAAATTCCGCTGCCGGGCCTGTAATGGGCGCGTATGTGATCCACAACATTTGCACGACAAGGTTGACGAGCATGAATACCCCCAGTACCACCCAGCGATAGCCGTAAACACGGTAGGTTTGGTCCTTCATGTGGCGCCTCCCAAATCATTCCAGATTATGTGTCTGTCCAGGCTTTATCTTAAAACCCGGCAATCAACCTATATGAATTAACCATCAGTGCCCGGAAAAGTTGCTAAATTGGTGTTAGTGATTATTCTTGTTATTGCGCGATCATACCCAATTGCTATGGGCAAGGTCGTAATTCAATTGCGCGTATATAAGGGAGCTATTATTGCTTGGCTTTATCACAACGTAATCTACAAGATCAATTCATTCATCGCGTTCACGCAATGGGGGGAACAAGATCACCTCGCGGATGTTCTGGTTATCGGTCAGCAGCATCACCAGGCGGTCCACCCCCATGCCGAAACCACCGTTGGGGGGCATTCCATAGCGCATGGCGCGCAAGTAATCTTCATCCATGGGGTGGCGCTCCTCATCATCTGCTGCGTACTCGCGGCTCATTTCCAGGAAGCGTTGCTCCTGGTCAAGCGGGTCGTTCAGCTCGGTGAAAGCATTGCACAGCTCGAAGCCGGCCACGTAGCCTTCAAAGCGCTCCACGGTCAGCGGGTCGCCTGGCTTGCTCTTGGCCAGCGGCGAGATGTCACGCGGGTAGTCGTACAGGAAAGTGGGCTGGATGAGGGTGGGCTCGAGGTAATCCTCCAGCAGCTGGTCGATCAGCTTGCCGCGCGTCTCTCCTTCTTTGAACTGCATGCCACGTTCCTTCATCGCCCCTTCCAGGCTTTGTGCTGTAGGGCAGTCGGCAATGTCAATTCCTGATGTATTGGTCAGCCCCTGGCGCAGCTCTAGGCGAGGCCAGGGGATTTCGAAGCTCAGTTCCTGGCCATTGTAGGTCACCGTTCGCCGGCCCAGCACGCGATCGCACACGAAGGCCAGCATCTGCTCGGTGAGCTCCATTACCTTCAGGTAATCAGCATAGGCGCAGTAAAACTCCAGCTGGGTGAACTCAGGATTATGCTTAAAGGATACCCCTTCATTGCGGAAGTCACGTCCGATCTCGTAAACCCGCTCCAGCCCGCCCACCAGCAGGCGTTTGAGATACAGCTCGAAGGAGATGCGCAGGTACAGGTCCTGGTGCAACTGGTTGTGGTGGGTGATGAACGGCTTGGCGGCGGCTCCGCCATACAGCGGCTGCAGGATGGGCGTCTCCACTTCCATGAAGCCCTCTCCATCCAGGAAGCTGCGCAACGCAGAGACAATCGCCGTGCGTGTTCTGAAGATTTGCCTCACTTCGGGGTGCACCGCCAAGTCGGCGTAGCGTTGCCGGTAGCGGGTCTCGGGGTCTGCCAGGTCTTCGTGGCTGATGACCTTGCCATCCACCAGCTCGTCTTTTCCTGCCGGTAACGGGGTGAGGGCTTTGGCCAGTAATTTATACGCTTCCACTTTCAGCGATACCTCGCCTGCGCGGGTGCGGAACATCTCACCGCTGGCCTGGATGAAATCACCCAGGTCGAGCTCGCGGTTGAACATGTCAAGCTGCTCTTGTCCGATATCATTGGCGCGCAGGAATAGCTGGATGCGGCCTTCACCGTCTTCGATGTGGGCGAAAGTGATCTTGCCCATCGGGCGCATTGAACGCAGCCGCCCGGCAAGAGAAACCTTGATTGGTGGCACCTGCTTGCCTGCTGCTAACGCAGTTTCAATGGCCTCGAATGCACACCTGGCAGACCGGCTGGTGTGCGTGCGGGTGGTGCGCGTTGGATACGGCTCGATCCCCTTCTGGCGCAGGCGCTCGAGTTTCTCCAGGCGATTTCTTTCAAGGCTGCTGAGTTCTTCGGTCATGCCATCTCTCTCCAATTTCTACCATTCCACCAACCTGCCATATATTAAGCAAAAGCCCCGCGCAAGGAATCCATGCGCGGGGCCGAAAAATAGCCCCTGCCTACTCCACCTTCAACAAGCTGACGGTGAAGGTTCCGCCTGGTGCGTCCACGCGCACAACATCGCCAGGATGATGGTCCATCAAGGCTCTTCCCAAAGGAGACTCGTTTGAGATCAAGCCGTCACGCGGGCTGGCCTCTGCCGGCCCAACAATGGTATATACTTCTTCTGGATTGTCGCCTTCCTTTATTGTCACGGTTGAGCCTACCTGAACGTGATCTTCCTTGCCAGCGTCTTCAATCACATGTGCGTTGGCCAGTAGCATCTCCAGATCTTGTATGCGCCCTTCGACGAATGCTTGTTCGTTCTTCGCTGCTTCGTATTCAGCGTCTTCAATAAGCTCACCGCCTTCCATTGCTTCATGCAAGCGTTCGGCAACTTCATGTCGTTTTATGGTTCGCAAGTATTCCAGCTCTTCCTGTAATTTCTGGTACCCTTGCTTGGTTAAGAATGAGGGAGGCATCTTCCTGTCCTATCAACAAATATGAAAAAACCACTCTCCCGGAGCGATTCTTGGCAATAAATTGGGAAGCTGGTATTACCCTGGGCTGCCCCTAATGAAAAGTATGCGGTATTGGGGAATGCATTTATCCCTTCTACCGCGCGGCGACATTTTAGCACATATCACATGGAAACGCAAGGATTATTCACTTTGCAGGCTTCTTCCACAGGCCGATTCCACCATTTCGATGGTAATAATCAGTCACTGCATGTCTCATCGCCATCCCATCACTCCAAAAAGTGCTGATTTGGGAGGCGTGCGCCTCGATGGAATGTATCCAGGCCTCCAACCCCGGTAATGAAATGGGGAAAACCTGCCTTTTCCATCCCTCCTGGATAAATCGCTCAAGTTGGGTGCTGTCGCGTGACACATAAGGGTAATCCGCATAATACCACGCCGAATGATGCAAGTCTTCTGCGGCCAGGCGAACGAGCTGGTGATCCACGTGGTTGCCCAACGCTAGTGGGTAAACGAGCACCGCATCAGGTGGCACAGCCATCTTCAGCTCTTCCTGTAAGAGGGCGAGGTTCTGTTCGTCACCCTGATGAATCGGGCCGTTAAGGGCTTTTTCAGTCGCGTACATGGCTTTGTGGGTGTGGGGATCGCGCCGGTAAATGCAATCGGGGAGGGAGAAGTAGCGCATCTTGGCGCCCAGGAACAGGCAGGATTGCCTGTCCTCTTCCATGCGATGGACTGGAGCCTGCTGGTCGAAATTCCAGCGCTCATGCAGCGAATGCGCGAAGGGCGATAAATCTTCGTTAGGCGCCTCGCCTGCGAAAATGGTCCATATGCTCGCCTCATCACCCTGCTGGGTTTGCTCCCACACCAACCCCCCACATGATAGGGCGACATCATCAAAATGTGGAGAAAGGTATATCCAATCCACCCCGTGATTTTACCCTATGAGCTGCACAGAGAACCTGGAAAATAGCCCTGATTGCGCTTTTATTTACTTAGTGTTATCATCATCCAGCGTCAGGTTATGGTCATGACAACCGATCCGTTCACCCGCTCCCGATTGCGTAAAATTTTCGTTGCCGTGATAATTGCCACTCTTCCTTGCTATTGTGCTGGAGCGGTAGCCATACTCCTTGCGCCAGGGCATCCCCTGGGAGGCGCCAGGACTCCCAGTCCGCTCTCTTCAGCCACACCGGTTATCTATGCTACGCAGACAACCACGTTTACACTCACCCTGCCTCCACCCACCGGCACTCCATCCCCAAGCAACACGCCGACCCCTACCACCACCGGAACCACCACCAATACTCCAACCATTAGCCCAACTCCCACTCAAACCAATACACCAACCCCTTCAAATACTCCTTTCCTTCCTCCCACTTTTACCAACACACCCAGCCATACTGCCACATTTACCCCAACATCCACATGGACCCATACACCACAACCCTCTCTAACGAAAACTCCAACAGCTATCCCCTCCGAAACGAATCCGGTTCCCCAGCCATGAAATCTAAACTCTTGGTGCACCTTGTGTTACAGGTCCTGTCCTGATAAACTGTGAGTCTCTATGATCCACATATCATTTGCAATGTTGAAAAATCATGATTGATCTATTACCCTACCTAAAAGAATTGATCTCTGCCCCGGGGATCAGTGGTTACGAGGTCGGTGTCCGCCCTATCATTGAAAAAGCTTGGCAGCCGCTTACCGACCAACAAAAAGTGAGTCGGCTGGGGAGTCTGCATGGCTTACAGCATGGCACAGCACCCGAACCCCGGCCCAGCATCCTGGTTGCCGCCCATATGGATGCAATTGGCTTGATGGTCAATGCAATCGTCGATGGTTTCCTGCGCGTTACTACCATTGGAGGCATTGATCTGCGCGTCTTGCCGGGACAGATGGTAACCGTGCATGGCCGACAGGACCTACCCGGGATGATTGTGCCTACTCCAGCACGATTGCTTCCCTCCCGGCTGCCATCCGGAATCGTACCCCTGGAATATCTGCTGGTGGATGTCGGCTTGCTTCCCCAGGATGTTGGCGAGTTGGTGCGGGTTGGCGATCCAGTCTCCTTTGCCCAACCACCCCTTGAAACGGGCGGCGAAACCCTTGTCGGCCATACCCTGGATGACCGGGCAGGGGTAGTGGCATTGACATATTGTCTCGAAATCCTACGTTCCAGACCGCATGCCTGGGATTTATGGGCTGTGGCAACTGTTCAGGAAGAAACATCATATGGCGGTGCGCAGACTTCTGCATTCCAGCTTCACCCCAGTATATGTATATCGATTGATGTGACTTTTGGCAGCGAGCCCAGCAGCCCAGGTTACCTGACTTTCCCGCTGGGTAAAGGCCCAACTTTAGGATTGGGCCCGGTTGTTCATCCATTCCTGTACAAGACTTTAAAGCAGCTGGCGGAACGATTGGAGATCCCTGTCTCAGTAGAACCCACGCCGCGTTCTTCAGCCACCGATTCCGACGCTATGGTGAGCATTGCCGAGGGTATCCCGAATGCGGTCATCGGGATACCATTGCGCTATATGCATACACCCATTGAGATGATTGCCCTCAAGGATATAACCCGCACCGGCAGGCTGGTGGCGGAGTTTATCGCTCAGCTTGATGGTACTTTTATAGACAAAATGACTTGGGATGATTGACCATGGTCCAATTGGCTGATGAATTCATTCATTTTGATATTGGTGATGAGCAGGTAAGGCTCCTTGAGCGACTTTCCAATGCCTGCGCCGTGTCAGGTGATGAAGCCGAAGTGCGCAAGATCGTTATAAGCGAGATCAAATCATATGTTGATGATATAAAAGTGGATGCTCTGGGTAATGTACTGGCTACCAGGAATGGTTCGCGCGAGCCACGCTTGCGCGTGATGCTTGCTGCCCATATGGACGAAGTTGGCTTGATGCTGACCCACGATAATGGTGATGGGATTTACCGCTTTGAAGTCGTGGGGGGCATTTCCGCATCCGACCTGGCTGGCAAGGCAGTATTGATTGGTAGAGAACATATCCCGGGCGTTATCGGCATAAAGCCTATCCATTTACTCCATGGAAATGACCATCGAAAACCGATCGACATTGACGACCTGCATATCGATGTCGGTACAGTCACCGGTAAGGAAAAGGTAGGAGACCGGGCTACATTTGCCACCCAATTTATCCGCCTCGGCCCCAGCTTGAGGGGGAAGGCCCTGGATAACCGTCTTGGTGTGGCTACCCTGATTGAGCTGGTTAAACATGCCACCGACAATTTTGACCTGCTGGCAGCTTTTACTGTGCAGGAGGAGATTTCGGCGCGCGGGGCGCGTGTGGCGGCATTCACTTTCAACCCTGACCTGGCTGTTGCGCTGGATTCCACCCCGGCATATGATCTACCTGACTGGGAGGCGGATGAGAATGTTCGTTATAATACCCACCTGGGCGCTGGGCCGGCAATATACATCGCTGACTCGAGCACTTTATCGGATCCCAAGCTGATCAGGTATATAATACAGGTCGCTGAAGAGAACCATATTCCTTATCAATTGCGCCAGCCGGGTGGTGGGGGCACCGACGCCGGTGTGATCCATAAACAGCGTGAAGGAATCCCGAGCATTTCCATATCAGTGCCCGGGCGTTACCATCACACCTCGGCTTCGATTGTGCGACTTTCAGATTGGCAACACACCTTCAAGCTGGTTATGATTGCATTGGCTCAACTGTCAACAGATGTATTATCGGCTGAAAGCTGATTTCCGGTCGTTCAGGAATGCTGCTGATTATCTACAGAAATATCAAACCTAAGGAGCGCTGATGAAACCCTTGATCCAAAAACTGGTTGAGACACAGGGCCCATCGGGATATGAGACCCAGATTCGCACTGTAGTACAGGGCGAAGTGGAGGCTTATGCGGATGCAATGCAGACGGACGCGCTGGGCAACCTGATTGTGCGCAAAGGAAACGTTACCGCTGAGGGATCCAAGATCATGCTGGCAGCCCATATCGATGAGGTTGGCGTCATGGTCACTCAGGTGGACTCTAACGGCTTCATCCGTTTTACCACCCTGGGAGGAGTGCGCCCGTATACTTGCATTGGCGGGCGTGTGCGTTTCCTTAATGGCTCCTCGGGGATCATTAATATGGAACCCCTGGATGATATGGCCAAAATGCCAGCTTTCGAGCAGCTCTATATTGATTTGGGTTACTCCAGCAGCCAGGACAGCTTGCTCAAGGTGGGAGATGTGGGTACGTTTGAGCGCCCTTTCCTGGATTTGGGCCGGAGATTGGTTGCCAAATCGCTGGATGACCGTATCGGAGTGGCTGTTTTGATAGAAACCTTGCGCCGGGTCAAAAATACCCCTCACCAGCTGTTTTTTGTTTTCAGCACCCAGGAAGAGGTGGGTGTGCGGGGTGCTACCACCGCGTCTTTTGGGATCGATCCTGACCTGGGGTTGGCCGTGGATGTTACCGGCACTGGAGATACCCCGCGCCGTGCCAGGGTGCGCATGGAAGTGAGCCTGGGCAAAGGTCCCGCCATCAAGGTGCGCGATGGAGGCATGCTGGCTGACAGGCGGGTGGTGGATTGGATGGTGGCAGGCGCCGAGAAGCTGGACTTGCCCTACCAGCTGGAGGTTCTCGAAGGTGGCTCCACGGACGCGCGTGCCATGCAGCTCACCCGGGCAGGCGTGCCGGCGGGATGCCTTTCCATCCCGTGCCGATATATCCATTCGCCTTCTGAGATGGTAGATTTCGATGATGTGCAACATGCCGTCGAATTGTTGGCGGATTTGGTCAGTAAGCCGGTAAAATTATAGACCCTGGCAACCGTTTCGATGCGTTCCTGCTTTATTCGGTCATTATTTGTCTTGATCCTGCTGGCCTTGGCAGGCTGTGCCGGGCTGCCCTTCGGGTTGGGTAATATTGAAGGATCCACCCCCACTGCGCGAAACACTGCCCAACAATCCACAGCTGCACCGACTCAATCGGTATCTCCTATGCCAACCTCAGCCGGTTCACAGCAGGCTGAAGACACACCTCAATCTGGTGGCGAATCAGTGCTGCGCATCTGGGTACCGCCCGAATTTGATCCACAGGCAGATAGCGCTGCTAATCAATTGCTCAATGACCGCCTGCAAGAGTTTATCTCTGCAAACCCTGACCTTCGCCTGGATGTGCGCGTGAAGGCTTTGTCCGGTGAAGGTGGGATGCTCGAATCGCTGGTGGCTGCCAATGTGGCGGCCCCATCAGCAGTGCCTGACCTGGTCTTGCTTCCTCGATCTTTGCTTGAATCAGCTACTTTGAAGGGATTGCTTTTCCCGTATGATGGCCTGAGCAGCTTGATGGATGACCCTAACTGGTATGATTACGCCAAGCAGCAAGCCCAGATACAATCCAGCACCTATGGCATCCCATTCGCGGGAGACGCACTTGCCCTGGTCTATCAGCCGGCATTTACCGAAACACTGACCAACAACCTGGAGGATTTACTATCATTAGGCGAACCATTGCTTTACCCGGCCGCTGATCCACAGGCACTCTTTACCATCAGTTTGTACCTGGCTCAGGGAGGCCAGCTGCAAGATGACCAGGGGCATCCCAGGCTGGATATGGATACGCTGATCAGTATCTTTGAATTTTATAAGCAAGCAAGCGAGGCAGGGATGATGCCAACCTGGTTGGCACAATATGCCAACGACACCCAGGTTTGGAATGCCTTTCTAAGCAGCCCTTATCACATGGCGATCACCTGGGTGTCCACATACCTGAGCCATCAGCGTACCACGCCTGATGAACTGGCATTGGCCAGGCTGCCGATGATGAGCAATGTTCCTTTTACCCTGGCAACCGGATGGAGCTGGGCATTATCCAGTCAGGAGACCTCTCGCAGGCCATTGGCAGTCAGCTTGGCTGAGTACCTGGTGGATAAAGATTTCCTGGCTCAATGGACTTTTACCGCCGGTTACCTGCCTCCCAGGAAAGATGCGGTACAAAACTGGCAGGATGCCCAGCTACGCAGCACAGTCAATCAAATTTCTAGCTCTGCGGCGCTTATCCCACCACTAGATATGCTTTCCAATATTGGGCCTGCCATTGAGCAAGCTTCAGTCAGTCTGCTCAAGGCACAAAGTGATCCCCAAACTGCTGCCCAATCGGTGATCAGCCAGGTCAACCGCCCATGACAGCCGAGATTTGGCCTGATGTGTGCAACTTGACGCATATAAGTTGGGGTGTTATGATGCAAACCACCTTATGAGAACGGCACTTCTGGCACCATATCCAGGAGGGCACTCGGAATTAAAAAAATGGCAAATGATCCGTATCTCGACGAGTACCCGGCTGATGAGGAAGAGGAGCAAGGGTCGAAATTGACGACCTCTGGGGGGAAAACCAGCGAAGAGAGCCGGATGCAATTCATCAAGGGAAGATTAGCTCAAGCAGGCCTGGGTACTACAGTGTATCGCCTGGGGACAGCATTTTTAACCCTGGCTTTAATCCTGTTGGCAGTGGTGGGAATACGTATCTTTTACCTGCATTTCCAGCAAACCGAAAGCAACCCGCCCAAGGTAGCTGCCCTCGCCGCTGAAGCAGCCACTACCACCCCCACCACCATACCTGC
>Ga0209610_1001041_pt1 | contig 14489 bp, 9 predicted proteins | sample LakKivw275mmetaG_FD_184137 | JGI IMG/M metagenome (GOLD analysis project Ga0209610, IMG submission 184137) | Anoxic lake water microbial communities from Lake Kivu, Rwanda to study Microbial Dark Matter (Phase II) - Lake Kivu water 275m metaG... | ecosystem: Environmental > Aquatic > Freshwater >...
CTTCTATCCTCTCCGCGGTGATCCGGATAGCCGGCGGCGCCTCGGTGCGGAACTTAACGGCGTTGCTGATGAGGTTCTGGAAGAGCTGCACGAGCTGCAGCCGGTCGCCCATTACTCGGGGCAGCGGGCCGCTCTCCACTGTCGCGCCCGTTTCAGCGAGGGCCCAGGACAGGTTCGTTTTCGCCTGCTGCAGCACGGCATCCATGTTCACTTCCGCGAACGGCTCTTTCCGCGAGGCCAGACGCGAGAAGGCGAGCAAATCCTGAATGAGATCGGACATCCTCTTCGCCCCGGCCGTTGCGTAGTTTATATACTTGTCCGCTCGCTCATCGAGCTTCCCCTGATAGCGTTGACGCAGCAACCCGACGTAGTTCGAGACCGTTCGGAGCGGTTCCTGCAGGTCGTGCGACGCCACGTAGGCGAATCGCTCCAGTTCCTCGTTCGAGCGCTTCAGCTCGGTCATCGTCTCGCTCAGGGCCGCGGTCCGCTCTACCACCTTCTGCTCCAGCGAGGCGTGAGCGTCTTTCAGCGCCTCCTCGGCGCGCCGGGACTCGGTCACGTCCCGGGCTGCGGCGAACACGCCGATGACCTTGCCCTGCTTGTCCTTGTATACGCTGGCGTTGTAGAGCACGTCGGTCAGGCTGCCGTCGCGGTGGCGGATGGTCAGCGGGTAATTGGTCACAAGTCCTCTGGCGAACACCTGCTGATACCCTGCGCGTGCCTTCTCCGGCTCGGTGAAGTAGTTGGAGAAGTCAGACCCGATCAACTGCTCGCGCGGCATACCGGTGACTCTGACGGTCGCCTCGTTGACGTCGGTCACCTTGCCCTCGGCCGATATGGTCACCAGCGGGTCCAGCGACGATTCAATCAGGTCCCGTGAATACCGCGCGGCCGCGGCAAGCTGCGCGGTCCGTTCATTCACCCGCAGTTCCAGCGTGTCCTTCGCTTCCTGCAAGGCCGCCTCGGCCTGCTTGCGCGCCGTGATGTCCACCGCCGCGGTGATGGCAACCTTCCGCCCGCCAAGCTCAATCACCCGGCTGGTGAGCGAATTCCAGAACCAGGTGCCGTCCTTACGCCTGCCCTTCATCTCAAAGCTGTTGATGAAACCCTTGGTCTGCAGCTCGCGTACGATCACTTCGCGCTCGGCCAGATCGTAGTAGAGGTCAGGCGTCTTACCTCCCACCAACTCGCCACCGGGATAGAGATACTTGGCTTCAAACGACGGGTTGGTGTAAAGGACCAGGCCCTCGGGGATGGTGCTCATGATGATCTGCACGTCGGTATTCTCGGTAAAGGCGCGGAACTTCTCCTCGCTCTCGCGCAGCCGCTCCTCGGCTCGGTGGCGGTCGGTCACGTCGAGGCTCATGCTGACCAGCGCCACGACCTCGCCATCGATGATGAGTGGCGACATCTGCCAGTTGAACCATGTCTGATTCGGCGGGTTGCTGTTGTAGGGAAAGTCGAGGAAGCTCTTTGGCTGCTTCGTGCGCACGACCTCGTCGAAGACCGCGACAATCCCTTCGGCCTCGACCGCGGGAGCGTACTCGAAGACGTTCAGGCCTACCATTCCTTTGCTGCGGAATGGCTCGCCGAACAGCTCCTGGTAGTAGCGATTGTGCGCGAGGACCTCGTACGGCCGTTTGCCCTCGAACAGAACCAGTCCGGCCGGCGTGTTCTCAAGCAGCGCCTCAATCTCAGCCTGCTGTCGCCGCACGCGCTCCTCTGCCTGCCTGCGGGGCGAGATGTCGCTGACCACATAGGCAAACCTGGGCGGTCCACCGGCCGGCGTTCCCAGGTACGTGACCGTGGCCGACAGGTGCGCCCGCCGCTCGCCTCGTACGTCGTCGTACTCGAAGGTGACGGGTCGCCCGGTCTTCTGACTGGCGCGATAGTGCCCCACCCACCTGCGGAGAATGTCACGCGGCTCACCAAGCTCGGAGCCGAGCTTGTTCCTCATCGTTTCCGGCGTGAGCCCCGCGAACGCCGCCGTAACCGCATTGTCGCGCACGTGCCGGACGTCATCGTCCGAAACCACCTCTACGATGCCCTGCATTGTCCCCGGTGCGTCGAAGTAGCTCCTGAGCAGTGACTCGCTCTGCTCAAGTGCTTCCTCGGCCCGCTTGCGGGCGGTGATGTCGCGGACCACGCTGTCCTGGTACAGCGGCCGGCCTTCGGCGTCACGAACGAGTCGCGAGTTGACGGAAATCCAGCGGTACTCGCCCGACTTGGGCCGCCAGCGGACGTCGTACTCAGCCATGCCGACATCAGTGACTCGCTGCCGCGCCTCCCGGACTGTGTCGTGGTCATCGGGATGGACGCGCGCCAGCGCTTCTTCGGCCGACATCGCCATCATCTCATCAACAGCGAATCCATATACCGCTTCGGTTGCCGGGCTGAAGTACTCGTAGCGCCCGGCCCGGACGTTGAGTCTTACAATCGCGTCGCGCGCGCTGTTGAGAACAGAACTGAACCGCTCCTCGGTCTCGCGCAGCGCCGCTTCGGCCTGCTTGTGGGCGGTGATGTCTTCCACGGTCGTCAGAAAGTGGGGCTGTCCGCCAATTGTCAGCGGGTCGACGTTCAGGCTGATCGTGCGGCGCTCGCCTGCCTTTGTGGTCCTTACGACCTCGAAGCTCCTGAGCAGCCCTTTGGCCTTCATTTCGGCCGCGATTATGGCCCGCGCCGCCGGGTCGAAGATACCCAGGTCCACGCTCGTGCGGCCGACGAGCTCTTCGCGGCCGAAGCCGAACATCTTGAGAAATGCGTCATTCACTTCGACTATTTCCGGACCCGGCAGCCGGGAGAGCACCTTGGCGATGGGGGACCGGTCGAACAGAGTGGCGTACTTGTCCTCGTTCTCCCGCAGCTTCTCCTCGGCCTGCTTGCGGTCGGTGATGTCGTCAAACACCGCGACAAAATGGTCTTTGGCCGGGCTGTACACCGAGATGGAAAGGAACTTCCTCAGCGGCGTAAAGTTGATATCGAACCGCTCCGCCACGCCGGTCCGGGCAACTCGGCCGTATATCTCGAACGGTTCGGGTGTCGCTTCCTTGATTCCCGGTATCGCCTGCGTGGCGCGTTTGCCGACGACGTCAGCCAGGCCCGTAAGCCTGCCGAAGGTACCATTGACCGCCAGATAGACCCAGTCTTCCGGCTCGCCCCGTTCGTTGTAGATCATCCGACAGTAGGCGAGGCCCTCGGACATGTTCTCGAACAGGCCGCGATAGCGCTCCTCGCTCTCCCGCAAACGGCCGGTAAGCGCGCTGTAGTCCGCAAGCATGGTCAACATCAGGACCATGTATCCCGAAAGCCGGACCACCTGACCGAGATAGGAAAGGAACCCGAAACGACGGCCGCCAATTACGAGCTCGAGCAGGCCGAAGGCCACCAGCATCATACCAATGGACAGGGAACTGTGCAGGCGCTCGCGCGTCTGAGTGAATCGGACTGCGGCTAGAACCGACGCGGCGGCCAGCAGCAGCAGCGAGATTCCCGACATGCCGTCGTAGAACGGCGCGAATACGCCCTCGGCGGTGAAAAGCGGTGGCAGCGACGACTCGAAGTAGATGACAAACAGCGATACCGCAACCGCTGCAACCATCCAGCCGGCCACATTGGCGGTCAACCGCAGCCGGGACCCGGAACCGCTATGCCTGGGTCGGCGGGCCACAAACGCCACCAGTGTCATGCCGGCCACGGTCCAAACACCGAGATGCCCGACCACGGCGGCAGTGGCCGGAGAATGGGCCAAAAGTGCCCCTCCATCCGCCGCCAGACCGGGGAACGTAAGCGCGTACAAAGCAGTCTCCACCGCGAGGCAACTGAAGCCAACACTCAGCCAATAGTCCTGGGGCCGGGACTCGGCTCGATAGCGCATCATTGAGAGGGAAGAGATAACCGAGGCTGCCACCAGCACGAAGCCGTTCACCAGCGCCACAAACCAGGATGCCTGCCCGAGCGCGGGACCTCGGAAGCGGAACACAACGGCCAAAATGTGCAGGATTGCCAGTACGCCGGCCAGCCCCAATATCCCCCACCAACGCTCATCGCGCCACAGGGCAGAGCTGCGCGCCCTCTGCTGTTCCATCCGGCGGACCGGTCTGCCCTCGCGTAAGGTCCGGTCGGCGCTGGACAAGAACTCGTGATTCAGTAGTGCGTCCTCGTAAACCGCTTGGCTTACATACCGCGCTCCCTCGACCTGGTTGCGTCTCGAGGATTCATGCGGCAGGCAATTCTAGACCCGCCGGGCCGGGGTGCAAGCTCTACCTCATCTCCTGAGTCCGGTACTGAACCACAGAGTTCACAGCGCTCTTGAAGGTACAGGCCGGAGACTCTGGCTTCACCTATTCTGTGCTCTCTGTGGGCTCTGTGGTTGGCCCCAATGTCGGCTCTGGGACATCTTTCAAGACAGGCCAGTTGCCGCGGACTGAATTTGGGTATGTGGCAGTCGGTGGTCCGGACTACAAACTCGCGGACTGCGTCTGCGCCAATCTGCAATGTCTGCGGCCGACTCCACAAACCACAAACCATAGACCACAAACCACAAACCATAAACCACAAACCCCAAACCACAAACCGTAAACCACAAACCATAAACTCGTCGGCCGCATCCGCGCTTGACTAGCGTATCCGAAATGTTATAACTGACACGTGCGGAGGACGGTCGGACAGCCCCGAGCGACGCGGCGCCTGCGGCTACAGTCCGCACCATGCGTGAAGGAGTAAGAAACAGGAGGCGCGAATGAAAAGCTGCATCACTGCCGTTCTGCTGGGGGGACTGCTGTCCCTCAGCCGGGCGGACCTGGTCAAGACGAAAGACGGCCAAAGCTACCCGGGAACCGTGCAGTACAGCGATGTCGACAGCATCAAACTACAACCGGCGGACTCAAGTGAGGTCAAGGTCTTCCGCACCGATGAGGTGGAGGAAGTGCAGGTCGATTCCGTCGTATCTCAAGAAACCCCGCCCGAGGACTCGGAGCCCTCGAGCCGGTTTTCCCCGGAGTACTGGGACCAGCAGGGCTACGCGGCCGGCAAGAGCCTGGCGCCGATGAAGTCGGCCCTCGCCGGGACAGGCGGCTGCGTTGGCGTGCCGGCCGGAGGGTACGCAGGCGCCCTGGTCAGCAGCGCTTCGAGTCCCTATGCGTCATCACCAGTGGCGTGCTGTCTGCTTGGCGCGGCCGCGGGCGGGGCCGTGGGTTGCCTCGGCGGCGGCGCCCTTGGGACGCTTGGCCAGCGGGATGTCGTGAGCCCGATCCTCGACTCGGTCAGCCGTGAGGCCTATGTGCGAGGCTATCAGCGGGGAGTCCGCCACTCCAACAACGTTGCGCTTGGGGTCGGGACCGGCGTGACCGTGCTCGCGACGGCAGGATTCGTGGGGTTGACATTCGCCTTTGTCGCCGCGTCGGCCCGCATAACGCGTGAATGAGTAGATATAGATGAGAGGCTACATCACTGCCGTTCTGCTGGGGGGACTGCTGTCCCTCAGCCGGGCGGACATCGTCAAGACGAAAGACGGCCAAAGCTACCACGGAACCGTGCAGTATCGCGATGCCGACAGCATCAAACTACAACCAGCGGACTCAGGTGAGGTCGAGGTCTTCCTTACCGATGAGGTGGAGGAAGTGCAGGTCGATTCCCCGGCCTGTCAGCCGGCCCGGCCGGCGAACCCGGTGCCGCCGCGCCGGCTCCACCCGGAATTCTGGGAGCAGCAGGGCTATGCCGACGCCATCCGAGCAGGGGGAATCAAGTCTGCCCTGGCCGGCACCGGCGGCTGCATCGGAGCCCCGGTGGGAGCGTACCTGGGCTCGGAGGTCCCTTCAGGAGCGGGCTGCCTGATTGGCGCGGCCGCGGGCGGGGCTGCGGGCTGTCTCGCCGGCAACGCCCTTGGGTCAACTGCCCAGGCAAAGGTCACAAGTCCGGTTCTGGACTCGGTCTGCCGCGAAGCATACCTGCGCGGCTACCAGCGGGGCGTCCGCCACTCCGATGTCGTTGCGCTGGCCACCGGGGCCGGCGCGGCCGTCGCCTCGACAATAGTATGCGTACTCCTGCTGGTCTGGGCAATTACGTCCAGTATCCCCTGATAGCGTCCCGGCTTTGGTGGCAGACTGAAGGTGGTCTATATTTCGTGGTTTGTGGTTTCTAGTTTCTGGTTTCCAGTTTGTCCGCTTCCGCCATCCGTCCGGCTCCACGTCCGTCACTCTGCATTCTGGACTCTGGTCTCTGAATTCTGAACTATCTGATCCCGCCAGTTCCTGGTTTCTCCGAATCCCATCTGCGTAATCTGCGTAATCTGCGGATTCATTCTCCTCCGCCGTCCGTGCATCCGTGTCCATCCGTGGTTGCCCGCTCCAATTCCGGCCCTCTGCATTCTGAACTCTGGTCTCTGAATTCTGAACTATCTGATCCCGCCACCCGCGCCCATCCGTGTTTATCCAGTTTCTGGTCTTTGGTTTCTAGTCTCTCTGCATCTTCGGTTTCACTCCGTCCCATCCTCGTCCAATATCTGCGTTCATCTGCGTTCATCTGCGGTTACAGTTCCGGTTTCCCATTCGGCTCCGAGTCCGTCATTCTGCATTCTGAACTCTGGTCTCTGATTCTGAACTATCCGCATCCGCTCTCTTGGCGTTCCTGGCGTTCATCTGCGGTTACAGTTCCGGTTTCCCATTCGGCTCCACGTCCGTCATTCTGCATTCTGAACTCTGGTCTCTGAACTCTGAACTATCCGCATCCGCTCTCTTGGCGGTTCTCCAGCCCTCCTGAAACCAGAAACTAGAGACTAGAAACTTGAAACCACAAACCATAAACCACAAACCATAAACCAGAAACCAAAAACTCGTCTAGAACCGGAACGTCACCAGGCTGGGCGCGGCGAAACGCCGGTCCTTCGAGTAGCTCACGGCCGAGGTGGCAACTGCGGCCCAGTCAACGACCAGACGGTCGCCGGGCGAGAGCCTGCCGCTCTGTACGGATTCGGACGACCTCTTCGCTATCCTCAGGCCGAACGCCATTCCTCCCAGCGCTCCGATCGTGGCGCCGCCGGTAATCATCCTGCTCGACGTTTCACCGGTACCATATTGGTCACTCGGCGACACGATATAGCCCAGGCCGGCGCCAACAAGCGCTCCGGCCGCCGTCATCCCGGCACACGCCACGCCTCCGCCGAGCGTCAGCGGATAGGCGCCGATGTAGCGCTCGGCGTAATAGGTCGCGCCAATGCTTCCCACCAGGGCGGTCGCCACCACGAAGCGGCCCTCCAGGAACGTGATGCCATCGCCGCCGGCAAGGGTAAACGTCAAAGCGGCGGGCGCCAGCGTGCCCACGACGCTGGCCGTGCGCACGAACAGCGCCTGCCCCTCGGTGTACGAAAGGACCTGCTGTCGCCGATACCCGGCCAAAGCCCCGAGTCCTTCGCCCAGCACCAGCCACGGGACCGGGTCCGAGTTCCGCAGCGCCAGCCCCCAGAACAGGCCGCCGCCCAGAATGCCGACGTCGGTATAGGTGGACATCAACTGCGCCTGGCCCGCGCTCATCCCCTTTGCCAGATGGTAGCCGCCCAGCTCACCGGCCACGCCCGATGCCAGCCCGAGGAAACACAGCGGGCTGGAGCTGTTCACGCCCATCACCTCCGCCAGTCCCATCCCGGTCAGCATTCCCCGGTACCCATAGGCGATGCTCAAGTGCGCCTGGGCCGGTGTTGTCGGTATCGCAAACGACCCGGCAATCAGCCCGCCGGCAGAAAACATGTAAAGACCAACCGCGAGCTTCGCATCACTGGGCTGGACAGTGCCCTCGAGCAGCCCGCAGTAGATAAGGCTGAGCGGAATGTGGTCGAGCACATAGCGCGCCCGTCCCCGCTGCGAACTCTCGTTTGAAATGACCTCGGAGCCGGACTCCTGGGCATGGCCCAGGCCCACTGCCAAAAGCACCGCGACGAAGGCCGCCGTCCGGAAAACCCCTCGCCCGCACCATACGGGCCGCACCGCCGTTCGGCTCGCCCGCTTTAGCTCAACTACCTTGTTCACAGCCACCTCCATTGTCGCTCGCGCCTCCGACAACCCGGTCAGATAGCGAGCACTCCGACCCTTCTAACCTACTGCACCCCGAACCTGCCCGGAACCCGGCGTTGAACCACACAGCTCACAGCGACTCTCGCGCAGTGTGACTCGCGTGTCCCACGCGCGCCAGGTCCTCCGCGATTGGCCAACGCCGGCTCAGGGCGGCTCGGGCATGGCCCGATTCTAGTACTCGCGGGCGGGGGTGTCAAATCGGCGGGCGTGTTGTAGACGGGCGGGCCGTCGCGGTTCACTTAAGTGCTCCGCCTCGGTTGGTCAGAGGAGCCGGGCGAATCAGAATTCAGAATGCAGAAACCAGGATGCAGGGTGGCCGGTCTTTCTGAACTCTGGACTCTGATTTCTGGACTCTGCTCTGTCCGGTCTCGGTAAGACGGTGCCGTCCGACGGCTCAACCGCGTGGTCTGGCCTTGGATATAGGGGAGAGGAATGACGAGACTTGGGGATGAGGAACTGACAGGGAGCAGTCGGCAGTTAGCTGTTAGCTGTGATCTGTTAGCTGTCAGCCGGCTTGAGCTCGGGCTTGCGCTTGGCCCGGCCTGATGCTTGCGGCTTGAGGCTGAATCTGTCCGGGGCTTCCTGAATACGGGCGAGTCTGCTAGCGGACCACCACGCCGGGGACGCGCTCAAGCGCGCGGTCCCAGCCGAAAGCACGGATGTCGCGAGCGAACACGGGGCGAATGTCTTCTTGGTCGTAGTACATCCACCAGAAGTTCCGCCAAAAGGGGTCAATCCCAGGGCCGGGATACGAGACCCATCGCAGCCGCGGGGCAAACAGCCGTTTCAGCTCTTCTCGTCGTCGTTGCGCGTCCATCTCAATTGCCAACTTGACGGCGGCGTCCATGGATGGTGTCACTGCCTTCTTCACGTAGTAGCCGCGAACGAAGGCAGAGAGGTCCAAGACCGGAAGAGGCTTATACGCCCAGCTTCGATGAACGGCTCCCAAGCACAGCACTGCGAGCACAGCAGTCGTGACAACTGCCGCGGGGCGTCCAACCATTCTCACAACAGTGATTCTAGAGCTCGCGGGCGGAGGTGTCAAATCGGCAGGGGAGACCCGCGCTCGGCTTTCGGCTCACGGCTCACCGCTTACCGCGCCGGCAGTCTACAATCTGAAATGCCTGTGACTCTCTTGCCGGGCATCAAAACTAGTGGCTGTCCCTATTTCCGCCCTCCATACAAGTCCTCATATCTTTCCTTGGCCAGGGCGAGCCAGCCCTCCACAACTGCTGCCCGACCCTTGGACATTCGCGGCAGTTTGAGAGATGTCTCATAGAAGCCGATTGCCTCCAGCCATTTCGCCTTGGCATCGTTGGCACTCAGCAATCTTGCCAACTCATTCGCCTCCTCGGCCAGAGCTAGGCCTAGGCTGGACTGCGTGACCGGGTCGGATGGATCCAGCTCCATGGCGCGACGGAGGTCCGTGATCGCAGAGTCCTTCATCCCGAGCGCACGGTAGTCTAGCTGGCGGTCGTACAGGAAGTCTGCACGCGCCGGGTCGAGCCGCGCCGCTGCCGTGTGGTCAGCAAGTGCACCGTTGAAGTTGCGGAGGCGGTATCTTGCATTTCCTCTGTAGTCGAGGGCTTGCGCGTAGGTGCTGTCGAGCGCCAACGCAAGCGACAGCAGGCTCTCCGCAACAGCTGGCCTCTCTTGGTCGCTCCCTACATTGGCAAGATTCAGGAGGATAGCAGCGTTCTTGGGGGCTAGGTGGAGTGCCGACCGAAGGCTCGATTCCGCGTCGGTGAAGCGGCCCAAGTGCCTCTCGGCCACGCCCTTGTGCACAAATAGACTCGCCTTGACGTCCTTGTCTGAGGCAACGGAGAGGCCTGCAACGGCGTCGGCAAGCGCCCCACGGTAGTCGCCACGAACTGCTCGAATCTTCGATCGCAGGCCTCGCGTGGACGGGTCGTCGGGATTGAGTTCAACGGCGCGGTCTGCATCTGCGAGTGCGCCGGCTGTGTCTCTCAGCGTGAACCGGTAGTAGCTACGGTTGTGGAAAGCAGATGGAAACAAGGGGTAGAGTCCGATGGCCGAATCCAGTAGGGCGATGGCCTCCACCGTACGGCCAGCACCGTGCGCGCTGATTGATGCCCGGAAGTAGTCGTTCGCCTGACCGCGGCCGGAGGCTGTCTGCACTGGAGGCGGAAACTCCGCGTCGTCGACGCTGCTGACCTCGACTCGCCGTCTCACGGTGTCGACGAGAACGTCGGTCCTGTCCACACACGCGGGCGGTTTACGATGCAAGAGAACTTCCTCAATAGCGGGTAGGATGGGGTCTAGGGATGATACGACAGTGAAGCCAGGGTTGACACGCATTGACTCTGGAGGCGCCTGCCCCGGAATCGACTCCCACACCGGGAGGAAGTTGCTGGCGATACCCGCGAGGTACGCGTCCACCTCGTTGCCCTTCGTGCGGGCCCTGTAACGGATGACGAACACGGGGCTGCCGCTGTGACCGCCCTGCGCGAATCCGTCGATGACGTAGCTCCTTCGGTCGTTGGTGAGCTGCGCTACAATACCGGTCCTGGATAGCGGGTACGATCTACTGCCTATGCCCAGTCCCTGAGGATATCCAATGTACAGCACTTGGTCGCCCTCCAGCAGGCTGTCCGAGGGCCACCACCCTCTCTGCGTGACACCGATGATATGAGTATTGGCAGGCAGGGTTGGCCAGTCAATACTGAGAAGTGCCACGTCGCTGAACGTATCCGCCACTGCCATGTGGCCTGTCACGCGGACGGCTGACCCGTCATCGAGATTCAGTCTCAGGGTAGCAGTGGATTCCGGTTCCCTCCAGTGTCCTCCTGAGCGGTCGAAGTAGAAGATATGGGCACAGGTCAGCACCACAGCACTGCTGCCAGCGGGGTCGAGCTTGACTAGTACCGCTGCCGTCCCCTGCTGCTTCACGATAGTGGTGTCCGTTGGTTTGTGGCGTGTCTCTATCGGAACTACCATCTTCTTCACATCCGCAATAAGACCGACCAGAAAGTGGTGCCCTTCCCGTCCGTCGGCGCCGAGGGGTCGCACCGCAAGCAGAATCATCACGGAGATGACCGACGACCTTCGGCCAATGGACAGCATCAGTTCGCTGGGCGATTGGGGCGACTTTCTTCGGGCCGCCGTCAAGAACGGGCTGGGTTCACGCGCCTGCATGGGCGGGTGCACGGCTACTGAAGCACGCCGGCCTCGGTAAGCAGCTTCGTCATTCTACCCGACGCCCGGCGTAGTCTGTCCTGCATGGATTTGTCCGAGGTGTCGGTGGGCGTGAAGTAGCCAGAGAACAGTACGCGTCCGCCATCCCTTCGCACCAGCCTCAGCCAGAGTCTGTCGCCAGTCTGACGGACGAATGCCACGTAGTTTGCGTCCGTTGTCTTGACGACCTCGACGACGTCTCCGCTGGTAGTCTTGATGCCTGTCCCGTGCGAACCGCCGGCGGACACTGCCGAAGCTGACCCCATCCAGGCAACGCCAGTGGATGCAGCGGAGCCTTCATACTGCTCGATTTCCTTCGCCGCGGCTGGGCGCTCGAAGACCTGACATCCGCAGCTGATGAGCAGCCCCGCGACGTAGTCGGCCGTTGCCACATCCGGCTGTGAGAAGGAACCAGGCACGACGGTCAGGGTAGGGGCCGCGGGCAGAGGGTCTCTGGCAACGTACTGCTCGATGTATACTGTGGTAGTGCAAGCGCTGACCAGCAGGGCGAGCGCGATCAGCGTCGTTCGGTAGCCTCTGAGCCACTGCTTCACGTTTTCCTCCTTGTCTGCGTAGCATTTCCCAAGTCACGATCTCGCTTCAATGACGGACCAGCCTCACGCGCCTGCATGGTCGGGATTTTAGAGTTGGCGGACGGGGAAGTCAAGAGCGGAGCCGGACCCCAGAGCCGGCATTGGGCAAACCACAGAGCCCACAGAGAACATGGAGCAGGTGAAGCCAAGGTCTGGTCTGTACCTTCGGAGTCTCTGTGAGCTCTGTGGTTCAATATCCGATTCAGGGCCGGGCGTCGCCGGAACCTAGCGCCGTTTCTTGGAGGCCGGTCTGTCCGCAACTGCAGTCGGTTCCGGTTCGACCTGTTCCGGCTGCGCCGCCGCCCTGCCGCCAGCGGCAGCGACGAAGTTCATGGTTGGAAGGAACACCTTGCCCCATGGCCCGTTGCCAGTTGTCTCGGCCACAATCTGCCTGGCCACGCCGTACAGGATGCTGGGTCCATTCTGAGAGTGCATTGCCAACTTCGTGCCCGCGTCCACTCCTTCCGGAAGTACGAAGAACCCAACAAGCCTGAGATTGAGTTCGCACCTCGCGTTCGATGACTCCTGCTGGCCGACCTTTACTTCCAGGCGAACCATGAATCGGTTCGGGTCGTCCTTGTGTTGCAGCGAGTTTGTTGTGGCGTCTACACGCTCAAGTGGTTTCTGCCTGAGGTCGAACCCCTCGCGAGCGCGATAGGACAGAGCTTCTACAAAGAAGCTCTCAAGCTCTAATGGTGCTCGTGGACGCATCTCGTGTGCCTCGGGCAGCGGAGACTTTGACTAGTTCACGCGAGTCAGCCCATAGCTTCGCCGCGGGAGTCGTGTCTACGGCCGGAATCAGATCGTACCATTGAGTCCACACGGCCTCTACCGGTCTCAGATGCAACTCGACCCGGGCATCCAGAGCCAGCGCGAACTTGACCATGGTCTCGACCGTAGGGTTGAATGTCCCGCGAAACATCCGGGTGACGTACGCGCGCGACGTATCGAGGCGGCGGGCCAATTCTGCCTGATTCACGTTGCGCTTCTCCATCAGGTAGCCGACGTCCTCACTGAACACCAGTTTCAGGTATTCGACCCAGTACTTGGGGTCACGTTCGTGCTTCTTCTTCAGGTCTTTGTACCACTGAGCCTGCTCGATCATGGCAATATCCCCTCTCTCAGGCAGTCTTCACGCAGCCTCTCGACCTTGCGGACGAGTGCACGATACTCGGGTCGCCCTGGGTGCGGTCCACCGTGGGTACAGACAACAACCCGTTTGCCGTGCATGAAGAACATCAAGCGACTGCCCGTCTTGTGTTCCTTAAACTCACAGGCGATTTCGCTCCCTCTTAGGTGGCCGATTCTATTGTCGCCCTGTCCGGCCCAGCCGGTATCGGCCATTCGCTGGAGATTCGCCATCATCGCCTCCCGCGGGTTATCCGCAAGCTCCTCAAGGTACTTCCTTGTCTCGCAGCGGTCGCCGTTCACAAGAGCATAGATGTCCTTCACCGGCCCGGACACCATCTTTTCCAGCGACAGCGACATGTTAATCTATAGGTTTACTGAGTCAAGCTCGGCTTCGCTGGACGTCTCGCCGCTCGGATTCGCCCCAGAGGCGGGCGGAGGTGGATTGGGTCTTCTTCTCCATCCCAGGGTGAGTAGGGACGCTTCCGACAATTCGAGCCCCGTCAATGACTGCCAGGGCCTCGCGCCTGCATGGGCGGGATTTTAGAGTTGGCGGGCGGGGAAGTCAAGAGCGGAGCCGGACCCCAGAGCCGACATTGGGCAAACCACAGAGCCCACAGAGAACATGGAGCAGGTGAAGCCAAGGTCTGGTCTGTACCTTCGGAGTCTCTGTGAGCTCTGTGGTTCAATATCCGATTCAGGGCCGGGCGTCGCCGGCAGGAGGGGAGGAGAGGCGGCGGGGCCGCTTGACAGGCGGAGCCCCGGGCCGATAATACAGCGTTCCTGCACCTCCCGGTCAGGAACGTTCAGACACAAAGCGGGTGCGGGTTCCCTGAGTTTACCTATAACCTTTACTCCCGCACCCGCGCCATTTCGCGGGACAATACGAGGGTTAGTTGTCCAGCGGGAGCCGGTACTGCTTTCCGCGTCCGACTTCAGATATCTTACCCTTGGGCTCGGGCTAGCGCTTTGAGTCTGGCGGGCGCGGACGGCGCGGGCGGACGTGGTGCTCCGGTTCGTCAAGTACGATGCCACTGCGGCGGCGGGTGCGAGAAAAGGAACGGAGGCGGGAGCGGGCGTTGTGCCTTGGGAAATTGCGGACGAGGGTACGTAGCGTGCTGCGGAGGCAGGTGTGCGGGCTCCTGCGGACGAAGGAGCGGGGGCTTGCGCGAGAGGATGATAGGGGATTGCTCAGGACGGAGGACCGGAAACAGGTGCGGGTGCTCTTGCAGTCGGATGAGCCGAGGCTGGAGCAGAGGTTGTTCAGGAGTCAGCAATGAGGCCGGGAGCGGGCGCCGCGCCTCAGGCTGCAGCGGAGGTTGTTGCGGACGGATGAGCAAGGACCGCTACGGGGGGAGGCATACCCCGGTGGACCCCCACCCTTGAATCATCCATCCCACGCCAGGTCACAAACTGCCGATAATACGGGCCTTATGACCCATATATGAGATTTGTTCATCTGTCGTTTCCTGCATCGGAATTCGGAAGGCAAAGTCCGCCTGAGTCACTG